>JAABUS010002192.1_pt1 | contig 38114 bp, 5 predicted proteins | sample 5560161 | NCBI WGS metagenome assembly JAABUS01 (sample SAMN10711885, study PRJNA513376) | rock metagenome | isolation source: Antarctica rocks | place: Antarctica: Victoria Land, Trio Nunatak nord | collected 2016-01-04
GTGGTTGGTGCCACGGGGGCCCTCGGGCCCAGAGCTCAAATTACGTCTGCCTTGCCAGGTGACCTCGATTACGAGTAATCAGCCAATATCGACTATATCACAAAATTCTACCGAAGACAAAGACTTCTATGGCCATTGTATGAGGAACTTATCGCAACTGTTGAAGTTTACTCAAGACCTTCCTTGATGCTCCGCCCAGAGCAATATCTTAGCTGAGCTCTACTGCAGAAGTGCAGCGGACATCTCCACCTCGAAATGCCTGGGGGAGCTTCTGGAGGCGGTACAGGCTCGAACCTTACAAAAGCGACAGTAATCGTTTGTGGAGTCGCCTCTTTGGTTGCGTCGCTGCTCTCCTTCCTGTAGGGGCTCCCTTCATCGCCCCGCTATTTGGAAATACTCAGCTAATGCATGGCAAACCAGATCAGTATGGCTTCAAACGTTTGTAGGAGGATTCGCTACAGGATCAGCTCGATACTGACGAGCACATAGAAAAAACTACAGGAAGCCCCTTCTACAACGATACGTCATTCGCATCCTGCTCATGTACGTGTCCATTCAGTCCGAACAGGCTCCCACTTATCCTGGTGTAGGGTCCCTATCTACTCCGCTTCGTCATGGGCAAGTATAATGTCCCAAGATGCGGCATTCTATTTAGATCCGCTGCGAGACATATACGAGGCATGTACTGCCACTCTTTGGGTGAGAGCCTTTCTAAACCGGCCAGCTGACTATTTCCCCAGGCTTTTACAATCTATACCTTTTTTCAGCTCCTCATAAACTTCATTGGCGGTGAGCGCTCGCTCATCATAATGATGCATGGCCGGCAGCCCGTCCGTCACCCCTGGCCCTTGGGTCATTGCCTTGCTAAGGTTGATATTTCCGATCCCCACACCTTTCTCGCCATAAAACGTGGCATCCTGCAATATGCTTGGTTAAAGCCAGTCCTTGGGGTTGCAACCATCATCATGAAAGCTACTGGAACATATCAAGAGGGATATATCGGGCTGACCTCTGGCTATCTATGGAGCGGGATCTTCTACAACGTTTCGGTCACTCTGAGTCTCTACTCACTTGCAATGTTCTGGGTCTGTATGTCACAGGACTTGCAACCTTTCAGACCGGTGCCGAAATTCCTCTGCATCAAGCTCATCATCTTCGCCTCATACTGGCAAGGGTTCTTCTTGTCAATACTACAGTTTGCGGGGGCAATCCCAAACAATGTTCCTGGTTATACGCCAGACAACCTTGCCGCTGCTATACAAGATGCTCTGATTTGTTGTGAGATGCCTATCTTTGCAATCGCCCATTGGTATGCTTTTTCTTGGCAAGACTATGCAGATGTAACTATATCCGCCGCTCGCATGCCGGTCAAGTACGCACTACGGGATGCGTTCGGCCCACGAGATTTGATCGAAGATACGAAAGAGACGTTCGGTGGCAGACAATACGAATATAGGGTGTTCGACACAGGAGATAATGTGTTAGCCCATGAGGAATCCGACTCTCGCGCTGCCCGCATGATGGAAGGCATGAGATACGAAAGAGGTGGCAAAGGCAAGTACTGGATCCCGAAGCCTGGCGAGATCACCAGTCGAACACCATTACTTTCTGGAGGACCTGGATCAAGTCGAGCAGCAACAATAAGTTATTCAAAGAGTGCCAGAGAATTGGAGGAGGATAACGAGACCGAAGAAGCCGAAGAAGTCAAGCTTGATGCCGAAGATGAGAGGCTTTTCACGACCGCCAAAGCTTTAGAATTTGGAGACTGGAATGTAGGATTTCGTTGTCTTCCCAATTCGTATAAACCTGCTAAAAGCACAGCAGTATCCTGTCATTACTGCTCATGTGCCAGCAGCCGAGCGTTGGCTTGGTGCTGATCCAGACCTGATAACCACATCTACCAACAGGAATCTCTTACAGCCTACGAAAGCAAACAAAGAGAGGCGAGAGAGCAACATCCAGAAAGACCTTCATAAAAGCAGGCATAGAACAAGTAGTAGCAGTGGCGAAGGGTCGCACGTCAAGTCGAAAGGGCGCTCACGAGCACCTGTAATCAATGGTATGATTCGTGAAGAATCGTCGTCTTCGCATTCCGCCAAGTCCGGTAGAAGCCAGCTGGTGGACTTAATGGTTGAAGACACTCAGGCCGAGGAGACTGAACGGGTGCGCGCTCGGAAGGAAGGGGGATCGGCGTGGAATACAGACGAGACGAAACATTTCGTGTGAGTGCATACTTGGTTTATCAAGATGTATATCTAATGCTTCACCAGCCGGACTTACGGCGATGAAGATGAAGGCGAGGTTGTCAGGGAAGGCTTCGAACCCGGCAAGCTCAACCCCGCATCCAGTTCAAGCTTCGCGGTCGGTCACGACGACGATGAGCCTGGTAGTGTTGGGAAGATGCATGAGGAATCTGAAGAGGCTCGGCATTGGCATGAAGGCGATAGAGATGATGGAGGAACATGTCCGCCTAGGACTAAGACAATATATGGCTCCTTGGAAGACCCGTGGAAGGCGAAGGATGGCGAAGACGCATGATACCCATCTTTATACTTAGCGAGGTGTTCAGGTGAACATTACCCGTAAACGTTCTCCTATACATCCTGGGACCCATCGATCCATTTGACTGGTGCTCCATTCTACGAGTATCATTTTTGGCATTGATTTCAATAAAGAAACTAGCCGAATTGTAGTATCCATAATTGGGGGACTGCTCTTGAAAAGGCTCGTATGAAAACGACCTACCGTAGGGACACCGTGACTGGTGTTTCACAAGAGGTCCATCATGTATTTAGAGCACTACACTACGAGTACATCATCCCGCTGTTCTTGGGCACGTGATTTGGCGTATCCGGTCCCCGCAGTCTCACTGTCTCGATACCTTAACGAGTCTACTTCGCAAGTCCTCTGATCAGAGTCATCCTCCATTCTCCGAGTTCCTGTCCATTTTCATTCCATGTTCACTTTGCATTTGAATCTCCGAACAATTGATTGCTTCATTGACAACAAAGCTCTCGCTTAGACTTTGTGGGTTCCACAACGACGCCATACGTGTTCGTCGATCGCTTCGAGCGCGTCTGGCACCGTTCTCGAGACCCGGCGCACATCAGTAGCATCGGAGCTTGTTCGCTGGATCACACAACGCGCTTTGTATGGCTCACTCCATGCTGGAAGGCACCAGAGGTCCGTGAAATTCTTCTCTCCACCCCGCCCGCAGTACAGGCCGAGTCTGACGCGCGCACGAACAGGGTCACAGAGTAGTCCCCAAGAACTTGCAAGCCGTACAGCAGCCTATTCTCTCCCAAATTCGCAAGACTCTTCTCTTAACGATTCCTCGACTAGCCAACAATCACAGATCCCACAGGCTTCCTCGACCGAAGATATCCGTATAGCCCATGGCACCCATCATTTGCATGGCACCACGACACCCTCAACCTCAGTATCGAACAAGTCAAGTCGGGAGGTAATAGGTACGGCAGCACCTCCGGTAGATCAAGATATACTTTCCTCGCAAGAAAAGCGCCACCCGGCAAACCCATCAGTGGTCAGGCAGCCCAATCATAGTATTTCCGATTTACAACATGAACATACCAGCACACCGAAGCGCATGGCAAACGGAGAGATAAAGTCCCCAGAATACAGTCTGCCTACTAGCCCAGTGGGTGCTAGTCAATATGGACATTCGAGAGACAGCAGCAGGACATCTAAAGGCTCCCAGATCAGTAATGTAGGAGAATCATCTCGTAGCGCGGACATGCTTGAGTTTCTGACTGTGGACAACAGCTATCAAGTCAAATGCGCACACGTCTCTCGTACGCCATGGTCAAAGTTCAGAACGGCTGGCAGTCGCACAATCTCAACGAACTTGAGTTTATGACCTCCGACCAAGCTTCGCCAGCTTCTGCTTTTTCAGATCAGCGACGGCCGTATGATTCGCTCCTCGCAAATGAGCTCTCAGTAGATCGGAGTAGAATCATGCAGCCAACCGAGGGAGCTATAGCACCGCAGCAGTATGACAGCGTCTCAGCGCAGAAAACAAGTTTACCTGCAGGTCATCAAGAAACCTTGGAGCATTGCCGATTTTCGAAGCGTCAGCCACCGCCAACACAGATTGGGGCCTCCTATGAATCATTTTGGCGCGAACACGAGGGAAGCAGTGTCCTGAAACACCCCGGAGGGAAGTCTCCATCGCCTGGGGGCCCATCGCTTGCGCCGCCTGTTGATATAATACCTCGGAACTCTCGTCAGGCAGATTTTGCCGACAGGCAACCTCCACCGCTACATACGAGAGGATTGCACAGCGCCGGGAGCCAGACCGCTCCAGCTTTTTCGACTCTTCCTGCAACCCCCCCACCAAAGAGAACACCCAAGCTGCGGACACCAAGCCAGCAAGCAGCGGTCGAGAAAGACGCTGTGGAAACGTTACTATTCATGTCAAGCCCAGGTAATCCAGCCTACCACCCACCAGTCATTTTATCTGGGACCCCGTTGCGGAGCGGCTTGGCGCCTCGTACGAGCCAATCTGATCATCTTGGCACTACTGAACGGCAAGATGGGCGATCAGGTGGGATTGATGCCTTTTTGCGACAAACGCCACGGCCCAAGACACAGCTCTCGGATGCCGAGCTTAATAAGATGCTGGATGAAATGCCTGAAACGAGCAGCAGCGATGACGACGAGTTGCAGGACCAACGACCCTTACAACGGTCTGGTGGCCGCTGATGTGAGCGCCAATCGTCAAACCTGAGACCTGTCAGATTGGGGAATTGTCGATGGTGACCAGCTACACAAAGGACGTATTTCAAGCGCTTGCATGCCTCGCCAAGGCGAAAGTTCTTACTTCAGAGCGAAAAGAATCGGCCTCCTTTGACAACGATGTGGCTTGCGATGTTGACGAACGAGTAGCTATGGCACCCTCCAGCCAGGTGTTATATGTTTACGTAAGGAGGGTAAAGAGTCCATGCATGTAAAAGTCACTTCCTCGGTAGTTGTTGCAGAATCTTTGGATACCTACTGTTAAAGCTGTAGCAAGGTGATTCTCTGAACGTGGGAATTGCTCCTCGATCGCCGAGCATTCTCACAATGACTACACTATGCGGATTGACTGTTTGATACCCCTCTGCATGGTGACCGGTTACTAGACGGACCTTTCTCTGTCGCATATTGCCGGCATGATTCTGCACTGAAAGACACGACGAGCCACCTCTTGTCTGACACTCTCAACGTCGTTGCCATATACGATTATGACATGTTCAAATAACATGTCGCAAAGTAGCGATCTGTCGTTCCAACATAACGCGTGCCGGCAGTCGGGTTTCTATCAGCTGTGCTTTCCTGACGAGCGCTCATGCAACTTCCAGGTTCGTGATCCTTTGTCTGAACTGTAATATACCATCTTTTCTGCACGAGTGTCTATTCCAACAGCCTATTTGGCAATGGCATACGTTTCTCAGCATGTCTCGCGCCTTGGCTTGTAGTAATATTGCTGATTTCAATCAAAGTGTGGATGTTGGCTCACTGAAATCGTCGAGCTTCCAAGCTGGTTCCCCCTGGTCCTTGTAAACAGCTTGACTATTCGATGAGCTGGCTGTTTTCGACCCTGATCGATCCAGAACCTGCAAGATCAAATGTTTCGTTTAGCAAGGCTAACCCGCTCAAGCCCAACGAAGGGCAGTAAACTCTGAAGAAACTGATAGTGGGTGCGTTCCAATCAAAGATGGGAGAATCTTCGAGCGCCATTTTTGACATAGCTTAGGTTATCAAGCAGAACAACAGTACTCTATGAGGCAGAATATAAGTGCACGTCGGTATCAGATATTTGTGAATTCGGTGTAATCTTTATCACGTCTTGTCTTCCGGCCCTCAAACCAGCCCATCTGGGAACCTCTTACAGATCTAAATGATTTGATAATGCAAACAAATCTGCGCGCCTATAGATTTGTTCACCTTCATGTACCTCACCAATTTTGGTGGAGAACAATCAATTAGAAGTGTGTTCGGTAACCAGGAAAGGATATAGATTCTCTATAGCAGAATACATATCGAATTGGTTCATCCATACTTTCCATCCGTCCCTGTGCCCTTGTGAAAGTGATTACGCTATTGGGTTCAATCAGCCACTGACCCTCATATAGCTGGGCTTTATTGGCCTTGGTGATCAGACTGTTCGCTACGGTCGCTGCGATCGTGCAAAACGAGTTCTTGTATATGTCTTTTATGGTGGTAGATTCTTTGATCCAATCATCCATGGATTTCTACATGATTCATAGTGAACCAGTCCAGGAGCACTTTGTTTGAAGCCAATTTCAAATGATGTCCCCTTCTTGAGAGGTCCGAGGCAATCCTGAGAATGCGGCCTTCAATCGCACTTGGTAACGGTACGGGACTAGGACTCGGCGTTTTACCGGATCCAGTTTAGACCCTCGTCAGTATAGGATATACTTAGGCAGTATATAATATACTTAGTACTATAGCACCGTAGAATCGTTTAAGATACCTCGAAAATTTCGTTATTCGAAAATTTCGAAGTACTTTAAAATTTTCGCGATAAATTTATTTCGAATATTTCGAACTTCGCGAAACGAGCCTCCTACTAAGCGTATCGTTATTAATTTACGATAAAATAAATTCATTTTTAATAGTAAAAATTAAAATTTTAATAAAGAATTAGATTCTTCGAGATCTAGTAACGGTCCCGGTAATACAATTATACCGATTTATTTATTTATAATTAGTTTCTTAGTACCGAAGTTTATTAATATTAATAATTCGCTCTAAAAGAATATAATTAATTAATTATTACTACTTTATAGAATATAATTTTATTAATTATTAATAATAGTATTAATATATTATTAAATATTCGATCTATTAACCTACTATAATAGTAGTAGTATTAACTCGTCGAATTATAATTAATTCGATAGTATTTTTTCTTCCGTACTCTAACTCCTCGTTAATTCGATTTAATAGAATAGAATATTCTTTTTCTCTACCGAAGTAACCGGTATAATTATAATATTATATTATACTACTCTAGTTTCGTAATATTAAATTCTATTACTTTAATCGGAATTATTATATCTTAATATACTATATTTAAATAAATAATATAATTTAGTTATAAAAACCTTCCGTTACGATATATTAATTTATAAAAACTTTTATTATTATAATTACCCCTTTAATATATTTATCTATACCGATAATCGAGTACTTTAATATTAGTATAATATTATATTATTAAATTTATTAGGAATTTATTTTACCGGAAGTAGAAAGATTTCGTTAAAATTATTTAAATTAATATTAGAGTTATCTTTTATCTCCGCGGCCCGTAAATTTTATTAGAATTTTACTTTAGACTTTAAATTCTTTATATTAATATTAGTCCGTTATATTATTACTTTTAAAACCTATATATTAATAGTTCTATTATTATTTATAAAAGTATTAAATATTTTTATTTTAAAATCGAAAGAGTAAATAAAAATTAGTTATTTTTAATAAAAGTAAATTAGAAAAATTATTAAATTATTGAGCCCTTAACTTTCTTATTTCTATAAAATTATTACTATAGTATCTAGTAATGTCGCTAGTTATAATACTATAGTCTTAATATTCTAGCTCGATGAATTTATATAATTAGACTATACTTTCGCCGGTAAAGTTAATAATATTATTTATTATATTATTAGTTATTTTATTCGGTGGAATTTCTAGTTTATTTAACCCCTTCGTAGTTTTAATCCTTAAAAATAACGAGTATAATTAAAATTTATTAAGGTACCGAGTTAGCTAAATAATTAAACTATTAATATTATTATTTTTCGTATCGTTATAATATATTTCTAAACTAGTATTTAAGCGACTCGATAATTTTTTAAAATACTAGTATTAATTAAGAATATACTTTCTTTATCCCCGCCGAGTTTTAAATAAATATCTTCTTCGTTATTATTAAATTCGATATCGTTATTAGGTTATTCTATAAAATAGATTTTTATAAAAGAAATAATTTACTAGAGACCCTTCGGACTTAATTAATAATTGTAGTAATTTTTAATTATAATAAACGTGGGCTTTAATAAAATAAAATTTATAAAACTTCGTAATTTTATTATAAATTTTATAATAATACTTTTTATAGATTTTTTTAAATTATTAGAACCTTAAGGCCTATAAAGTCCCTAAGGCGATAATATAGTTTCTATTATATCGAAGTAAAATATAATTAACCTCGGATTCTTCGACTTTATATATAATAATAAATCTACTAGTATAGGGTCTAGTCTCGAGTATACTAGTAAAGAAATTTATTTCCGCGATATATATCTCTTTATCGAGCGAGCTAAAGACCTAGTAATTATTAAAGATATTATAATATATAAAAATCTCTAGATTTATCTTCGTGGTATTATTTTAAAATAATATACTATTAAACTTTTAAATACTAAAAAGAGACTATCGAAATATATTATTATTAATATCGATATTATAAAATAGATTTAGTTATTAACGGGAAGATTTAAAGAGCCTTCGAATATAATTATTAATATTATCTTTAAAGAATATTACTTTATAAAAGATATTAATAACCGTCGTAAACTATATAAATATATATAGAAGATTTTAAAGTTTATTAAGGATACGCGAATATTATTATTATAAAATTAATTTAATATTATTTATAACGGAATTAACTTTGAATTAAAGTGTAATATTAAGAGGCCTAAAAATAATATTATTATTAATAACTTTCTAACGAGCCTCGATAATTATAAATATAAATAGTAGGCTCTAGTATCTAGGAAGTTAAATAAATATAATCGATTTATTCCGCCGAACCGTAGTAATAATAATATTAATAATAACTATAAATAGTAGTAAAAATATAATATTAACGAAATAAAATACGTAAAAATTATAGTATTAACGAAATAAAATAGTAGTTAAGATTTAGTCTTAGTATATTATATATTAATTAAATTATTTATCGATATAAATAAACTACTATTTTATATTAAAGTACTAGTAATTATAATAATTACCTCTATAAATAAAGAGTCTAACGTCCTCGAGGTTATAAATTATTAATATAAATATATAAGCGAATTAATTTTACTAAAAATAAATTATATATTATTATTATTATTATTATTATCTCTCGGCCTAATCTAAATTCTATTTATATAATATATAAAAAATAAAAATACCTAGCCGAAGCGATAACGCTCTTATTTTAGAGTTTTAAAAAAGAGACCGGCTATTAACCTATAAATACTAGATAAAGGAGTATCTTTACTAGAAGATCTAGTTACTAGAGTATATATTATTATTATAATTATACTCTTTAAGATAACTTTCGTTATCGCTATATTAATAATAATATCGAGTTTACGTAGAACGGTTTATTTATCGGTAGTAGCGAGGTTAGTAATAGAGCGTTCGTTTTAATTAATAATAATTTATATAGTTTAGTCGTCGGTAGTAGTTTTATTAACGATATAATTATTATAATTAAAGGAAGTCTCTACGACGGTACCGAATTAATTATATAATTTATTATTATTTTTAATAATTTTACCGCCTAGTATAATATTAGTAGTTATTTATTATTTAAATTTCTCTCGATTATATACTCGTTCTAAAGCGAGATATCTCTTAATTAATATTAATTAAAAGATTATTAGCGAAGTCTTTATTATTATTTAGATTTTTAATTATTTAGATTAATTTTATTTATTTATTATCGGTTAATTAATCTTTAGGTATTTCGATCTCTACGGAATCGAAAAAACTCTATAATAAATAATCGACTTTATATTAACTTAAAAGGCGGGCTCGGTATTAAATAAAAGTAGTATAAAAAACTTCTAGGACTAATAAAATACGGATTATTTTATTATTAATTTTAATAATAAATTCTTTTAAGAAATCTATATAGTTATATAAAATAGTATTATTATTCGCTAGGATCTTATTTCTAGTTACTAACTCATTTATATAAATTTCGGATTTAATAAATATCTCTTTAACGATCTCGATTAAATACTCCCTTTTAATATTATTATTTAAATTCTTTAATATTATAAAAATATCTTTAATATCTTTTTCTATTTTTAACGATTTAGTTTATTTATTAGATTTTATTTTCTTCGAGCGCCTTATTTTTAAACCGGTTACGTTTACTCCTATAATATTAAATAAGAAAACTTATTTTATTTTACTCTTTTCACTCGTAGTAGAGTTAGTATAATATATATTATTTATTATAGAAACTAGTTCTTCGATATTCGTAGTAAATTAAGTATTTAGGTTAGGAGTAATACTTTCTAATTAATAATATATTAAATCTATAATCTACTTTTTATTAATTTATAATAATATAGAATTATTCTTTATTAAAAATAGTACGGTCGTTAATATAACTAGTTTAGATTTATTAATTATTATAAAAATACCTATTATAATTTATACTAAAGGGGCTTTTCTTATATTTAAATTAATTAAGATTTTATCCTATTTAAATTTCTTCGTTATATATTTTACTCTCTCTTATTTAGAGCTTTTAAATATAATAAAAGAAGAAATAATTTATTTAAAAATCTTAATTATAAAGAAAATCAAAGTCTAAAATATAATTTAAAGTATAATTAAGAAATCTTTATTACCGATTTCGATCTATTATTTTATAGTCGTAAATATTATAATTTTCTTATTTATTTACTTCTTCGCGGGTATAGGTAAAATAGTTATAATTTTCCACTTTAAAGAATTTACGGTTTTAACTTCGGTAGCGATTTTTATTTAAAATATTTCTCTAATTTTATCTAACTCTTCTAGTTATATAATTAAATCGTCGGATATATATATAATTTTAATATACTTCTTTTAACGTTCCTATACCTCGATATTAAGTAACTCTATATTAATTAATTAAGAATTATTATTATCGATTAATTTTATAAGGGTGATTATCTTTAAAGTCGAGTTCTTTAATAGAAATAATTTTATTATTAATTCCTTTAAAGACTATTTTAAAGCCGATTTTTTTTTTCGGATTTATTTTCGTCGCTCTCGTTATCCTTATTAGGTTTTTTAGATATCGACTTTTTTTATATTAAAGATATTTTTAAAGTCGTAAACTTCGTTATTTTTAAATTCTTTTTATCTAGTTTTTACGACGGCGTTAAGAGTTTTTTTATTTTTATTATTTTATCCGCCGAGAGATTATTATATTTTTCTATAAAAATATATTAATTATATTTCCCCCTTTTTATAAAAATTGATTAATTTAGTTTCTATAATGAATTTTCTTTATTCCTATATAATTACGTGTAATTAAAAATAATCGCGTATTTTATATAATTAAATTTTATTAATTATATTATAACTAGTTACCCGTTATTTATTTATTTAAGTTATAGATTATATTTTAAATTAAATATCTTTAACTAGTTTTTAAATCGTATATTTAAGGAAATTTTATTATTATAAATAATTAGTCCGATATATAATAAAGAAAGATTTCTATTTATTAATAACTAGGTATTTTTATTTTCCGTTATATTATATACGATTTTATTATATAGTAATTTCTTAATCTTTTTATTATTAACTCTATTTTTAATTTTAGTTTTAATAATTTACTCGTTATCTATTTTATCGCTTTATTTAGAAATAAAAGCACCGGACTTTTTATTATTATTTTTATTTACTACTTTAGTTATTTTAGTTTTAATTATTTTCGTTATTTTCTTTACCTTTATTTTATTACTCTTCAAGATTAATTTTATTAATATTTTTAAAATCTTTCCCGAACGTAATTTAATTATATTATAATTAAAGATTTATTAAAATAAAGATATTATATTATACTCGATCGGGGCGAGTAATATAAGTTAATAATTAATATTAAAATTAAAAGAGGAAAGATATATTAATATTATTTAACGTATAAGATATTATAGTTAAATACTACGATAGCGGTAGTATTTATTAATCGTATCGAGCGAGAAAAAAAAACGATTTATTATTATTTAAATATATTAGAAATACTTTATTAATATAGCGGGGCTATTAAGAAATTCGTTATTATTAAATAATAGAATTATCGTCGCGTAATAATACGAAAATAAAATAAAGATTAGTAAATAAATAAAATAATCTCATTCCTTAAACTACTTATATAGCTTATAACGATTTTATATTATAGTCGTTAATTACGCCTTTTATAATTTTAAGATTTTATTTATTATATTATATATTCTAATAGGGCCCCTAGCTCTTTTATTTAATTAAATATTATATTATTAATTTTTTCTCTTATTTTAAAAGCTTCTTTATTCTCTTATCTAAAATATATTCTATTTTAAAATAATTATTTATACTTTTATTATTATTATCGAGAATAATAACCTACCCGACTTTTTAAAAAATAACTATATAGATTCTCTCCTAACGGAGTAGGTTCTAAGGCGGCGACCGAAATAATAAAATAAATATTTATTATCGATAATAACTTTAATTTATAAATTAAATTATTTATTTACTTTAAAATTTTAAACGGGCTAGTTTTTTAATTTATAAATTTATAATTCTTTAAATCTAGGATTTTATAATTTTTCTATAATTTTAAAAAAATTATATCCTCTTTTTATATTATTAAACATATATATATATTATTATACCGAAATTTAATATTAATCGCCGCGAACGAAATCGCGTTAGTGGTTTCTTTCTAGTTAATAGTTTTAATATTAATAAAATTTATCTTCTTAATTATATCTTAAACTAAAATTCTATTATTAAATTTTATATCGTAGATAATTTTATTTAATAAAAGTATTATTATTAAATTTAAAGAATTATTTATAATAAATTATAAAGTAGTTACGAATTTATTTTATAAATTATTAAAATATTATATTAAATAAAATTATAAAATTATTTTTATAATTTAATTTATTCGTTCCGACTAGCCGTTAAATTAAGGGTAGTAGGTAGTCGAGATTATTAATTTAATTTTTAATATTTTAAAGATTACTTTTTATAAATTTAAAAGAAATTTAGGATCTTTATTAAAAATAATCGCTTTTAGAATTCCCTAGTCGGTAAAGATAAGAAATCATATATTTATTTATTCTTCGGCGCTAAACGTATTTATCTCTAAAGTCGTAATAACTACTTTCGAGAACTTATAAATAATGATTATTAAATAATTATATCCGTTTATAAATATAAGGAGTGATATAATAAAATCGATAATAATATAATAATAAATCTTTAACTTCGTTAGGATTAGTTTTAAAATATTATATAATATATACCTCTTTATTTAATTTAATTAATATTAAAAATAGTATAAAATATAGTATTTAAATCTTCGAGTTAAATACTTTATATAATAATTATCGGCGATATTCTCGTACGTTCTATAAAATCCTATATAATTTCGCCTATTATATAGGAGTTCGAATATATTTTATTCTATTAATTTCGGGATATATAAATACTCTTTATTAATATAGTCGTTTTTATACTATATAAATAAGTCTCTAAAATAGAAAGGAATATTAGTATTAATTATATTTATATTATTTATAGACTCTAGGGCTTTCTTTTTAAGTTTATTTTTTTTATTTATAAAAAAAGTTATTATCCTTAATTATTTCTTATTTTTAAAATACGCTTTTTATAATTTAAAATAGTATTTAAAGAATATTTTAATTAAAGTAAAGTAAAAAGCGAAGATATTATTTAGAATACCGAGACTCTTAACGTCGAGATATTCTTTTCTACCGAGAAGACGAGATAAAGTATTTAATATAATATTTTATTTTCTAGAATATTAATGAATATTAAGATTATATTATAATATATATTAAGAAACTAATATTAATCGTAGATTTATTCTATTAAAAATAGACGACGATAATATTATTTATCGAGTAATATTGATAATTACCGAGTAATTAATATACCTACTCTAGTAAAACTACTTTATTAATAAGGAAGTTCCGCGAATTCTTTCCTAATAGGGCTACTAGCGGTACCTACTAACTATTAAAGAAACCTCGTCGGTTAAAAACTCTAATTTATCGATAATTTATTTCCTCTTTTTATTAGTTAGTAGCCGATAGTTATAATTATTTTAAAATATTATTTATTCTTCTCTCCGTTTCCCTTCTATTTTAGTTTCTTTAATTTTATTTATTTATTTTATAGGTCTTTTTATTATAAACTTATTAGGCGCTCGATACCTACGACTTTTTAATCGGCGGTTTCTTCTTTTTCTTCCTCTTTTTTATAAGTCTAGATATATCGCTAGGTCCTAGTAGTAATTTAGATTATACTAGTTATTTTTTAATAAAAGAGAATTAACCGAGTTATCCCACTTTTATTATTTACTAGGCGGTTATATATATATTTTAAACCTACGTTAATATCTTCCTAAAGTTATATATATTTATTTATTCTATTAACTCTACTCTATCGCTAGTTAGTTTCGGGTAAAATAATAGTATATATTTTATATTTTATTTCCTTTATCTATATTAATAACTAGCGCTACGGATTATAAATATTTTTATTCGATATAAAAACTTATTTAGTCCGATTTTATTATATTTTAATTATATTATTATAAAGTTTTTAGTCTTTTTTAATTAATTATAATAATTGAATTAATTCCCGAATAAATCTCCCTTTTAAGCCGAGTTAATAATTTATATAGAAATCGTTTTTTTTATAACTCTTTTATTTATTTAGTTATTATTAACGGGCCTAATTTTTTAGTTTTTAGTTAATAATTTTAATATCCTAGTATTCTTCGATATTTTTAATTAAGTTTATCTAGTTTTTTCTCCTCTTTATAGTTATAATTATTTTATATTATTTTTTAAATCCTAGAGCGCGAAGTACCTAGGCTTTTTTTTCCGTTATTAATATCGGAGGTATTTATCGCTATCTATCTCCTCTACGCTAGAGTTTACTTTAAATCCTCGTATTTCCTATAGACGTAATTAAATAAGTTCCTCGATTTATTTAATATTATATTATTAGGCGGTTTAATTAAAGGTCGATTAATACGATTATTAATTTAACTTTAAATATTAAAATTAAAATAATTTTAATTACTCCTAGGACCGTCCTAAAGTAGTTATTCTAAATAATTATTAGTTTTTTCGTATATCTCTTTATAGCCTCCGTCGTTCTTTTAAGTTAATATTATATCGGAGTCGTAAATATTAATATTAATTTAATTATTATACTATATATCGTTCTATATTCCGCGAAGGTAGTATTTTATATCGAATTAATTAAATATTTTATAGCGCGGCTTTAATTAATCGCCCTAATCTTAATCTAGGCTAGGTATAATTACACTACGGAATAAAGAAAGGAAGGGAGCGGAAGGAAAAGAGTAGAGATTACTAGAGAAGAGAAGGGATTCCCTATTATTCCCTTCCTCCTTACTCTCCATATAGAGTTACTCCTATATATAGTTATATATATATATATATATATACCCTATATATACCCCTATATATGGCCTATATATACGTATATATATACCTTATTACTATCTTTATATAGTTTATATATACGTTTATATATACCCTAATACTACTCCTATATAGTTTATATATATATTTATATATACCTTATTACTACTCTTATATAGTTTATATATATCTCTATATATAGCCCATGTATACCCCTATATATAGTCTATATATACGCGTATATATACCCTATTTATTACTCCTATATAGTTTATATATAGTTCTATATATAGTCTATATATACCCCTATATATAGTTATATATACGTGTATATATACTTTATTACTACTCCTATATAACTTATATATACCCCTATATATAGTTATATATAGGTATATATATAGGCTATATAGGAGTAGTAATAAAATATATATACATATATATATAACTTATTTATAGGGGTATATATAACTTATTCTTATTTTTATAAACTATATATAGCTAGTGCCAAGAGGCTAGTCTAGATTAGATATAAGGTTTGGTATTTCTTAACCGCTTTCTTAATTATCCTAATCTTTATATTATTTAATGGAGGATATATACGCGTATATATAGTTATATATAGGGGTATATATAAGCCATATAGGAGTAGTATTAGAGTATATATAAGTGTATATATAGGCCACATAGGAGTAGTAATAGGGTATATATACGCGTATATATAAACTATATAGGAGCAGTAATAGGGCATATATACACGTATATATAGACTATATATAGGGGTATATATAGGCCACATAGGAGTAGTAATAGGGTATATATACGCGTATATATAGGTTCTATAGGAGTAGTAATGGGGTATATATAGAAGCAGCCCTATAGAGAGAGTAGGGAGGAAGGGAATAATAAGAAATCCTTTCTCTTCCCTAGATTAGGGAAGGAAATTACTTTAAATCTATCTCTTTCCTTCCCTACCCCTTCCTCTAAGGAAGGAAAGAGAAAAGAAAATAATCTCTACTTTATTCCGTAATATAAATATAATCCCTATTTTAATTTTAAGTCGATATATAATCCTAAAATCTTAATACTCGCTTTAGATTTAATAACTACGTTCTTAAAATTTATTATTATCTCTATATTAAACTTCTTCGGCGTTCGAGATATATAAATTAACTCGTACTTCTAGGGGGTAAATAATATTTTATAAATAATTATTTACTTTAAATAGATATCGTAGGCCCGTTTTAAATTTATATAATTTTTTTTTATACTCTCGTTATAGGCGAGTAAATAGATATCGTTTATAAATCCTCTAATTTATATTAATAAGTTTATTTTAATATACTCCTCGATTAATAATATATTAAAGAATAGAAAGAGTACCGGTAAAATAAACGATTTTTATAGAATATTTATTATTATTTCCTTTATTATACTCGTTCTTCCTTTAAATATTACGAATATAGTTTTATCTAATAAAAAACTTATTATTTAATTAATAATTAAGCTAGGTACGTCTTTTATTCGTAGATTATATAATAATCTTTTATATAAAACGTTATTAAACGCTCCCGCTATATCTAGCGATAATAGGTTTATTATCTTTCCTCTCCCGTTTTTACTATAGTTTTATATACTATATACTATATTTATAAAGATCTTTAGCGCGGTTTTTATTAAACGCTTTTATCTAACTTTTATTTATTATAATAATAGTAGTTTATACTCCTCCGTTATATTATTTAACTTTCTAGAGATAATTACTTCTAGTACTTTATTAAATATATCGAGAAGTATAATAGGCCTATATAACTTTAGCTCTAAATAGTCGCCTTTTTTTAATTTCTTAAAGATTATTATATTAGTTTTTTCAAAATACCTCGGGTAGTATCTTTATTTAAAATAAATTTAGAATAAATAAACGATAACGTCTATTACTCCCGTTTCTATTATAATTTTTAAAAATTAATTCGGGATTCTAGTTATTCCTAACGCCTTATTAATAACTAGGTATTATATTATTTTATATATTTCTATCCTAATTATTTCCTAGTTTATTTTAATAGGTTTTAAATATTTTATTCTATCGATATTACTTAAGTCTACCGTCGGTAAAGAGGGGGATAATATTTTTTATAAATTTTTTATTTTACTCTCGAAATCTCTAATTTTTCCTTCTTTATTATTTTTAATAATTAAGAATTAAAGAAGTTTCCTAGAGTAGTTATTTTTCTCTTTTTTTTATCTCGCGAGTTTTTATACCCCCACCGGCTTTAACGAGGCTTTATATATACTTTTTTATTAAAAAAATATTTTTATTCTTCGAATTATATATATTCTTTTATTATTTACCGTATTTAGGGCCTCCTTCATTTAGGTATTTTAATTAAATTTTAATTATTTTATATACTCTTTTATCTTTAATATAATATTAATATAACGAGAGTTCTAGTAAAATTTAACTCCTTAATATAAACGGGCCTATGAAATTATAAATACGATAATTTTTTAAAAATCTTTTATTATTTTATTTAAATATTAATCGATATTTTCTTTATTTTTAAATATTAGCTTTTTTAATACTTAATAAAGAGATTTTATACTTTATTATATTTCCTTTTAAATAGTATTATCCTTAATCTTTTTTTAGATATAATAAATATATAATATTACTTCTTTCTATATTTACTCGAATTCCGTTACTATTAATCTATAATAGGAGTTATAGTATAAGTCTTCGCGGATTATAAAATTATTTATAACTTAATATACTCCTCTTATAAAAAATAATAAATCGATTATATTTTTATATCTTTAGGTTTTTTATATAATAGACACTTTTAATAACCCTAGTTTTATTTCCCTCGACTTTATTATCCCTAGGAGATAGTCGGTTATAATATAATATATATATCGCCTAGTATTATTCTAGCTAGGGTAGTAAAGATTAAAGTTTTTTAAGAAAATATATTTACTTTCCTCCGTTAATACTTCCTTTAATAATAATAATATTAACGAATTATTAATCGAGGTATACTATATTAATAATAGGTTATATATACTATAAATTTATACCTCTTTATAATAAGGGATTTCTCGACTAATAATCTCCTCTTCCTCGGATTTATTCGGCCGAGATTCTTTTTTATTCTTTCGCTTTTTTAATATAATTCTTATAAAGTATAAATCGCCTTTATAATAAACTAGTTCCTAGTTATTTATATCGATTCTTTTATTTATATAAAAGTATATACGGGTCTCTAGGCCTCCTTTATATATTAAATAGAAATAATTAATATTATTATTATATAGCGCTTAGGTAGTAGGGTTCTAACTAGGCTTTTAAATAATTAAATATCGATATTTTTAATTTACTCGTTTTAGAGTAATTTTATTATTAGTTTCGATTCCTTCTTAATATTATACTATACGATTTTAAATTAAATACTATAATTTATCTTAAATTAATATTATATCCGTAAATTCCTCGTCTATTTCTTAGTTATTTAATAATATTAATTCTAGCCGGTTTTTATCTAATTAATTAAATATTATTATTAAGAAATTATTTAGGACTCAAAGGACTATTTACCTAGGTATTATTATTAATTTATTATTTTATCTCGGCCTCCTCGCCTTCCTAGGTATAGTAATAATATTTTAGATTTTATTAATTATATCCGTTATTACTTTCCTCTTCCTCGTACTTTTAATTAATATTATTATAAACCCGTTACTAGTTAGTTATATCTAGGAGCTTAAGAGTATTACCTTTAATAATACCGCGAACTATCTAGGTTTATTCTTTAATCTTTATCGGATTTAATATATCTTTTTTTATTTAATTAAGTATATCCTACTTTAGGATTTATAATATCTAGAGTAGACCGCGTAGTACTTTTCCTTCGGGCTTTTGGTATTATATTTATATAATTAATATAGTTCTATATATATCCGGTATATAGGCTAGTTTTTATAAATTAAAACTATATAATTATATCTCTAGTAATTAAAATATTACTTCGGGTTATTTATTCTCTTTTATTTTCTATATAATAATAATTATTCGCTTCTTAAAAACCCGTCTATTATTAATTTATTTATTATATCTAGGTCCGGGATTTTAAAAAGAAGTATTAAATATTTCTTTTTATAATTATATTCGTCTAGTTTAAAAGCGAATCCTAGTTATTTTATATTTATAATATTTAATCCCGGGTATAACCTATAATTATTTCTCTTTAATATCTTTATTATTATTTTTTAATTATTTATATCGACGGCCTCTTTCTTTATACTATATATTATTATTATATAAATTTATCTTAATACTCTCGCCGAGGGGTTAATACTTTTTATTTATTTAATTATTTTCTCTAGCTTTTACTTTACTTTTATTATTATATAATATAAAATAAAGTCTCCTTTTATTATTTATTTTACTCCGACGATTAACTCCGTTACCGAGTAGGCTCTATTCCGGAATATTTTAATTAATTAAAAATTAATTACTTTTTTAAATTATCCTCTAGCCTTAATATTATTTATTTTAATTATTAATTACTTCGTTTTCGCGCTAGTTATTATTATAGAGAGAGGAGGGTTTATTTCGGTTATATATTTTAATAAAATAAATATATTTCTACGGGTAATATTAGCCTAGTTTTATATTAATAATATAAATATACTCCTCGCCCTAAACCTTTAAATCTTTTATTTTAACGACTTTATTTAGGTCTTTTAAAATTTTATTTTTTTTATTAATTTTTATATATAGTTAAAAACTATTTCTAGTATAATCTATATTAATTATAACTTATAGTATATTATCTATTATACCTCTTTATACTCTATATCTTTTATAATCTTTATTATAGTTATTATTAATTTTTCTAATATTTTTATACCCTCTTTATACCCTCCCGTTCGATTATTAATCTCTTTTATTTATTACGATATCTTTATTATATTAAAACGCGTTAATAGCCTCTATCTACTCTTTACCCTAATATTTTAAATCTTATCTCTATTATTTTTATTTTTTTTTATCTTAATTAATTTCGTACCTCTAGTAGAATTTCCCTCGTCGTATAATAGCCGCTCTCCTCGAATCGAGTCAAGATTAATCTCATATACGTAATTATATATATAAAGATATACGTAATTATTACCGAGTAATTAATAAAGATAATAACTTTCTTTATTAAAATTTATATAAATAAATATAAAATCTTTTTTAGTATCTAAATTAAATTTACTACTTCTAATTCCGTAAGTTAATAGCGCGACTCCGTAGAATTAAATACTTTAAATAGGAATAGAATTAACTATATATTAATATAGAAGAGATTATTACTTTAAGGATCTCCTTTAATATAATATATTATCGCGCTAATTCCGTACGACTTTAATATATTTATATTAATATATAATTAACGAGCTAGATCTCGATAATATAAATAAATTTTAGAGGTAAATACTTTCTAGAGTAATTTAAAAGAAGTTAATTCCTTTTTTATAAATATAAAATAAATCTTTCTAAAATAAATTTTTTATATATTTTTATTATAAAACGGCGAGCTCTTTACATCGGTAAGTCCGGAAAAATAGTTCTACAAAATCGCTACTTAATCGGTATAAAATGCGTATTTTGCAGCCTTAGTAAATCTTGGTAAATCTTAGCGCCAAGATTTTTAAATTAAAGTTAAGGTCTACGTGGGAGCGCTAAATTTAATCCTAAAAATAACTTTATAACCCTATAGGGTAACGCTAGTAAAAATCTAATTAAAAATTCGGAATCTAGGCTAAGAATAAATTTAGTAAGATATTTATATTCTTATATAGAGGCCCTAGTCTAGATACTTTTAAAAGTTAAAGTTAAAGTTAAAAGTTACTAAATCGGTGTAATATCGCTACTTAATCGGTGTATAATATGCTTAAAATACGGGATATAAATAGATACGTATTTCTAGTATTTTATATAATTTCGGTGTAAAATACGTAAAAATCGGGGTTTCCCAAGTTGCCGATATAAAAGTTAGATTTTCCGATATTAAAATAATTTAATAATCTAGGCGAAGTATTTAATATTATTTCGTAATTAATTTATTATTCCGATGTATATTTCTAAAGCCTATAGTATATCTAGGAAATAAAATTCCTTAATTACTATAATTCTTTTTTTAATAGTAGTTAAATTTAATTTATTTATTTTTTATCCTAAAAGCGTAACGGAGGGGTAAATTAAAAAGGATTTTTTAAATTTAAACGAGATCTTAAGGTCTATAAATAAAGCGAAGATAATTATAAAATATTCGATATACTCGGAATAAAACCGTAAGAAAATTACGATATCGTCGATATAATATCTCGCGAATACTTTATATAGGCGAAGAAAAGTATTTATTTTATATTAGGTATACGGAATTAACCCTTTTTATCTTATTACTATAGTATTATAATACTCCGAACTACGGTAAGAAATTATTATAAACTTATAATAATTATCTCTTCTAATTAAGAAGAGATAGAATTAATTATTATAATTAATAATATTTATATAAATATATCCTTATATTAACGAAATAATATCGTTTTAAAATAGAAGAGGGTAATTATTAAAGATAATAATTTTATTTAAATTATAAATATCGACTATAACTTTACTCTTTTATATTAATATTTTCTCGGGGCCTTTATATACCGTCCGTTATATAATAAAAACGAGGAAAATAAATAGAGAAAACTCGGTAGATTATAATATCTTTCTTTATTAATATATTTTATCGAATTTCTTATCTACTAAAGCTTTTATATCTAGGTTTAATAAATAGATTTTATAATTAAATTTCGTATTAAACGATTATTAGTCCGTAGTAAACGAAATCGATAATTATTCGGATTCGGGTAAATCGATTATATCTCCTATATCTTCCTAAATACGAGGGTATTATTTTATAATCTCTTTAATCGCGGTAATATCGGAGTCGTTATTATAAATTATAATTTTATTCGGTAGTTTCGTTTTTATAAAAAGATCGATTTTAGGCCTTAAAATTAACCTCGGATTATAAAAATTATAAAAATATAATATAATTACGTCGTTCTTATAAATTTTCGCCGTAAGGGAATAGTTATTTAAATTAATAAAATATATTTCTTTTACTTTATATTCTATAACTAATTCTATTTATTAGCGGCGAGGAATAATGAAAGATATATTCTCCTTATTACGAATATTAATAAAGTTAATTATTAAGTTTATAAAGTAGGTATAAACTCCTTTTATTTATAATTCGAATAAGAAGTCTCGGTCCGGTAATTATAATTTCTCTTTTAGCGAGATTACTACCGTTAATAGAATTTATACTAGAATTATTTAGCGGCGCTTTAATTATATAATATATTAAATTCTTATATTATCTCTAGTTATAAATTAAATAAGGATTATAATATCTTCGTAGTTATTTAAAATTATTTAATTATTAGAGAGGTCGATAACGGCCTTCTCCGAGTCTAGAATATTTATATTAATAAATGTATTAGTTTTAAAGTTATCGATAATATAGAAGTCTATAATAATTTTAACTATTATTTTTATATTATTCTTCGTTTTTCCGTCTATATAGAATATAATTAAAATTTATTTTATAGTTAAATAATAGTTCGAGCCGATACTTTTTAAAGTAATAATTTTATTATAAATTTATAATTAAATATCGGGGATTCGTTACGTAATAAATACTTTATTAATTATATTTATTGGATACTTAGTATTAAAATATCTTAATTTTTAAATAATATTTAGAGTAAAGTTTATATAGCCGGTAAAATAATATTATATACGAAATATTATCCTATTAATTAGTGAAGGCGGAGTAGTAGTAAATTCGATTATTATCCTACTCTTTTATCGAGGCGAAGATTTAAGAGTTATTAATTTTGATATTATTATAATCTCTAGTACTAAGATCTTTAGAGTAATATTTAACTCGATATTTTTAAATTTTATAGAGGTAGGATTAATTACCTTTCGGATATTAATCGAGTATATATATTTCCTTTCTTTTAAATATATATATAAAAGATTATTTAATAAGAAATTAGATTTATAATTCTTATAAATAAAACGTTAACCTATTTTCTTTATAGAAATATAATACGTAATTAAAATAAATTTAATATTAATATCTTTATTAATATTTTATTCTTCGTTTATAATACTCTCTTTAATATTATAATAACTTTTATCGGCGTTTATATAATAGTTATAATAATTTATTAATAGAGCTTTAAGAGAGCCGAAATAATTATTAATAAATCTAATAAAGATACTATAATCCGTATTTTTATTATTAAGATTATTATATAGTTTATTAAAATAAATAGGCTATATTTATACTTAATTACCGAAAGTATTATATAGTCTCGGTGGGTAGTATAGGTGCGTTTTATAATTTTTATAATTTTAATTATTATAGTTTTAGTTCTCGTAGTTCTAGTTTTTATAACCCCTATTTTTAACGAATAAATTTTGATTAAACTAAATATTTCCAGCGGTAATTATAAATAATTACTTTAATAATAATAGAGTATTTTTTAGAAGTTTTTATAAGGGAGGCTTTTAAGTTTATTATAATCATTATTACTACTATATTTAAAATATAGTCTACCGATTTTAAAAATAAATTAGTTAATTATAAAGATTAATATAAAAGAAAGAAAGTCTAGTTATTTACTAATATAAGAAAGAACGAAAATTATAAAGATTCGGTTAGTATATTAATTAATCTCTATTTTTAAAAGTTTTAAAATAAAGGACCTTAAAATATTTAAAAATTAAAAAATTAAAAAAATCGATACTATTATTAAAATCGATAAAGTATTAAATTATAATATTTATTTTATTATTATAATAACTATTTATTTCTAAATAATTATTTAGTCTCTTTTATATTATAATTCTTTTCTTATTTTTTAATTTCCTTTCGATAATTCTTATAGTCTTTTTTATTCTTTTAAATTTATATTTTATACTATATTTTCTTCCTATTTTTAAATTACTCGATAAATTATTTAATCGAAATATTATTTATTAGAGAAGGGATAATAGCCTAGAAATTAATATTAAAATAATTCTATATCTATATAATCTATATATACCCTTCGGTAATATCGGTTTAAATAGTATATTTAACTATATTCTAGACGTAGATAAATAGATTATTTCGTTTCGCCGTATTTTTCGATATATATAACTAGCGACTAAACTCTTCTAAAGTAGTAAATATTATAATTTTAAAGTAATTTTATAGTCTAATAATTTAGCGCTATAAATTATTCGATAATATTATATCTTTTTTATTTTAGGAAAGAATTTTAAGTTATTAATTTATAATAATATTATAAAAGTAGTTATTTAGATTTCTCTTTATTATATCTTTACTTTTTATTATAGTAAAATCCTAAATCTTGTTATAAAAGATATAGACCTCTTTAAATATTAATTTCTTAGGGTTAAAAACGGTATTACCGGCGCTCTATAACTTTAGGTAATTTAAATAAAAGATATTTAATTCGCCGGTATAGAAATACCTAGTTATTACTATATTTATTAAATATACCCGTCTTTACTAACTAGTCTTTATAGTTTAGTAGGTTTTAAAGGCCCTTTAAAGATTTAACCCTAATTTTATAAAATAACTCTAATAATATTTAATATATTAAATTATATAATTTAAATGATAATATTATATAGGTTTAAATCGATTTTTACCGGCGGAGGCGGTATTTATAACTAATCTACGATTTCTTATTTCTATTTCTATTAAAATTAAGAATTAAATAAAATAAATTAATTTCCTCGAAGGTTATTAAAATCTTTATAATTTTATCTTAAAGAACTAGACTAGCTTTTATTATTATTAATTATATTCTCGATTTAATTAAAAAGAATCTTTTATATAATATTATTTATAATAAAAATTAATTCTTATAGGAGGAATTAAAATATTAATTTTCTCGGAGTTAACTAAATTATAGATTTAATTAAATTAGATAATAAAGAAAAAAACGGAGTTAGAAAAAGATAAATAAAAATAATTAAAATCCGGTCTTTAATCCTTCTTTAAGAATAAAATAATTAAAGATTTAAAATCTCCTCGTTTCTTTTTTTTAATTATTAAAATATATCGAATTAATATAATATTTAACGCTTTTAATAAAAGCCGTTAATACTTCCGCGATTTAAAGAATATATATTTAGGAAATTAAAAATATAAGAAAGTTTTCTTCTACGGAACTTTCTTCTTCTTAAATATTAATAGAAGTAGATTTTTTTTAACGAATAACTTATTACTTTTTAATATATTTAATAGAGGATTATACTAGTTAATAAAAAAAAAACTACTTCTTAAATTAATCTACTAATATTCTTACTATATTACTCGAAACATCGGTAACTTGGGAAACCCCGATTTTTACGTATTTTATACCGAAATTGTATAAAATACTGGAAATGCGTATCTACTCATGTCCCGTATTCTAAATATATTATACACCGATTAAGTAGCGATATTATACCGATTTAGTAACTTTTTTTTTTGACTTTAACTTTTAAGAGTATCTAGACTAGGGCCCCTATATAGGAATATAAATATCTTACTAAATCTATTTTTGGTATAGATTCCGAATTTTTAATTAGATTTTTACTAGCGTTGCCCTATAGGGTTATAAAGTTATTTTTAGGATTAAATTTAGCGCTCCCACGCAGACCTTAACTCTAATTTAAAAATCTTGGCGCTAAGATTTACCAAGATTTACCAAGGCTGCAAAATACGTATTTTGTACCGATTAAGTAGCGATTTTATAGAACTATTTTTCCGGACTTGCCGATGAATATTTTTTCGAAAATATAAATAATTAAAATACTAGAGAGATAGTAAAGTTTAATAAAAATAACTTTTTTACCTCCGCGTAATTTATAAATAAAGAAAATAGGATAAATTATATATATTTATAAAAATCTTCTACTAGTATATAATTCGAAAACTTATTTATATAATTTAAAAAATTTAAATCTTAATTATATAAGTTAGAAATAACGAAGTAAAAGATAAGAAGTAAAGAATTAAAAAGAAATTTTTAAGATTTTTACTTTAGCGCGGGGAAAACCTATTTATTTTATTATAATTTTAAATAGGGTAAATACCGTTTCTCCGTTTTTAAATAAATACGGGCTTTAGATTATAAGAAAAGTAGACTCCGCTCTTAACTCCGTAATTCCGGCGCGATTTAATTTTCTTAATAATTAATTATAGTTAGACCGAGATCTTTAAGAAAAGGTAAGGATTTTCTATATAAACGAAAATAATAGTATATAATATAGACGGCGGCGATATTTTAATTTAATATAAATCGTTTCCTACGCCTACGGCCGAAATATAAAGTACTTTTTATAACTAAAGTATAAATATTCCTTTAGATTTATAAAGTATATTTATAAACTAATTTATATAATTATAAAAACCTAATATAATAACTCGATTATTAAAATTAAAAGTAGGCGTAGTTAGTATAAAGAAATATTATTATTATATATAAAAATAAAAATAAAAACGAAGCGGCTCGCTTCGTTCGTCGTTATAAAATATTAATAGTTAAAGAGTTAATATTAATATTATAATTAATAATAGATATAAGGACGAATTATAATTAGTTTATAATTCCTTAAAATAATTCGACCTATATAAAGAAATAATAGTACGGATAATAATTATATCTTCGAGATATTAATAGAGGATTTAATATTCTATAACTAGTATTTTAAAGGCTAGTAACCGGTCTCCTTTTATTTATAAATAGAATTCGACTATATTATTACTATTAAATAGTAAGAATATAGTATTAACGAAATAAGATACGTAAGAATTATAGTATTAACGAAAGAAAATAGTAGTTAAGATTTAGTCTCAATATATTATATATTAATTAAATTATCTATTAATACGAATAAGTTACTATCTTATACTAAAGTACTAGTAACTATAATAAATAGTATTAATTTCAATAATATAATTAATATTAAAACTTTTATTAACTTTTTATTCTTTATCGTCCTACCGGATACTTCGGTAGAGGTTATAGATCTTTATATAATAATATACCTCTTTATAGAAGTAATAATACTTTTTATAGAAATAACTTATATAAATCTTTTTCGTTATCTTCTTTTTAGAATAATATTGACTAGTAATAATAGTAGAATTCTAACCGCCTATAATTTCTCGGAATATAGTTAGAAATAATAAATGAAAATTTAAATTCGTTACCTAAATAAAAGATATTCTCTTCTAGATATCAAAATTAAGACTCCGGAGTAGGAAAAAGTTTTAATAAAAATTCTTTTAGGAAACCCTTTTTAATTTAAAGAGCCTATTATATTAAAAATTAAGAAACTATTAAAGATATTAATTATAACGAAGAATATTTTATAAAATTCTTCCGTTAGGTCGAAGGCCTTTATAATAAAAACTAAAGTAACTATTATAGTAGTTATAAAGACGCGTTCTACTAAAGTACTATATAGATTAGCGAAAACCCTAACGATACTATTAATTTAAAAGAGTTTTATAATAAAATAATTAATAGTCTTTTTATCGGTTAAGAGTTTACTATTAAAGTAATTATTATTATTAATAAAGTAATTTATTATTTATATAGCTAGCCCTTCTCTTCTAATAATAAACTATATATATATATTCGATAGTACCGATCTTCGACTATAGTAACTTATCCCGCTTCGAAGATTTTTTCTTTAAATATTATAGTTTTCGCTTTAGCGAATTCCGCTTTATTAGATTTTATATTATTAAATTTCACTCCGCCGAATATTACTTTCTCGACGAAATAGGTTATTAAATTTATATCTACCGATAAACTTATTTATAGCTATATATTTCGTAGTTACCGTTATACTACTATCGAGGTCTCTATAGAACTAGATAATTAATTCTACGAGTTTTATTTCGATATTAAATATATTATAAGTTTTATAGACCGGTAATTCTTAATGAAATTTATAAAATTTAACCTATAAATTAAAGTCCGTAAAATATTTACTATTATAAAAGTCCGTAACTTAGGATCGAATAACTATAATATTAATAAATTCGTTATTATTCTTATATAGATTCCTAGTAAAGACGGTAAAATAACTTTAATTATTAAGGAATTATATATCGTCGATAACCTATCTACTAAAATTCTAATAGGTATCGATATTATAAAGTTAAAAAGAATTATAATTAATACCGGTAGAGATCTCGTTAATTTTATATCTTATAATAACCTGTATATTAATAAAGCGGGAGACTATATAAGCTTTTTCTAAATATAATACCCGTATATTCCGCTATCTATAACTCCGAGTAGGTTTATTAAATATCTTATTATTATTTATTAATAAATTACGTATTAAGCTAGCTTAAACCCGTAAATAATTTATTTAATTATCTAATTTATATAGTTTAAGTTATAGGTTAAATATAATATATAGTAATATTAGTCGCGTATTTACTCGCGTATTTATATAAATATCGTATATTAATACTATTAATCTACTATATTTATTAAACGTATTTATTATTTACGATATTTAATAAATGTTTTTATACGACTTTATAAACTTAAATATATTATATATTGAAATTTATTTAGTCTTTAGGCTTAAATAGTTAAAGTTTAAATTATTTAATCTATAATTTTATTTTATCGGAATAAGATTACGTCTCTCTACTCTATTTCCGTCGCTCCTTTTAAAATATAACCCTCTCGGCGGTAACTATATCGATATAAACCTTACTATACTTAGATATTAAATAAATATAATATATTATAGAGGCTATCTTTTATTAATTTAAAATATTCTTATAAAGAACTAAATTTATAAAGCGATACGGGAGTAATTACGCGCTAGTATTAATAATAGTATAAGTAGAGTATTACCTAGAATCGATTTAATAGAATATTAACTTTATTTATTAATATATAATAATAAATAGGTTAAATAGTACTTTAGATAATTATATATAAATAGAGGTAAATATTATTCTCGAAGGGGTAAATAATATTATAATTTATAATTATATTAAATATAGGATTATTATTCTTATTAACTATAGGACTTATAAAAGGGAAGAAACTAATATAATAATACTTCTCGGTAACGACGCTAGTAAATTTTATTTTATTATTAGAATAATTCTAGTCTAAATCCGTAAATAAGCGCTTTATATTAATAACCTCGTATTTTAAAAATAAACCAAATTGAATTTTAGAAATACTATTACGGAAATAATAATATACTTTAATAAACTACCCTCGCTAATATTCTTCTATTATTAATCTACTAAAAGACGAAGTTTAGAGTTAATATTATTATTAATAATTATCTTAATACGGGAGTCGTTTGTCTCGACCGTAATAATATAATAAGAGATAGTCCGATCGATTAAAATAATTATAATAATTATAAAGATTTACTCTAGGGCGGGTATTATATAAAAGATATTAATACCGATAATTATTATAGGCTCCTCGAAGTATTTAATTTTCGATTTAATTATAAAAGTAGTACCCCCGAGTTTATAATTAAATTTTATAAATATATTAAAATAGTATTAAAGAGCGTTTTTAATAATATTCCTCGCCTAGATATATTATAATATAACTCCGAAACGGACGTCGTAATTATATTTAATCCGATTATAAATATCGGCGCTCTTATTATTAAAAATAACTAGAAATATTTAAAGACGTATCTTCGTTTAATTCTAGCGGTTATAAATATCGTATTAATAACGTCGCCGTTATTAATATAATCGTTAATAACGAGAGGGTTAATATTTTTAACTTTTCCGTTATATCTATAATAGAGTTATATAAAGTTTTTCTTAAAATTATTTATTTATTTATTAATTATAGGCGCTCGACGATCTTTATTCAATTTTAAAATATAAATACTTTAAGATTTTAATAACTAAATATTAAAGAGGAGAAATATCTTTTTATATAGATCCTAATAACTAGAAAAGATAAATTTAACTATAAAATTCTTTACGAAGAGTATTTTAAATAACTCGAGAATACGAGTATTAATTTTTAATATCTCCGAATTAATAATAAGACGGTAATCGTTAAATATAGGATTATTAAATTATTTTAATATATCTAGACTTTTTCAAAATTATAGAATTTACGATTATTCTATCTCCTTTATATTATCGAACTCTTTTTAATTATTAATACTATTAGTCTACTTTCTTAATATCTCTTCTCGTAAATATTATTATCCTCTCGTTACGTCTTTATAGTAATATATTATTTATTTTTTCATAATTTATTATTCTTATCTTTATTTTATTTATTTTTATTATTATAAATATACTTCTTTAAGACTTCGCGGAGTTTATAATTCTCCGACTTCTTTATAAAATTTTTTATTATTTAATAAATTTATTATCGAGCTCCTTACTTATTATAAATAATTATATTTATACTAGAAATTATATTTACGAATTTAATAATATATATCGCGCGATTTTAACCGATTCGATTAATACGGTATATTATTTAATTCTTAGCGCTTATTAATTATTCGGAGTTAAAGATAATAATGTATTTAGAGGTCGTAAATATCTATTTTATATTTAAAAGTATAGTAGATCCTATTAAAAATTAAGGTACGGGATTTAAAATCGTATTTTCTTTATTATTTTTACCCTCTTAAAAGAGTTTAACGATCTTAATTTATTTTAATTTAAATATACCTCCGTAGATTAAAATAATAGGTCTTTTTTATATTAAGCGGATCGTTTATATAATTATTAATATAATATTCTTAGCGTAGGATAAGGCCTACGTTATAATATAGGATTCCGTTAGAAATATTTACCTAGTAAATAATAAAAGCCGAGATAAAGGATATAATTATAATAATTACCTTTATATCGACCCTCTATATTTTATTTCTAAGAATATCTACTATTTATATTTTAAAATAATTATTTTATCCGACGATTTAATTAATACTTTTTTTAAAGAATAAGTTTCTTTATTCTAGTTTATAAAACTTCTCTTTCTTTAATTTAAATTAATTTTTTTTTTTATTTATTACTAGTTAGTTTAAAGTTCTTTATATCTTTATAAAGAACTAGTTTAAGAAATAATAATAAAATTCTAGCGCGATATATAACCGCGAGCTATAAATATATTATAATCTTTAATATAATATTTTCTTATAACTCTTAAAGGCGAGTAAAGTATTATAATAAATTTACCGAACTTTTTAATTTATCTTTTCGAAGTAACGATCAAGTAATAATTTATACCGTTACGGGTAGTTTAAAAAGTAATCGAAATAATATTTAAATTTAAATTTAATTAGTAGTTCCCCGGAAAAAATAAACTCTACTATATATCGTACCTAAAATATTCGAATAATAATAGTTATAGTCTTCTTATACTATTTATACTCGTTTTTAATATTATAATTATTATATATACTTCGGATAAGGTTTTTATACTTTTTACTAATTTTAATAAATTTATTCTTTATATAATATTTTAGGTATTTACGCGTTTTATTTAAACGAGGGTAATTTTTTTTAAAGAGTAACGTAGTTTATTTATTATTTATAAATATATATATTTAATTTATTATCGTTTTTAATAATAACTTAAACGGAGTCCCGTTAATTAAAATCTTTCGAGGTTTTTAACCCGGTATTATATTATCGATTTTCCGAATCTTAATAATCGTCCTTATAGTCTCGTTATTCTCGGTATATATTTCGTTTACTATAATCCTACCCTATTTTAATTTTTATTAAAGTATTAATTTTTTTATCCTAACTTTATTACCCCTCTTTTTTACTATAGGTATTTTATTTATTATAACCTTATCGACTTAATTAAAAAGCGAGGCTAAGAATATAAAATAAAATATTTTTAAGAAATTATAATCTTTATTAAAATAGGGAGTCTCTTTTAACTTTATTAAAAAATCGCGATTTAATTTATTTAATTTCTTAGTAAAGACTTTTAATTTAGAATTATTATAAATTTATTATAATACCTACCTAAAAGCTTTATTCTTTTATATTATCTATATTTTTATTAAACCTAGTTAATAGGATAATAAACCCGCGAGAGGAAAAAAGAAGTTAGGGCCGTAACTTAATATAAATTTTTTAAATATACTAGAGTCGATATATATATATTAAATCCCTTAAGGCCTCCTAGACGGGTAATATATATTAGGTAATTAAAGATTCTTTATTATTCCCTCCGCGAGATATAAGTTATATTTTTCCCCTCCTTTAACTTTCTTTATATCTTTACGATTTAATATAAATAAATAGTTTAGGTAGGTTATCGTAAAACTTTATAAAATCTAAAACCCTCGTTAATTATTAATTCTAAATTTAATAAAGGCTAGTCGTATTATCTTTTTAAACTTTATAATATCTACGAGGTATCCTCTATTTTAGAAAATCTTTATTTCGAATAAAACGAATATACCGAGTATTTAGAATAAAGTAAAACCTATTATTATTTCTTTTATATAAATCTTTTTTCCGGTTTTATAATCTTTAATACTATCTAGTTTAAAAAGAAAATAATAATCCTTTTATTTTTTATTATTCTAGTATATATACTCCGTTATTTTAATAGGTTATATATTTAATAACTTAACCCGATTTATTAACTTTAGTATTTAAACCTAGTTATTAATTTATTTATCCTTTACTCTTTTCTTTAAGGATTTTTTAATATCTTCTTCTTCTTTAATCGGAATATCTTCTATTTTATTTTACTCCGGGATAAATACTAGTTTAAATATTTAATTAATAATTACGCGTTTAGCCGCTTTCTCGTTATACGCGGTTTTAATATTTATAAAGCCTTTTTATAATTATTTAAATAGATCGTCTACCGTAGGCGAGATCGGTCGAGTTATTATTATTTTCTATATTATATCTACTAGGGGTTAATTATTTACTATAATTTAATTAACTCTTTTATTATCGCGCGTTATAAGGGTTCCGTTATTTTTCGTATTTCGATCGCCGTTATTTTTACCCTTAAAGTTATTAATAAAAATTTATAAAAATTATATTATTTTATTATTTATACTCGTTCTAAGATTAATTAAATCGTTAGAGATTTTAATAAAAGAAATATCGCGTAAAACCGATTTAAAGTATATATTAAAATTAATAAATTAATTTTCCTTAATCGAGAACTTAAAGTATATATTAGGATAAATATTATTATTTTTAATAATCCGGAATATACGCGGTATATTAGGACGGTTATTTTTCGGTCGCTTCTATTCTCGATTTTTATCGAACTCGCTTTATAAATTTATTATTTAATTAATATTCGTTAATAGTTTATCTAATAGTTATTTTTATTTACCGCCTTTATTTACGATATTTATTCTATATTTATATTTTCTTAACTCTAGGCTACGGATATCGTCTTCGGAATTATCTTTTATTATTATTTCTACTACCCGATATTAACTATACGCCGTAAATAATATCGAGAAACGGAATAAAGATTTATCTATTTTAAGATTTTACCGTCTTTATTAAAAATAAAAGAAGTTATTAAATTAATCCCTAGTTTACTAGTACAAGTTTAAATATAGAGTCCGTATTCTCGTTATCGATAATTTCCTTAATTACTCCGCGGAGTTAGCGGTTTTTTAATAGTTTAATTATAAATCTACTTCCTTAGTACTTAAACTAGATTTTTAATAATAATAAAATATTTAGCCTTAGATCTTCGCTTAAGTATTCAATAAATATTAGTAGTATTATATTTAATATTACTTTTTCTAAGTTTAACGAAGGGTCGGTTAATTTAATAATATCCGCGAGAGTAAACTTAATTATTATATTATTATATTTTACTTTAAGATTAATATCTAGTAGATTAAATTTTTATATAATTACGTAATTCGTCTACCGCTTTAATATAACGGGTAATAATATAGTATCTTTTATTTATATTTAATTTAATACCTCGCTAAAAAACGAGAAAGACTATTATAATTAATTTAATTTACGTAATAATCTTTTACTAGTATTCTTTAGTTATTATCTTATATTATAAGCGATACGTTATACTAAAGTAAAGAGGGTACTTTAAATACTATTATTATTTAAATTATTAAAAGGTTTTAGAGTATTATCTTCGTATTTTAAAATTAAAATAATAATAAACTCGTTCCTAGTAAGTTTAACTACGTATTATTTAAAGTTTATTAAAGAGTTCGACGTTAATTATATTTTAATCTCTTTTTTTATTTATTCCTAATCTTTATCCTCCGTAATAATCTTTAAATAAAACTTTATTAAATTTCTAAAAATAAAGTTAAATTCGTTATTATTATAGTCTTCGTATTTACGTAGAGGTATTATAGTCTTAACTTTAATAATATAGGGTAGGTAACGTAGTTTCTAGTTTTAATATATTATTTATAGTTTTATAAATAAGGTCGTAATCGTAGTTTAATTATATTTCTTAATAATAACCGTAGGTTCAAGTAATAGGGCTCGTAGTTAATTAAAATCAATATTTATAGGTAAGAATCGCTCGCGGTCGGTATTTATATTTACTTTACTCGGTTCGATCTCTTCGTTTAATAATTATAATTATTATATTCTTTATATATAGAGGCTAGCCGGAAGAGCGGTCGATTATATATATATAGTAATTTATTAATTATATATAGTATATTCTATAATCAGGATATTATTCGTAGTTAATAAATTCGTTAAAATAGAAGGGAAGGTAAAATTAAACTACTCTACTATTTATTAAAGAAAAATAGATATAACGTATTATTTTCTAAGTTATATATAAAGGGTATTATTCCGAAATAATACGGTATATATAATATTTCTATTATAGTTCTAATATTTTTTATATAAATAACTTATACCTAGTTAGGGTAGGTAAATTATTAAAAGTATTTTATATATTATAATTACTCCTTTATAAAGAAATTAATAGAGAAGTTTTTAATAAATTATAGGATCTATTAACTTATAATTTTATCCTATAATAATAGGTACTCGTTAGTTCTTTAAACCCCCGAAGATTTATTAAATTTTCTATTTTTACTCGTATTTAATATAGTAAATTAAATAGTCTTAAGTTTAATATAATATTTAGTTTTATATTCTCGTTAGATCTCTAATTATATATATTACCGTTACCGATATTAGAGGTTATTACGTATCCTATACTACGGCCTCTTCTTTAATTATACGTATTATTAATAATAAAAGTCGCTAGATTCTTTATACTAACGCTAGATCCCGAAGTAATCGGGTTTTAAATATTATAAGTTTCCGTAGTATCCTAATTATTATTAAATCTCTTAATATTTTTAGTTTCTTTTTTTATATACGTAATATTATTAAGATCTTCCTCCGATTAATTTATTATATATAGATCCTTATTTTAAAAATTATCGTCCGAGTTTATATTATAATTATATTTAATAAAATTAAATACTAGGAGCTTTTCTTCGTATTTAATATAGGTATTTATTTCTATTAAAAGTCTTCGTAGATAATTATAGTAGAATCGTTTATACTTCTTCTTATATAATTAAATTTTTATTTAATTTATAATAATCGTTAAAGTATCGCCTACGCGAGAAACCTCGGTAAAGAGGCGGGGATTAAAGAATATAAAGCCTAACTTCTTAAATCTTATTATATAAAGAATTACTATAGATTTCTCTTTATTTTAGTAATTATTAATAGTTCCGGTATCTATATCTTCTAATTTTATAATAAATACTAGCGCTCGTCTCGTAAAATTAATTTATACGAGATAATTTATAAAGATAAGAATATCTTTAACTTTAACTCCTCTTTAGATATAATATTAGTAAAACTTTATAATAAGTTATAGCTCCCGCTTATTTTAACCGAATTAAAAGAAGTCTATTTTATAATATTATCTATCGGTATTAATCTAGATAAAGTTTATAAAGGTATTAAATAAATCTTTATATACTTCGGTAGTTATAACGATATTAAAGCGACTAGCCGGATTTATTATAAAGATAATAAAACTTTTATATTAAATTCTAGAGATAATATTAATAATATTTATAATAATTCGGTATTATTTTATTAGGTCGTATTTAAAGTAACCTAGAATTATTTAATATTTATATATACTTTTATTTATCTATTTAGCGAAAGAATTACGCTTTATATTTTATTCTTTAAATAGTAGTTATTTATCGTTTCTTAATAAGTATATAATAGTCTCGTATTATATTATTTTTTAGGATTATATAACCCGAATTAATAAGAGTTATAATAATAATAGCGATATCCTTTATAAGGATATTATCTAAAAGTAACGATTCAAGTATTTTAAATATATAATATTCCTCCTCGTTATTAAATATATCGTTATTCTTAACTTTATAAAATATCTCGCGAAAATATTTATAAAGTTTTTAGCGGTAGGTTATATTCTCGGCTTCGTTTAATTTATACTTAATATTCTTTTTTATTATTTATTATAACTCTTTAACTTTTTAAGAGGTTATATTTTTAAATATAGACCCCGCTCTACCCCCGTAATCCTCGAAGTTTATATTATTTATTAAGATAATATCTTCGTTATTATAGTCGATAAAATCGTTATTATTATAATCCGAGCCTTTTTATTTTTAATTATTTTACGATTTATTAAGTTAAAAAGTATTACTAGTTTATATTATATCGGTTTTAAAAATTACTCTCGCCTTATAACTCGCCGCTTTTAATAGTTTTATTATCGTCTAGTTATACGTTTTTAAAGGTATTATTACTATTTACGATAATATTATTAATAGGAGTAGGATTAATATTTAAATTAAATCGACCGAGAAAGCCTATAATTTATAATAGTAAAGTACCGAAGTTTATATTATAAAGTTTATAGCGGCGGTTTATAATATTAAAAAGTATCTTTCTAGTTTTATTTATTATAGTTACCGCGAGCCGATTATATTAACTTTAAAGAAGCGAAGAGTTAAGTTATTATTATAAATTATTAATATTATAAACTATATATATCGGTAACTTGGGAAACCCCGATTTTTGCGTATTTTATACCGAAATTACATAAAATACTAGAAATGCGTATCTACTTATATCGAGTATTCTAAGTATATTATATAACTAAAATATAGTTATATAGCTAGTTTTAGTATATTTAGTACCTAAAATATATTTATATAACTAATTCTAATATAATTAATATTTAACGGGTAAATAATAATAAATAGATAATCTTTAATATTATTCTATAGTATTTTAAATATACTATTTATACTTTAAGTAATAATAGTATTATTATTATAATTATTACCGCTAGCGCCTTTAATATCGTTATCGTATTCGGATCTTTATATATATATTAATTAATTAATATATATTCTATTTTATCTACTCGTTATATTATAGGGGAGTTATAGATATCCTAAAATCTATTTATTAAGAAACCGTTACTATTTATTCT
>JAABUS010002193.1_pt1 | contig 38095 bp, 41 predicted proteins | sample 5560161 | NCBI WGS metagenome assembly JAABUS01 (sample SAMN10711885, study PRJNA513376) | rock metagenome | isolation source: Antarctica rocks | place: Antarctica: Victoria Land, Trio Nunatak nord | collected 2016-01-04
GAGCGGGATCGTCGGGTACGGTGGCTCGACGCGACGCCCGTTCCCGAGGGCGAGAACGGCAAGGCCCATAATCTTCAGACCGGACTCGACGCGGCCAACCCCGCCGCAACCTGGATCCTGACGATCGACGCCGATGTCCGACCTCACCCGGCACTGGCGACGAGCCTGGTCCACCACGCCCGGCGCGCGGGGGTCTGCGCCTTCAGCGTGGCGACCGAGCAACGCCTTTCCGGTTGGGCCGAGGCGCTGCTGCATCCCGCGTTGCTGACCACCCTCGTCTATCGCTTCGGGATTCCCGGTCACGTCGCTACCCACGTCGCCGGCGTGCAGGCAAACGGCCAGTGCTTTTTCGTCCGCCGGCAGGTTGTCGAGGAGATCGGTGGATTCGCGGCGACCCGTCACTCGGTCTGTGAGGATGTGACGCTCGCCCGCGCCTTGGTAACGGCGGGCAAGCCGGTTGGTTTCTATGAGGGAGGAGAGCTGGTCGAGACGCGGATGTACGCCGGCTGGTGGGATGCCTGGCGCAACTGGACCCGCTCCCTGCCGATGCGCGACCAGTTTGCTGGCGGCCTGCTCGGTCTGGTCGAGGTGTCGGCGGTCCAGGCGCTGCCGCCGGTGCTTTTCGTCGTCTGGGCGCTCCGGCAGCCCCGCGGGGCGATCGCTCAGGTGGCCTCGAAGGTCAACGCCATCCTGACCCTGATGAGGCTGGGAGTGCTGGTGGGGACAGCCCGCGCCTATCCCGATCGACCCTGGAGCTACTGGTTGTCGCCTGTGTGCGATCTCCCCGCGGCGCTTGGAGTATGGTTCGGTGTCGCCAGGCGGCAGCACACTTGGCGCGGTCGTTCCATCGTTCGCGGAGGCCCCCGATGAGGCTCGCTCGCGTCCTTCTGGTCGCTCATCTTTCGGCGCTGATCTTTGGCCTGGCCGGTCTCCTGATCGCCTTACCCCACCCCGAGCTCTGGGCCGGGGATAAGCAGGCGGCGCGTGTCTTCGACTTCGGCATGAAGTACGCCGGATCGCTGCACATCGTGCTTGGAGCTGCCGCCATGGCTGCCTTTGGTGTGGTGGCGATCGGCTGGCGACGGACGGCGATCTTCTGTGGCTGCGCCGTCCCGATCTCCCTCTCCTCCGAGCTGATCGGTACCGGCACCGGCTGGCCGTTCGGCAACTACGCCTATACGAATTTCCTCGGCTACAAGGTGGCGGGGCATGTTCCTTTCTCGATCCCCCTGTCCTGGTTCTACCTCGGGTTCTCCGCGCTGCTGCTGGGGAGCGCCATCGCCGAGGGGCGCGATCTCCGGCCCCGTGGCGTCTGGTCGGTGGGTCTCGGCGTCTGGTTCCTGACGGTCTGGGACCTCGTCCTCGATCCGGCGATGGCCCACCGGTCGCTGGCCGTCCGCTTCTGGAACTGGAGCGAGACCGGCCCCTATTTCGGGATGCCGATCCAGAACTTCATCGGCTGGTCAGCGACCGGTCTGCTCTTCATGGCGCTCGCGCGCTGGCTCTGGCGCGGCGACATCGAACCGGCACGGAATCGGACGTCAGGCTGGTTCCCATTCATCGTCTATGCGGCCAATACCTTCTTTGCGATGGCGTTGAGCGCCAGTGTCGATCTCTGGGTGCCGATTGCCCTGGCGGCGCTGCTTGGGCTCGTGCCGGCCATGCTGGCCCTGCGCCCGCGCTCGCATCGGGCGGGTGGCGCGGTTGCCGGTGAATCGACCTCAGCGCCCTCCTGGCGGGCGCTGCCGAGCCGGTAGCCAGGTCCGTCGTTCGCTATGGATGAGGCGCTCGTACCAGCGATGGCGTGGCGATCGCTGCGACTCCTCTGCCGCCGGGCCATCGACCGCAACGTCGATCTCCAGGTGGAAGGGCTGGAGCATCTGCCGGTCGAGGGGCCGGTCGTGATCGCGGCGCGCCATTTTCACCACCTCTACGACGGCTGCGCGATCGGCCTGACGGTGCCGCGCCACGTCCATGTGCTGGTCGCGATGGACTGGCTGACCCGCCCGGCCGGCCGGGCCGTGATGGCGCGCGCCTGTGGGGCGGCCCGGTTTCCCGTGGTGCTCCGGCCGGCCGCGACGATCCACCGCCCAGAGCTTCGTGACGATCCCGTTCGCCGCGACGCTTATGCCGACACGGCCGCACGGCAGCTCCGTCGCGCGGTCCGCGAGTCGGTCGAGCTGCTCCGTGATGGACATGTCTTGCTGGTCTTTCCTGAGGGGTATCCGAACGTCGATCCAGGGTTCACGCCGAAGACGGACGATGCCACCTTTCTTCCGTTCGAGGCCGGTTTCATCCGCCTGGTGGCGCTGGCCCAGCGGGACGGAACGACGCGGGTGCCGATCGTTCCGACTGGACTTGCCTATACACGCGGCTCGCGTTGGGGCCTCACCCTCCGCTTCGACCCACCCCGCTGGCTTGAGGCGGGAACCGATCATAACCTGCTCCTGGCCGCGGTGGAGGCACGGGTCCGAGCGCTATCGACCGCGCAACCGGCGACCTCTTGACAACCCGGTCAAACGGTGTAGCGTAGGTCTCAGATCGTCGTGTTCTACGCCGTCCCCGCTGGCGTCCTCGCGCCCGCTGCGCCCTCTGGTCGTCCTGCCCGCGCGGTACGTCCGGCTGGCGTCTGCGCCTGGAGGTCGTCATGCCAAAGCATCTCTACCGCATCGAGCATTGGCGTGCCGGTACGCGCGCCGTCATCGGCACCAGCGACGACCCGATCGCGCGCATCGAGGTTCTTGAGCCAATCGCGGACGCGCTGCTGGACCGCAACCTCGGCGGCGAGGTCCTGCTCGTCGAGGAGTCGAGCGGCGTCATCGTCGCGCGCCGCCCCGTCTGGCTGCCTGGTGAAGAACCACCCGTCTGGTGGGCGATTGGCGATGTCGCGCTCGACGCCACCGCCGGGAGCGATCTCGCCGGCTGAGCACCTCCTCCCGGCGTCTCTCCGTCGCGAGTCGGGCGTGACTGACCCACGGGAAGGCACCCTGGCCATGACCCTCGGTTGCCGGGAGGGCGGTGGCGTCTGGCATATCGCCAGGCGTCTGATCCGCGCCGGCGGACCGGTGTGGGGTGGTTGGCGCCCGTCGCTGTGGCCGCTGCCCAGTCGAGCAGGTCGTTTCCCCCGATGGTGGACAATCAGCGGTGGGCGGGCTGACAGCCGCATGACAAGGGGTGTAGCCGGATCGGTGCCAGGTCGCTGCCCGTCCGGGGGTAGGAAACCCTGATCGGGGTATCGGAGGGACGGGCGTGCTGTTCATGGTGATCGAGCGGTTCAAGAACCGGGATGCGGTGGCCGTCTACCGGCGCTTTCGCGATCAGGGGCGGATGGCGCCGGAGGGTCTGACCTACGTTGGCAGCTGGGTCGAGGTCAACTGGGATCGCTGTTTCCAGCTGATGGAGTGCGACGATCCCCGGTTGCTGCAGGCCTGGGTGGCGCGCTGGAGCGACCTGGCGGAGTTCGAGATCGTCGCCGTTGTCCTATCGAAGGAGACCGCCGAGACGATCGCGCCGCTGCTGTAATGCACTGAAAGAGGGTCTGCGGCTGGTGTGGAGTCGCGGGTATTACGCGCACGAGGGCTGCGCGCGGTGCCGCTTCCGGTACGCTTCTCCCGCTTCCGTTCATATGAGCGGCGTCGAGGATTCGATCGCCGGCTCCCCTCGCCCAATGTCTTCGTTTCCATCCGTTCACCAACTGTCACACCGCGATCGCGGAAGAGGGCGGATGCCATGCGCCCCGTCAACCGTCGGGGTGAGGGGGCAGCGTGTCCGGGACCCCCCGGTCTCTTTTTGGGGTCCCACGATTCGCATGGCGGTCACACTCCAGGCTCGGTGACGGGACCACCCGACCGGTTCCTCGGTAGGGCGCATGGCATGCGCCCCGGTTCCCGATCGCTCCGTGACGCTATCCGGCGGTGGCGATCGACACGGCGGCCACGCGACGTGAGAGAGGCTGCACCGTCCGCCTGGTGGGTTGTCATGGCCATACGATCCGCCCTGACGACTGGGGCACCGGACACGGTGTATCTGTGGTTCTCCACCCCGCGGTCAGGCTCGGGGCGAGGCCAGACCGGGCAGATAGAGCCGGACGAAAGAAGCTGCCACCGTCGGCATCGCGCCGAGCTTGCGGCTGGTCGGGATGTAGGCGCGACTGGCGAAGACGTCGTAATGCTGCTCCTCGATCCGGTTGAGGATTTTGCCGTAGAGGTGCGCGCTGGCCAGCGTCGTCAACTTCCCGGCGGGGCACAGCGCCGGAATGCCGAGCCGGGCCGAGTCGTAGAGCGCCCGCGCCCGCGCGATCTCGAACGCCATCAACTCGCGAAACCGTCCACCACCGTAGCCAGCCATGATCGCCTCGGGATCGCAGTCGAAGGCGGCCAGATCTTCCAGCGGCAGGTAGATCCGGCCCATGCGCGCGTCCTCCGCGACATCGCGCAGGATGTTCGTCAGCTGCATCGCGATCCCGAGGTCGACCGCCCGGGGCAAGGCCGCGGGATCGGTCCCGCCGAGAATCGGCGTCGCCATCAGCCCGACGGTGCCCGCCACCCGATAGCAATAGAGGCGGAGATCGTCCCAGTTCGCGTAGTGCCGCGGGGCAAGGTCCATCGCCACCCCGCGCAGGAGGTCTCGGGCCGGCTCAATGGGGATTCCGTAGATCGCGCGCGCGGCGGCGAAGGCTACGGCGATCGGGTCGCGCGGGGTGTCAAGCTCGGCTGCCCAGGCATCGAGCGCCCGGGTCGCGAGCGCGGCGCCCGTCGCCGGAGCCCGATCGACGATGTCGTCGGCCGTTCGGCAGAAGGCATACGCGGCATGAATCGCCCGGCGGCGGTGGGGAGGCAGGAACTGGCTCGCGAAATAGAAGGTCCGCCCGTGCGTGCGGACGACGGCGCGACACTGGGCCCAGTCCGGGGCGGACACCGGCGATACCAGACATGGGAGATGGACGTCGACGGTCATCGCGGCCTCGGCGAGTGCTGGAGTGGCGGTGACGCGATTGAACCTGGCTCGATCTCGCTGCCGCCGTTCCCGCGGAAATGGGCGGAACCTGCCAATCTCGCTACTGTAGACGACCCGGAACGCCCGGCCAATGGGGAAGCATCGGCGGGCGTAGCCCGCGGTACCATCGTGGCGCAACGCGGGCTACCGTCACTTCCGGAATGGATCGACGATCGCTGGCCGATCCCCGCATCCCTGGCCAGCGCCCGGGGGATGGGCGGGCGGCAACTCACGGCGCGTCGGAAGGACCATCGCCATGCGCGTGCTCTTCACCTTTGCCGGGGGCAGCGGCCATTTCGAGCCACTCGTCCCGATCGCGCGCTCTGCCGAGACCGCGGGGCACATCGTTGCCTGTGGCGGCCAGCCAGCGATGATCCCCACCATCCAGGCCGCTGGTTTCACCGGCTTCGCCACGGGAGGAGACACCTTCGGTACGCCGACGCGGCGGCCGCTGCTCGCACTCGATGCCGAGCGAGAGGATCGGGTGCTCCGCGCCGGTTTTGCCGGCCGTACCGCGCGCGACCGAGCCGCGAAGATTCTGGCGCTCTGCTCCGATTGGCGTGCCGACCTCATCGTCTGCGACGAGATCGACTTCGGCAGCATGATCGCCGCCGAAACGTTTGGGATTCCGTACGCCACCGTGCTCGTCATCGCCGCGGGCTCCTTTGTTCGGCAGACGGTCGTTGCCGACCCGTTGAACCGGCTGCGCGCGGGCTACGGTCTGGCGCCCGACGCAGACCTCGCGATGCTCCATCGCTATCTCGTCCTGTCGCCCGGTCCGCCGAGCTTCCGCGACCCGGCGTATCCGTTGCCGCCGACGGCCCACGCGATCCGTTCGGCCGCGTTTGAACCGGCGGGGAGTCCCCCTGGACCACCGTGGCTGGGGCGTCGTGGCGGAGTCCCGGCCGTCTACTTCTCCCTCGGGACCGTCTTCAACGTCGAGTCGGGCGATCTCTTCGGACGGGTGCTGGCGGGGTTACGCGGGTTGCCGGTCGACATTATCGCCACGGTGGGGCGGGAGATCGACCCGGCGGAATTGGGGCCGCTACCCGCCAATGTCCGGATCGAGCGGTATATCCCGCAGGCGTCGCTGCTGCCGCATTGCCACCTGGTCGTGTCGCATGGTGGATCGGGAAGTGTGATCGGCGCGCTCGCTCATGGCCTGCCGATGGTGCTGCTCCCGATGGGCGCGGATCAACCGCTGAACGCGGCCCGCGGCGAAACGCTCGGGGTGGCGAAGGTGCTCGATGCCCTGACCGCGACCCCCGAGACAGTTGGCGAGGCGGTGACCCTGGTGCTCAACGGCCGGAGCTATCGGCGAGCCGCAAAACGCTTCCGGGATGAGATGGCCGCTCTGCCGGGACCAGAGCATGCCGTCATGCTGCTCGAACGGCTCGCGGTCGACAAACGCCCACTCGTGTCAAGCTGATAGATGGTCGGGGCCGTGGCCCGATCGGCCGAGATACGTTGTTCAGTGATGGCGCGTCGAAATCCTGAGACGCTGGTGATCGACAGCGCTCACCGCTGACGGGCGTGATCGGAGCGATCGACCGGCAGGGTCTGAGCCGGTATCGCGCCACGTCCCGCCAGCCGGACCAGACCGACCCCGGCAAGGACGAGCGCGCCGCCGGCCATCTTGAATGCCCCAAATCTCTCGTCGAGCAGCAGGGCGGCGAAGATGCCGGTCAGAATCGGCACCAGGTAGAGAAAGGGGACGGTCCGCCCAACGCCCCGTTGGCTGATGGCCCAGGCCCAGACGCTGTAGGCGGCCAGCATTGAGAGGACCGAGGCGAACAGGAGCGCTCCCCACCCCGCCAGGCTGAGCTGAAGCCATGGCTGCCGCACCATCGCCGGTCCGGCCCAGGGCAGGATCGCGACCAGTCCGACCAGTGCCGACCAGGCGGTGGCCGTCGGCGCGCCATAGCGCCGGACGAGCGGTTGGGTGGCGAGACTGTAGACCGAAAAGGAGAAGGCGGCGAGCAGGCTCAGCAGATCACCCGCCGCCGGTGCCCCATGCCGCAGCGTGTTGCCGACGAAGACCGCGACCCCGATCGCCGCACAGGCGATGCCGAGCCATTGCCCACCCCGGATCCGCTCGGTGCCAAGCGCCGTGGCGAGCAGGATCGTGAAGATCGGTCCCAGCGAGATCAGCAGGGCCACCGAGAAGGCGGAGGTGTGCTCCAGGCCAAACGTGAAGAGAGTGTTGTAGGCGGCGTAGCCCGCGAGCCCGGCGAGAAGGAGCAGCGGCAGATCGGTCCGGTCGGGGACCCGGAGGCTGCGCCGCGCGCCAAACCACCCGAACAACAGCACCAGGACGATCACGAACCGGCCACCGACATAGGCAAGCGGGCTCAGCTCATCGAGCGCATCCTTGACCACGACGTTGTTCGCGGCCCAGACGATCACCACCCCGAGCATCGCCAGGTCGGCGGTATCGAGCCAGCCACGAGCGCCCGATTCGGAACCCTGTGGCGTGGCGACCGCGTCCGGCGCCTGACGAGTCGATGTCACCGTTGATGCTCCGAGGCCATCCGTGGAGGAGGGGCGTTCCTGGGGATGGGGATCGAGGTCAGGATGGTCCGGTACCGTGTCGGAGTGTAGCAGGGGTTGATCGCGAGCGGCCTCAGGCGAGGCGAACCCCTTCCAGCGCGAGGAGATGCTCTTTGATGGCGAGCCCACCGGTGTAGCCGCCGAGCGAATGGTCGGAGCGAACGATCCGGTGGCAGGGCACGATCACCGGAACCGGGTTCCGACCGAGGGCGTTCCCGACGGCTCGGGTCGCGGCTGGGTTGCCGACCGTGGTGGCGATCCCGCGGTAGGTATCGAGGCGACCGAACGGCACACGCGCGGTCGCTTCCAGCACCGATTGGGTGAAGGGCGTCAACCCGGAGAGATCGACCGCCACGTCGAAGCGGTCACGCCGCCCCGCGAAGTACTCCGCCAGCTCCCCCGTCGCGCGGGCGACCGACGGATCGGCCGCGTCACCGATCAGGAGTGGGCTCGGCTCGAATCCCCGCGCCGCCAACCGCTCCCGCAGCCGTGCTTCCGGGTCGCGCCCATCGGCGAGGTCATCGCCCCCCGCAAAGTCGATCTCACAGATACCGTCCGCGGAAGCGGCCAGCAGGAGCGGCCCGACGGGACTCTCGACCCGCGTATAGTGCGCGGCTCGTCGAACGGGCCGCGACCGGGGACGAGTAGGAGGCCGCATCTCGAAGGGCGGCGGCGATGCCTCAAAACGGGGCCGATACAGCTGGTCGAGGGCACTGGAGACATGCTCGAAGCGGTCGAGCTCCCGAGCACACGATCCACAGCCGGCGGTATGGTCGACGAGCCACGCCGCATCGATGGTCGTGAGGTCCCCGATCACCATCGCCGGCATCGCCTCACAGGCGACATCGCAGGGGTCGACATCCGGCTGATCGGCGGCGGACATCAGAATGGCGGTTGGGGTGGCGGCCGGTTGGCCATCGTTCGTGGTCATCATCGGTGTCCCATATCGCTCACGGGGAAACGAGCCGACCTGACCCGTCGCCGCGGTGGTGTGTCGATCACAGGCGTTCTCCAAATCGCTCGCGCAGTTTTCGGAGCGCCTCATGGACGCTGGCGCGCGCGGCGGGCTCGCTACAGCGAAGGTTGGCGGCAATCTCGGCATAGCTCAGATCGTGATACTTCCGCTGGACGACCGCCGCACGTTGCTTGACCGGAAGTGTCTGGACGAAGCGCTCGACCTCGTGCAGCAGATCCCGGGCATCGATACGCGCCGCATCATCCGTTGGATCACCAGGAATGGCGTCGGCCCGAGCGTCATCGAGCTGCTCCTCCCTGCCGCGTTTGCGCCGGTCGCTTAGAAAGGCATTGGTGGCGATGCGGTAGAGCCAGGCGCGGTGGTTGGCGTCGCCGTCGAGCCGGTTGAAGGCGCGGTAGGCCTTGATCATCGTTTCCTGGTAGAGATCGTCGGCATCGGCCCCGTTACGGGTCAGGTTTATCGCGTAGCGGTAGATCTCCGTGCAGTGCCGGACCAACAGATCGTCGAAGGTTCCCCCTGTCGGTTGGCCCCGTCCGGGGCCGCACCCTGTCTCGACCCTGGCCGAGATAGCCGCTCCACCGGTCATGGCTCGTGTCGCTCCATGCTGCTCCCACGCGGCGCCCCCGGACCGCTCGTTACCAGTCCGTCAGGGATAGAACGCGGCAGGGCGTCCCGTGTGAGATAGGGAGCGCCCGGCCCGTGTGTGACCACCGCGGCAAGGCCCGCCGTGGAGCATGACGTGTCCTGTGAGTGAGGCGCGGACGGCCCGCTCATTCCGGCGGGAACGGGCGGCTGGCGACGGTCTCGATCTCTGCGACGAGGGCTTCGGCGATCCGCCCGATCAGCGCCTCGGCCGCGTATGGATCGGGGAGATCCCTGGTCAGCACTGCCACGGCGAGCGGTCCGTGCGAGGTGTCGAGGAGACCGGTATCGTGAACGATTCCGTCGAGGGAGCCGGACTTCCCGGCAAAGCCGCTCGTTGTGGGGAGGAACCGGGCCAACCGGGCCCGGTCTTGCTGCTGGCTGAGGGTGGCGCGTATCCTGGCGCAGCTCTCGACCGTGGCGGCCGTGGCCGCCGCGATGCCGCTCAGCAGCGCGACTAGATCGGTGGCGCAGGTCAGGTTGTCTGGTTCACCGGGCGCGACCGCCCGCCCGACGAACGGACGCCGCAGCTCCGTTCGGTGCATCCCGAGCGCGTCGATGGTCGCGCGCACTCGCTCCAGGCCCAGCACCTCCAGCAGGAGGTTCGAGGCCGTGTTGTCAGAGACGGCAATCATCAGGTAGGCGAGGTCGGCGACCGACAGCACCAGCTCCGGGCTCATCCAGGTCAGGACACCGCTGCCGGGTACCCGCGCCACCGCGGTGACCGGATGACGGTCGTCGAGCGTGAGCTCTCCGGCGTCGATGGCGCGATAGAGCGTGACGAGGATCGCGGTCTTGATCGTGCTCGCGGCAGGAACCACCCGCTCCGCGTCGAGCGTCCAGCGGCGCTCGCTCCCGACCAGGTGGGCGGCGACGAGCACCTCGGCGCCCGGCACATCATGGCAAGCACGATCGACCACCAGTCGCCACCGATCGGCGGCGTCGATCTCGCCGGTGCCGCCTCGCTCATGCCGCTCGACCATCAGATCCATCCCGGCCACCTCTCGACCCCCGCGCCCGGGTGTAGGACACTGCCACGCATGATGGGGCGACCGTTATCGTACGCGGAGAGGAGCAGGGATGCGACCGGCAGCGGAATCGCGCTTCGAGGGGCGAGCGGCGATTGTGACGGGTGGGGCTCGCGGCATCGGTCGCGCGATCGCCGATCGGCTGACCGCCGAGGGCGCGCATGTCCTGGTGGCGGATATCGACGAGGCCGCGGCCCTGGCCGCCGCGAGTGAGATCGGGCCACGGGCGGCTGGCTATCACCTCGATGTGACCGATGCCGGCGCCTGGACCGGCGCGGTGGAACACGCGACCGCCCTCTGGGGACGGCTCGATATCCTCGTCAACAACGCCGGTATCGCCGGCCGCTCGGCTCCGGCATGGGAGCTGAGCGTCGAGGAGTGGCATCAGGTGCTGGCCATCGATCTGACGGGGGTCTTTCTCGGCTGCCGGGCGGTGATGCCGGCGATGCTCGCCGCCGGTTCGGGTCGGATCGTCAATATCGCCTCGATCGCTGGCAAGGAAGGCAACCCCAACGCTGTCCCCTACTCGGCGGCGAAGGCCGGGGTGATTGGTCTGACCAAGGCGCTGGCCAAAGAGGTCGCCACCGGTGGCGTGCTCGTCAACTGCATCACCCCGGCGGTGATCGAGACGCCGATTCTGCAACAGGTCAGTGCCGAGCACATCAGCTACATGACGAGTCGCATCCCAATGGGTCGGGTAGGACAACCGGCCGAGGTAGCGGCGCTCGTCGCGTTCCTCTGCTCGGACGATCTCTCCTTCTCCACGGGCGCCGTCTTCGATCTTTCGGGTGGCCGCGCGACCTATTAGACCGGAGGCGTTCCAAACGGGATGGTCTGGATGGATGCCAATCGCCGTTCCACCCGGCGGCCGGCGCGCGGTCAAAGGGCCCGAGTGAGATCGGGACCTTGCGGCCGTCCCGCACGGTTGTCGATTCGGGCCCCCTGCGGCATCATCGAGCGAGACAGATCATCGCTCTGGTCATGGGCCATGGCGCGTCCGAGCCGGTCGCGCTCATGCCCTCAGGAGTTCCGCTGGTGGCATCATCGGTCGGCAATGTCATGAACCCGGTACCGCGCTCCGGGCGCGGGCAGCGAACGCCGGGCGACCGGGCGCGTGGGATGGCGCGACCAATGGTCGATTCCCCGCCCGACTGTCCTGTCTGCCGGCGGCGCCTTGTCATCCTCACGGCCCGCGTCCGTCCTGATGCAGAGGGCGTCTATATTCGTCGCCAGCTCTGGGGGTGTCCCGCCGGACATGCCACGGCGTCCTACGTGAATGGCGTGTTCGCGGAGACCGAATTGCTTCCGTTTTCAGACTGACTGGGTCCCTTGCTCACCGAGCGTCCCGCCGCAACCCGGTTAAGCAGACAGGGATGTGACGATGGCGTGTCGTGGCCTCGTTACACCCCCGCCTGATAGATTCGGAGCGCCTCGGTGAAACGGTCGAGCCCGTCTAGAGTGTTCGGGGCGCAGGCGCAGATAGCGTGTCCGACACCGAGATCGGCGTAGGCCCGCAGACCGGCCGCGATCTCCGCGGCGGTGCCGCCGAGGAATGTATCGGGGTCTTCCATTCCCTCGATCGTCTCGCCCGCCGGTGGCACCGCTACCGAGACACCGACGGTGATCTCGACCGACGCCGGGTCGCGCCCTTCATCAGCGCAGGCCGCCTCCAGCGTGGCGCGCCGCTCGGCGAGCTTGGTTGGCTGACCGAGCCAGCAGGTATTCCAGGCGTCCGCGTAGCGGGCGGTCAGGCGCAGCATCCGTGGACCGAAGGCGCCGATCAGCAGGGGCGGCCCCTGCGGTCGCGGGCCGCGGGGCCGCAGCTCCCCCATCGATGCGAAGGCATGCGTCCCGTGCATATCGACCCGCCCCTCCCGCAGCAGCGGCACGATAATCTCCAAGGCTTCCTCAAAGCGGTCGACCTTGTGGTCGAAGGGGATGCCAAAGGCGTCGAACTCCGGCTGGTGCCAGCCCGCGCCCAGTCCGAGGATCAGGCGGCCATCGCTCACCTCCTCCAGCGTGTCGGCCATCTTGGCCAGAACGGCGGGGTTGCGGAAGGCCGTGCACATCACGAGGGTGCCGAGCTCGACCCGCTCCGTCGCCTCGGCCAGCGCCGCCAGCACCGTCCACCATTCCCAGATGCCGCCGGTCGGCTTGTCGGGGAATCGGAACAGGAGGTGATCGAAGACCCAGACCGAATCGAAGCCGCCTGCTTCGGCGCGCCGCGCCATCTCCCGAATCTCGGTGTAGCGTGGCGTCTGCCCCTCGTCTTCGGCGATCGGTAGAACGATCCCAACCTTCATCGTTTCCCTTTCCCCCGTCGTGTGCGGGGCCCAATCAGGCGTTGCCGCCGACCGTCTCCAGCAGGTCGCTGTACGACCCGGCGACCAGATCCTCCCCGGTCAAGGCTAATCCCAGTGACGCCGCCACCGCCGCCAGCTCGGCCGCCGCCGAAGTGGCGTCATCGTCGCCGGCAACCGTTTCAAGCTCGATGAATGCGCCGAGTCCTGCCACCCGGTCGAGGTGAACCCGTGTCCGGTCCAGGATCGCGACTGTCCGCTCTTTGTCGACGACCCCGCGACCGCCAAGGGTGGCGGTCAGTGCGGCCACCAGCGTCGTCACGTGGCTCAGGTCGATCGGGACGCGGTGGTACGCGCTCCAGCGAGCGCCCGGAGCGTCCGGAGCGTCCGGGCGATGGTACGCGATCAACTCGGCGGATGGTGGTCCATCCCCCGGGTACGTTTCCCGCACCTTGAGGCGGCCATGGGGAACGACGAGGTAGGTATCGATCTGGCGAAGGGTCGCCAGCGCGGCGCCCCGTGCCCCGAGACGCTCCTGCACCTCCTGATGACGGGCCGCGCTCGCACGCACCTTCACCTCAAGATTGTGACGGCGTCCATCCCGCGTCGTTGGCATCGACCGCTGTTCGCCCCTCCACCCCAGGCCCGTGTGCCGGTCCGGCGGCCCACTCTACGGCGAACCCCGGCGCGGCGCAATCGGGCGACGCCGCATCGCTCTCGCGTCTCGACTACTATCTCTCGTCGAACCTCCTGCGGTGGAAGGACTCGTCCGGTGGTGATCTCCGAGGACATTGAGCGGCGCCCGGGTGGCGTCCAACCCGCGCCGGTCGATGACAGCCCAGATCGTGACGAGCCCACCCCATCACGGGCGAGGGTGATGACGCTGCCCGCCGAGGGGTATCGCGATGTCCTGGCCAATCGACGATTTCGTCGACTCTGGCTCGTGCAGCTCGTGGCCGGGCTTGGGGAAGCGCTGGCGTCGGTCGCGATGCCGTTGCTCGCCTACAAAATCACCGGCTCGGAAGCGCTGGTCGGCTTGATCTTCGTCGTCCAGCTCGTGCCGCGGGTGCTGCTGGCGCCGGTCGCCGGGGTCCTGGCCGACCGCCTGGACCGGCGACGGGTGATGCTCGGCGCCGACCTCAGCCGGGCGTTCCTGGTGATGTTGTTGCTGTTTGCCACGTCAGCCTGGCAGATCGGCGTTGTGGCGGGGTTGGTGGCCGCGGCGGGGGCGCTGGCCCGTCCGGCGGAGATGGCCGCGGTTCCGATGGTGGTGTCGCGGACCGATCTGGTCCGGGCGCTGGCGATCTTTCAGGTGAGTGGGAGCGTCGTGCGGGTGGCTGGTCCGGCGATCGGGGCGGGGCTGGTTGGGGTGGCAGGGCCGGCGCCGGCGTTCGGGATTCAGGCCGTCTGCTTCTTCTGCTCCAGCGCCCTGCTCTGGCGATTCACCCTGCCCGTCGTCGAGCGGGTGACCGCACCGGGCGGGTTCTTCATCACAGCCCGACGTGAAGCCTGGGAAGGGATTCGCGTGGTCTGGACCAATCGGATCGTGCGGGGGATCGCCGCGGTCGAGGCACTCTGGCAGGTGACCGTGGCGGCGATGTTCGTCACCTCGGTTGTCTTTCTTGAGCAGACGATGAGGTTGGGCGATCGTGGCGATTCGGTCTATGCCCTGCTGACGGCGACCTTCAGCGGCGGCGCGGCCCTGGGGGCGGTCGCGGCCGGTCGCCTGGAGCGACGGATCGGCCGGGCGCGCCTGATGGCCGTTGGCTATCTCGCGCCGCTCATGCTGGCGCCGCTGGCGCTGACGCCACCGCTGCCGGTCGTCTTTGCCTGCTTTTTCATCCTGGGATTGGCCGATGCCTGGGCCGTGATCGGCATGCAGGCGTACCTGGCGGAAGCGGTCCCCGACGCGCTTCGGGGGCGGGTCTATGCCGGCTGGTCGGCGGCGGTCTATCTTGGCGGGGCGATCGCCTTTGGCGCGGTCGGCTGGACAACGCACCGGCTTGGGCCGCCGGCCACGATGGCGATCGCCGGGTTGCTGGTCGGGTGCGGTGGGCCGCTGCTCTTACTCCTGACCGGGGCGCTGGCGGCGATCCGGCGCGGCGGCCAGGAACCACGCGCCGTGGCCGCCGAGGCGGTCTGACCGCGAGGGACACGGGCGCGGAGTACAATGGCCGGCGGGTGATGGCTGACGACGATCGACCGGAGACGCGGCGAGCGGCAAGGCGGAGGACGGGACGGAATGAGTCCACTCCTGGGGCGACGAAAGAGCGCGGCGAGGACGCCAGGCTGGGACGCCAAGAACCAGTTCAGCGCCAGCACGAGCGCGGTTCACCTCGGCGGGGAGGGCTGGCGCTTCTCCCTCAAGGGATCGCCGCGACACTATGATGATGTGCGGCTGATCATCGAGGGAACCGGGACATCAAACGTCTACTTTGGTGAGGCGCTGACGTACGAGCGCGGGGCGGGGGTGGCGCTCTGGCGGGTTCGCGCCACCGATCTCGACTGGCTGCCGACGCTCTACGCCTGGTGGGCGGAGCAGGAGCGGACCGAGCCGATCCAGTTCACCTTTCATCTCTACATTCCACCGGAGCTGAAATACCCCGCGCTCGATCTCCGCGAGCATGCCGCCGACGCGGTCGCCACATACATCCGCGAGCACGCTCCCCGCGACTGATGAGCACCGCACCGCGATGCGTGGGGATGTCCCCGTTCGGGAGATGCCGAGGATGCGAAACGGGGGACGCGGCACACCGCATCCCCCGTTCTTCATCCGGGCAACGAACCCGCTGGTCCGTTGCCCGATTGGTGCTGCTCGGGTGCTCAGTCGCCGGCGACCTTGACGGTCGCGTCGGTCTCAGCGTCGGCTCCCGGTAGGGCGAGAACCGGGGTGCGCTCTGGGTGAACTTTCCAGCAATCCGTGACGATATCCGTGGCGGAGCAGCGCGCCACCTCCAACTCGTTATGAATCGCCCAACCCAACGCGCATCGCATCGCGGGTCGTGTCGACCCGGGTGATGGGTAATAGCGCGTCCGGAAGAGCATCGGACACCCATAGCGCCCCGGCTCCGCCGTTGGCTCTTCCACGGGGAAGAGCAGGCGTCGCTCGCGGCTCATGATGAACTACCTCTCCGTACCCTCGTCCAACCTCACTCCAGCGCCGCATGGTGGAGGCCGATGGAGCCTCTCCACTCCATTGGTGATCCGCGGCGCCGCTCGACGAGATCGTTCGCCAGCGCCGAAGTGAAACCTCCGGTCGCCACATCGGAAGCCCGTGCCGACCGTCAATCGCCGTGGGCTTCCTCCCGCCCAACAATCAATCCGACCATTGGGGGGTGTCCACCGAGTATACCGCAGCGCCCCCGACCGCGGGTTATGGCAGGCTGATCGTAATGTCTGCTGGACGAGCGATCGCGAAACGCTCTGGTCAACGATTCGCAAGGTGGTGCGCAACGTGGTTTGATCGGTGGCGCCAGTCAGGCCTGTGATTACTATGATGTCTCGGCAATTCCCCGGGTATCTTCCCCGGCCCCGGTTGGCCGGTGCAGCTTCCGGGGTTTGTTGTCTCTCGAAGCACTGCACGGCCTCGTTCCCCGCCTCAGTGCAACCTGACGGCGATCATCCCTCCTGGCGAGACGCGACAACGATTCACTGACACCGGGCAATGGTGTCGTCGGTCGCGGTGACTGTGGATGCGATGGTTTCGCTGGATGGTCGGGCACTGGTCGAGCGACCGGGATGGGCGACGGTCAGCGTGATGGGGTGAGCCGTCGTGTCCCCCTCTGACTCGTTGGCTCGTTCAGTGGCTTGACGGTTGTCGTGACTGCCCGGTCGTGCATCTCGCCGTTTGAGCGCCCTACGATGGCCCGACGGCCGCGTCCAAATCCGGACGGAGGACGACGCTCTCCTGCTCGTTGGGGTCGGTCCGGGCGAGTACGGCGACGCATGGCTCGGTGTCGCTGGCATTGACGGGTAGGTGGGGCATCCCGGCGGGGATGTAGAGAAATTCGCCGGCCCCGACGACGATGTGCTCGGTCAGCCCCTCGCCGTACCAGGTGTCGGAGGCGCCGCTGAGCACGTAGATCGCCGTCTCGTGGGCCTCATGGAGATGGGCATGAGCCCGTCCTCCCGGCGGGAAGGTGACGATGTGCATGCAGAGCCCCTGCGAGCCGGCCGTCTCGGCCGAGATACCGGAGAAATAGGAGAGTCCCTGTTTGCCTTCAAAGGTCTGATCGGCGGCGACTCGCACGCAGGTTGGTATTGACGTCGCGGTCATCGTGCTTCCTCTCCATCAGTCATGCGTTGCCAACGGAGCGGCAGCTCGACGCCGGCGCCAGCGTGCCCATCTTGTCGCGCCTCACTGATCAGGTCCAACGAGTTTACGGCACGACTCACCATTTCGGCAGCGTCCCATGGAACCCATTCGGTCCGCGGCCATTGACAACACGAGCCGGTCGACACGGCAGATCTCTGACCCGGACATCGCGGAGCCGCTCGGTTTCGAATGTCCTACAGCATGGCCATCATTGTGACCGAGGCATCGCCCGGATCCGAGCCCTCCAGATCGCGGAAGCCATGACGCTGGTACAGGGCTCGAGCGGGGTTCCGCCGATCGACGGCAAGACTCAGCGCCCGCTCGCCCCGCTCACGAGCCAGAGCGAGTAAAGCGTCGAGCAGCGCCCCTCCGATGCCTCGGCCACGCTCCGTGGCGATGCCGCCGATGGCGAGCTCCGGCACGTCAGGGGCGACGAAGCCGTAGCCCTTCGCCTCGGCCGGAAACCGGTGGTACCAGGCGGCGCCGAGCCGCTGTTCAGCGTCGTCCAGCGCCACCACTCCCACGTCCCCGGGGCGGCTCCAGCCGTCCAGATACGTGCGGTTCTCGGGTCGGTCGAGCGCGGCGTCCTTTCCCAACGCCCGCGTCCCCGCGTCGACAGCCGCGGCTTCCCAGAGCATGTCTCACAGGAAAGGCCGATCGTTCGACTGCACAGGTCGAATTTCCGGCACGCTTCTCTCCCCGTCATCGGCCCACCGCGGGCCGCATGGGAGTGGCCTACAGGCCTCTTGCCACGCGGGGACGGAGTGCCGCTCCATCGTCGATCTCAGCCCTCGGATGGGGCGACGGGCTCATTCGTCATCGTCGCGCTCACGGGCGGAGCGGCCGGGTTTGAGGGTGACGGTGCCGTGGTCGAAGCGCGAAACATCGGTCCAGGCGACGATGCACGGCTTGCCATGCCCCTCGACGAAGCGGCCCAGGGCACGGGCGAGATCGAAGCGGTCGATCCAGCCGATGCGACCGAGCTCCAGCGTGGTGATCCGGTAGCCCGCCTCCGGCTTGACGACGACGTCAGCGATGTGGCCCAGGAGGCGGCCGTTCGCCTCCTCGACGCGACTGCCGATCAGGTCTTCCACATGAAGGGTATCGGGACGGTCCGTCATCGTCCGTTGCCGGGGATGAAGCGCAGGATGTGGTCGGAGACCCAGGTATCGGCGTGGCCGACCGCGTAGGACGAGGCGGGACCGCGCAGACGGATCGTCGGTCCCAGCTCGTCGACCTCCTCGATCGGGATGCGGTGGTCGAAGCGGTCGCGCAACATCCAGCGGGCCAACGGCCGCAGTCGCGAGCTGGCTCGACCGACCAGGGCCTGGGGACCGATCAGCAGATGGGTCACGACGAGGCTGCCATCCGGTCGCCACTCGGCTTCGATGTCGGCCACCCGTCCAATGTGGTGGCCGTCGGCCGTCTCCAGCAGGCCGTCCGCGATATCCCGCATCGCCAGCGTTCGGGTTGACACGATCTAGCCCCTGGTCACGATCAGGAGCGGGATCGAGACGACCGCGACTACAAAGGCGATGATCAGGATGCCGACGGTCGCGATGTTGGTCAACCGCCCGTTGGTGTCCTCCCCCAGGTAGGTGCGGTCGTTCATCAGGACGAGAAACGGCAGGAGTGAGACCGGCAGAACCAGCGCGGTAAACGCCGCGCCATACAGGGCCAGTTGCAGGGGATCGATCCCGATCAGGCTCACGCCGAACGCGACGATGAGAAAGAGGAGCAGGACGAGGTTGAAGCGGGGCGCCTCGGCTGGCGTCTTCTTCTCGCTCCATTCCCAGCCGAACCCCTGGGCGACGTTGTAGCCGACCGATAGCACCACCTCCAGCGCCGCGCCAAACGCGGTTACCAGCAGCGCCGACGCGAAGAGCAGCACGCCGGTCGTGCCGAGCGGCTTCGCCATGCCGAGCCCCATCTCGGCCAGGGTCCCCCCGTTCAGACCGAGCGGTCCGAGCACCATCGCCGCCAGCACGATCAGGGCGATCGCCGTGGTGCTGCCGAAACCCATCCCGATCACGGCGGTCGCCCGGTTGACGCCGAGCGAGCGGCGGGACCATTGTTCCTCCCGGGCCCCGGACGAGTAGAAGAACAACAGGTAGGGACTGACCACCGCGCCGAGGATCGCGGCGACCAGAAAGAGGTAGTCGGCGACCTGATTCCGCTCCATCTCCGGTCGCCACAGGGTCGGCAGCAGATCGTGCGGCGGAGCACCGAGGGCGACGATCCCGACCCAGAACGACAACGTCACCAGACCGAGCAGGGCCGGTCCGTTCTCGATCAGCCCGAACGGCGCCCGCCAGACGGTCACCCAGACGAGGATCGCGGCGACCGGCACGAGCTGATGCCAGGCAATCCCGGTAAAGAGGGAAAGGGCGATCGCGATCCCACCCAGGTCGGCAGCGAGCATCAGGCTATTGGCGATCAGCTCGCTGACCAGGGGAAAGAGATAGAACTTGAAGCCGAACCGCTCGCGGATGCCATCGGCGTAGGTTTTGCCCGACACCGCGGCCAGCCGCCCGCTCATCTCGACCAGGAGCATGATCGCCAGCGTCCCCAGCAGCATCACCCAGACGAGCCCGAGACCAAAGGTGGACCCGGCGGCACCGGCCGTCGAGATCGCGCCGACATCGACAAAACCACCGGTCGCGGTCAGGACGCCGAGCGCGATCTGCAGCCACTGCTTGTTCATGGGGACGTCGCGTCCGCCGCGCGCTTGAAGGCGTCGCTCGCGCCGCGCAGGGCCTGCACCTGCCCATCCCAGTCGCAGCGGTCGTCAAGACAGGGCGATGACAGCACCGGCCGGACGGCACGCAGTTGGTCGATCAGCGACCCGACAACCGCCGCCTCCGGTGCCCCGCCCAGCGCGGGGAGCGAGGTGTCGACCCCCGCGAGCGCCTCGCGAAAGCCGACGAAGCTGCCGCGGGCGTAGGCATCGGTCAGCCTGCCCTGATGGTCGTACTCGATGGTTGCGGCCGCCGCCGCCAGTGTCGCCCCGATATCGCCGGCGGTTCGACCGAAGGGCGTCTGGGCAAAGCTGCAGCCGGTGGCGATGACAGTGACGAGGAGGAGCGCGCCCGCGGCTCGATAAGCTCGCACCATCCGTCGGTCTCCCACCCTGTCGTCGCGGGTCGTGGCCTCACTCGATGCGCTGGAAAACGGCGCAGGCGTTCTGCCCACCGAAGCCGAAGCCGTTGGCGACGGCGGCGTCGACGCGCATGCGGCGCGCGACGTTCGGGACATAGTCGAGGTCGCAGAGGGGATCGGGTTCGGTCAGATTGATCGTCGGGGGGACGATCCCGTCCCGGATCGCCAGCACGCATCCCATCGACGAGACCGCGCCGGCCGCGCCGAGCAGGTGCCCGATCATCGACTTATTCGCGGAGATCGCGAGGTGCGAGGCGTGGTCGCCGAAGGCCAGCTTGATCGCGAGGGTCTCGGCGCGATCGCCGATCGGCGTCGAGGTCGCGTGGGCGGCGACATAATCGACCTGCTCGGGCGCCAGACCGGCCCGGGCGACGGCTTTCTTCATCGCCCGGGATGCGCCGGAGCCGTTCGGGTCCGGGGCGGTGATATGAAAGGCATCGGAGGTGTACGCCCCCCCACTTGCCTGGCACAACACGGTGGCGCCGCGTCGAACCGCGTGCTCCTCGGTCTCCAGGACCATCACCGCCGCCCCCTCGCCAAAGACAAAGCCATCTCGGCCATTGTCGAACGGCCGGCTCGCCTCCGCCGGGGCGTCGTTACGGCGGGAGAGCGCCCCCATGTTCGAAAGCCCGGCGATCGCCACGGGGATGATCCCCGCCTCGGTGCCGCCGGTGATCGCCACATCGACCTCGCCCCGCTCCAGCAGGTGAACCGCATCGACGAACGCCTGCACCCCGGCGGCGCACGCCGCGACCGCGGTGATCGAGGGCCCATGAATCCCGAACGTGATCGAGACCTGGCTGCTCGCCATGTTCGGGGCGAAGCTGGAGATCAGGAACGGACTGACGCGCGCCGGACCGACATCGCGCATCGTGTTGACTTCGCGCTCGATGGTGGGAATGCCGCCGCCACCCGTGTTGATCACCGCCGCGATCCGCTCCCGGTTGGCGTCGGTGATCTCTAAGCCGGCGTTGGCGATCGCTTCCCGCGTCGCGGCGACCGCGAACTGCGCGAAGCGGTCCATCCGGCGGGAAGCCTTCACGTCCATGAAATCCTTCGGGTTGAACCCTGGCACCTCGCCGGCGATCTGGACGGGGAGACCGGTGGCATCGAACGCCGAGATCGGCCGCACGCCGGACTCACCGGCAAGCGCCGCCCGCCAGAATGTGTCGGCGCCGATCCCCAACGGTGTTACCGCCCCGATTCCCGTCACGACCACCCGTGGCACGCCTGGCTCCCTTCCCCCGTCTGATCCGTGTCCGTTGCTATCCATCGCCCGCGCACCCCTCGTCGCTCCTCGTCCGGAGGATCGCCGCTGAGTGACCGATTGCGGTCGGCATATTCAGACGCCCCGAGCCGCGCGCTCGCGGTTGATCACTGGCAGACCGAGTTCCAGATCATCGACCGCGATGATCGAGACATCGCGGCTGATCCGCTTGATCAAGCCCGAAAGCACCTGTCCAGGGCCGACCTCGATAAAGGTGTCGACGCCCATGGCGATCATTTCCTGGACCGACCGCGTCCATTGAACCGGGCGCTCGATGTGAGACATCAGCTCCTCGCGGAGACCGTCGATCGTCGCGATGGCTTCGCCGCGACTGTTTCCGACGACCGGAACGCGCGGCGTCCGGAGCTGCACGCTCGCGATGAGCTCGCCGAACTGGCTCGACGCCTGGGCCATCAGCGGCGAGTGAGAGGCGATGCTGATCCCCAGCCGGGCGACGCGTTTGGCGCCTCGCTCTTTGGCAAGCTCCATCGCCCGGGTCAGCGCGCCGACCTCGCCCGAGATGACGGTTTGGCCGGGACAGTTATCATTGGCGACCACGACGATGCCATCGTGGCCGGCCTCAAGGCAGACATCGGCCAGTGACCCGGCATCAAGGCCGATCACTGCCGCCATCCCGCCAGGCTGCTCGTCGCCCGCCTGCTTCATCAGCCGCCCGCGCTCCCGGACAAGCCCCAGGGCGTCGGCAAAGTCGATCGCGCCGGCGGCGACCAGCGCCGTAAACTCTCCAAGCGAGTGACCGGCGACAACGACCGGGTCGAGGGGAGTGCCGGTCGATGCTGCCGCTTCCCGGACTGCTTCCAGGATGGCCACGCTGGCGGTGAGAATCGCCGGTTGGGCGTTGACGGTTTCTTCAAGCTCGGTGGCCGGGCCTTCAAAACAGAGCGTGCTCAGCGGAATGCCCAGCAGCTCGTCAGCGCGGTCGAAGATGCCTCGCGCGGTGGCCGACCCCGCATACAGAGCCTGCCCCATGCCGACGAATTGGCTTCCCTGTCCGGGAAAGACCAAGGCGACCTTCGTCATCGTCTGGCTCGGGTCATCCGCAGATCCATCGCTCGCCTGGTTATCCCCGCTCAGGGATCGATGGCCTCCCCCTTCCCACCGATGGAGGTGACCCGAAGAGTGTGGACCCGGTCAGGATGATAGCATGCGACTCCGTCCGCCCGATGCGTGGGATGATGCGGTTGCTTGACCGTTGATACCCGCGTGGTGCACCGTTATGCACGCGACCGTTCCGCGGAGTAGGAGGATCTCCATGCGCCAAGTCGGTATCGCGGCGTTCTGGCTCTCGCTTGCCGCCATCGTCGGGACCCTGGCTCTCGGCGGCTCAGCTCGGGCCGGGCTTCGCCTCCAGGATGCGACGCCGGTTGCGGGGACGCCGGTGGCCGTGCCTGCCAACAGCAGCTCGCCTTTTAAGACACTCGTGGCGTGGTATGCGCCCGACGCTTCGACCGAGTTTCTCGTCCTGACACCACTCACCACCGATCCCGGGCTGGTCGCCGCGCCAACCGCGGTCGCGACCGGTCAACAACCGGGTCGAGCGGATTTCCCCGCCGAGGGACTGCCGACGATGACGTTCGGCGACACGACCTTCACTGCATACTCCCCGAACCCCGACGAACCGGGCGCGGCCTACCGCTGGTCGTGGTTCGATGCGATCGAGGAGAAGCGGCCAGCAACCCTGGTGCTGCAAGTCACCGGGAGTGGCGGCGCCTACGAGGGGTACGTCGGCACGGCGACCTTTATCTCACGCGGGCAGAATGCCGGCGGTGTCCTGGTCCTGCTGGTTGGTCCGGCCGATGCGATTGCCGCCGAGACACCGGCCGCTGACGCCGCGGTCGACGACGCGCCGACCGACGTCCCGGTGGAAGAGGTGCCCGTGGAGGAGACGCCGGTGGCCGACGCCGCGCTCGACACGCAGGCCCGACTCTTCCGTCCCTAACGGTCGGAGCGACGCCTAGCCGGCCGATCCGGCGGCGACCACGGGGAGCGGCGACATGATGGCGCCGGGGTCGAGGCGACCGAGCAGATCGAGACCAATCTTTGCCCGTCGCACCCGCTCCCGGGTCAGGGCGACCGCCGTGGCTTCCAGGTGGGTGCCGCTCGGGTAGATGTTCGGCGCGTTTCGCAGCCCGAACTTCAGGTAGACCGGGGCCGCCACCCGGACGATCTCGGCGATCTCGTAGTGGCGGATAAAGCCGCCGATGTCATCCGGGACCTCGATATAGATATCGAGCGGCATCGCCGTCGCCTGCCGGATCGCGGCCAGCTGCGCGAGGCTGAGGTCGGTTGGGGTATTGAAGGTCGTCAGACCCATTCGCTCCAGCATCCGGATCGAGACCGGGTTGGCGGACCCAAGCATCACGGACCCTTTGAGGATCAGCTCGGTCTGCAGATCACCCGCCGCTCGCATTTCGCCGAGAACGGACAGCAGTCCTTCATCGGTGACGAGCACACTGGTGATCCCGTGAGCGCAGGCCCGGCGGACATCCTCCACCGCGTGGACGAGCTGGTCCATGCCGCGGACCTTCGGCGCCACGACCCGGCCGGCAGGCGAATAGGCCATCGCTCCGGTATCCCATCCCGCCCGGGGACCGACGAAGAGACTGACCTCAATGCCTCGTGTTGCCGCCAGCGCGGCCATCTCGTCGAGCTCCGTGTCGGTCAGCAGCATCACGCCGCTGCCCTGGCTGACACGATGGATCGGCACCTCAAAGGCGTCGGCGGCGTCAAAGACCATCTGCAGCGCGGCCGGTCCTTCGACCGAGGGGATCTCGATCCGGTACTGTCCACCGTCGGGAAATCGAGCCGCGGATGACGGCAACCCGTGGGCGTCACCGGTCGGCAACCCCATGCCTGCCAGAAACCGTCGCGTCTGATCCATGCCGTCCACGGTGCCTCCCCTGTCTCGCGTCCTCGCCGGTCTAGCATCGTAACGCGATGTGGTTCAGACGGCCACCGCCTCGACGCCGCGCCCGACGGGCGAGCGCGCATCAGGCCGGTGCGCGACCGATCACCAGGCAGGCGTTCTGACCACCCAGACCGAAGGAGTGCTTGGTCATCACCCCGATCTCGACCGCTCGGGCGTCGCCATGGACGACGTCGATGTGGATCGCGGGATCGGGTGTCCGGTAGTTCCGGGTCGGCGGGATGCACTGCTCGGCGATCGTGCGGATGGCGACCATGGTCTCAAGGGCGCCGGCCGCGCCCATGCAGTGACCGATCGCTCCCTTGATCGATGTCACCGGGATCGTTGTTGCCCGCTCGCCGAAGACCGCCTCGATGGCGACCGCTTCCGTCAGATCGCCGGCCGGAGTTGACGCCGCATGCGCGTTGATATGATCGACCGAGCCGGGGTCGACGCCGCCATCAGCCAGCGCCGCTGTGATGGCCCGGGCCGCGCCGAGACCTTCTGGATGTGGCGCGATCGGATGATAGGCGTCGTTCGAGGAGCCGAAGCCGAGAATCTCGGCGTAGATCCGGGCGCCTCGGGACCGCGCATGGTCGAGGTCTTCCAGAATCAAGGCCCCCGCACCCTCGCCGAGCACGAATCCGGCCCGGCTTGCGTCGAACGGACGGCTCGCCCGGTCCGGGTCATCGTTGCTATCCGTGACCAGAGCGCGCATCGCGGCGAAGCCGGCGATGAACAGCGGATGCTGATCCGATTCGACGGCGCCCGCCACCATCAGCGGCGCCCGGCCAAACTTCACGGTGTGGAACGCGTCGCCTATCGCCTGAGCCCCGGTCGCACAGGCGGTGACGACCGTCGAGCTCGGCCCGCCGAGTCCGAAGCGCGCTTGAATCGCAAAGGCGGCGAGGTTGTGCGGGAACATGACGTGAAGATGAGGCGGGACACGACTCGGACCTCGCTGCTGAAACGTGTCATAGGCGGGCAGCAGGTCATCGTAGGTGCCGCCGACGCAGGTCCCGAGCAGCGCCCCGCCAGCAGTGAGATCGGCTGTTCGCTCCCCATCCTCACCGACCAGACCGGCATCGATCAATGCCTCACCGGCCGCTTCGACCGCCATCCGCGCAAAACGGGAGGTGTTCCGGGCCGTTTTGCCGGTCAGAAACCGCGCCGGGATCGACGCCTCGTCGACGGCGCCGTGGAGCAGGCAGGGCTGATCGGTCGGGTCGAGGTCCGTCAGACGCCGGATGCCGCATTCTCCGGCCAGCACGCGCTGCCACGTTTGCTCGGCGCTGGACCCAAGCGAGCTGATCGCACCGAGCCCGGTGACGACAACCCGCCGCGGGCGCATTAACCCGGACCCGGCGCTCGCGCGAAGCGCGGCGCCACAGGCCATACAATAGGTTGCCTTGCCGGGATTGCCCTCGTCGCACTGCTCACAGGTGACCAACGGTCCGGTCTCGCTCATCGTGGTTCCTTCGTCGCTGATCTCGGGCGTCTCGCCTGATGCCGCGTCAGATCGCCAGGGGGACGGCGTGAGCGCCAGTATAGCGATCTCGCTTTTCAGCGCGGGGTCGCTCCCGCTCAGCCACGAAGAAGCGTGTACGAACAGAATAGTCTGAAACACCGTTTGTCATGGATACTATCGGGACAAAGGCACCGTGATCCAGATCACGGCGCCGGACGTTCAACAGACGATTCGCGGACACGGTTCAGCGCTGCACTCCTGCTGGTGACCAGGGCAATTCTCGTCTGGAGATACCGATATGTTTCGGCGACGCATCATGCTTGTTGATGATCATCCGATCTTTCGCGCTGGTCTGCGCCGGATCATCGATAGCGACGACAGGCTGAAGGTCGTCGCCGAAGCGACCAATGGCCACGAGGCGCTGCACCAGGCCGATACCCACCGGCCGGTCCTGGTGCTGATGGATGTGCAGCTTCCCGGAGTGACCGGGATGCAGATTGCCTCCGCCCTGCGTCGCCAGAGTCCGAACGTCGCGATCATGTTTCTGTCGATGCACGTCGATGAGGAGCGGTTGTTCGACGCGATCCGCGTCGGCGCGGCCGGGTTCGTGACCAAGGATACAGATCCGAGCGAGATTCTTCGCTCGATCCACGCGGTGCTCGGGGGGGAGAATCTGCTCCAGCATGCCGTCCTCTCAAACCCCAATCTCGCTCAGCGGCTCCTGGGCGAGTTTCGGGCGCTCAGCGATCAGAGCGATCCGATGGCGGCCCCGGAAGCGATTCTCTCGCCACGGGAGATGGAAGTGCTTGATTGTCTGGTGATGGGACAGTCGAACAAAGAGATCGGGGACGCGCTCTACATCACCGAGCAGACAGTCAAGAACCACATGACATCGGTCCTGAGAAAGCTGGCGGTCGAGGATCGTGTCGCCGCTCTTCGCTACGCGGTCGCCCATGGCTGGGCCGAGATCGGGCCACAGCCCTACGCCGACGTCGAACGGGCGCTCGACCCGGTCTTGCTGTCCCCTGGCGTGGAGACGTAGCGTCGTCGCCCTGCCGTCCACCGCGGGGTGAGGGCCGGTTCCGTCCCGTCGGCCCCAGGGGGTGACGGGGTCTCACCACTGGCGAACCGTGGTGCGATGAGCCACCGGGCCGTAGCAGCTCCGCTGCCCTGATATCGCCGGTCGCTCCATCGTGTCGATCGCTTCGGCGCGACGGGGAACCCGGGCGCACGTCGTGACAGCGGTGAGGGTGTGGTCGGGGCCCAGGGCGCATGCCATGCGCCCCTCCCATGAGTGGGTGGATGATCGGCTCCTGGGTGTCGTGGAAACGCGCGAACCGCCACACGGGCGCAGATCCGGCGCGTCGACCATCATCGCCGCCTGACGCCCATCGTCAAATCGTGGGGACGTGGCATCGACCCAGTCCGATCACTGACCACCCAGTCGCGCCACCGCTCCCGGTAGGGGCGCTGCTCGCCGCGCCCGCTTCCCCGACCACCACGTCACCGGTATCATGCCCACGTGTCCAGGTGTCCAGGTGTCCAGGTGTCCAGGTGTCCAGGTGTCCTGATCCGTGCCCGCGTCGCCACCAATGTCACGCCGCGCGCCCATCTGACCGACCACGTCGTCGCGATTGGCCGTGGCGTGAGGAAACCGGGCAACCGGCTCCACGAACGACGCCACGACATCACCTGGCATTCGAGGGCGACATGCAGCCTGAGATCGTTGTCGCGGCCGTGACACCTGTTCGCCTGCCAGGTGACCGGGATCGCTGAGGGGTCATCGCACGCTTAGGGGTCGACGAGGAGGATCTTCTCACCGCCGGACTCGGCGATTGCCCGCAGGGTGGTGCTCAGGCGAGTCGCCTCGGCCGTGCTCATGGTCAAACGCAGATGCGGTGCACCGTCGGCCGGACCAAGCTCAAGGACCATCTGCCCCCGGTCGGCGCGCACGACCGCCGCGCCGATGTCGCGTTTGACCTCGCCGCGGGTCGGCTCGGCGCCAAGCGTAGCGAGCAGCTCTAACCGCATCGCGTTGTTCCCTTCCCATGAACCGGTCCGCGTCGACCGCTTCCGCGCGTCCGGTGTCCAAACCCTGTCACCGGGCGTTCGACCGGCTGCCAGATCGTTTCCGGCCGGCGAACCGGCAGCGATGGACCAGGCCAGATTGGCATCCTCGGAGCACTGCCGCGCCAGGGCCCGATGTACCGATTTTAGCAGCGCAACGCTCGCCGGACAGACACCGGTTGCGCATAACTACACCGGGGCGTAGACTCAGGGCCGCGAACACGGGCTGGGCCCATAGGGTTGGTGGGTCAGGTTGAATGCAGCGTTCGCGTGACCGAGAGAATGTTGCATCGCCTCACGACAAAACTTCCGAAGGCGAAACCGGGGAGGAATCATGAGCCAGATCGATACCCTTGACGAGCAGATTCTCGGCGCGCTCCAGGCGAATGGCCGTCTGACGATGAAGGCGCTCGCCGAACAGGTCGGATTGTCGAGCCCGGCGATGATCGAGCGGGTCCGTCGGTTGGAAGAGCGAGGGGTCATCGATGGCTATCGCGCGGTGATCGTGCCGGCGGCCCTCGGCCGTCCGTTGACCGCGCTGATCTCGGCGGCGGTCGATCGCGCGGACTATGCGACCTTCCTCAACCAGGTTGACAACGACCCGGCGGTGGCCGAGTGCCACCGCACGACGGGTGAGGCGACCTTTCTGGTCAAGGTCTATGTCGCCGATACCGCAGCGCTGGAACGGCTCGTCGACGAGTTCGGGGCGGCCGGTGCTCGCTGCGAAACCTCGCTGGTGCTGTCGTCGCCCGTCCCGTATCGCGCGCTCACGCCGCCCGAAGGGGTGACGACCCCGCGCACCCGGCTCGGGCGCCGTCGCCGCGCCGCTGCTACCGGCAACGGCGTCGTCGCCAGCCCGCCTCGTCCCGCGGCCAAGCGTCCGGGCCGGCCGCGCGGCCGGCGGGCGGCCGACGATCGGGGCGCCTGACCTCTCAGTCACCGATGCCCCGACGCGCCTTGCCAGCCAGGTGGTTGGTGGCGATGGTGATGCCGCTCGTCGTGATGGTCGCGCTGCAGCCCACCAGCGCGCTAGCCCACCGGCCGTGGTTCAACAGTCCCGGCACACCCGATCCGCACTATCCGTATCGCCTGACCGACCTCGACATCTCTCAGGGGACCTACGGTGAGTTTGATCTGCCGTATCAGGTCGACTACTACGCGCTCCGGGCCGAACCCGGTTTCTCGCTCGATGTGCGGGTCGTCGTCCCGGATGTCCCGGCCCGTGCCGCGTTCCGGCCGGTGATGCTGCTGCTTGGTCCTGGTCTGCCCGTTCCTGACCCGGGAACGCCCACGCCAGGAAACGATGGCGCGGCGGCCGGTCTGGCCGTGTTCGATCCATCGGTCGAACCCGGATTGCTGGTGGCGACCAGTCCCCGGTAGGGTAGCTTCCTGGAGCCGTTCACGGGCACGACCTACGCGACCGGGCCGCGCCTCCAGCGCTGGCTGGCCGGCGGCGACTACCTTCTCGCGGTCTCCGCGCCCGACGGCGAGATAGGCACCAAGGGTCTCAGCGTCAACGGTGCCGAGCGGAATGGCGGCGACACCCAGTTCTGCTCACGCATCGGCCCCTACGAGCGCTGCGCGCCGCCGGACCGTGCTCGCCACGCCCGCCGCTCCCCGATAGCGCCACGCGGCGCGCGATCATCACACGATGATCGCGGGGTGTCACTCCCGGCGCGCCTCGGTCGCCCGCTTGCATGGAAACCCCGCTGGGGCCGTTCCGGCCCGGGCGCTACGGCGCCGGCACGACCGTCGGAGCGGGCGCGATCGTCGCGACAGGGGTGGCGGTGCTGATCGTCGTAGCGTCGTCGCGACGAATGGTTACGATGAATCCACCGACGATCATGGCGATCGTCACCAGGACGATCCCGAGCAGATGCAGCCGGGATTCGCGATCGGGTGTGGGCGACGACGCCGATGGCGGTCCGATCGTCATCGGGCTGCATCACCAGTCGGTCGGCGTGAGGCAGTCATCGCGCCAGCACCGACGTCCCGGACGAGGCACGTTGCGCCACCGGGACCCGCCTGGCCCATGGCAGACCACCCCGGCACGCCTCGCAGAGGCAGATGAACAGGATCGCCATCATCCCGGCGTGGGCCAGGGTGCTGATCACCGTCAGTCGCGACAGGATCACGAATCCCCCGATCAGCGCCTGCGCCACGACCGCTGTCAGCGCGGCCAGACTGGCCCGGTAGAGATCGGGTCGGGCGGCGCGGAAGGTCGAGGCCCAGACCACCAGCATCGCCACGATCGCCACGCTGGCGAGCGCCGCCACCCGGTGAGCGAACGCGGCACCGACGGCGCCGCTCAGCGGCGGAATCACTTCCCCGTTGCAGAGCGGCCAGGTCGAGCAGGCAAGATCGGCATTGGCGTGGCGGACATAGGCCCCGAGATAGGCGACCATGTAGGCCGCCAGCAGCGCTCCCCAGGCGGCCCGGCGGAAGCCGATCGGTACCGCGCGGTCATCTCGTAACCTCGCCCCGTGCAGGATCCGCATCGTCAGAAAGACGCTGGCAAAGGCGATCAGCGAGATCCCGAAGTGGAGAGCCAACACGCCGGTCGCCTGTGGCGAATGGACCGCCCAGGCACCCATCCCCGCCTGGAGAAAGAGCGAGATGACCATCACCAGCGCCATCCACTGAACGCCCGGATGGCGGCGGCGATAGAGCCAGGCGCCCGCGGCGACCGCCATGATCAGGAACCCTTCGACCCCGGTGACGGCACGGTGGCTGTACTCGATCAGCGGCGCCCGCGCAATCGCGGGGAGCAGCTTGCCCTCGCAGAGTGGCCACGAGCGGCCGCAGCCTTCACCGGAGCCGGTGGTGGTCACCGTGGCGCCCATGATCAGCACCAGGAACATCCCGGCGGTCGCCGCGATCGATAGCCGCTTGATCGCCTGCTCCATCAGCGTCCTCGCCGTCACGACCTCCGGGAAATCATCCTGAGGAAGCATGACCGGAGAGCCGCCTCTCGCGCAAGCCTGGACGACCAGGAAACGGGATCGGCTACATCATCGCCCGCCGAGCATACCGCCGGTTTCGGCCCCGAACGTCGGCAGGAGGCGACGTGCCTGTGCTGGGACCGCGACACGGCCACCCCGGCTGATGCGCCTCGACACGCATGTCGACGGAGCATTCCCGCGAACAGGGGAACCGTACCGCCGACCCGTCTCGTCCGCCCCTCACTTGGAAGATGCCCGCGTAGCGTGCCGTCCTACGGACCCTGGTTCGGACCGAGACGGGGATCGATGGGAGGTGGATAGCCGAAATAGCCCGTGGTGGTGCCGCCCTGATATTGATATCCGGCCGCCTGCGCGTAGCGGTTGATACTCTCGGCCGCGCCCCCGACATATTTGCCGCCGTTGGCGCGAATGTCCTTCATGGCCGCTTCCAGCTCGGCGCGCTCGTAGGCGGAGAGCTGGTCGCAGCGCAGGTCCGGCCCGTCGCCACGGGCGAGAATCTCCCGCTTGTTGCCACTTTGTTGGGTTGCCTTGTGCCCGGTTGCGGCGCAGATCGGCGCTTCGGTGATTCCCGGCGGACGCGGGAAGTCATGGGGCACATCCTGCCCATCCGGACCAACCAGCAGTCTGGCAAACTCGGGAGTTTGGTGCATCACCTTCATCAGCGTGGACCAGATCGGGCCCGCACCCTGGATGCCGTCGATCTCCTTCAGCGGTTCGTTGTTGGTGTTGCCGACCCAGACCCCGATCACCAGGTCGGTCGTGTAGCCCATCGTCCAGATGTCTTTCCACTCGTTCGTGGTGCCCGATTTCGCCGCGGTCGGTCGGCGGAGCTGGTCCTGGGTCTGACCGAAGAGGTTCTGGCTGGAGAAGATCATCGAGCGCGCCTGGTTGTCGGTCAGAATCGACGTCACCTGGTAGGCATGCTCCGGCTGGATCACCTGCTCCGCCTTCTGCAGCACCGTCTTGTGGTCGAGCTCATAGAGCACGTTGCCCTGGCTGTCCTCGATCTTGAGAATCGGGTTGGCGGGCACGTATTTGCCATTGTTGGCGATCGTCGCGTAGGCGTTGACCAGTTCCAGCGGTTTGACCTCGCCAGCGCCGAGCGCGATCGCCGAACCGTAATCGGACGGATCGCGGGTCAAACTCGTTCGGAAGCCGACGCGATGGGCGAAATCGATGAAGTTGGCTACCCCGACATGCTCGACCGCCTTCAGCGCGGGGATGTTGAGCGAGTTGGAGAGGGCGATCCGGGCGGGCACCGCGCCGTAGAACTGACCGGTGTAATTGTTCGGGATGTAATAGGGTGACGGGTTGCCGAACTCGTCGACGCCGTTCGGCGTTTCCCGGACGTAGGTCGTGTCCATGATCACGGTGGCGGGGTTCCAGCCGTTCTCGAACGCGGCGGCGTAGACGATCGGCTTGATCGCCGACCCCGGTTGCTGGTCCGAGGTCATGATGTTGTTCTGACCTTCGATCAGCGCGTTGTCGAAGTTGGCCGAGCCGACCATCGCCAGAATCTCACCGCTCCACGGCACCATCGCGGTCAGCGCGGCGTTGCTGGCGTTGTAGGCGGCCAGGTTCACGACCTGATCGGCGACGATCTGCTCGGCCCGATCCTGGACATCCGGGTCGAGCGTGGTGGTGATCGTCAACCCACCCCTGGTCAGGATATCGTCGCCGTAGGTATCGACGAGATACTTGCGGACGTAGGTGACGAAGTGCGGCGAGTCCTGGATCGCGTTGGTGCGGTTGTCGCGGAGCCGCGACTGCAGATCTTCCTGGAACGCCGCGTCGGCCTCAGCCTTCGTGATGTAGCCATGCTGCGTCATCTGCTGCAACACGTATTTCTGGCGCTGCTTGGCCAGCTCGAAGTTGTAGACCGGGTCGTAGTCGCTGGGCCGCTGCGGTAAGCCGGCCAGCAGGGCGGACTCGGCGAGATCAAGCTCCGACGCATGCTTGTCGAAGAAGGTTTGGGCCGCCGCCTCGATCCCGTAGGACCGCTCGCCATAAAAGATTTGGTTGACATACATCGTCATGATGTCGTGCTTGCTGTACTCGCGCTCGACCGCGACCGCCGCCAGCGCTTCTTTCCCTTTGCGCTTGTAGGAATACTCGTTGCCGATCTCGGTGTAGAGGGAGCGGACCAGTTGCTGGGTGATGGTCGACGCCCCCGACGAGCCTGCCCCGGTCAGATTGATCGTGAAGCCGCGGACAATCGCGAATGGCTCGACCCCGCGGTGGGTCCAGAACGTGGCATCCTCGGCCGCCACCGTCGCATCGATCAGATCGGGCGCGACCTTGTCGAGCGGCACAAAGGTCCGCCAGCCGGCGTTGGGATCATCAATCTCCTGGAGCAGCTTGCCGTTGCGGTCGAGGATGCGCGTCGATTGAAAGGTATCGGCGGCGATCAGCGCGGCGTTGGGCAGGTTATCGTTGACCTCTTTGTAGGCGGCCATCGTGCCGCTCACCCCGGCGATCGTTGAGACGATCATGGTGGCGAATCCAACGAACAGCGTCAGCACCAGCAGCTGGACGCCGACCAGGATCCAGCGGGTTCGATTGCCGTTCGACCGGCGGCGACCGGTGATCTGGGGCAGCAGCTGGGGTGGCAGCGTTCGTGGGCTGCGCCCGGCCAGCGTCGCACCGTAGCGGGAAGTGCGGCGGCGGACCCTTGAATGACGCCGGCTGGCGCGGGTGATCGTACCGTGGCTCATCGTCGATGGGGACTCCAGATAGGGGGCGAGGTGGGGAGGCACAGGGCGACATCGTCGCCAGACGTGTTCGCATGGTACCACGCGCGCATGCCCAGACCCCCCACGAGTGGACAACGTGGCGTTACCACCCGGGTGTCAATGGCGACCCGCCACGGCCGGGCACCAGGGCGCGCCACGGTGCCCCTGAGCTCCCTCACCCCCTGCCCCCTCTCCCACACGGTGGGAGGGTCGGCGTCATCAGAACGGCGGCGCCGGGAGGGCGGCGGTCACGACGCATCCCCGCCGCAGCGCCCGGAGGGCGTCGTGGTCGCGGGTCCGCTGCTGATGGCGCAGTCAGCGGGTGCCCGGGACGGAGCGCGCGACCTCGCAGCCGGTGGACCGCGCGGGGTCCCGCCCCGGCTGAAGCCCGACCTCCAGCACCAGCAGCGGGGTCCCTCGGAAAGGTCGGGCGCGGGGATGTCCGTCCTGCGGTCACCGCGCGAGCCCCGCACCGCCGCGATCCAGGCGGTGCGGGGAGCGGCCCGGCCCGGGGCGGCGGGGGTCGCGCTTGGGCGCCTGACCCCAATCACTCGGGGCGCCGCAGGCGCGTGCGCGCTGAACACCAGGGTCGACACTGGCGCTGCGCCCGGCGGCGGGGCACGGCGACCCGGGATGGCCGGGATCAGGGCGGGGCGCCTGGGCTGAGCGCTGGGCGAAGCTGCCTCATGCTGGCCGGGAGTCCGCCGTCGGTCCGGGCAACTCGTGAGGTGACCGCCGACCCTCAACGTGTGACAGAGGGGTGGCGCGGAGCGCCGGGGTGAGGGCGCCCCGCCGTTCGATCCGGCAGGGCGCCCTCACCCCCACCATCTGTTCACCTATGACACGGAGAGCCCCCTCTCCCAGGCGTTGGGAGAGGGGGCAGCGGGCGAGGGCGATGGAGGCTGACTAGCCCGTCGTGCCCGCGCCGCGATCCTGATCGCTGTAGTACGGGGCCGTCCGCCCGGAGCTGTCGACGACGGTCCCGGTTGTCCCAAGCTCACGGGTTGTCGACCCACTCGCCATGGAGGATTGCGCTCCGTCGCCGCTCTTGGACTTGATCATCTCGGCGAGCTGCGGGAACGCCTCGTCGACGGTGGAGCGAATCCGCTCGGTCAGGGAACCCATCAGTGTTGAGGCGATATTCGAAATCGCATCATCCAGTCCGGAGGTGCGGGCGGCCTCACGCAGGCTGTTGGTCACCCCACCACTCGATCGTGTGCTGCTCCCGCCGGTGGTGCGGTCCTCGCTGGAGCGATGCTCACCCTTGTCGCCGCCGGTCAGCCCGCCGAGCAGAAAGCCGCCGACCAATGCCGCGCCGATGGTGACCAGCGGCCGCTCCTCGGCCTGCCGCTTGACATCGAATCCTTCTTTCATCTTCGAGAACGTCTGATCGACCGTCTCCGAGACCTTGGTGACGGTCTGGTCGAGGGTCTCGGTCACCGTATCGCGGGCCATCATCGCGGTGTCGCGGACGGTGTCTTTGGCCTGCTGCGCCGTGTCCTGGACCCGCGTCTCGATCTGATCGATCTTCTGCGCCGCGTTGTCGCGCTTCTGATCTATTTCTTGACGGAGCTGATCTGCTGTTTGGCCCATTGCTGGTCCTCCTTCAATGTCTCGATCGTTTGATCCGGTTTCAGGCTGCTGGCCTGAAGCTTCTTGCGCCCATTCAGCGCCAGGATCGCGGCAATCGCCAGCAGGACGAGCGAGACGATCCCTGCCGAGAGCCACAATTCTTCGAGCGCCTTATCAAGGAGATGGATACAGGCGAAGATGAGATAGAAAAACCCGACCAGCCCGACGAACGCACCGGCCGCGATCGCGCCGATCCCCTTTCCGGCACCCGTCGCATCCTCTTTGAGTTCGGTCTTCGCGAGTTGAATCTCAGCCCGAACGAGGTCCTGCAGGTCCTTGAGCAGACCGGAGACGAGTGAGCCGATGCCCTCGCCACCCTCCGCTGAGGAGCCTGATCCCGAGCTTGCCTGATAGGTCGGCCGCGGCGCGCCGCGCTCAAACTCTTGACTCATGCGCCCTCCCCTGCCCCGCCGTTATCGGAGTGCTTTCGACACGAGGAAGCCCACACCAGCCGCCACTAACAATGATTCCATCGGGCGCTTCCGGATGAGCGCCTCAATCTCAGTCACGAGCTGATCGGTATCTTTGCCTTGCAGGTACTGAGCCGCGGTATCGAGCTTGTCGGCGGCAGTCGTCGCGGCCGACTGCATGGCGCCGCCGTCGGTCCCTTCCGCCTTGCCTCGCAGCATCTCTGCCGCGCGATCAAGACCACCAGCGGCCTTCTCGATCCCCGCGTCAGCCTTCGCCGACGCCTGCTCGCCCACCTGACCGGCTTTCTCCTTGGCCGTGCCGGCGACCTGGCCCGCCTTCTCCTTGGCGGTATCGACGGCCTGACCGGCTTTCTCTTTCGCCTGGTCGGCAGCTTGACCGGCCTTCTCCTTGGCCTGGTTGGCGGTGCTGCCCGACTCCTGGGTCCCACTGCCCCAGTCCGCGCCGCTGGTCGACGCCTGGCTCGATGGGGTATCCCAACTCGCACCACTGACGCCGCTCCCGATATCGGCGAGCGGTGTCTCTTCGAAGGCGGTCTCGGTGCTCGACTCCTCGGACGGAGTCTCGCCATAGCCACTATCGGAAGGCATGCTCCCAAATGTGCCACGTTCACTCATAAGGCTTCTCCAGTCATCGACTGACCCGGCGCGCAAGAGGTCGCGTCCGCTACCCCGATACAACGCAATCCGGGTGCCAACCAGTCACGGGACCACCGTCCCGCGCAACCGGGACTACTCCGGCACGATTGGCACCGGCGCCGGATCGCCTGGTCGAGCGAACAGAAAGCCCTGAACGAGGTCGGCGCCGTGGTCCCGCAACCAGCGCCATTCGCCGGTGGTCTCCACCCCTTCGGCGACCGTCTGGATGCCGCAGGCATGGGCCGCCTCCAGCAGCTTGCTCGCCAGGATCGCCTTGAATGGGTCCTGATCGACCCCGCGAATCAGGGCGATGTCAAGCTTGACGAAATCTGGTCGAAGCTGCGTCAGGAGGGCGAGCGAGCCGTAGCCGGAGCCGAGATCGTCGAGCGCAACCTGGAATCCGGCCTCCCGGTAAAAACTCAGGACGTTGAGCAAATGTCCGGTGTCCCGGACCTCCTCGCTCTCGACCGCCTCGAAGACCACTTGCTCCGATGGGATCCCCGCCGCTTCGATGGCGCGAACGGTGCTGCGCAGGCAGAACGTCGGATCGTAGATGGAGGTCGGGACGAAGTTGATGAAGATGCGCGTTGTGATTGCCTGCCGGTGTGCGCTGCGAATCGCCCCCAGGCGGGCGGCCAGATCGAGCTGGAAGAGCAGGTTCGCGTCGGTCGCCGCGGTGTACAACGTCCCCGGCGGGATCAACTCACCGTCCGGAGCCAGTCCCCGCATTAGACATTCGTAGCCGAAGATCTCGGCCGGCGCCGTGGCACGGACGATCGGCTGCAGGTGCGTTGTCAGCCGCTCATCGCGCAGCAGATCGACCAGCCAATCGGCGCGCGCCGTTGCCGCCAGCGCGCGCAAGGACCGCGCCTGGACGATGTCGTGGATGTCCGGAGTCCCCCCGGCCGCCACCAGAAGGGTCCGCGTATCGGTCTGCTCGGCGGCGGTTAGCCTGGCGAGCAGGGCATCGAGGACCGGATGGAGATCGCCCGGTGCCAGATCGACCCGGAGCAGCCCATCGTCGCCGGTGTCGACCGCCGCGCCGGTCTCCCGCAGGACCCGGCGCACGGTGCCAGCGGTATGGGAGAGTGGCGGCGCCAGAAACAGCGTCGCCCGCTCCGGCAGCGGTGGCGGCAAGATCTCGCACCGCCCGCAGGGGCGATGCTCGCGGCCCTGCAGCGCCGGGACCATTGTGAGGGTGGCGTTCTCGCCGCCATCATTGCCAACGATATCCATCATTCCTACCTGTCGCCTCAATGGAGGCACATCATCAGTCGTTACGGGTACGCGCGCTCCGGCTTCGCGGATCAGCGGCGGACGACCGCGCACCATGGCATCGATGCCCTGTCAGCCACCACGCGCTCAGTGGTCCGGGATACCCCCCATCGCAGAACGTGCGCCGCGCTGACATTGCCGTGTCGTTGAGCCGATACCTTCGCCTCGACCCCGTGGCCATTGTCCCGCTAAGCTACGCACCAGCGACGCTTCCACCCGCGACAAAGGAGTCTCCACGTGCCTGCTTTCCCCGTGCGTTCGATGCTTGTCCTCTCCACGCTGCTGATGCTCGCCCCGGCGACGGCGCTCGCCCAGGACAGCTCGAAGTTCGACCAGATCGTCGCCGAGACCGCGAAGCTCCGGGGATTGCCGGTCAAGCAGGCAATCGTCCAGGATCACCTGACACGCAAGCAGCTGGAAGAGCGCCTGCGCGACGATCTGGCGACCGACTATCCACCTGACGAGGTGGCCGCCGACGATCGCGCGCTGGAAGCGTTTGGTCTGATCCCGGAGAAGACCGATCTGGGTCAGCTCGTGCTCGACCTCTATACCGAGCAGATCGCCGGCTTCTACGACCCGGAGACCGACGAGATGTATGTGATCGGGGACGGGAAGAGTCTCTCCGCCGAGGAGGAGTTCACCTATTCGCACGAGATTATCCACGCGCTCCAGGATCAGTCGTTTGATCTGGAGGCGGTTCAGGCGCCGGTCGAGGATGGAACCAACGACGACC
>JAABUS010002194.1_pt1 | contig 38083 bp, 41 predicted proteins | sample 5560161 | NCBI WGS metagenome assembly JAABUS01 (sample SAMN10711885, study PRJNA513376) | rock metagenome | isolation source: Antarctica rocks | place: Antarctica: Victoria Land, Trio Nunatak nord | collected 2016-01-04
CGGGGGAGGAGGAGGAGGAAGGGGGGGAGGCGGGCGGGGAGGGGAGAGGGGGGGCGGTGCCGGCGAGGGCGGAGTGCGCGGCTACGAGGTGGGATTTGGAGGAGGGGATGAGCCAGTCGGGGAGGGTGCGGGGGACGTCGGTGTATTCCTGTTCTCTTCGTCAATCACTCTTCTTTCGGAGAATTTGCACGAGCTGGACGCCGCTTGTTGGGAGAGGAAAGGGATGGTGTGGTGGGAGGACCGTACCCCGTTGACGAGATCGAAGATAATCCGCATCGCAACGCAGAATTCCTCAAAGTCGAGATTCCCATCGTTGTCCACGTCGGCGAGATCCCATACCCGCTCCAGCTGGTCATCGCGCAGCTGGCTGTTCTTCAGTACCGAGGCCGCCTGCGCGCCGGAGAGGTGGGTGCCGCCGTTGGCGAGCGAGGCGAAGATCTCCCAGTAGCGCTCGACTTCCCATTGTTCGATCTTCTTGGCGGACATGGTTTGATGGATTGGAAGAACAGAGGAACAGAGGGGTTGGGCCTATGCGAAAGGGAGAACGTTGGGGCTTCGAGTGTCGAACGGGATTACCATGTTTATCTCCGATGGAGTGTAGGGCTGAGGGTGAGCCCCTTTTTCTTTGTACAGTCTCGGTGCGTCTTTGGAAGAATGGTGGGTTTTTACTCACGAGTACCAGCACATATGATTGAATGTCCGCCAAGAACGTATCGGAGGGATGCCTTGAAGGCTGCTCTAAATCTATTCAAATGCTTGAATTCTACCATACTGTCACGCCGTAGCACAAGGTCAATGGCTCTACCAGTACCACCAATACAGCCATCATTTCGGCATGTACCTAGGTCCCTCACCGGCAAGCAGCCTACCAAACTCCTAGAGCACCCACAAGTATCGCAGAAACGATTTCTCAACCCGTCGTAGTCTTACGCCTCTTACTTGCCTTCGCCGGCGCCTTCCTAGCCCGACCCTTCTTGACAGGAATGTAATCACCATCCCTATCCTCCTCCGTGGGGACCTGCTTCTGACTAGCTTTGACTCCGCCTCCGTTCGGGGTACCGTTCGGAGTGGGCAATGCTGGTTCTGCAGCTTCTGCAAAGCTTTGCCGCCCCTCTTGAGTCTGAATCTCTGCACATGTGCTTATGGTTGCGGCGGGCCGTGCTGCGGTGGATTGCCATGGCTTTGCCGCAGTGACTGAAATCTCTGTCGCTGTCCCGTAATCGACCGTATGGTAAGTCATAGCATACGGATTTTGCAGCGGCGAATGTATACTTGAGTAAAGGTGGGGCGACACTCCAGTATTGCTGAACAAAGGCGGTGGGGGCATGGAGGAGACTCTACTGTTTAGTCTTAGCCCCTTCAAAGACGGTGATGGCGGCGGGTCTCTGTAAGAAGACTGCGGCCTTAGCTGCTCGTAAGCGTCAACGGGAGCATGAGTATTCTCTGCAGTAGTCGGCCTGCTACTCGTGAGAATACTGTTATAGTCGTGTTGAGCCGGGGCTACACTGTCTGATTGATACGGAATCTGAGACAACTGTGGATTGCTGGAAGGCACCGAATCCTGGGGACCATTAACGATCTCAGGTCCGCCGTGGGACGTAGGCGTTTGGTTGATCATGTTTGGCACCGTCGCTGCTACTTGGCTGTCGGGATTACCTGCCGAGGGGGTTGGTGGTCTGCGATCTGGAAGCCATTCTTGTCGGTGATTCGAGAGCTGTGGCGGCAGGGAGAATGGCACAGCTTCCAGCGGCGGCACGTATGGTTCTTTAGCAGGCGGCTGGGGAAGCTGATTTTCAGGCGCAACAATGCGCGGCTCGTCCGCAGGCTTGAGCACTTGATTCGGTTCTGACCTCGTCGCAGGCTCTGCACTAACTTGTGAGCTGGGTGGATTTGGCTTTCCTTGCTTGTAGGTTGAACGGCGCCTTGGAGGGGCTCTGAGAAGTCCCGTCGGCTTTGGAACCCCGTTGACGGATTGAGGAGCGACTCCAGGATCGGACGGGGTTGGAGTTTCTGGTGTTGCAGCCTTCTGGACGGGATAAGTAGGGAAAGCCGTAGTTGTTGAGGCAGGTGGCCGAGGAACCGTTTCTCGTACAGTGTGTGTGATCGAAGTCGAAGGTTTGGAAATTTCCAGTAGTTTTGCGGATATTACATTTCTCGTTGCTTTCGTATGATGGCGATTCTCAGCATTGACCCAGTGATCCAGGCTCAGTGTAATCCCGCACATAGTCAGATACGACTTAGCGAGAGCGATATCCTTACCACTCGCGGTCTGGTAGTCTACCCCTCTTACAGCATTGTACATATATTTTCTCAAGAGCCTCCTGTGCCCACTCTTTTGGAAGTGGTCCATGTCTCTTTTGTTGCTAGTCAGCAATCTCTGGTTGGTTTCCTCTCTCACCTCGGTGATGATTTGCTCTTCCTCGTCCAAGTATAGGTTGCGAGCTTCGATATGGTTGAGCATGGAGAGCTTCTGTAGGGGTTTGAGGCGTAATGCCTTGAAAGTAGCATCTAGTGTTGCGCTTTTGTTCGCTAATTTGTCCACGAGGTCGAGTTGAATGTTGACTGGGAGATTATTCCACGCGGGCGCTGCATGGTCGTTCATCTAGGCGGGTGTCAGCATATCCTAGGCGCTGCACGTGCTGGGACTCGTGCATCTCCTACCTGTCTGCCGCGTGGCTCATCGTCCTCCTCCTCTTCGTCACTTGTAGCCATCTCTGCTTCAGCCCATTCCTCGTCTGTCCATTTGCTCAGTCTCTCCAGAAGCGCCATATTCTTAGTGTACACCGGATTTTCCACGTCGCAGGCGCGAACCTGGCGTTCCAGGCTTGGACTACGGGCTGGGGACAGCCTCCAAGACCATTCTTTCTGGTCTATGGAGGTAAACATGTCAGAAACGTCGAATGCAAATCCCGAGTCGCCAGGTTGGCCTTGGAGAGCGTTATCAGATTGTGGTGCGTTCTGTGACTGCGAGATCGGTACGTTCAGTGCGCTGCTCGATCGATTCGCCCTCACTGTCACCTCTGGTCGGGTAAGTGGAATTGCCTGGGATTCACTGACGGAATGGGTTGTGACTTCCTTTCCCGTCTGTGCAACTACCAAGCCCAATGGAATTGTCGGGAAAGCCGCTGGACGTAGCCTTGGGTTATATTTGACGACTTGACCTTGGTAAGCAGGCTGTTGCGCAGGTGTTGGAGGGGCACGATAAACCTCATCTTGATGGGGATCACGGAAGTCCTGGTCATCATAGAAGGTACGCGTTTTGATGGTCTTTCGCAGATTCATGGCTGCCAAGGTGCGATATCCGATATCACGCTTGATTCAGCACCAATAACCACAACAACACCACGGACACAGCAAACAGCGCTCTCGACTACTGTAGGCCTACCACGATGTTTGTACGGGCCTAGCGAACCGAGATCCTACTATGAACGCAGTTTCGAGATGGCTCTTGAACTGGTGGAATTTGAAAAAGACGATTTTGTTGATAGTCTTCGAAGGAGGGAGTGTGACCATAATGAAGGAGATTTCACAATGGAACCTTACACATTGATGAGGACTCGCTTGAATTGTTGTTGATCACTTGCGAATCAACATTCACTTTGCTGGTCTTGAGGTGACGCGCATTGGCCGTGACACAATCATTGTACGTGCAGCAGCTAGCCGTGCAGCTTCAACACCTTCCAATGCCCGGCCCAGTCAGATCATCGAATCCTTCATCCTTCGCGAGATGCCTGCACACGCTCGTTCACTATGGCGTCTCCTGACCTCATTTGGCCGCCCTGCAGAGGGACTCTGGCAAGAAACCGTGGTTCATTCACACAGGAATCTCAGGCACTCGGGGCTCTCAATACTCGAAAGGCGCAGAAGCCGTCCTCTCCCCAAATCTTATCCTATCATCCTCGTCGCCATCTACCTCCATCTCATCGTACACATCATCCAGAGTCCGCTTGCTGTTGCGACGAGGCTCTGAGTTGACGTCCTTCTGCCGGACGTGTGTCGGATTTGACTGCCACGCTCCATTCCCTGCTGAGAATACGTCACGCTTTGCCTTGAGCATGCTTTCGTAACTCTGGAGCAAGTGCTTCATGGAGTCGTCGATGGATACGGCGAAGCGCTGGGCTTGAGCAAGCTGAATGACTTTGACACATTTGACAGAGTACATCGCCATGATATAGGCAACCACCACTGCAGCTGAACGTTCGTTGCCGGTCTCGCAGAATACTAGGACCTTCCCAGGCGCATCGGAGACGTCTGTTCCGTTTCTCATGGTAGATCGGCTTTGCTCTACTTGATATGCCTTGGACAGATGGAGGTTGATCATCTCGATAGCTCTCGGGAATGCGGCAATCAGCTCCGGATTACCTGCCACGTCTATGGTTTCTGACTGTATACCAAGAGCCTCGGCCGCTTTAGACCCTAGTAGTCTGGCCTGTGCCGACAGTGTGTTGCGAACGGCTATAACCATGGTGATGTTGGTTCTCTGAAGGAAATTGGTGTCTCTGGCTGCTGCGACTGGACCCAGCCATAGAAAAGGTAAGATTTGTTGTGCCTGACGGCGTTGTTCGTACTTCCAATCGAGCATGGCGTTTCGTGTAACCAGGTCATCTATATTGACTGCTTTGAGAAACCCAGCATTGGCGAATCCAGTGGATTCGAAGTCCACCAAGCCACCTTGCCCTAAATTGATCTCAGGCATGCCACGTCTGTCAAGGGCTGGAGGTGGGACATTGAGTCGAGGGGGTGAAGGTACACGGTAGCTCCATGCCTGGGTAGGCGAGTGAAAAGAGCCGGCCTCCATGACTCGACTCAACAGTGGTTTTTGGCGCGAAGATGAATTGAATGAGAGTCTGGTGAGTTAAAGAGACAGGTAGGCTTCAGCGGGGAATTTCCGAGCGTGATCAGAGCAGGCCAAATTGAAAAGGCGGATTTACTGATAGAGCAAGGTGTCCCGTGTGTGAATTATGGTGTTGTAGAGAGCTCAGAAACACGTGACACATCTACCTTCGTCTAAGGGAGTAGGCAAGAAGACTTATGGTAGCGAATGCCAAGCACGCAGAAAACCCGACATTGAGAGCTTCTTTCGTTCCATGCTGTTGCTTGGACTTCCGATTAGTGAGTGTCGAAATTCATGGTGTAGCCTTGCCTGTATGATGGACACTCAAAATGTGTCTTTTCGTAGTATGTGCAGCACTTGTTCACCACTTGTTGTCGCCAGCGATATGGCAGAAAGCGGTAGGCGTCTGAATTAGCGCGCGTCAAAGGATCTTGCCGGTTCAGGGTAAGTGGAGCCTTGACCCTAGAATCCTGAGCAGGGAGCCAATATACTAAAACCTTTTCCGGAGTTTGGCAGGCTACTTTTGGGTTCATAATCTATGGTAACGACTCGCCAAAGCCAGAACATCTCATTGATTGGCACGGTCAGAGCGATACCAGCGTCATAAGGGACGCAAATGAGTTGTCTCGGACCAGGGTTGTGACTGATCCGACAATAACTTCAGCTGTGCTATTGCTAAACGGCGCGCAGCTCATGAACATCAAGCCGTCAGGAGATACTGACCTCGACTGGCATCGGCGATGTCCCTTTGGCCAGTGGCATGGTTGTATTGCTGGCCCAAAGAATATCTCCTAACGGAGTCCACTGACTTCGCATATCTGCCGCCCACCTTTGACTCATGGCGCTTGATTTCGGCAGATACAATATCATGACTTGACGACCCCCATAACCCACCGCATGGGACCAGACTGGTTGACCATGCCGCATCAACTCATGCAGCATGAACGGGTTCATCGGCAAGATGTCTCCCCATGTGGTCAACGCCTTTGGATCATCCCCCTCTAGATCGAGATAGTGATCCTTTCCCATAGGTAAGACCCTGTTACCATAGTCTTTCCCCATACGTATAAGGAGGGTGCAGGTCCCTACTCGACATCAAGCACCATTAGCAAACTGCTCGCTGAACGAGACAGAGTATAACCTACTATAATTGGTACCGAACGGCAACTCCCAATTATCTCGCGAGGGTTGTACGACCCATCGCCTTGACCAGAATATCCAAACTTTTTTGGGGTCGTAGTATGCAACACGAGCGTTCAGTAAACCGGATGCACGCATGCAGTCGTCCAGTTTGAGATTCCCGGCCCAGTCGGGATGGTCTTGCGGATTCACTCTGGAGATTAGGGAGTTCTGGGGTATCGAAATCGGGAGGGTCTTTGACGATAAGGACAGGGCTCGACGAGTAATGGAGCCGGGAATGGACACAGCAGCGGTCTTGGAGGTTAGCGCTAGAAGGCTGATTAAAGCCAGATGCAAGATCAACATCGCGATGGTTGGTTATCCAAGCTATGAGACACAAGTTACATTTTGGGAGCATAGACAACGATTAAGTAGCAAACGATAGGCGTTCGGGCAGGCCGCGGCGCATAATCGGATATAGATCATGTTAATGATGTTTGCCTCATGTGTTACGTGCGCATCTCGAGAGCCGTAGCGCAACGATGCGCTCCTTCATCCGCGCCCCATAATTGGCACTTATGCAGCTCAGCGGCATGAGCACCTTTGCTGTCGGACCAGTTCCAACCACCTCGGAGAACAACGCAGGTCACGCACGAGTAGGTTAAAGCCGATGTCGAGTTGGCTGGCCAAATGTGGAGGCGGCCAGTTTCGTTCATTGCTGATTTCGACGTGGGAGATGATGTGGGTTCAGGCACCAGAATCTGAGGAAATAATGGCATGTTGCAGAACCACTCCAAGCAAGGTGGCATTCTTAGTCGGTAGCATTCAACGTTCGCACTCATCGTCCTCTATGGATCCGGGATGATTGGCCAGTGATTGTTTATCAAATGATAATGTTCAGCTATAGCTATTTCATTACCTTTGGTAGAGACCTCTCTGCTATCGCCCCGGCCTAGGTTTTCTAAAGCACCCAAAGCCGCCTCTCATACCCTCTCTTAATCTCTTTAAAACAGCCCGCATCTCCGGCAACTCCTTCTGCAGCCGGCCTCTCGCCCCGTCGTCCGTCCGTTGATCTAGCTCCTCGTAGATCTCGCCTTGGACCTTGCTAGTTTTATCACTAACGTAGTCCTTCAGTGTCTGTGCCACAAATTCGACGTCTAGTGTTGCCTGCATGAGGGCTGGGAGAGCGTAGTGCGACCGCGACTTTAGCGCAGAGAGGAATGCGAGTGAGAGGTGCGTATTGAGGTGCGATATGACCGGATATAGGAGGGGTGGCGCATGGGTCGAGAGTTCGGTGTGGATGTCCACGAGAGTAAGCAGTGCGTGGTATACGTACGGACGGACCTCGGTGGGACGATCTGTGGGTGGTACCCAGGAAGGTGACGAGATACCCTCTGTGACGATAGTGGTAAGGTTTTTCACTGTCGGGGCTGTGTAAGAGGTAAAGAGACGGGCATCGATCTGATTCAGGGTCGATGTCAATTGAGAGGACTCATCCGAAAGGGTTATTGAGAAAAGCGTCTCAAATTGAGAGATTAAGGACGGAATGGTGGTGTTAGAGAGCAGCTTCAGATTGGCAAGAGTGAGAAGGAGACGGATGTTCTACACTTGATCAGTAAAAGGTCTCGAAGGCGAGCGAGCGGACTTACACGGCTTTTGGTAATACCATCAGTTCCGTAAACATTTGCTAAAACCGGTTTATCCTCCCCGGAGCTCTCGATAGTGTCTTTGCTTTGGCTCTCTTGCTCCTCCGCGTTCTTAACCATGCCAGACATGAATTTGTACAGAGATGCAACAAAATGGCTTCTCAACATCTGTAGTAGCTTCGATGGAGGTGGCGATACAATACTATTGGCGCCTGACCTCGAAACCGCTGCCTCTGGAATATACAGTAGCTTCTGCAGTCCAGATAAGACCGTATTTTCATAGGCATGAAAGGTGTTCGGCATCTTCGTCACGTCACGCCTATCGCTCGCTCGAGTCCAATCCTCCAGATGCTTGCAGCTCTCGGCATCCTGACCCCAAGCGGCGCATACAGCCCGTACGCACCTCTCTCTGACTGCAGCGACAAGCGCTTTCAGCTTCTCTGGCGCAGAAGAGCCCGAACCTACAGGCCGCAGAGCCACCATCTCACTTGCAGCAGTACCTATGAGATTCAGAACCTTGCCCAGGTAATGGACACCGCTCAGGGAATTCGCATACGGTGGCCAGAAAGCGAAGTCTTCCCAAGCTTCCCCTCTTCTTGGAGAAGGTGGAGGAGGATTGTTGACGTCGAACCTAAAGCGGGTGTCTTGCGGGTAGGGGGACATGATTGTGGACTTTGGCGTATTGGGTGTGAGCGGTATTGCTGGTGAGAAAAGCATGGAGATATCCTCAATTGGAGGCTCCGCGAAGAATGACCCAACATTCTCTCTCAGCAGTTCAATAAGCTCCATTACCCCATTTTGTAGATCACTCACGCCATCTGTGGATAGACGATGATGCCTACGGCTGGACCCGTCAATACCATTCGGGAGAGTTCGCTGGATCTTCCCATCGATGAATGACTGAGCCTTTTCCCAGAAATCGATAACCTCACTCAGAACGCCTCCTTGCAGCGACAGAAGATTGTTCATGGATGCATGGATTAGCTCCCAGAGGTCTAGTACCTGAGGCGTGTCAAGGCGAGTTACCGATTTGTCCACCCCTTGCCGACTTGGAGCTCTTAGTAGATTGGCTGCTGTCTGGGGTGCCGGTCTGTTCTCGTTCGCTAACCGTCTGCGTAGCACCTCGATCTCGACCCTAGACCGCTCGAAGGTGGCACCGATCTTACTCTTCAAATAATCGTACCGGCTTAAGAGCCATACCCAGATAGGGTTGTCCTCCACGCCGAGTTCGAGCAATACACTGATTAATGCCATGTGTTCGTCGTAAGTATTCTTTCCCGGGGTCGATGCTGCTTGCACATTGGTCAATTTCCGCCAGACTTCACGCTTAAAGCCATCAATACAGTCTTCGACATCAGCCCATATTCGACCGGTAATCACGATTTTGTAGACCTTTGCATCAGTGAGCAACATCCGATTGCCAGAAGCAGTATCCGCAATAATCCGCGCGTCATCTGCAAACTGCTTTACTCGAGAATATGCTTCTACAAGCTGGGTGTAATCTTTTCGTTTGATACAGTCAGCAACCGCAGCGCTCACTTCGAATATCTCTCGATTATTCTCAATTGAATCTTGCGCCTGCTTCAAAGTCGCTTCCTGATCCCGTCCGCCCAATGCAGGACTCCAAATCTCCTCTGCCTTGACCACTACTTCTATCAGGGGAGCTTTTATCCCTTGTATGCCAAATTCACTCTCTTTTGTGAGAGCATGCTTCTTCTTGTCGCTCGGAAGAGGTTTGTCATTGCCCCTGTTCGGGCTCAAGGGACCTTGGCTGCTGATACTTCTGAAGTGGTTGCTGCTTTTGCTTGTGACACGAGAATGGGTTCGGGGCTTTTCGGGCTCGGAATCGACGCCTTGATTGCGCATTTCAGCGTAGACATTGTCGATGGTGGTCTTGGCACGCACGAAGCGCTCGAAATTGGATTCCACCAAGACTTTAAGGGACGCCGACTTCTGGGCGATGGATCGAGAGAGGAGTTCGAGGCCTTGGAGTAAGGATTGTGTGGAGGCATTAGAGTGGACTTGAGAGAGGTACAGCTGCGGCGAGAAAGTGGTAGATGACAGTAGAAAGCGGTTTCCTAGGGCGCATCAGTACATCGGTGTGCCTGGAATGATCATACGCTCTTACGCAAACGAGAGTCATCCTCCACAGGAAGACCTCTCTCTTTCAGTATTCGGACAACACTTTCCGCGCCGCTCAGTGGATCCGGCTCGTCCTTCTGTACCAGGTTCTCGACCCCATTTCCAATCCTCTCCGAGCCTGGCACGAGGCTTCGTCGATCACTTCCAGATCGCTCGAGGGCGGAGTATCTGGACCTTGAGCGTCGTAGAGAGGCTTTTCGCTGGTTCGTAGTCGAGTCCTCGTCCGAACCATCGCTTTCATCTTTTTCAGCAGGCCATGATGTAGGGTAGAGGGTTGTAAGGTTGTAGTGGTTCAGAATGGTTGGCCCGTCTTCCATGGCTCCCATCAATCCAGCCAGCTGCTAGCGGACCTTTTCGGACATCTTCACTGATACTATTTCCAATGTCTTGCACATGTAAGACATGCCAGCCAATCAGAGTACCGTTGCTGTGGGGCCAAAAATTTGCCGCGTTTGCCGCTAAACGCTCGGTGTCAGTCTCAAGGGACTCCTGGAATTTGGCCAGACCAGTCCACCTATTAATGGAATGTGAAACGTTCGTCCTACGGGGGATGTTTGTTTCTGCCGACAAAGATGAAGTAGCGATCCGGTGAAGGGGCTCGCAAGGAGGGAGTATAGCAAGCCAGCCTGTTGTTATACGCGACGCGAATCTAGACCCCATCATTATGGTTTACCAGATACGGATTACCAATGGTCATATGGCGTGCAGACTCGGGATATCAGAAGCAGCTCGCAGCCTATCGGAGAGCACTTTTCTCAATGAGACGCCACCTTATCTTTCCGACGCGCATATATCGGGATTTCCTTCATGCGCACCATCATGAAGGATCTTAGATGTCCGATTTCCTGTCTCCGAAACGAGCTGACCAATTTATAGCTCAGTAGCCGTGCCTAGATGTGTAGGTTAACTAGAGTATAGGTAGGAGTGCGTCTCTTTTCGCTAATGGACTTTGATCATCGGTTTTGGGGTCTTTGCCTCAGTGATTGTGTCTCATCCGTTCTCCGTCATGGGTCGTTTGCTCCAAGCTATTTCGTTGCTCTTTTCTTTCGCTATTGCATCCGCAATCTCTAATCGACAAGCCGCACATAAGCAGCGAACATTCAGTCTCCAGACTAATCGCAAAACACCATTGTGGCGCAATGCGACCTTACGACTCGGTCGACGAAACGCCCCGGATGCAGTATCGATGCATGTAGATCCAAATCATATTTCCGCTTGGTCACCAATTAAATTAGGTGGTTCGTATACTCTCAAAGGCGAGCTCACCAGTAATAGCTGAATTGTATGTACAGACCAGCAGCTTGGCGTAATGCTGGATATCGGCTCCACGCAATTGTAAGTTGTATCTGACCTTGATGTCTACATTGTTTTTGGTTACGTCTGTTTGACTTCTTGATCATTAGCTGGGTATTCTCATCGCAGAACGATTCGGTCCAACCCTCAGGCCTATTGCCATATACCCAGCTTTACGAACCCGGCAACAGCCCTACCTGGCAATCTATCCCATACGCGACATTCCAGAGCGGTTACCAGGCTGGCTTCACAGCTACCGGCATTGTGGGTACTGATGTTTTGACTGTGGGTTCGTTACCTCCTGTGACGCAATATGTGGGCGTGACGTGGTATGACAAGCCTGTCATGGTAAGTAGATTCCTGAGCATCTCTTGCCCCTTTCCAAACGTTTCAAGATACTTGAAACATGTCTCAGCAATATCGCTCCCAAAAGCATGCACCTCTACTCATCGCATTGACTGAAAGGAGGAACGCTGACTTCGAAAAGGACTCGCAGCAGATCCAGGGCATTCTAGGACTTGGAATATCCTCCGACAACACAACCGGAAGTCAGCATCCGTATTCCCACTATTTCAACTGTCGTGCAGATTCTTCGAGCATTGCTGACCCTCTTTGCGCGTCCCAGCTATGGGAACACCTAATTTCCTCGACCTAATTCAGCCAGAACTGAAGTCCCATCTATTTACGATAGCTATTGACAAATGGGGCACTGGCACTTGGGATTTTGGCAAAATCGATGCCAGCAAATACACTGGCCCGCTACATTCCGTTCCAGTCGATGATAGCTGCAATACCGGCGGGTGTTGGAAGGCGGCCCATGTCAAGGCGCAATTCGGCAATAGAACAGTCCTGCCCAGCGGCTGTGCCGTTTTCGGTAAACTGTTTTCTCCTATCCATCATTGCTCTATCATCGACATCACTACGTATAGGATTCTATGCGACCCCAATGCTTTCAAACACATGACTAACAACTATCGTCTACAGACACCGGATATGACCTGATAAATCTCGATACCGCCATTGCAGCTCGTTACTATCAAGACGTTCCCGGCGCCGACTCGTCCAGAGTCCCAGGCCAATATACATTCCCTTGCAGCGCCAGCTTGCCCGATCTAACCCTGACCATTGGCGGAAAGGGTCCCGTGACTATACCCGGTCATGTTCTCAATTATCATCCGTCCAGTGTTGGTCCTGGTTGTAAGTGCTCCATCACTGCCGTCACTGAAACCTCGTCCTTCCCAAGCAAGGTCTTACACTGACTTTGGACTCCAGTCTGCACGGGTGCGCTACAGAGCTCAGGCGATGGCGGCGGCTCCCTCTTTGGACAAGCATTCATGATGGGACAATTCATGGTGTTTGATGTAGGAAAACGAACGATCAGCTTTGCCAATATCTCACCAAATCTATGAAAGGAGCAGGCATTATTGCTTTTGGGAACCTACGAGGAGACGAGAGGCCGCCACGAGTCATTCACTGCGCCCTCGTTTCGACCCTTGCCTTTACCGCAGTACTTACCTCTGCCGCTGAGCCCCCAAGAAGTGCTCTCGTTACATCTTCCTCCCTACGGGGTCTCAGCCTCCCTCCATTATCAAATGGCTACACGTACACTCATAATCAGATATCGACAATAGAAGAGGGGAACGATGTATGAAATGCTGAGCTCCTCGAAATCTTTACCTCTTCAACCACGAAACAGTCTTCATTCTAGAATCACCAAGGGGATAGCAGCTAGCAGGATTAGATGTTGGGGTAGTTTAGATGCTGATGATGCAGCTTGAGCTAGCTTCTTGTTAAACAAGTGAATATCTTTGTCCGCTGCTGTTCCCAAAGCGTGCATCTTTTTATATAGCTGCTGTTAGTAGGACTACCTTGAACTCATACACATAGACATGATCTAGCAGCTTGGGCACATAAAGTGTTGAAATGGACTGACCGTGCAGTGCAAGGAGGCAAGGTAACCAGAGAATCCAACCGGGCCGTCGTAGCCGAGGTTACTGCCAAGCTTTCTCATGCAAGCCATTTGCGCGACATGCAGTTGCTTTTTTTGACTTCAATTAGCTATCTCCAACCTCGAGCTCTCTTGGAACTTCGATAAGCCACTGCTGTTGCCTGTACTTTCGTATGAGGAAGCCGCTGGCATCATGTTAGCCTGTCGCTCCTTTGCTCGGCCTGCGAGGCAACGTTTGCGAGGGAATGGGCCACGGAGCTGGGTTCCTGCACTCGCCCAGGTACGTGTGCTTGTATTTGTATGATATGGTATGTAGCTGACAACATCTGGGCTTTTTGTAGGCGCAAACGAGATGCTACGCCATACCCTATGAGGAGAAGGTCGCGAGGTTCAAGGGGACAAAAGCCTCAAATGTACGAGTACCGACAAAGGAGCGTGAGAGAAAGAGGATCCACGCGTCTGTCCCAGAAAGCTGTATAGAACAGTCGCTCACATTGTTGCTGGAATAGGGCAAATACATGGTCACGCTGATTGAGGGAGACGGCATTGGTCCTGAGATTTCTCAATCCGTCATCGACATCTTTGCAGCAGCCAAGGTACGTTCACCACCTGTTCCAGTGACAAAAAATCAAGTAACAGCAATCAGGCTCCAATCGAATGGGAATCGGTCGATGTCACGCCCCATCTCAAGAATGGAAGGACGGTCATCCCAGACAAGGCCATTGAAAGCGTCGAAAAGAATTTCGTTGCGCTGAAAGGTCCCTTGGCTGTACGACTCCATACTATTGTTTCAGAGAGAATACTGCTGACCTGGTCTAGACACCTATAGGCAAAGGCCACGTATCCCTCAATCTTACCCTCCGTAGAACCTTCAATCTCTTCGCAAACGTCCGCCCCTGCAAATCCATTGCAGGCTACAAAACCCCTTACGACCACGTGGACACTGTATTGATACGAGAGAACACGGAAGGAGAATACTCTGGCATCGAGCATATCGTGGTTGATGGGGTCGTCCAGTCTATCAAGCTCATCACGAAGGCGGCTTCAGAGCGCGTGCTCAGATTCGCCTTCCAATACGCAGAAGACGTCGGCAGGCGCAAGGTCCGTGCCGTGCACAAAGCCACCATAATGAAGATGAGTGATGGTTTGTTCCTCAGGACGGCACGAGAAATCAGTAAAGGCTTCCCTAATGTCGAATTCGACGCCGAGCTCCTTGACAATACTTGCCTAAAGATTGTTACTGATCCGACACCTTACAATGACAAGGTCTTGGTCATGCCCAATCTGTACGGAGACATTCTCTCGGACATGTGCGCCGGCTTGATTGGCGGTCTCGGTCTTACACCGTCAGGCAATATCGGCGATGAGTGCTCGATCTTTGAGGCTGTTCATGGATCGGCGCCAGATATCGCGGGCAAGGGGCTTGCGAACCCGACGGCCTTGCTCCTGAGTAGTATAATGATGCTGCAACATATGGGATTGAATGAGCATGCCGATAGGATCCAGAAAGCAATCTTTGACACACTGGCGGAGGGCAAGGTAAGCCGTCTTTCCCTGCACCGGAGCGCAGACGCTGACAATTCATAGACTCTTACAGGGGATTTGGGGGGAAAATCGAAGACGCACGAATACGCGCAGGCAATCATCGACCGGCTGTAAATATGGGTGGGGGCGGGGAAGTGCATCGGAGAATTATGTATAGTCCTTGTCTTCTATACCCCTAAGCAGCAACATGTAGCACTAGCAATGATCGATGTTGTTATGCGGGATCGGGAAGGGTGGTGGCAATGTAAGGATGAGGTGTAGGTTCTGAGAGCCTTCTCCTTCTTCATCTCCTTACCTCATGAGGAAACCCGTCCCTTTCTTCTATGCCTAGTAAGCACAGGGCTCAACCAACTTGGAAGGGAAAGGCAGACTCGAGGCATAGGAGAAAAGATACTTTGTGACACTGACTCTGATCCCAAGTGCAGGACATGAAGTTGAAGAAGATAAAGACGAGGAGATAAGAGACCGGCGATGCTATTTACCAAGCCGGCACTGACTCCTGAAAGAATATGCTTGCTATCTGTAAGTAGAGTCAATAGCTGTAATTTTTCCTTACCCTAGTGGACACCTAGGTGTCGGAATTGGACCGCGGCTCCTTTTGCTTCACCATGTCTGAACACGTGATCTCGCTTCGTGGGCCAATGTCCGAAAAGATCACCAGAAAGCTTTTATCAGGACAACGGACCACTTCTTGAAGTTGTCAGCCATGGTTAAAGGTGTCAAAAGGGATGCCATTGTAGAAGAGAGAAGCGGTGCATGAGGGAAGACCGGAAAAATGAAAATCAAATCGGTCATCAGGCCGTCTCGAACGTGCAGCTGATGTTGATTTTCCACGCGTTATATGCAAATAAGCAAGGATGTTTAACGAACGGCTCCGTGGCTCATAGTTACGCATAGTAATCTGGTACCAGTTAATCTCGCTGGCACCGGGTGAGTCACACTACCTTAGGCACTTGCAAAGGTAGCAGCCCTCCGAAGGACCTAGTACCAGGGTCCCAGGGCTGGAGCCAGTCATGCACACACAGGTCGCTGTCCTTGCTTGAAACAGTCGGTTCACTGACTGCTGTAATAACGCCACGGGACTAACACCACGTCTGCTTGATTTGGGATCTAGGTCTCAAACATGCTGTGAAGCCGAAGTTTATAGGGAACTTGGTAGAAAGAGCCTGGTAAGCGCGCATTTCCTGGGGATCACCATGTCCTGTGCAATGTGGGTTCTGGGGATATTTTTTTCTTCTTTTTTTCTTGTTGGTTGTTCTTGGTGAGGGGGATGAGCTTCAACCCTATCTATCTGCTCCATTCCTTCTGCAATATAATATACGCAATATTCTAGTCGGTATATTCCTTGCCAGCTGCCTCCGTCATCAAGGAGCTCCACATTAATCACGACATGAGGATCGAAATCATACCTCCTATTACAGGCCGACGCACAGGCCCAACGACATCGCTCGAATAGGCCCGCACATCTTGTCTCCTGTCTTATACAACTTCTTTATCTCTTTCAACGCATACCATTTACTCAAATGTTCGTATCACCCATCCATCACAACAGCTCCCGCACGCCGTCCTTCTCATCGTGTTGGTGGCCACAACACCTAGGCTTTCAATCACATTTCTTGCTCACCATGCCACACTGTCGATGAGCGTACCTCTACAGCCAGTATACGTATTACTATATTTCTCCGTTCCCAAGAACATGCAGATAGCAGTTTTTTCAGGCAGCAGGCGTGACCAGCAATGGCCATGCCTCCGCTTCCGGAGACCTCAAACACTGGCGATGCTCTTCCACTACCTTGCCAGAACGCGCAAGACGTAATAGCTGGACAACTAATGCATATCCAGACATCATCTGCACACTTTATCACAGACAAAGAGTCCTCCGTCTCTGCATGACCTCCCCCTGTCCTCTCCACGCACGGTACGCAGAGGTTGATGTTCGTCGACTGCGGCTCACAACGATAGCATTGCTTGAAGTATGACTACAGCTAGTGGAGATTATAGGGCTTTGGGATCATTATAAGGATGAGCATTCGATGCTACACCAAGTGTCTGGGAAAGGCCCTGAATACCTTCTTCCATCAGGTCGTTGGCGTGAGGGCAAATATCTGTTCCAGCAAGCATACCATGGGGTCATTCTCTTCTCTCTCTGATGCATTGGTAATCAACACGCATTTGGGCTCCTTTGGGTTTCCATGGCGTCGGCTGCGGATGTGATGCTCAGGATGCGGTTGGGCGACGAAATGTACCTCCCAAGGACAGCGATGGGACAGTGGGAAGAAAAGCTCGTGCTAGTACCACCTTAGCTTCAGGACGCTGTAGGAGCGCAGAAAGAGATAACGAAGGGACCTTCAAAGGAACCTGGTGACGCCGAAGCGGATATGGAAGACTCTAAAGTCACCACTCACAACAACCCCAAAGACTAAGGATCGAAAATATATTCCCTTTCTCGAAGATATGCTATTGACGTGCCTTAGCAAGAGCTACTGGCCACCGAAAATCCGGTTTCAGCTCTCTTCGCTTTCGCTCCAATCCATTCTTCTCGGATAGATGTTCAAACCATTGATTTATGCCCCATCGCCTCCGCCTGCAGCTGGGCCGCAACGCCCGCACCGGCAGCACCCCCTGTGAACATTGCATTCGGCGCAATCTTCATTGGGGAGGTCGTGTCGCCAGCAGTGAACACGCCTGGCAAGCTGGTCTGATAGAAAGGAGGAGTTACCTTAAGATCCCCGTGCGGCGTCAACTCTAGGCCCAACTGCTGAGCAAAAGTACCGCTGAGCTGGCACTTGGGTTTGTGCGCCAGGAAGCCTTCAATGGCATGGTTGCCATCGGAGAAGTGCAATATGACCTCGGCTCGGTGTTTACCTTTCTCGAGACGCGTAATGACGCGGGAGTCCACCTTGATACACGACTCAGGGCCTAGCGCACTGACAAGGGAGTCGTGGAGGGAGTCGTGTCCACTGGTGTAGATGGTGACGCCGTTGGGAGTGAGCTGGTGGGCGTTGCGGGCAAAGTGCATCGCAGGGGGAGCGTTGGCAAGATCTCCGACGGCCAAGACGCCGGAGGAGGCGCTGAAGCGCTCCTCATAGCCGTGGCAGAAAAGACAGTGGAAGCTGTGATGCGGAAAGCAGCAATCAGTAATAGGCAAGAGAAGGCGGGGCCAGATTCAGAGGCAAGATGGACACTTACATCCCCGTTACCCAGCATTCATCGTAACCTTCGATATCGGGGTAGATGTCTCTCACGCCCGTCGCTAGAACCACCTTCTTCCCGGTCCACAGCTTGCCCTCTGTGTCCGTTACCTCGAAGGAACCGTCTTCTGTCTTTCGTAGTGTTTCCACCGCGACATCTCGGAAAATGATGGTCTCGTACCCTGAGGCGATGTTGTTCCTCGCCGCGGCTCGGAACTCTTCGGGGTCTTTGTGATCCCAGGTAATGACGGTATGGATATGTTTGGCGGAAGCGTTGCGATAGTGACCGGAATCGAAGACCACCGCGGTATGACGCTGCCGCGCTAGCGTGAGGGCGGCTGTCAAGCCTGCGGGGCCGCCGCCGATTATCAGGACGTCGACTAGGGGGGGTGTGCTCTCCGTCATGTTCGTGAATTTTAATACCTTTGATGACGTCAATCTCGAGCCTCGCAGCTGCAGCTTGGGAGTGCCGTTGATGGATCCTAAGGGCGAGTTGGCGTTGATCCTGGTCCACGGCACAGCCTTGTAGGATTGCGGTCTTGCCGCTGTGATAGTGCATCATGCCGTTGCCCTTGGATCCTTCGGAGGTATCTAAAGCCGGCGAAATACCTACCGAAGGTTTCAATGTGTCCTTCGCACTTGGTACTCCAGCGAAGCATCAACGTCAAATCTCAATCAATCCACCAGCGAAGCGTCACCATGAGACAAAATAACGTTGCGGAGCGGCATCTGTTCACCCTCAATCGAAATCAGCTGTCGGAACTAGTGTTATTCTTTCCAGCCGATCGTCCGATACATGGAAGCACTGTCATAACTCGGGATCAATGATGCAGAAATATACTGAGTTGGATCTAGCCAGATAGTAAGTCCAATCTCTGTTCCCCTCCTCATACAAGTTCTACCTGATCCTACCGTAAGTCCGCCTCCCTTCGTTTCATCAACCTCGCTCAAGCCTTCTCTCCAAAAGGTGAGAGTCTAGAGTACACTTCGGATTCAGACTTGACCCTCCCGTATATCAGCACTGCTCCCACATCGACAGGTGGCTTGCTCCCCATCAACTATCCCGTCCACGGAACATATACTGGCATCCCCGAGAACCCATACGCAGCCGTGACATCCGCATTGGCGACATTGAAGTAGCTGGGGTCGGTGTTCGGGTTCGCATACGACACGCACACATACTGCTTCTGTGATTTGAGATAGTACAGCTGGAAGCTATAGTATCCGAACGCGAAGCTGGCTGATGTGTTGGCGCATTCTTGGATGACGGTGCATATCGGGTCTTTGCCGCTGCTAGAATCCGGAACGTAAGAGTTGGTTAGCATGGAACCAGAAACCCCGACGATTTGGAAAGTGGTGGAGGGAGGGTGACGCACAAAGTGGTGGTGTAGGGTACGAGACCAATTTGGTTGTTCCCAGGGTTGTTCGTGTTCTCGGTGAAGCCGGTGCCGGAGTAGTATTGCGTGTATATGACGGTCTGGAGCCCAGTAGCTGTAACGACAGTACATGTTGGGCTTGCGTTCTTTTTCGTGGCGGTTGGGTCGATCTTCTCGGTCTTGGATGCCTTAGCAGATTCCTTGGAGGACGACCGGTTAGTACAGTTTTTTCCATTTAAAGATGGCTAATACGAAGAAGACCGGATGAACATGAAGCATGAAGCTTCTCTCAGGTCCAGCCAATCCAACGATGTTCAATGGTACAATACACTTACGGTTTCAGTGGATTCGGCGCTTTTAGTTGTCTTGGTCGACTCGGTGGACTCTGTTGTCTTTGTCTCTGGAAAAGGTAGGAGTCAGTAACCAGGGTAGAACCAGAGTAGCAGCCATGCTCAAGGGTAGCTTCAGCGTCTCAGACTCGATACTGAACCGGTCTCTATGCATCACAACTTGACGTACCGGTTAACAGAGTTGTGGGCACTGCCTTCAGGCTATCGTCAGTCGTGATTGTGGGGTTTTGACAAAGGGCAGAAGAAGTGAAGAGCAGTAAAGCCACAAGCGATACTGAGAAGAAACTCATGGTGAGTGATCTTAATATAATTCGAATGCAGATGCGTGCTGGAGACTATGCCTGTGGGGTAGATGTGGATCCGTTTTCGACAGGACAGAGGCTCGTTCTTATATTCACGGTCCTCTCGGCTTTCAGGCCAGAAGTGCGTCCATGCGGAGAACCTAACCATTGCCATACATAGAGCAGTCTGCGAGGCACTCGGTAGTTTCGCCTCCAGACAGATCGAAAGCAGGCCTGAGCACCACCGGTGATCTTGCTCTACCTTAACCCTAGTAGCCATGGTCGGCCTTCTAGCGTAAGGGTCATGAGGATTGATTGCGAATATCAAAGTACATGGGGTGGAACAGCAGAGGACGCGTTTGCCAGACAATCAGCAGCAGCATCATCAGCCAATCCACACAAATATTTGATAGACATCTTCATTGCCCTGGCTATGGCAATTTTTCAAACTTGGGGTTGGTCGTCCAGAATGTATGGTAGCCAGCTATCGCGACCATTTGCTATGGAGCTATGCTGTGTATGCCGGTAGTAGTGATGTTCACTGGCGTTGGTGCTGGGTACTAGTTCACTGAACTGATGTCCTGACCTGGCGGCCCAAGCGTTAGTGGACATGACTAGAACGACCAAATCGGTCTTTGCTCATGCGGAGAAGGCCTAAGTCAGATCGCCCTCTACTCCTTAGGCAAGGTCGAATTCCAGGGACCTTCAACCTCCGTAAGGCTCGTCCAACCATGAACAGAGTTCATCACCCACACCATGCACAGGCAAGATAGGTTGCTCCTGTTCCTTGCGCTCCTTAAGAGTACGGTCTGACGTAATGATAGAAGACTAGTTGATGGCAGTTAATATCAAAGCGTCAAGCCGTACTGGACGGTGTCAAGACATCGCAGTGGAGGATAATCGGTTCAAAAGATAGTTTCGGTTCCTTTAGGCGCCCTTTGAACACCGCCCGGTACTCGTACACCCTGCTCGTGCATGGAAGGGATTAAACAGGGAGCTGCCTCTGCCGCAGACATGACAGAATTCGGGAGCACGACGAATGCTCGAATCTAAAAGAGTCTCGGCTTGGCTGATACCAACAGGTGAAAGCGACTGGGATGTCAAGTGGAGCCAGGAGGGTTCCTTGCATCTGAGATCACATAAGCGGCTGCGCGGGCGCGGCTCAAGCGCGGTTCCCTGGAATAATATGATCCTGGTCCTTGTGGTTGGAGATGTCCGGACGGATGGCTCAGCTCGACTGGACACGTCAAAGCGCCGAAACCCTGGTTCAATAAGGCAGAGGCCATGACAGTCACATCTCGCTACGTATTTACCAATCGCTAAGCTCAATGGTTCAAACTCAATTGATGAAATTCTTTAAACTATGATCTGGAATCTGGAATCCATCGATCGTCGTTGCAGCGTGGACCCTGGCGAGATGCATCTGAAGATCCACGGCACGTTTCCAACTCCCGTTCCCGTCCACTAGACAATGAGTGCGGAGAACCGAGGCACTATCCCATACTCTTGCAGAGCGAAATGTAGAGTCTACTTGGTGGTACCGGCATCGAGAAGTATTCCAAGCTTGTCCTGGGTACTACGCACCAAGTAACGATTTGATTCATTGTGGCCCGTTACCTACGTCTCGAATATTGGTGGCCGGTCTTTTGGCAGCTTTGACCCCTATCAACGAGATTCCTATGGGCATTTGCTTCAGCGCGGCACGAATCATCAACGGCAGCATCGACAGGCCCCAAATTTTATGGAACGTGTAGGCGAGAACCCTATTTCTTTCTATCCATGCTCGCATGCTATCTACAGCTGAGAAGATGTCGCCGGCTCTTGCAATTCACTGCTTCCGACTGTGTTGTCGGGAGTTTTGAAGAATTGTGGGAACAGCTTACGGAGCTCCTCGAGATCTCGAATTTGATATTTGGCAGCTCTCACCGTTGGCTCTGGATCCTCTTTCTCGATCAGGTGCGCCGTTGTCCAACCTCGGGCGGAAGCGTGGCGGCAATTGAGGTGCGAGTCATCTGGACGTCATAATCGTGTCAGACATGAGAATATCCGCGTTGGGGGCTCATAGTGGAAGTCTCACCAACGAAGAAACAGTCCTCGGCCGAGACAGCCCCAGCTTCCATTTCCGCCTTCTCATACATCTCTGTATGCGGCTTGCAAACCAGTGGCATGTTGCTGTAGTCGCAATATGTGACCCCTTCAAACATATCTTCAACTCCCAGCAACCTCACAACCCGCTGCGCATGTGTGATGTACGCATTCGTGAAGAGCCATAGCTTGACTTTGGACTTATTGATGTCCTCGAGTAGCTTGCGAAGCTGTGGATTTGGCGTGATGACATCGTCGAGTGGTAGGGCATCGTCGACTTCAAGGTTGAAGTTCAAAGGGTCAATCTTGTGATGGAGGGCGAGACCTGATACAGCGAGTCCGTAGTCTTTGTAGTAGCGCTGATGGAGTACGTTCGCATCTTCATCGTTGAGGGACAGGTGTCTGATGAAGTACTCGTCTATGCTTGGTCAGTTTGAGTGGAGCCCAGGTCATGGCAACGGCTTACTGATTAGAACGTGCATCATATCATGGACACTCTTGCTGCGGGGGTAAAGCTGAAGTTGATGTCAGCATTGTGTAAGGAGATAGCGACGAAATCTGTACGCAGTTGTCGATATCGAAGAAGAACACAGGCCGTGGATCCCTGGTTAGGGTCGATGATTTTGCCATAGTGGCTCTCATTTCCTATCCTTTACCCGTCCTCTTCACAACACTGGGGGCAAAAATCTGGGCGTGGACAGACGTTTCGTCTTGAGCGTTATAACCCATCTTCACCTTGCCATCTCAACCACGGACGTGATGAGTGTTTGCTCGCAACACATACCGTTCTATGACGAGCCAGGCTTGGCAGGGGCTCCTTTATGTTGATTACCGGGGAAAAGCCGAGGAAGCCGAATCTCATCTCCCCCTGATCACGACACCTTTCTCGACACTTCGTATCACCAGTATTCCTTCCAGCGAATTGTGGCCCTTTGTAGGGTACTCGATCTTTGAGACTTTTCACTGCTCGTAGACCAGCGCAAGGGTTAGATCTCATCGCCGGCAAAGCCTTTCTGAGCTCTTGCTGGCATGACGACGGCTATTGCAAATGGTAACGATGGCCTGTCTAAGGATCGGTCATCCGTATACGACGTCGAGGCGCAGTATGAGAAGATTCTGAGGCTGCGCGATGATATATTTGCAGACAAGCATCCCAAACTTAAGCCACTCAAGCAGGTTACCCCTGTTCCCAAACCTTCCGTACCTACGCCATCTCTTGTCAATGGGGTTCCCAAACCCGCTCCTAAAGTGTCTACACCTGCTCAGAATGGCGCCCCTCGCGCATATGCTTCTCAAGGTGTTGCACCTGCTCCCAAATCTTCCGCAGTCCAGTTCAAGCAGAATGCAGTATCCGGTTCATCCGGGATCGATCCTATATTCCTGAAAAAGTCCGACGTGTTAGTACGGGCAGAACTACAGCAGAAGAGGCAACGTATTGAACGCGTTCTTGATGAACAGCTTATACAAAAGCGAGCTCATGCTCGACAGAATGTTTTGGATGAATATGCGCTGCCAGACTTCAACGTGACGGAGGTGATGAAGAAAGCGCAGGAGATCGTAAAGCCTGTAAAGGCACTTGCTCGAGATACTGCTGACCCTATAGCCTTGTCCAGTGATTCGTTTGACGAGAATACTTTCTATTCCAGTCAGATGGACTCGCTGTCGGAAGGGACGAATCCGCCTGCTAAGAAGCCCACTGAGACCGAGGGACAGGAAGGGATGAGTCCTCAACCTATGGATATCGACAGTGGCGATGCTGATGAACCCGCAAGCTCATTTTCCCAGAAGCAAACAAGCGAGATCCATTTCGAGAAAGACACTGTTCCGAGAGGCCCTATGTCTCAGCAAGAGCACATTGCGCGACTTGAAGAGGAAATTCGCCGCCTCAAGCGTCACGACCCTCGCAAGACCCCACCGATGGCGCAAGAGAATGAGATACCTGATGAGCCGCCATATTCTCCTCCAGATGTACGAGCCTCGCCCCCAGTACAGCCAAACACCAATCCTACAAGTGCATCAATCGCCCAGCACAGTCAGCGCCAAACTCAGCCCCGAAGGTCGTCAAAGGCCTTGGAGCCTCAAGCACGTGAGTTTCTTCGTCATGCTGAGGCCGCAGCATCTCCTCTATCAAATGATGTGCGGATAGTCAGGAATCATATAACTTCGCCGCTAGCCCCACAACCTGCTCGAGTATCCCCATTGGCTGTTGCCAAAGAGCCACCCCTGTCCCAAGCCCAAAGTAATCATCAGCAGAACAGAGATCCTATCGGTTTGGAGGCTGGTGGCAGCAGACGCAGCCCGAATCGGCCTGTCCAGTCGATAGGCTCGAGAAAGCGGCGGAGGGGGACCGATTCTGGTGAGGCTGGCCGTAATGTGGCCGCCAGACGGGAAGCCGTATCACCTGAACTTCGAATAAAGCCGGAACCTATATCACCGCAGCCTCACCCAGCTGCGCTTGGAGCATGGCGGCCACCGAGAAGGGAAGAAGTGCACCGTCCTGTTGTCGTTGATACTGCATCTCCACGACAAGTCCCCGTCGAGCGCATTGTCCAACAGCCTCAAAGATCAGAGCTTCAATATGCAATCGATCAAGGGAGGCCACTAACGCCAAACGGTCGGCCAATCACACCAAACGGCTACAGCAGTGGACGTTATGTTGAAGTACGTGAGGATCCAGATTTACGTCGTATTGCCAGTGCCAGGACAGTGAGAGCTCCAATGTCACCAGGTGCGCAATATCTCCGGGCCCATCCCCACTCAGTACGAGCTGCGTCACAGGTGTTTTTGCCTCAACCTACTCACGATACACGGCCAAATCGAGCAAGCTCGCAGATGCACGTGTCACAAGCGAATCAAGATCTAGGACGGCAGCAACGAGCACCAATCCAACCTCTCCCATTGTCGGCATACGCTCCTCAGTCTCCTTCGCCCCTGCCTCATCATATACAGAGACCTTCTCCAGGACAAGGGTCTATTGCTATGGCTCCTCCGCCACGACGCATCGTAGTGGACCAATATGGTAATAGATTTGTTGAAACCCCTGCCCCTGCTCTTTCCGAGCATCACGTGTCCGCTGTGCCTGCAGCTCGTTCAAGCGAGCATGAGCCTCGATATGAGCAGCCAATGCGGGCTCCCAGTATTCGACAATCTTCGATGGATGTTGTTTATGGCGACCCAAGGTACGTGCAACGACCATCGTCGCCGACTTCGCCGCGGTATGTCGAGTACCCACCTCAAGCTCCGCCAGGTAGGGCAGGGTCAATGGTCTATCTTGACAATGATCGTCATCATGAGAGACCTGCTCCTCGTCGGACTGACAGCGGCATGGTTCACTACATCGACTATCCACCAACCGCTCGTCTGGAGGAAGTGTCGAGACCAATGGAAGTCGTCAGGATGTCCAGTGTTCGACCGGTGGGCAATCCGTACGAGCTGCCCCGAGACCAGATGTCCCGAATTCCAAGTGTCCGCCCTGAGCAAGCTCGAATTGTCAGTCTAAGTGGCAGGAGGGATGATGTATCGCAGGACAGTCGTCAGACCTCCGTTCGACCGGAGGCCATATATACGAGGCCCTCTGTTTCCGCGATGGAAGAACGACCGCAGTATCAATATGTGCCTGAGCCTCGGGGGCCACACTATGTCACGAGTGGTAGCTACGATGATGGACTGGGTTTCGAGGCACCTAGGAGCGCGGGGAGGAGGGTCATACAGTAATGGATGTCTTGTCGTGAGTATATGAGCATCTGGATTACCAGGCTAGAGGTGGCTGCAGAGGACCCGTGTGCTGTCCGAGCAGGTGGAGGTTGTGTGATAGGTAGAGTGTCATGCATATTTGCAGAAGCTGTAAAGTACATATGTATCAACTATCTAGCTTGAGCGTTGTAAGGATCCTGGAGGAAGCATAAGGCGTCTTCCTGTTGTGACTGATCCACTCTGACCTTTGTTATTTTCAGTTGTTGCCCTATATATTGTGCCGCAGTACATTCTCGTCAACCTCCCTCGCCTCCTGAGCAGTCCAAATATCCCTACAAGACTTATCAGGCCTTGCAATCTTAACGCCGCAAGGGCCGGGGCGGAAACCTGATCTGGCGCACAATCCGGCCACGCTTAGGTAATCGGGGCCAAGCATCCAACCAAGGACCTGGGACGTCTACGCACTCACTCTCTTGCTCAGCCATCCTTCCCTCGGTCATTCATACTCCAGCACCTGCTGGGTGAAGATCCGAGTGACAATGTCGGCCCAATAGGAAGACTTGGTGCTGTCCGAAGCTGAAGGACAACTCTTCTCTCCTTCTCTCCGCTCGTCACGATCGACATCGACTCCAAGGGAAGATACAGGCTGACCCGCATTACACCTGGATCCTCTCACAACACAACCCTGCCAAGACAGCACTCAACCCTCCTGCTTCAAACCTTACTCAGCCGCAGCGAATGAGCCACCACTGCATCTTGACAAGCATACCGTGGGGAGGGAGGTTGACAGTGGTGCAAGATGCAGAGGTTCCAGAATGTCCGTCATGGACTCGAGAAGATGACGCCCAATAGCTTCATGTCGAGGCAACACATGGATCTGGCAATTGCCCAGCCCGTGAAGCGACCAATACCCGCCGCGTCACCCATCTCTCCACTGACGCCTACTGACAGCATCGTGAATCTATCCTTCAACGTGCCATTCTCCTCAAGCCTTGCCGGTCCTGATCCTGAGGAAATCCTTCATGCTAGTCCGGACGCTCTTCGAAGATGGACCTTTCCGGAAGGCACGGAGGAGGGGACGGATGTACACAAGCTGCCTGTACATGCCATCAATGTGGAGCAGCTTAGGAAGCTTTGTCGGATATTGAGCGAAGGGAGCGTCGGTCGAGTCGAGGCCACCGTGACTTCTTCGGTGCCAAACCCAACAGCAGCGTTGCAGCGAAGGCCGCTGAAGGGCCTCGTGACCAATGTCTGCGTGTCCGGAGATGCCGATACCGTGCACAAGATGAGAGCCAAGATCTTGAATGAGACACCCATCGCTTTGGTAATTGTATGGAGGACTGTCGGGAGATTGACGACTGACCAGATATACAGAGATGCGCTATTGTCGATATTGATACCAATCTCGTCGTGGACCAGGACATGAAAGGCGTGAGGACCAATGTATTGGAGCATATCGACATCCTGGCGAAGTTTACTGGGACGGATATCTTCTTGCTGAACCCGCAGCCGCTGGACCCAGAGGACATACACTCAAGCTACGGCAATGGGACTGAGAATGGTCTTGATCAGCGACTACGTATCTCTATATACGGTGATCCGGAGAGTTCGGAGCATGCAAAGACGCGAGTTCTCATCATGATCGATCAGATAGTCTGTCTCCACCAGCTAGATCGCTCGAGGAATCTGCTAACAATGGCCGATACAGCTCAAACGTACGGTGGATGTGATGAAGTTGGAGCTCTCCCTGCACACGATCATCTGCGGTCGAACGCGGAAGAACATCCGACTGATCGAGTCCGTTTCCAATACAGCCATTTACTTCCCACCACCATTTCCACGTGTCTATGGATACACGCCACCTGGCGCTCATCGAAGAGGAGAAGATGAGGTCTACATCACTGGGGACACGCAGGAGAATATCAACCAAGCAAAGAAGAAGCTTCATGAGCTGGTCATGAATACGAAATGCTACGTAAAGGATGTAGTTGTGTCGGCCAGCAAGATTGACGCCATACTCCTTGATAGGCTGGACAAAGTCCGCAAGGTCATGGAGACTAACGGCTCTTATGTACTCTTCCCGCAGCTCGGGAGCCAACGCGGGTTGATACGCGTTCAGGGGACCGAGATTTTACACGTAGAGCGGACCGTGCGTGAAATCATGGCTTTGGTAAGTGTAGTTCAGCTCCTTTGTGTCTATATGACTCACCAATGCCTAGGCTGGTCAATTTTATGGCGCTTCCTGGTGGCTTATGCTACCGGAGGGTTCGCAGGCTGGCGCTATGCGTGCACCCTCACCAGCGGATATTCGTACCATGCTCTCGGATATCTGCACCAATTCTGGAGCTGACGTAGGATTTGACAAAATGGCCTTTTCCATCAATGGATCAGACGATGCTGTCAAAGCTGCGATGGTTGTTATCCATCTAATCCCATTCGTCAAGCGTGCTCAGTATCAAATCCGTGTCAAAATCGAGCTTGCCAATGAGCATAAAGAGTTTGTGAGTGGGAAGAAGAATGGGAAGATCAACAAAATCATGGGACAAAGTGAGTTTTCCCTTCACTCTTTTCCTTCGCCGCCTAACACTTTCACAGGCAATGTTCAGATCATATTCGATGGCTTCAATGAATACAACTTCTACATTGATGTCTGCGGTGCCCAGTACGAGGCTACGAAAAACGGCCTTGATCTTGTCGAGCAAGAAATGCCAGCATCCATATCCTTCCACGTTCCTGACCAATACCACAAGCGCATTATCGGTATCGGCGGTCAGCACATTCAACGCATCATGAAGAAGTATTCCGTCTTCGTCAAATTCTCCAACGCCATGGACCGAGGGGGCGTTGGCAAAGAGGACGACGACATCAAGGTCGACAATGTCATCTGCCGAACCCCAGCACGCAATGCCCAGAGTCTGGACATGGTCAAGCAGGAGATTATGGACATGGTGGAGAAAGTGGTATGTGATCCCGATGATTCGGCGATGTCGGAATCGGAAGAATCAGATTATGAGCCTGCTGAAGTCTAACTTGCGATTGTGTTGTCAAGGATGCCGAATTCGTCTCTGAGACCGTCGTCATCAATCGCTTGTACCATAGAGAACTCATTGCTCGCATGAGTGAGATCGACGAGCTTGAAAAGAAATGGAACTGCAAGATCGACTTTCCCAGTACCGAAATGGCAAGTGATGTAGTCACCATATCTGGCCCAGAGTACCAAGTCCCTCAAGCGGTTGATGAGTTTTTGGTTCGTCCTTTTCTCTGTCATTGAACATGCTTGTCGTTAACGTGTTGAAGGGCATGGTTCCCGAAAGCCACGAACTCGTCCTCCCCGCTCCTGCTGAGCTGCGAGAATTCATCAAGTCAACCGACTTTGATTCTGCAGTCCGCCAGAAGCTCAAGCATCAATATGAGGTCGACATCGTGTTGCGTGGCGAGTTCAAGCCGACCGAGAGCACGGAGGTCACGGAAGAGCGCCTACTCCTCACATACACACGGAACAATGCCGGTGGCCTGAAGGATGCCATCGATTTCTTGGTCTCCTGCCTTGTCCCTCATGGCTTAGAAGCCGCTACTGTCAAGGGTGCCATACCTCGCCCGAAGTCCGACTCCTTCGAAGACTCCCTCCCCTTCTTCAACTCAAAGCTCCTTCAACACGCGCCTGCCTACCTTGGAACGGACTCACCGACCCGATCCACCTTCGGCGACGACGCCAGCGACCGTGGATCTCTATTTGACAAGCTCCGCAAGCCAGGCAGCATCTCCTCCATCTCATCTTTTCTCGACCGCCGTAAAAATCAATCCGGCTCTCCCGGATCCTTCTTCAAGCAGGCCTCGTCCAATGCTTCCCGTGCGTCCCTCGTCTCGATGGAGTCTCGGGACAGCGGCTACCGCAACCCTTGGAACGACAGCGGAGTCAACCTCCCTGAAGAAGAAACCCACAATGGTTGGCCTCTCGGCCCGACACGATTCGACAACAAGTTTCCCTTTGGCGTTGTTGCCGGGGACACCACCCCAAAGCACGACCCCCGGGCGTCATTCGACAGTGGATGTCGTCCGTCAACCTCTCATTCTGTTACTGGATACCCGGCTCCGATTGGGTCACCTCGTTGATACATCTCCGATGATTTATGTGACGCGTATGATACGACAGAAATACCCCTTGAAAGCCCGCGAACGAAAAGCCTGCATTGGCGCTTCTGTTCCCTCGTTCCTGTTGATTAAAGTACTGATACCAATACCAATCTGTTTTGTGGGAAGCAGAGGCGACGGTGGGACGGTCTTTTCTCCATGGTATTATTTTTTCTCTGTCGGACCTAGAATACAATGAGCCATTTGATTGCTAGCTAGATACCACATATAGATTGAATGGACTGTGCTTTTCTTACATTTTTTGCCTATATTTCTACGCTGAGCCAGTTGATCCAAGTCCACGGTCTCTCCTGTGCGTATATGGTGCGTAATAGTCCCTCTCATACTGGTGCATTTACAGTCGTACCAACCAAGTCATCGACACGTGACTGCGCACCCAAGAGCTTACGTGACCCCCACCATCCATGCCACCTTCACTCTCCGAATCTGACGCCAGGACTGTACATATTCGATTCCCTGGAGGCCGCTGTCAATTTCCAATATATCTCCGTTGTTCTCACCATCTAGCGCTCAGCTTTGAGCAAATCCTCCATATACCGCGCGAAATACCAGCTCAACCAGCCACGCCACGCGGTGCGCGCTTTACGTTGGGACAGCCCACCACGATCTAAGGCCGCGCTCACATGAGCATCCATTAGGCCGTACCGCGTCCTCATGCAACAGAGTCTTTGTCTTTTTACGCGCAGAACTGTCCAAGAAGCTTCAGACTCTGATCTTCCCTTCGGTCACATACGTCCTCATCCCACCTTGACGGCACAAGACCCTCTCAAGCGATGGCCGCGCAACTGCATTCAGCTCCCAACTCGCAAAGCTCCTCTTTCGAACGTTCAACTGTCAGCCAAAGCTCTCAGCACGACCCTACAGCAAACAGCGAACCAAACTCCCAGAATCTGCATCGCGACACCACGCCCTCGACATCCCTCTCCAACCCGTCGAGTCAGGAATACATAGGCAAGAAAACTCAGCACTCACCTCCCACACGTGCACAAAGAATGGATATGCAAACCGCACAGGCACCAATAGCACCCATGGCCCATACCGTAAATGACTTTGCGGGCACGAAGCGGACGGCGGATGGTGAGATCAAGGAGAAGTCGCCGACGAGTCCTGTGGCGGGGAGGTATGAGCATTCGAGGAACTCGAGCATGACTTCGCGAGGAAGTCAGATTGGCGAGGTACGTCCTTTCGTAGTGTTTAAGTCTAAGACACGACTGAAGCACGCATTGGCGGGTTGCTGCATTGGAAAACATTCCCAGAATCTTACCCCGATCATGATCCCGTCATCCCTACCTCCTTGTTCCGTCATTTACACAAAATGTCCCCCTCATCCCAAGCTCAACCCCTAACCCACCGCTCAGCTCTCCTCCCAACTCAAAACCCGCCTCTCCTACGCCATGGTCAAAGTCCAAAACGGCTGGCAATCGCACACCCTCACCGAGCTCGAATCCCTCACCAGCGCCCCCACCTCCCCCCTCACCAGCTCCCTCCGCTCCCCGCGCTCCCGCCCAACTTCCAGCAGCACCCTGCCCGATCGCCCCTCCCCCCACACCCAGCCGCACCACCACACCGGCACCCAGGGCCTCGACTATGCCTACCGCCACCCCACCTCCCCCACCTCAGTAACAGGAAGCAGGACCTACGAGTCCTTCTGGCGCGAACAATCCGACCCTCATCCCTCGCTCGCGCCTCCAGCAGATATCCACCCCCGCCGCCTCCCCCATCCCCCGAGGATACACACCTCCACTCACCCTTCCCCATACACAGCCCTCTCCCCCTTCCCCTCCACGCCCACGCCCACGCCCACGCCCACGCCCCGCAAATCACGCACCCCGTCCCAGAACGCAGCCATGGAGAAAGACGCCGTGGAGACGCTGGTGTTCATGTCCAGCCCCAAGAACGCGACTTATCAACGGGGAGGTTTGCCGAGGACGCCGTTGAGGAAGGAGGTGGCTGGGCGGAAGAGGGAGGTCGAGGGGGAGGGGGAGGGGGAGGGGGAGCTGGATGGGGGCAGTGCGCGGGAGAGTAGTAGTAGTGGCGAGGAGGAGGATGAGGAGCAGGGAGGGGCAAGGATGAGGATGAGGATGAGGGGGTAGACAGGGCTTGGCTTGGGGATGGGTTTTGGGGCCATGATCTTGGGGAGAGGGGGAGGCATGACTTTCGGGCGGGTGACGTCTATATGAAGGTAGAGGAAAAAACGAGGATATGTTCATAGTATAAGTTCCATGCAAAGAAAGGGATCTTCTCTCTTTCCGCCTGTTAGGGCATCAAGGACTCATCGGGAAGGGAATCGAGAAGAGAGACGCAACCTACCCTTGCTTGAAGGATCGATAGATCGGAAAAAGACCGCTCGCTGTTCTCTATGCGTGTCTGCCTTCCTCTTGGTCCTTGTCGCTTTGAAGGGTTTTGCATGCACGTTTGTCGAGGGACTGGGGAAGGAAGGGATTCCTGTCCCGGCAGGGGGATTCCCTTCTGGGCAGGGGATGTCCTTCTCGGCGGGAAGGGTTTTGCCCGTTTCGACGAGGACCATCTAGTGGAGTCAAGAGGGGTTGTATCGAGAAGGGGAAGGTGGAGATCAGGGTTATGGCCATGGACAGGTTGACGATGCCTGATGCTCCCTAGTCCACTTCTAGGTTGGTTCATCGACTCGGCCTCGTTCGTGACTCCATTATCCATGCTCCTCCCTTCCACCCAGGCCTCTCAGCTCGGCGGCAACGGCTCCACATTCCAGATCATGTCCGCATACTCCTGAATACAGCGATCACTACTGAAGAACCCCATCCTGCTCACACTCTCAATCGTCCGCCTCGTCCACTCCTCCTGGTCCCTATACGCCTCGTCCACCAGATCCTGCGTCTGCACGTAGCTGGCGAAGTCGTCGCTCACGAGGTAGTAGTCGCCGTGGTCGGTGATGCTGCTGCACAGCGCGCTGAAGCGGCCGCTGTCGCCGAAGGTGTTGGAGCGGATGGCGGCGAAGACAGAGGCGAGGGAGGGGTCGAGCGTGAATGTGCCGTAGGTGTGAGCGTGGCGCAGGTCTTCGACGTCTTCGGCGAGGTGGCCGAAGAGGAAGATGTTGGATTCGCCGATTTCGCGCGTTATTTCGATCTGTGGGGGGGCGGGCAGGGGGTTTAGTGAAGCGCTGGGGGCTCGGTAGTGTAGACTCGAGAGAGAGGGGAGAGGGAGAGGGAAGAGACGTTGGGGGAAAGGTAGAGGGTTAGTAGAGAGAAGATATAGGAGACGGAGGAGACGGAGAGAGGTAAAAGAAATGGGAGGAAATGACTTACATTTGCGCCATCGCAAGTCCCGATGATTAGACCACCATTCAGCACGAACTTCATGTTACTCGTTCCACTGGCTTCTGTCCCTGCGGTGGAGATATGCTCGCTGATATCCGATGCTGGCGTGATGATTTCCGCTTTGCTGACATTGTAGTCCTCGATATAGATGACCTTTAAAAGATCACCCACATCAGGATCCTTGTTCACCACCTCCCCAACGCTGCACACGAGATGGATCACCGTCTTGGCCATCCAGTAGCCGGGGGCAGCTTTACCGCCGAAGATGGACACACGAGGAGCGAGCTTCTTACGCTCTTCGGGCGACATGGCTTTGATACTTAGGTAGCGGTGGATGACGCCGAGGATGTTGAGCTGCTGACGTTTGTACTCGTGTATACGCTTGACTTGGATGTCGAACAGGGCTTTGGGGTTTACTTTCACCCCCGTGGTCTTTAGAATGTGCTGGGCCAGGCGGACCTTGTTCGCGTATTTGATTTCTTGCCACTCTTTTCTAAACTCCTTGTCGTCTGCAAAGGCCTCAAGCTTGTTGAGCAGAGTGAGATCAGTCAGGAACTCGTGACCACCGATCTTCGAGGCGATCAGCTCTGACAGCCGTGGATTAGCCTGGTGCAGCCAGCGACGAGGCGTGATCCCATTGGTGACATTGGTGAACTTGTCGGGCCCGTAGATTGTGACGAAATCCTTGAAAACGGTGGTTCTGATCAGATCGGAGTGCAGCTCGGCCACACCATTGACTTTGTGACTGCCAATGGTTGCAAGGTAGGCCATTCGTACCATCTGGGGCTGTGACTCCTCAATGATGGATACACGACCAAGCATGTCGCGGTCTTTGGGGAAGCGACGCTCGACCATCTGTAGGAATTCCATGTTGATGTCGTAGATGATTTGGAGATGACGCGGGAGGAGGTTCTGCACCAATGGAACAGACCACTTCTCGAGAGCTTCAGGCATGACTGTGTGGTTCGTGTAGCCGAATGTCTTGGTGACGATGCTCCAAGCTTCGTCCCATTCAAGCCCTTCCAGATCTATCAGGATACGTTGCAATTCAACAATGGCCAGAGTAGGGTGGGTATCGTTGAGCTGGATGGCAACATTATCTGGGAACGCTGACCAAGCCTTCTTCGACTTCTTGAAGCGGCGCACGATATCGTACAGGGAGGCAGCACACCAGAAGTATTGCTGCTTCAGGCGAAGCTCCTTTCCGCGCTCGAGGTTGTCGTTGGGGTATAGAACGGCAGAGATTGTCTCGGCTCGCTGCTGGTCTCCTACCGAGCTTTCGTACTCTCCGTTGTTAAACTTCTGGAAGTCAAATTCTCCTGAAGCGGCTTTGCTAGACCAGAGACGGAGATTGTTTGTAGTCGCAGTTTTATAGCCGGGAATGGGCGCATCGTAAGCTGTGGCTTCGACAATTTCTCCACCTTCCCAGACAGCTTTGGTCTTTCCATCGTCATCCCTGATCTTTCAGCAACAGAAGCCAGAATGAAACGGGCATGCTTACTGATATTTTCGAACATTACCATAAAATTGGATCTCGACTGTCACATCATGACGGGGAAATTCCCACGGATTAAAGTCGAGCCAGTAATCTGGAATCTCCACTTGGTATCCATCGATGATTTGCTGCTTGAAGATGCCGTATCTGTATCGAAGAGCGTATCCCCAGGCTGGGTAATTCAGAGTTGCGAGACTATCAAGGAAGCATGCAGCAAGCCGTCCAAGACCGCCATTGCCAAGAGCAGCATCATGTTCTTGCGAAATGACATCCTCGATCCGGAAACCAAGCTCGGAAAGCCCCTCTAGACCTCGTTAATTCCAACTCAGCTTTGTGTGCAAAATCTTACCTCTCGCGACGTCTTTCAAGCCCACGTTGAGCATAGCATTGTCCAAAGCTCTGCCCATCAAGAATTCTAGCGAGAGGTCTGGCCTATTGTCAGCTCGGTAGAGCTGTACCGTCTCGTTTCCTTACAGTATACCCGCTTCTGATCTGCGAAAGTCTGCCTTTGCTGGGTCTTGTTCCATTCGACAATGAGTCTGTCACGGAAAGCCAGGGCAGTGCCGGAGTAGGCGGCTCTAACCTAGAATCAGATGAGGTCTAATATTCAATCGAGTCTAATGCTCACAGCTCGTTGCAATTGAAGAGGGAGCGTGCCAAGGTAGTCTCGATATGATGGACAGCCTCATCCTACACAAGGGATGAGCCAGCTTTCATGATGCCAATTAGGTTTCCCAACCTACCTCGAACTCTTCCTTGGTTGTGAAGCCTTTCTTAGACTGGATCCCGTGTCAATCGTACGTCCGTCTCCGACATTGGATTTTTCAGCTTACATGCTTCTTCCACCTGTAGAGGTCAGTATGAGCTTTTAGAAGTGGCAATGTGCATTTACGCGTCTCTCTGAGGTTCGGGTATGCTCGACTCAACGCTCTTGATGTCCGCTGCGCCTAAGCCGGTTGCTGTCCGGGCATGCTTTGGTCTTGTGAAATCCGGGCCTACTGGACCTTTGAGCTCGGATATGGGGGCATTCGTCGAGGGCCTTCGCTCTCTTTTCTGTGTGCCATTGGTGGTCGACATGGTGCTGGCAGTGCTGGCAACGCCTCACATTCAATGCTCTAAGAACTTCAGAGTGGAAAGAGCATGAGATGCGATATGAAAACAGGAGGCAGACTGACAAAGTGTTGAAATGTGGCATGGTGGGGGGTTGGATCCGATAACCGGGGGAGTTTCAGGGTCTCCCGGAGCTAGCCCAGGCGAGCCAAGCTAGTCTTCTCTCCTTGCGCGGAGAGCGACTAATTCCTTTTCAATACATCAAGCTTTTACTGAGGTTTTTAACATTGATAGACAAAAGGAAGAGCGACTCATCCGTAACGAGAAACGGACCAGGAGTATGAGGTAAGTGGGACAGGGACGCGTACAGCAGGCTTATGTAAGCATCCATTGGTGCTTCATGCATGAAAGCGAAAATGGCTTTGTTCCCATTGATCGAAATGGTACCTGGTAAACAATTCTTTTCGTTTCCTTGCAGGTAGGGGAGTACTTTTTCCTCTCCCTATTCGTCACCTTTCCCAAGCTGTGTTACCCACCATCAGTGGTGTACCTTCAGACATCGTAGCTGGGCAAATTTCCTTCCTCTGCTTCGTCTTCGATCGATCTTGTATTCAGTCTGGCTGGGAATATCCGCGTTGAATGTCGACGAATGTTCGATTGCCTGTAAGCACAGCCTCCGCTGAGCAGTCGATATGGCTGGGTTTAGGCGAAAATCAATTTCGAACACATGTTGTAGGCCTTGAGAGTGCATCAAATGAAGTACCTGGCGATCCGAAGGACCATTCCTTGCAGGATTGGGAGCGCGGTCATGCTCAACCCGACCATCTTTTACCTTTGGGAATTGAGCAACGGATCGCAGATGATGTTGCCTTCATTGCCGCTGCCGAAGAAGGCGTTGCGGCTGTTGCAGCTGCCAGTTTAGAGGAGCTTGTCGACGGTCAAGGTCTTCGCTTTCGGCTTGCGATGAATGCTGGTGTACCGATGAAGACAAGAGAGGTGCTCCGATTGATATTCGACACGCTGGCTACTTGTGCAAGCCGACGTAAGTATCAATCCTCATCGCATCACAAGACTCAGCCGACCGACAACAGAGCTCCCGACTCTCAAAGCCACCGAGATACTTTTCTCTTGCACCATCAATCTATGCGAAGAGCGTATACACTCCCGATTGCAATCAACTCATTGGCGGCGGCCATTCTACCGCGTCGGTCGAGTTAATGACTCCGTGGAGCCTCTTCATCTGGCCTTGCGGAGGTTATCGGATTCGCATCGAGCTTTCTTATCAAATCATTCAGCTCGATCTCGAACCTTTCTTCAGGATTTGGACGAATTGTGTAATCTGTATGAAGCCAGTGATGACCATTCTGACAACGGAGAGGAGAAGCAGACCAAGCTGAAACAAGCTCTCCGACAAAGTCATGCGTTGTCAACGAGCAATGGCGCCTGCACATTGGAGACCACGATTGCGGATTGCGGTCTTAATCCTGAGAGCATTTGTCAAAACAAGCACATTAGACAGGTATGCAAGCTTGGGCGATACTGGGGATTTTGCCTTGACACGCCCAACGATGCGGGAAGATATCCAAAGCTCTTCCGAACGGTAACGATAGAATACCTACTCCCATATGAGCCAACAAAATCCACCATTTCCTATTCGCAGAGATCCTCCGTCGAATGCTACGTGCACGCGGAGATCCAGCTTCTTCTCTACAACGACAATCCCTTGAACAAGAGTGTCCAATATCTAGGCCCTCGAGTCTTTGGCGTGAGCAAGTCTGCCTGCTATCTGTGCAATCTGTTCATCCTAGGACATGGTGACTTCTTCATCAGCAAAACGCATGGGCGGCTGTACGATCAATGGGCGTTGCCTGACTTGGCCGAGTATACCCCTCAACATCGTCAGAAGTATAGAAATATCCTCAAAGTAATGGCCGCTGAAATGCAGTCTGCCATCCCCAGGCAGCCCTATCGAAAGAGGCAATACCCTTTGGGTAGCTGGATCAGCTTGCCAACCCCTCCGCCTGCGTCACTAACAGCCTCAGATGCAGGAACAGGACTCTCTGGTCTCTCTGGATCTCATCTCACCCCGTCACGGACACCTGTGGCAACCACACGAATGCTTACACCGCATCTGCCAAGCGCTTCAGGGAGTATACTTCCTTCCTCACCCACACCGGATAAACCTGCACAGGGTACACCCCGACCTCACGATAATCCCTCGCCATCGGATCGACACTTATCCCCCCCTGTGCCGCTACCAAAAGCGGCCCCACCTCCCGTACCATCTTCACCACCTCCTGCGGCCCCAGATCTACAGCCTCCACCTGCTGCTTCATCATCACAATCTCCCTCGCCACCACCCCAGCAGCCATCGCCTAGCCCGCTCCCGCCTCCGCCCCCCTCCTCAAACCCTTCCCGCTTGCCAGCAGATAAACCGAGACCACTCTCACCCCCAAAGCACCCCCACCTCTCACCCGCGCCTCCACAACTCACTCATCTCCCACCAGCGCTCCCACAGCACCCGCCTCCCAACCCACCCCCACCATCACACTCGGCAGCATACACGCCACAACCCTTGTTCCCTCCTCCT
>JAABUS010002195.1_pt1 | contig 38076 bp, 39 predicted proteins | sample 5560161 | NCBI WGS metagenome assembly JAABUS01 (sample SAMN10711885, study PRJNA513376) | rock metagenome | isolation source: Antarctica rocks | place: Antarctica: Victoria Land, Trio Nunatak nord | collected 2016-01-04
ACACATCCCTGGTGCGGCGAGCGTGCCGTGGGCGCGGGCTGTTCGCGAGGACGGCACCTTCAAGAGCTCGGATGAGCTAAAAGAGATCTACGAGGGCGAGGCCGGTCTGTCGGAGGGCGACGATGTGATCGCCTACTGCCGTATCGGCGAGCGTTCGAGCCACACGTGGTTCGTGCTGAACTACCTCCTCGGTTACGGCAACGTGCGTAACTACGACGGTTCCTGGACCGAGTGGGGCAACGCCGTGCGCGCCCCGATAGAGCGGTAGCGGCGGCTCGTTGGACCGGAAAAGCCGTATAGCGGTACTGGTCGAGCACTTCAAGGACCCTCGTCACAAGGGGGTCCTTGAAGACGCTGATGTAGCCATGCCCGGCGGCAGCCCCGAATGTGGGGGATCGATGGTCGTCTACCTTAAAGGCGACGGCGATGAGGTTATCGAGGCACTCGCCTGGACTGGGCAGGGAGACACGATCAGCATGGGCGCCACGTCCATCGTCATGGAGCGGATGCTGGCCGAAGGGATGGGCTTGGATCAGGTCCTGGCGCTCGACTACGACGAGCTTGTGGAGAGCCTGGGCCGGGACGTGATCGGCAGTCGCACCCGCAACGCTACGCTGGGCCTCTCGACGATCAAGAACGCCATCCACAAATACCGTCGGGACCGGCGCTCCGCCGGTGTCCCGATTTCCGAACCTTCCAGAAACGGATAGTGACCTCCTCTACGGGTCTTCAATAAGTACAATAGGCTAATGAGAGTATTTCCTAATGTAGGGCCGCTTGATTCTGCATTTCCGCTGTTCGGAACTCCCCGCCTGGATGTGGTGGCGCGGGGTAGGGGCGTTCCCGCTGCCAGGAGAGACACTGTGCTCATGATCGAAGTGAGGAACCTGACGCTGGAACCAGTCGAGGTGCGGAGCGTCCACGCCGGCTACAGATACACTAACCCACTGACGGAGGCCACCTTCGGCAAGGGCGCTCCTGAGTTACCGCTTCCCGACCTGGCAGGGGATCATCGGCCGCCTTGCGTTTTAGCCGCCGGTGGTTCGTTCATCTGGACCGCGAGCATGGACCAATTGGTGGAAGTACTCGCAGAGAAGCAACTGACCCTGGGGCCGCATTCGCCCTACGTGCATTCGTACCGTATAGAAGCGGACTATGTAAGGGGAATCCGCCCTGGGTACACGACCGTCAAGATCCGCAACGTCGTAGCAAATTGGACCTTCAGGAGATTGGCTATCGTGATCCAGGACGATCGGGACGACCTATATAAGACCAAGGTGAGGTGGCAACCTCCAGGCGGCGCGCCTCACAATCCTCGCAATCCGTCACCGAGTCGAGCCTAACGCCAAAAACAGCCGCCGCTCCTCTTTGACAAGAGTTTGGGAGACCCAGATACGGGCAACTTCGTGGCGTTCCGCTAAACTGCACGACCATGAGTGAACGAGACAAGAGCCCCCTCTGGGGCGGCAGGTTCGGGTCTTCACCGGCCGAGGCTTTCGAGCGGCTCAACGCCTCCATTCCGTTCGACGCGCGGCTTGCACCCTACGATATACGAGGCTCCGTCGCCCACGCCCGGATGCTCGGGAAGCAAGGGATCATTTCGCTACAAGAGTCTGAAGAACTGGTACGGGGCCTCGAAGCGGTGCTGAAGGAGGTCGAGGCGGGAGAGTTTTCGTGGACGCTGGCGGACGAGGACGTTCATACGGCAGTGGAGCGGCGGCTCAGGGAGGTCGCTGGCGACGTGGCGCTCAAGCTGCACACGGGACGTAGCCGCAACGACCAGGTCGCGCTCGACGTTCATCTCTTCGTACGCGAGGCGGCGGAGGATATCCGAGACGGCGTTATCGAGGCGATGCGGGCGTTCATGGAGGTTGCGGAGGCGAACCGGGATCTCATCCTACCCGGCTACACGCATCTGCAGCGCGCGCAGCCGATCCTGCTCTCCCACCACCTGCTCGCCCACTTCGAGGCCCTGAAGCGCGACCTCAGGCGGCTGGAGACGGCTCGTGAGGCGGCCAACGTCTCACCTCTTGGAGCCGCCGCGCTCGGAGGGACGCCTCATCCGATAGATCCCGCACTTACGGCGGCGGAGCTAGGGATGGAGCCGTTCACGAACTCGCTCGATGCAGTTTCAGAGCGGGACTTCGCCCTTGACCTGCTCTACGCCTGCGCCGTGCTCGGCGTGCATCTCAGCAGACTTGGTGAAGAGTGGGTGCTCTGGACGAGCCAAGAGTTCGGCTTCGCCACGCTGGACGACGCCTATTCTTCCGGCTCATCTATCATGCCGCAGAAGAAAAACCCTGACGCCTACGAGTTGATGCGCGGCAAGTCCGGGCGGCTCATAGGAGATTTGAACGCCTTGCTAGTAATTCTGAAAGGTCTGCCGCTCGGGTACTCGAAAGACTTGCAGGAGGACAAGGAGCCCCTCTTCGACGCCGTGGATGCCGTGCTCGCCATGCTCGCCGTGCTGCCCGAGATGCTGCGCACGGCTCGCTTTCACGGCGTGCGGATGGAGGATACGGCGGGAGGTTTCGCGCTGGCGACGGAGCTCGCGGATTTCATGGCGGCGCGAGGAGTGCCGTTCCGGGAGGCGCATCGGGCCGTGGGAAGGCTTGTCCGGCGGTGCGAGGAGCTTGGCGTGGCCCTCGAAGAAATGCCCGCGGAAGAGCTTGCCGCGGCGCACGCGGCGCTCGGTGAGTTGCCAGAGAGTCTACTGACTCCCGAGGGAAGCCTCTCGAACAAGAAGTCGTCCGGTTCGACTTCGCCGAACTCCGTCGAGCTTCAATTACAGAAGGCACGGGAGACGTTAGATGCTTACCGGCGTGGCAACATCGCTCGAGAGATTTAGAATGCTCAGGGATCAAAGATTCGCAGATACAGGAGGCGGGAGATGAAAATAGTTCAGATGTCGGATGTTCATGTGGGGTCCGGGCTGTTCCGGCCAGACCTCTTGGAAGCCACGATAGAGGAGACCAACGCTCTGGAGCCGGACCTTGTGGCCGTGGTGGGGGACCTGACGATGGAGGGCTATCGTTGGGAGTTCGAGGGAGCCAAAGATTACCTGGATCGCCTGGAATGTCCCAACGTGATCGTGGCAATGGGCAACCATGACGCCAAGAACGTCGGTTACCGGCACTTCGAGGAGTTCTTTGGGATAAGGGAATCCTCGATCGTCATACCGTCCCCAGAAGGCGACGCGAAGGTGGTAGTGCTCGACTCGACGAAGCCGGACCTCGACGAGGGAGAAGTCGGACGGGAGCACTACGGCTGGCTTGATTCAGAGTTTAGAGGCTGGGATCAGGGACCGAGGATACTCATGATCCATCACCACATCCTGGCTGTCCCTGGCACTGGCCGCGACGTGAACAACCTGCGCGACGCCGGTGACGTAATGGCTATACTGCGCGAGCTAAAGGTAGACATGGTGCTCTCCGGTCATCGGCACGTGCCGTATGTGTGGAGCATCTCAGGTGTGAGGATCGTCCACTCCGGCACCGTCTCCACGATGAGGGTGCGAGGGACCATGCCGCCGTCCTACAACGTAATCGATATAGACGAAGAGAGCGTCAGGATCACACTCCGAGAGCCCGGTAAAGGCGAGGAAGGCGAGCAGCCCCTGGCGAGCTTCTCCCGGAAGCCAGTCACCACCAGCAAGTTCTACCCGGCCTTCGACCGCTTCGTCGCCTACGACAAATTGCCGTTCCTCAAGGACTAGAGGGGCGGACTCTACAGAAACTTCGCGGCTTCTTCGAGCTGACCGGTCTTCTCGAAAGCCCGGCGCAAGAGATCTCGTCCTTCCTCACGCTCTTCGTCCGATCGGGCTTTCTCCGCAACGCAGTGGATGGACTCTTCGATGCTACTTTCTTCGAAGACTATGTCCGGCATGGCGATGACGACTTCCCGGAGTTGGCGGTAGATGAAGTCTGGCTCTCCAGCATAGACCCAGCCTGTACGGGCGCGCACCCAGGCCCAGCCCTTCATCCGGATGGTGTTCTCGATGTCCTCGTCTTCAAGACCGAACATCTCGATCCTGAGCCGGTGATCCGTAATGACCTCGGGTTTTATGCGTACCGTGGTGGGCATGGAGCTAGTTTAGCAGTCGCCCGGATTTTATCTTCGCCGCGAAGCGGTCGCCGCCGAGGTGGTAGGCGAGGTGCCGCCAGTCGGGAGCGTCCAGCAAGAGCACGTCGGCTCTGTATCCCAGCGCGAGCCTGCCTACTTCTTGCAGGCCGAGCACGTGGGCGGCGTTTGCGGTGCAGGCCGTTAGCGCCTCGGCGGGAGAGAGCTTCAGGCGGGTGCAGGCCAGGATCATCACCAGCGGCAGAGACTCACAGAAGGAGCTTCCGGGGTTGAAGTCCGTGGCGAGGGCCACGATGGCTCCCTCGTCCACGAGCAGGCGAGCGGGTGGTAGGGGGAGATCCAGGAAGAGCGCGCATGCCGGCAGGAGCACCGCCGCCACGTCACTCTTCGCCAGTAGCCTTGCCCCGTCCTCGCCGGTCGCTTCGAGGTGGTCCACGCTTCGGGCGCCGAGTTCGATGGCGAGAGGGATCGCGCCCCGCTCGCTGAACTGATCCCCGTGCAGCCGCAACGCGAGCCCGTGTTCGCGGCACGCCTTAAGGTAACGCCGCGCCTCCGGAACCTCGAACGAACCCCGCTCCAGGAAAACGTCCGCAGCCCGTGCGAGAGGCGCGGCCTCCGGCAAAACCTCCCGGATCACGAACCCCACGTACTCCGCCGCGTTCTCGAACTCCGGCGGCACGGTATGCGCCCCGAGGAAGGTCGGGTGAACGTCTACGAAACTCTTTTCGCTCGCGTCGTAGATGGCGCGCAGGGACTTGAGTTCCGACGCTAGGTCGAGACCGTAGCCGGACTTTGCCTCGGCGGTGGTAGTGCCATGTTCGAGCATCCAGCCCAGGTGTTTCTCGATGACGGCCGTTAGCTCTGCTTCGCCGCCGGCGCGGGTCGCGGCGACGGTGGAACGTATCCCACCGCCCGAGGCTTGAATCTCCTCGTAAGCCGCTCCGCTCGTGCGCAACTCGAACTCCCCGGCCCGGTCTCCGAGGAACGCCGGGTGTGCGTGGCAATCCACCAACCCCGGCAACGCCACCTTGCCCCGGCCGTTCACGCTCTCGTACTCCGCGCCGGGTGGGATGCCGTCCAACACTTCCTTCGGATGACCGATCGCGACGATACGGTCGCCAGCGATCGCTACCGAAGCCGGAGAGTGGATATTTAGTTCGCCCAAAGAGCCGCCCCGCAGCGGTCCGTGGCCTTTCGGCGAGACGGCGGCTTCGAGATCGTGGATCAGGAGCGACACTTCAGCCACGAAGACCTCCGTACACACGCTCTCCAGCCACCCACGTTCCGGCCACGACTCCGCTACCCGCACCGAACACCAGCGCCGAAGGCAAACCCTCCGCCGCAACGTCCGCGAGGCTCGGGTGCGTCAGATCCAGTTCGACGAAATCGGCTGGATCGCCAGCCTTCAATCCATCCACACCCCAGCCCGCGCGCAGAAGATAGGGCGTCGGCGACACCTCGCCAGAGTCCACGAGGACGTTGCGGCGGCCGGAGAGCCGCCTCGCGTTCGTCTCTATCTCGCGCAGCTCCTCGAAAGGGTCCACCCGCGCATGCGAGTCGGAACCGATGTAGAGCCTTATGCCGCGGCGCAGGATGCGTTCCGCCGGCAAGAATCCATCGCCCAGGTTCCCCTCCGTGGTCGGACACTCGCACACGGAAGCCCCATGTTCCGCGAGTAACTCCAACTCCCCTTCGTCCGCGTGCGTGGCGTGGACTATTGTGGTTTGGGGTCCGAGAAATCCACTCTCCGCCAGCAACTCGATGGGACGAAGACCGTGCTCTTCAATGCACTCCTCGATCTCGCGCGGCTGTTCGTCCGCGTGGATGTGCAGCGGTAGTTCGTGGCGTACGGCGTACTCCGCCAGGCCCTCCAGCCAGTCCCGAGGCGCCGCACGCACGCTGTGCGCCGCAGCTCCAACCTCGACCATCGGACGCTCCGTGGCCCACTCCCTCAGTACGTCTACTCGCTCCAGAAAGCCCGCTAACCTCGCGTCCCGGAAGCGCGGGATGCCGCCGCGAGCGTAGGCTGTCGGGAGCAACAAGAGCCGGATGCCCGCGTTCTCCGCCGCCTCGGTTACGGCCTTCGCCAGCAAGTTCGGATCCTCGTATGGCGTGCCGTCCGGCTGATGATGGACGTAGTGAAACTCGGTGACTGTGGTGTAGCCGGCGGAGAGCATCTCCTGAAAGCAGTGTTCGCTGGCCTCGCGGATGGAATCAGGGGTCAGGCTTCCGGCCAGCGCGTACATCGTCTCCCGCCACGTCCAGAAGTCGTCGTTGGGCCGGGAAGGTTCGATCCTCTCGACCATACCGCGCAGCCCGCGCTGGAAGGCGTGGCTATGGTCGTTGACGAATCCCGGCGCAAGCGCCCGGCCCGGCAGCCGCTCACCATCCATAGCGGGGCCGACCTCCACTATCCGGCCCTCCTCGATTGTTACTCCGAAGCCGTCCCGCGCGCCATGCGCGTCGAGCACGAAGTCGGGTATGAGGGTGCGCTTCAAGCGTCGAGCATCGGCATCTGGATGCCGAGTCGCCGGGCGGCTGCTTGCGCGGCTTCGTAGCCTGCGTCAGCGTGTCGCACGACGCCGATGCCGGGGTCGTTGGTGAGTACCCGTTCGAGGCGGGCCGCGCCGTCCGCCGTGCCGTCAGCGAGGACTTGTGCTCCGGCATGGATTGAGCGCCCGATGCCGACGCCGCCGCCGTGGTGGACAGCTACCCAGCTTGCGCCGCCAGCGGTCGCGAGCAGCGCGTTCAGGATCGGCCAGTCGGCGATGGCGTCCGAGCCATCCTTCATGGACTCGGTCTCGCGGTACGGTGATGCGACGCTCCCGGTATCCAGGTGATCCCGGCCGATAATTATCGGCGCCGAGATCGTCCCGTCCGCGACCAATTCGTTGAACCTCAATCCTGCCCTGTGACGCTCGCCTGCCCCGAGCCAGCAGATGCGTGCGGGCAAGCCCTGGAAGTGGACTTTTTCACGGGCCTGCTGGATCCACCGCGCCAGCCGCTCGTCTTCGGGGAATAGCTCCAGCATCGCCTCATCCGTGGTGGCGATGTCCGCCGCATCTCCCGAGAGCGCCGCCCACCGGAACGGACCCTTTCCCTCGCAGAATAGCGGCCGGATATACGCCGGCACGAAGCCGGGATAGGCGTATGCCTTCCCGAAACCGCCGAGCTTCGCCTCACCGCGCAGGGAGTTGCCGTAGTCGAAGACCTCGGCGCCGCGCTCCATAAAGCCGACCATCGCCTCGCAGTGACGGGCCATCGAGGCGCGGGATTCATTGATGTAGCGATCCGGATCTGACTCTCGCAGCTCCGCTGCCTCGTCGAGGTCGTAGCCGGTTGGGACGTAGCCTACGAGCGGGTCGTGGGCGGAGGTCTGGTCGGTGACTACGTCCGGGACGTAGCCGCGCTCTAGCAGCGCCGGGAAGACCTCCGCCGCGTTGCCCAGGATGCCGATAGAGACCGCTTCGCCGTTCTGTTTCGCCTCTTCGGCGCGGGCTACGGCTTCCTCGAGGTCGTCTATGCGTTCGTCCAAGTACCGGTGCGCGATGCGGCGTTCTATTCGTTTTTCGTCCACCTCGACGCATAGGGCCACGCCCTCGTTCATGGTGATGGCGAGTGGTTGAGCGCCGCCCATGCCTCCGAGGCCGGCGGTGAGACAGACGCGGCCTCTTAGGGTGCCGCCGAAGCGTTGTTCGGCGATGGCGGCGAAGGTCTCGAAGGTACCTTGCAGGATGCCCTGGGTTCCGATGTAGATCCAGGAGCCCGCCGTCATCTGTCCGTACATCGTGAGGCCCGCCTTCTCGAGCTCCCGGAACGTCGCCCAATCCGCCCACTCCGGCACGAGGAGGGAGTTGGCGATCAAGACCCTAGGCGCCCAGGTGTGTGTCCTGAACACCGCAACCGGCTTGCCGGACTGCACGAGCAGCGTCTCGTCGTTCTCCAAATTCTGCAAGGTGCTCACTATCGCCCAGAAGCTCTCCCAGTTTCGGGCGGCCTTGCCGGTGCCGCCGTAGACGACGAGGTCTTCCGGGCGTTCGGCGACCTCGGGGTCGAGGTTGTTCATCAGCATCCGCAGGGCGGCCTCCTGGTGCCAGCCCTTGCAGGTAAGCTCCAGGCCGCGGGGCGCCCGGATGGTCGGGGCTTTTCTAACGTCCGTCATTGCTGCCTCCTCGATCTTCGTTGGGCTTTTTGGTCTGGATCATGCGAGGTCTCCGCTGGCCCCGAGCGAACCGTGCTCCGGGACGATGGATGTTACGCCGGAGTTGAGCAGGTCGGCCAGCGCCTCGACCAGTTCCACCTGGACGCACGAGTATCCTCTAGAGAGGGTCTTTATCCGGATCGCCATCATCGCTTGCACGGTCTCCGGCTCGATGAAAGACCCAACACCCGCTGCGTGGCTTCGAAGGAGAGAGTGTTGAAGCTCTCGCCGTGCATCTGGCGGTATGCGGGTGTTCGCCAACGCCCCGAAACCCGTGTTGATACCATAGACTGCTGGCTCCTCGCCGGAGATCCGCTCGACGTGCCGCCGAGCCGCCCGAACGCGCCCGAGAGCTTCCTCCGCGACGCTCACCCGCGCTCCGCGCCTCGCTACCGCGACGACCGACTCCGCATCTATGCGCTCCACGGCCACTTCTTCCGGGGGTAACTTTGCCTGGACTCGACGAGCGCCGTTCATCTTTTGCCTCCTTGCAAGTTTTTCATGAGCGCGGTGAGCACCGCGAGCGCCGCCTCCACGTCCTTCCAGTCCGCAGCCTCGTCCGGTGCGTGGCTCACGCCGTTCTCCGATGCCACGAATAACAGCGCCGCTGGTACCACCCCGGCGATGTGCTGCGCGTCATGTCCGGCGAAGCTCACGCACCGGCCACAGCTCACATCCAGCTTCTCGCACGCCGCCTCCGCCGCCCGGACCATCGCCTCGTCCATCACGGTAGGCTCCGAAGCCGAGAGTGGCACGTCGGTCAGATCCACGCCTCGCGAATCCGCGGCTGTGCGCGCTCCGCCCAGTAGCTCGTCTAGCAGGCGCTTCGCTTCTCTGGCCTCGACGCTTCGGATGTCCACCCCAAGCTCGGCCACGCCGGGGATGCTGGTGAGGGAGTTTGGGTGTATGAGTAGCGTCCCGGCGGTGGCCGTGGTGCGCGGCGCGTACTGTTTGCAGAGTTTCTCGGATATCAGGACGGTATCGGCGGCGGCGCACAGGGCGTCGCGGCGCTCGGTGGCGGGGGTCTCTCCGGCGTGTGCGACCTCGCCGGTAAACCGTAAGCGGTGGCGCACCGGCCCGGCGATGGTCGTGGCGACACCGAGGGATAAACCGTGTTTGCGTAAATCGGTGCGCTGCTCTATGTGGACCTCGACGTGCGCCAGCACACGCTCCAGCGGCGCACGTTCCAGCCGCGGTATTTCCTCCAGCGCCACGAGATACTCGGCACGAGCGCCAAGAGCGTTCTGGCCTTCGGTGTCGCACATCCGGGCGAGGTCTCCATCTGAGAGTTTGCCGGTCATCGAGCGCGATCCGAGAGTACCGGCCCCGAACCTGGCGGCCTCCTCCGCGGCGCATACCAGTATGCCGCGCCGCTCCGAAACCCGCCCCGCCGCCTCAACGGCGAGCACGGTGCCTAAAGGGCCGTCGAGCCTTCCGCCGTCCGGGACGGTGTCCACGTGGGAGCCACTGGTGACGAACGGTTCGTCCCCCGGCGGCAGGCACCACAGGTTTCCGAACGGGTCCACGCCAGGTTCGAGGCCGACCTCGCGCGCCCAACCCGCCACGAGCAACATGGCCCCGGCTTCTTGTTTCGAGTAGGCCGGCCGGTTCGCGCCGCCGCTTCCTGGCGCGAGTGTGAACAGCTCTTCGATGCGATCCTGGATCCTGTTCTTGGCGGTTATCATTTGGTGAACCATTCCAGGCTAGCGGCGCGGTGCTCGAAGTCTTCGAGGCTGGCCTGCGCCCGCGCCGGAGCGGCGTCCGAGAGTGCTTCGAGCAGGGCGGTTGAGAGGGCCATTGCGGCGGTCTGGGAATCGAACACGAGCCTCGAGCCGACGCCCGCCGGCAGCACGGCCTCGCTGACGCGGGAGATGGCCCCGGAGGCGCGATCGCTGACGGCGGCTATCCGCATCCCGAGCTTGCGGGCGTACTGCATCATCTCCAGGGTCTCTCGCGGGTAGCGCGGCATCACGAAGCACAGAGCCCAGCCCGCCCCGGCGCTATGGGCGTGGACGAGGTGGTCGGTGCCGGTACTTCCGCCTTCTGTTATGAGGTGCACGTCCGGATGTATCTTTTCGGCGAAGTACCCGAAATATTGCGCCAGCGGCGCGCTGGCCCGCAGACCGATCACTACTAGCGGCGCAGACGCCGCTAACTCCCGCCCGAGACCTCGGATCATCTCTTCGTCCCCGAGAAGATCTCGCAACGCCCGAAGGTTGGAGATCTCATCGTCCACCGACGCCTGAAATTTGTTCCCCTCCGCTCCTTCCACCGCGCCCAGAACCATGCGCCGCAAGTCTTTCTGAAACTCCGCGTAACCTCCGTACCCGAGCGACACCGCCAGCCGCGTTACCGTCGGCTGACTCACCCCAACCCGCGCCGCCAACTCCACGCTCGAAAGGAACGGCGCCTCCCGCGGATGGTCCGCCACGTACCGCGCCACCCGCCGCTGCGTCGGCGAGAGCCTGCGCCGGCCGAACAACCCCGGCAACCGCTCCGTCTCCCAATCCCGCTCGCCCATCTCCATCTAAAAATTCACCCTATCCAGCGCCTCTCGTGCTTGCTAAACTGTACTGAATGAAATTATACATAAACGATGCCGAAGACGCACATTTGCGAATCATCGAATTCAGAAGGATGTCAGGCGGAGGGGGGCGGTTTTAGTGGACCCTGTATCTCTAGGCAGTGGGACCGTGGTGCTTACTGGCGATGATCTCTACATCGAAGAGGTCGTGAGCGTAGCTCGGCGGGGGGCTCGGGTGGAGGTATCCGAATCGGCCCTGGACCGTGTGCGGCGCGCGCGCGAGGTTGTGGAGCGGGTATTGGAGCGTGGGGATCTCGTCTACGGCATGAACACCGGTGTTGGATCGCTTTCGCGCTACCGTATCCCGTTCGAGAACCTTGAGCAGTTCTCCGCGAAGCTCGTCAGCCGGCACACCACGCATCAGGGGGCGGAGGTTGGGGCCAGCGTCGTGCGGGCGATGATGGTTACGCGGGTCAACGGCATGGCGAAGGGCGGGGTTGGGGTGCGGACGGAACTCGTGGGGGCGTTCGTGGACGCCTTGAACGCCGGGGTGCATCCCGTGGTGAGGCTCGGAGGCTCCGTCGGACAGGCGGATCTCGCGGAGATGGCCGAGATCGGTCAGGTCCTCATCGGCTGCGGGGAGGCCGAATACAACGGCCAGCGCATGACCGGCGCGGAAGCTCTGCGCGCCGCGGGCCTGGAGCCAATACGCCTCAAGGCCAAAGAAGGACTCGCGCTAATCAGCGCCAACGGCATCACGATGGGGCATGGGTCGCTCGTATTGGCCGACGTGGCCGATCTTCTGGACATCTACGATATAATGGCGGCGCTTTCGCTCGAAGCGTTCGGGGGGAACCTCTCGACGGTCCACCCCGAAGCCGCCAGGATGCGGCCGCATCCCGGTCAGGCGCGGGCGGCGGACAGGCTGCGCGAGTTGCTCGCCGATAGTTACCTCTGGCGTCCCGGAGCCGCGCGCAACCTGCAAGACCCGCTCTCGTTCCGGTGCGTGCCGCAGACGCACGGGGCTTGTTACGACGCACATGCGTATGCGCGAGGGACGATGGAAGTCGAGATCAACTCCGCCAGCGACAACCCGCTCGTCTTGATCGAAGACCAATCCATAATCTCCGTCGGCAACTTCGACGTGGTCGCTTTGGCCGTCGCCTTCGATTTGTTGAGGATCGCGGTGGCCCAGATCGTGCATCTCGCCAACGAGCGCATCCAGAAGCATCTCTGGTCTCAGTTCAGCGGTCTGCCGACCGGCCTCGCTGCCCGTGACGGCGACGAGGGTTTGCGGCCTCTCGGCTACACCTCAGCATCGCTCGCCGCCGAGGCGCGGGTGCTCGCCAACCCCGTCTCGCTCGATTACCGGGGTCAGATCGCCGAGGGCGTCGAAGACCACGCGAGCATGGCCCCGCTGGGTGTCCGAAAGACCGAGGAATTGGTCCAGGTAGCCCGCCGCATGGCTGCCCTGGAGTTAACCGTGGCCACCCGGGCCGTCGAACTGCGCGGCCGTCCCCGCCTCGGCGCTGGGACTCGCGTCGCGCACGATCTCGTAAGCAAATACGCAACCATCGAGACCGAGGAGCAATGGCCTGACGTGGACGGCCTCACCGAAGCCGTCGCCAACGGAAGGCTAATAGCCCGCGTCGCCGCCGAGATAGGCCCGCTCGAACCAGTTTCGACCCCCGGCGACGCCGTCGGTCCGGCGGAAGGGTAGAGCAGCCTACGGGCTCGCCGCTCTAAAGAAACCTCGCCAGCCACGAGAGGGTTTCTTCGATCCAGTACGCTCCGAGGCGGTGGTCTTCGCCGGGCATGTCCACGAAGCGCAGGCGTTCGGGGGCGGCGGAGTAGTGGGGGACCAGGGTGTCGTAGAAGCTGCGGGCGTTAGGGTAGGGTGTAACACGGTCCTCGGTGCCGTGGATGATCATGAGCGCCGTCGGGAAGCATTGCTCCGCCTCGGTAGCGTAGGCGGCCTCTTGGCGGATGGAGCTGCCCGGCCCCGGCGTGGTCGGCATCAGCGCGACGGCGACCTTTGGTGGTGGGGTGTGTCTCCCGCACGCGACGGCTAGAGCCACGGCGCCGCCCATCGAAGTACCCACGACCCCGACGCGGGTTGCGTCTACCTCTTCGCGCTCCGCCAGCCAGGCCAGTACGTCGCCGGATTCGCGCACCGTGCCTTTCAGTACGTCCTGGAACAGGCCGTCACGGTCGTCCCCCAGGCGCAGGTCGAAGTCGTGGGGAGCGCGTTCGCCGTGTAGGGCCGCGTCGGGGAGGACGGCCACACAGCCGGAACCGGCCAAAGGAAGCGCGAGTCGGAGCAGATCGTCCGTCTTCTTGCCGGAGAAGCGATGGTAGATCACAACCGCCGGCAACGGCCCCCGCGTCTCCGCCAACCGCACCGACGCCAGCGGCACGCTACCAGCGAACCAGCGTTCCACCCGGTAATCTCCTGTTCCCCTGAGCATCCTGCCTCCCGAAAGGCGGTTCCGGGTGTGACGGCATACCCGCCCGAAAGAAGAGAGCCGTCGCGACCAGAGCGGCGCGACGGCTCCAGAAGGCCGGGTACGGCCTCCTTCTCTGCTACTTCAGTATGCCGGCATCCTGGAGGTGCTTCTTGGCAACGGTCTCGGGGTCCTCGTGGTTGAGGTCCACCGCGCCGTTCAACTGGCGCATCTTCTTCGCGTCCAGGCTCGCCGAAACCTGGTTGAGAATCTTCTCGGCGTCCGGGTTCTTGTCGAGAGCTTTCTGTGTGATAACCGGGGCCGGGTAGTAGAACGGCCAGATGGATTTGTTGTCCTTCAGGACTGTCAGCTTGGGAGAAGAGAGCTGTCCGTCGGTGGTGAACCCAATGGCTACGTCTGCCTTACTCTCGGCAAGAGCCTTGTAGCGGATACCGAGGTCGTTGACGATCTTTATGTCCTTGAACTTGAATCCCTGGTTGTAGTTCTTCTGCATGTTCGGGAAGCCGTCGGAGCGGTTCTGGAACTCGGAGTAGGACGAGAACACGAGCTTCGGAGAAGCCTTTGCGAGGTCGTCCAGGGTCTTCAGGCCCATGTCCTTGGCGAGTGAGGTCAAGACGACAATGCCGTAGTTGTCGTTGAAGGGCGCCGGCGTGAGCATCTGCATCGGCTTGTCCTTACGATTTTCGTAGTATTTCTTGTCGGCCTGGTAGGTTGCGTCAGGCGTGTCCGGAGCCGAGTTCGGCGGCTTCTTGAGTATGGCCACGTATGCGGTGCCGGTGTACTCGGGGTAGACGTCTATGGTGCCGTCTACGAGCGATTTGTCCGTGACCTGCTCGGAGCCGAGGTTCAGCTTGCGCGTCACCTTATACCCCGCGTTCTCGAAGGCTTGAGCGTACATCTCGCCGAGAAGTATCTGCTCGGTGAACTTCTTCGAGCTGACGATAATGGATTTACCGCTGCTACCACCCTGGCTGCCGCCACCGCCACCGCCACCGCCGCCGCAGCCCGCAACTCCGAGCAGCGCCGCTCCGGCGAGTCCTGCTCCGGAGACCTTCAGGAATTCTCCACGCGTGATCCTGTTCTTCACTCTTTTCTCCTTGTTCATTTGGTTTTACGTCTTTGCTGAGCGATCCTCAGCCCTTTCGGGGTGAAACCCTTCTCCAACCTTCCGAACAGTACCTCCGTGATGATAGCTAAAACCGCTACTGAGAGAGCCCCGGCGAGTGCGATGGCCGTGCTGTTGCGCTGATAGCCCTCTACTATGTAGTCCCCCAGACCTCCGGCGCCGATAAACGTAGCCAGGGTCGCGCTCGCAACCACCTGCACCGCCGAGGTTCGAGCACCCGCGAACATGATCGGGGCGGCTATGGGGAGCTGTATGCCGGTGAGGATCTGCCTACCCGAAAGTCCCATCCCACGAGCCGCGTCGAGTAGTGGTCTGCTGACCTGTCTCAGCCCAACGACCGCGTTGATGAGGATCGGGGGTATGGCGAGCACCGTGAGCGCCACGAGCGCGGTTGTGAAGCTGAGTCCGAACAGCGGCAGTACCAGTACGAGGATGGCGAGCGATGGCACCGCACGACCGATGTTACCGGTGTTGATCGCCACGGTGGAGGCAAGATCCGACCGATTTACGGCTATTGCCACGGGTACAGAGATGGCTACCGCGATGAGTATCGCGGCCACTGAGAGTTCGACGTGTACGATGAAGTTCTTCATGAAGTCTGGGCGCTGGAATACCTGCATAAACGCGTCCATTTATGTAGCCCTCCTTACCCGGCGAGACCAGGGACTCATCGCCCGCTCTGTCCTTACGAGCACGAGGTCCGTCAGGATCGCCAGCAGGGTTGCCAGGACCGCGCCGGTAACGTACATGGTCGGGAAGTCGCGGGTGATGCCGTCGAAGACCAGATCGCCCAGACCACCTCCCCCGATGTACGAACCGATGACCGCGATTCCTATGACGGTAACGGTCGCTATGCGTATACCGGCCACGATAACCGGAAGCGCCAGCGGCATCTCGACCCGGAAGAGGATTTGGCGACTGGTTAATCCTAGTCCACGCGCGGCGTCTATGGTCTCCGCTGGCACGGAGTCCAGACCCGTCACTACGTTCCGAATGAGGATGAGTAGCGAGTAGCTGACGAGCGCGACAATCACGGGTGTTCTCCCGACGGAGAACCCGAGGATAAAGATCATGATCGTAAAGAGCGAGAAGCTCGGGATCGTGTACAGGAACCCTGTGATTGCCGTGAGTGGCGCGTAGAGGCGTCGTTTGCGGGCGGCCAGTACACCCAGGGGCAGCGCTATTACGAGCGCTATCGCCACCGAGACGAACGAAAGGAAGATGTGCTGCAAAAGTGACGGCAATACGATCTCCGTCAGGTGGTCTTTGAGCCATCCCCAGTCTATAAAGCCGGTTTTCTTCGCCGCGCCGGTCGCGAACTCGCTCTGGAAAATGAACGCCAGGGTAGCGGTCGGAGGGTCGTCGGCGCTATCCACGGGTCGTCTCCGCGCCGTGGGAGATCTTCCTTATGGCGTCAAGGGAGATAGTGCCTCGCGAGCCGCCGCTCCCATTGCCATCCTCGTCTCCATCCCGCACCACGACGCCCCGGTCGGTCCCCGCGCCGATAATCTCGGAGAGAGCATCACGCAGAGTCCAGCCTTCGTTGATGACGGGCAGGTCGCGCGCGTTGCCGTTCGCCGGTTCCAGGTCCACGTCGCCGACGCGCGTTAGCGAGAGCCGCTTGAGGACTCTGTCGCCGCCTACGAAGGACTGAACGAAGTCCGAAGCGGGGTTGACCAGGATGTTCTCCGGTGTGTCGTACTGGGCGAGAATTCCGCCTTCTTTGAGGATGGCGATCTTGTCGCCCATCTTTATCGCTTCGTCGATGTCGTGGGTGACGAAGACGATGGTCTTCTTGATGTTCTCCTGAACGTGGAGGAACTCGTTCTGGAGCCGGTCGCGGGTGATCGGATCGACCGCCCCGAAAGGCTCGTCCATGAGCATGACCGGCGGGTCCGCCGCCAACGCCCGCGCCACACCGACGCGCTGCTGCTGTCCGCCCGAAAGCTCGGCCGGGTAGCGGTTGCGGTAATCGTCCGGGGCCAGCCCCACGAGGTCCAGAAGCTCGTCCGTTCTAGACGCTATGCGCTGTTTGTCCCAGCCGAGAAGGCCCGGAACGGTACCGATATTATCGGCGATGGTGCGGTGGGGGAAGAGGCCTATCTGCTGGATAGCGTAGCCGATTTTACGCCGAAGCTGCGTGCCGCTCATCTCCGTGTTTGGCTCGCCGTCTATGAGGATCTGCCCCTCCGTCGGCTCGATGAGACGGTTGACCATCCTCATGCTCGTAGTCTTACCGCAACCGGAAGGACCGACCAGGACGCAGATCTCTCCGTCCTGTATCTCGAAAGAGAGGTCGTTGACTACCGGCGCATCAGAGCCCGGATAAGTCTTGCTCACATCTCTAAACTCGATCATTGCACCTCCAGGAGATCCAGGGGTAGAAATCTACCCAATATGCCTTCCTTATTTCTCTTACCGCATTCACTACGCCCCCTTCTAAGGACGACAAAACGATGGCATAAGTATAGAGCATTCTTTGCTCCCGTCTACAAGCATACGCAAACCTACACTTTTTCGTGTATATGTGTACGCTAGAGCCCCTGAAGCAAATCTTGCCTCTGGAGGAGAATGTCTGGCGGGATCGACAGGACGACCGTGGTCTTTGCCGGCGGCGGACACGCGCATCTTTACTCCCTGCGTCGAACGGCCAGCTTCGCGCGGCGCGGCTACCAGGTCGTACTGGTGAACCCTTCTCCCTATCTCTACTACTCGGGCATGGCGACAGGCATTATCTCCGGCAGCTATGCGCCGGACGAGAATCGCATAGATGTGCGGAGGTTAGTCGAAGGCGGGGGCGGAAGGTTTATCGAGGGCAGCGTCTCACGGATACTCTCCGAAGAACGAGAGTTGCTGCTCGAAAGTGGAGAGCGCGTACCTTACGATGCGGCTTCTTTCTGTCTGGGCAGCGAGACTCTCCAGAGTTTCGCTTTCACGGGTAGAGACTCCATCCCGGTCAAGCCGGTGTCGAATACGAAGGAGGTGCGGGCGCGGGTGCTCGGGTTCGAGGGAAATGTGAACGGCCCGCGGGTGTTGATCGTCGGCGGAGGGGCTGCCGGTTGCGAGGTCGCCGCCAACACGGCCCGGCTTCTGGAGGACTCGGCTTCGGGGGGGCGTGTAACACTAACTGAAGCTGGCTCTTCGTTGCTCTTCGCCTCTCCCCAAAAAGCCCGGCGCGAGGTGCTGGATCTCCTGAGACGCCACCGGGTAGAGGTATTGCTGAACACGGCCATCATTTCCGGCGAAGACGGCTCCTTCTGCACCGAAGACGGACGTCTATTGGAAGCCGACCTGATCATATTGTCCACGGGCATAGTATCGTCTCCCGTTTTCCAAAGTTCGTCTCTGGCGACTGGTGATGATGGCGGGCTCTGGGTCGACCACTACCTGCGTAGCGTGAGTGATCCCCGGCTCTTCGGAGGAGGGGACTCTATCTCGTTCCGAGGCCAAACCCTTCCTCGCCTCGGGGTCTTCGCTGTCCGGCAGGCGCCCGTGCTGTTTCACAACCTACACGCCACGCTTCGAGGCGAAACGCTGCGAAGGTTCAAGCCTCAGAGACGCTACCTGTACGTACTCAATCTGGGAGATGGTACGGGGCTTGCTATCCACGGCTCTCTAGTATGGCGTGGGCGTTTGGCCCTGAAGCTCAAGCATTTCCTGGATACGAGGTTCATGGCCCGGTACGGTTGATTTAGCTAACGGTGGTCTGTTAGCTGCGCCTGCCGATGCCGAGCAGCAGGTACAGGATGAAGTAGCCGGCCGCGGCGGCAAGGGCGACGACGTAGAAATTGCCTGTGTCCGCGAAGTTTCGTTGTTGAGCGGTGAGAGGCAAGGCGTTGAGCACAGCGACAGCGGGGGATTCGAGCAAATTGCCGAGGCTGTAGATGGCATTGGTCAGGCCATTCGTACCCTGTCCCACGCCCGCGTAGAACATGCCTACGTGGAAGAGTATGACCAGGATTATTAGTGCAAGTATCGTGCGAATGAGCCCCACCGTTTAGTTCCTTTCCTCGATGGATGAAGGTCCGCGGACTAAAGCTTCGAGAGGCGACCTGATGGAATTTTTCGTTGATCGGGTCGCAGCGCCGGGATTGTCAAGACCGCCGGGCCGCTGATGCGACAGAAACGTGTTTATCCCCATCGGTCCTCCTCCCCTGAAGTCTTCTCAAAGATACGCTTCGCGCCAGTATAACTAATTTGATTTCGCACTGGTGCAGGGCAGTAGAATTAGGAAGCAGCTTTGCGGCTTCTGGTCTCGTTTTCCTTAGTGGTGCGGGTTGAAGAGCGTTTCATGTCTCTGGTACGTCGCGCGGACGGTTTCCGCGAACTGTTTGTATGAACGAAGAACGTTATCCCCGCCACGAGAAAGCAGACCAAGCCGATGACAAAGGTAACCGGATCTCGCAGCATGATGCCCCACGCCGCGCTCAAGCCCGGCACCCACCAGATGGCGAAGAGCTTGCCAGACTCGCGTGATTTCGAGTGAGTAGACATGTAAACGCCGAATGCGATTCCGGCGAACGACAGCAGAAGTATTAACGTTCCGATTGCGGTTAGGAGGAAGCTCACAAGACTATCCTATCCGCCAGCCCGGTCTCTAACAAACTATTCCCCGGATTCTGGTCCAAACAACCGTGGGTTCGAGTCTCAAAGCTCTAGCGCCGGCTCATCTCGCGCCGGTAGGTCTTCATGGCGTCGAGAAGGTCTTCCCAGCCGCGTATCGGACACTCCAGGCGGTTGTTGTACAGGGAGAACTTGTGGACGAACTCGTGCAGGGCGGAATCATCGTCCGAGATGCAGCGAGGGTGAGCGACGATCAAGACCTCCCAATCCTCGGCCTCCTTGATATTGTCTATCGCCGCTTTTATGCCTGGGCGATGGTAGAGGAGGCGGCCGGGAGCGTCCAGGTCCTCGTAGCTCGCCACGATCTCGTAACCATTCTCTATAGCGTGGGATTCGATGGCGGCTCGCTGTTCTTCGCGAGTGGGAAGCTCGCTCTTGGGATCGGTCCTTATGTAAGATGCTGCTCGGGTCACGAAATCCGAATGATAGCACGCGGCAGGTCTGATACTATTCAAACGGTCAGCAGTCGCGTCGGGACGTGGCGCAGTCTGGTAGCGCACTCGGCTGGGGGCCGAGTGGTCGCCGGTTCAAATCCGGCCGTCCCGACTACTTGAGAGGATCCGGTCGAGAGAGACCGGCTTTACGGAAAGGCTTACCTGAGCTTTGGATACGCTGTATTTTCTACTCGGCATCCTGGGGTTTTTCGCCGTCATCGCGGTCTTTTTCTTCGGCGGGTTCGTCCTTTTGGACTTCATTTTCGGCAGGCGCGGCGGAGACGCTTAACCCGTCGTTCTTTATAGCTTGTGATCTCTTCGCTCAATCGTTCTTTATAGCTTGTGATCTCTTCGCTCAACGATCTTCGTCTGGTCGAGCTTGAGCGCCTGTCGTTCTTTATAGCTTGTGATCTCTTCGCTCAACGATCTTCGTCTGGTCGAGCTTGAGCGCCTGATTCTGCACGAGGCTCACGACGAGAGCCGCCTCGCCGGTCTGCGCGAACGCATTGAGTCCGAGGGCGTCCAGCGCAACCCGGTCATCATCGCTCCACTTGAGGATAACTACCTCGTACTGGATGGAGCCCACCGCGTTCACACCATGAGAGAGATGGACTCGCGCTTCATACTCGCCCAACTCGTCGAGCCTCCGGACAAGACGGAGAGCTGGAGCCATCACCTGACCGGCATTGAGTCATCCGCCCTGCGTCGCATCGAGGAGATAGAAGTGTCCCGGTCGCCCGACGCGCCCTGGCTCGCGGAGCTCGAGCATGGCAATGGTGCGCGTTTCTACGTCCGTGCTCGCGGCGCCGGATTGCTTGCGGAGGTGCGGGCGTTGTGGAAGTTGGGGGAGGTCTACCCGAACGAGGGCGTGGTACGCCGGGTGGAGTCCGATCAACCCGTCCATATCGGGGATGGAGAGACGCTCATCCGCTATCGTCCCTTTACGGCGAGGGAGTTGGCGGAGATCGTGCGTTCCGGAGTCGTGCTTCCGGCGGGGATCACACGTTTCCGTATCCGCGAGCGCGTCCTCGGCGTCCGTTTCCCACTCGAAAAGATGAAAGATGGAGACCTGGAGGCCCGCAACGCGGATCTCAGAAAGTTCGTCGAAGGCCACCAGGAGCAGAACCGTATCCGCTACTACGGCGAGCCCGTAGTGCTTTTCGAGTAGCCGCGGACCGGAAGCCGCGGTTGCAAAATAGCGCTCGCCCGGAGGCTGACGATAGTGTAGTTTTCACCGGGCGGGGCAGACCGGAATACTCACTCACAAGATCGTGATCGATGGCGTGCGCCGCTTCCGGTCAGCAATCCGGGAACGCGGAGCTTTAGCGGATTGGGCGGGTGGAACCTCATGGTCAACGCCAACTCCGAGGACAAGCTGGATGAAGCCTGGACGTTCATAAAGTTCATGTCCTCTTCCGAATCGCAGAAGACGTTTGCTCTACAGAGCGCACGTCTGCCTACTCTGTAGAGCCTCTACGAGGACAGCGAACTGGTTAAGAAGGTGCCGGTCGCGGCCCTGGGCAAGGAGACGATAAAGAACACCCGGCCGCATCCAGTCTCAACTTACTGCTCGGATATGTCCCTCAAGATGGCCGACAGCTTCAACGCCGCGCTCAAGGGCGAGACGCCGGTGAACAAGGCGCTGAAGGACCTGCGAGACGAACTACAGAATAGCGTGGACCAGGGCTAGATAAACCGCCAGGATGCAGCGCTGGCCCGCTGTGCGACGCTCAGGGCTTCAAGGAGATTCAAAACCATAATCCTTTGTGCTACGCTGCAACCGTGGCAGAGAGAAGTGGCTCCGCACGGCGAATAGATGCTGCCGGACGCAGCTCGGCCTACTCGATTATCTGGAGAATCCCGTCCAATTCATGAAAGGTTCCATTATCGCTGCGAAGGTGACGTTTTGACGGCCACGGTCGTCCTCGGGCTGGCCTGGGGAGACGAGGGCAAAGGACGGGTGTGCGACGTCCTGGCAAGGGACGCCCACTACGTCGCCCGCTACTCTGGCGGGAACAACGCCGGGCATACGGTTCGGGTCGGCGAGGAAGAATTCGTGGTTCATTTGATCCCATCGGGCATCGTGCGCGAAGGGGTTATATGTACTGTGGGCAACGGCGTCGTCGTCAACCCGGAGGTGCTGGAGGAGGAGGTCACGGCGCTTGAGAAACGAGGCTTCAGCGTCCGGGACCGGCTGAAGATAGACGGTCGGGCGCACCTGATTATGCCTTACCACATCCGGCTCGACTCCCACCGGGAGAAGGCGCTCGGGAAGGCCAAGATCGGCACTACCAACCGTGGCATCGGCCCGACTTACGAGGACAAGGTCGCTCGGGTCGGCATCCGGGTGCAGGACATCTTCGACGAGGGGATTCTCCGCACCAAGCTAAAGGCCGCGCTGCGCGAGAAGAACACCATCTTCGAGGGTATCTACGGCGAAGAGCCCTACGACCCGGACGAGCTTGCCGAGTACCTGTTCTCCTACTGCGACTTGTTCTCTCCGATGATGGAAGATACCGGGACCATGCTTCGGGAGGCGTTGGCCCGTGGAGAATCCGTGCTGCTCGAAGGGGCGCAGGCGGCGCTCCTGGACAACGATCACGGTACTTATCCTTTCGTAACGTCGTCGAACCCGACGGTCGGAGGGGCTTGCATTGGGGCGGGGATACCGCCGAGGTCGCTGGAGCAGGTCATAGGAGTGACGAAAGCCTACACGACGCGGGTCGGAGACGGACCGTTCCCCACCGAGTTGCATGATGAGATCGGGGAAATCATAAGAGAGGCCGGACACGAGTATGGGAGCACTACGGGAAGGCCGCGGAGGTGCGGGTGGCTGGATTTGGTGGCGGTCAAATGGACGGCTTCGCTAAATGGGATCACGCACCTGGCTATTACGCTGCTCGACGTGCTCTCGGCGGTGGATGAGATCAAGATCTGCGTCGGCTACGAGATAGATGGGAAGCGTGTCGAGGGCTTCCCGATGAGCCAGACGGATCTGCATCATGCAAAACCCGTATACAAGTCGCTGCCGGGATGGGGAGTGGACATCACGGGATGCCGGATGCGCGGAGACCTGCCGGAGGCGGCGCAGGATTTCGTTGGTTTTGTTGAGGCCGAGATCGGGGCTCCGCTGTGCATGATCAGCGTCGGGCCGGAGCGGGATCAGGCGATAATAGAGAGGATAGGGGTCTAGATCCATGCGGGTCATGGTAGTTGGCAGCGGAGGCCGCGAGCACGCGCTCGTCGAGTCTCTGGCGGCCAGTCACATGGAACCCGAGATGTACGCGGCCCCCGGCAACCCCGGCATAGCGCGCATCGCCCAGACGGTGGACATCCCCACTGACGACCTCATAGCCTTACGGGACTTCGCTAAAGAGAACGGGATAGACCTGACGGTAGTCGGGCCAGAAATACCACTGATCGGAGGCATCGCCGAGTGTTTCTGGGAGGAGGACCTGAGGATCTTCGGTCCTTCCCGAGCCGCCGCCCGCATAGAGGGCTCCAAGGTCTTCTCCAAGGAGTTGATGCGTCACGCCGGAGTCCCAACCGCCGACTTCGAGGCCTTCGACCGCGAGGGTTCCGCACTTGCCTACCTGCGCGCGCGCCGCGAGTATCCGGTCGTGGTGAAAGTGGATGGGGCTGCCGCTGGCAAGGGCGTCACCGTAGCCAAATCTCGTGAAGAGGCCGAGACTGCCGTTAGCGCGGCGTTCGCCGGTAAATACGGGGCCGCTGGTGAGCGCATCGTTATCGAGGAGTTTCTGGAGGGACGCGAGGCGTCGATCTTCGTCATCACGGATGGGATAAACATTCTGCCGTTCCTGCCGGCCCAGGACTACAAGCGTATCGGCGATGGTGACGAAGGACCGAACACAGGAGGGATGGGAGCTTATTCGCCGCTCAAGTGGATGGAGCCAGCGACGTATGCGACGATCCTTGAGGAAATCATCCGTCCAACGCTACACCAGATGACCCTGATCGGAGCCCAGTACACGGGGCTGCTCTACGCCGGAGTTATCGTCACCGAAGATGGCCCGAAGGCCCTGGAGTTCAACTGCCGCTTCGGAGACCCAGAGACGCAAGTCATACTGCCGAGGCTGGAGACGGATCTCCTGGAGTTGATGCTCGCTTGCAACGACGAGACCCTCGCCGGACGAGAGATCATCTGGTCCGCCGAGAAAGCGGTCTGCGTCGTGCTCGCCTCTGAGGGCTATCCCGAGACTTCTTCCTTGGGTGATGAAATCTCCGGCCTCGACAACGTTCCTCCTGGTGTGTACATCTACCACGGCGCCACCACAGAGCGCGGCGGGAGCTTCTACACAGCGGGCGGCCGCGTCCTGAACGTTGTCGGCACGGGACGGACGGTAATAGAAGCCCGCGCCCGCGCCTACGCAGCGGTCGAGCAGATCCAATTCACCGGCATGCAGTACCGCACGGACATAGCACTCGAAGCGATAGACCTGGAGGACATTTGAGCCCCACCGTAGGAATCCTCGTCGGTAGCAAGTCAGATCTTACCGTACTGGAAAAATGCACCGCCCGCCTCGAAGAGTACGGCATCGAATACGAACTCGAAGTACGCTCCGCCCACCGCAACCCCGAGGACGTCTCCGAATACGCCGGCACTGCCCGCGAGCGCGGCCTCAAGGTAATAATATGCGCCGCCGGGATGGCCGCCCATCTCGCCGGGGCTGTCGCCGCCCGCACGAGCCTACCCGTTATCGGCATCCCTGTCGCCGCCGGGACCCTCGGAGGCTTCGACGCCCTACTCGCAACCGTCCAGATGCCATCCGGCGTGCCAGTAGCCACTGTCGCCGTAAACGGCGCGGCAAACGCCGCCGTCCTCGCCGCCCAGATCCTCGCGCTCTCGGACCCCGAGCTTGCTGATAGGCTGGAGAGATAGCGATGTCCGTGTCCGGAGCGGGTCGACGGGTGGCCAAATTTCTTGTTGTTCCGCTCTTGTACTCCGCAAGCGTGTTGCCGGTGTTTGCCGGAGTTCTTGTGGCGACCGTTCTAGTGGAGGATACGATCAGCTCGTATCTGTACGAGTACGATTTCGAGGGTGATTTCACGTTCTACGGCAACGCGGCTGTGATGATCGCTCTACTCGTCGTGGCTTGTCCAGTTTTTGGGCTATTAGGGTGGGCACTCTACAGTATGGAAGGAGATTCGATGCCTTCTGTCTTGGATCACCTACGTCACTGTGCTTTTCTGTACATCTCTTCCGTCATCTTGAGCGTTGTCATGGTGACGAGCTACAGAGAGGAGGTTGCTGCGGGTTACACTGATCCTATCCTCAATACGATGCCCGTCTTGGTTACTGTTAGTGCTATCCTCTTTGATGCGCTCATACTGGTATGGCAGCGACGGCATGCCAACTATGCGAACTCCGGAGAATCCTCTTGATCGAACGCTACACACTTCCAGAGATCGGCGCCGTCTGGACCGAGGAGGCCAAGTACCGCGCCTGGCTAAAGGTGGAGTTAGCCGTGTGCCGCGCCCGCGCGAAACTCGGTGAGATTCCATCGGAAGAAGTAGAGGAACTAGCCGAAAAGGCGGACTTCACAGTCGAACGCATCCACGAGATCGAGGCCGAGACCAACCACGACGTTATAGCTTTCGTTTCGACGGTCGCCGAGTACGCCGGAGACGTTTCCCGCCACTTCCATTTCGGTCTGACGAGCTCGGACGTGTTGGACACGGCGGGGGCGCTGCAACTGCGGGACGCGCTGGACTTGATCCGTGACGAGGCGAAAACGCTGGCGCTGCTGCTGGTGGAGATGGCCCTCGAGCATCGTGAGACGGTGATGGTCGGACGGACTCACGGCGTCCACGCGGAGCCGACTACGCTCGGACACAAGATCGCCGTATGGACCTTCGAGATGGAACGGAACCTGGACCGGCTTACCCATGCCAGAGAAGTCGCCGCTGTCGGTAAGATCTCCGGCGCCGTCGGCACCTACGCGAATGTGGATCCGAAGGTCGAGGCGCTGACTTGCGAGGAGCTTGGCCTGTCCTCGTCGCCGGCCTCGACCCAGATCGTACAGCGGGACCGTCACGCGGAGGTGTTGTCTTCGCTCGCGATACTTGCCTCCACGCTGGAGAAGATCTCGCTGGAGATAAGGGGCGCGCAACGCACGGAGATCCGCGAGCTTGCCGAGCCGTTCGGGCGCGGCCAGAAGGGCTCCTCGGCGATGCCCCATAAGAAGAATCCGATCCTCACCGAACGCCTGTGCGGCATGGCCCGCCTGATGCGCGGCTACGCGGCGGTCGGCTTCGAGGACAACGCTCTCTGGCAGGAGCGCGATATCTCTCACTCTTCCGCTGAGCGGATCGTGCTGCCGGACGCGACCATCCTCGCCCTGTACATGCTCCGCACCACGGGGCGCGTCCTGCGCGGCCTCCAGATCCACAAGGACCGGATGCTCCAGAACCTCAACCTCGGCGGCGGCATCGTCTTCTCGGGGCGCGTGCTCCTTGCGCTGGTCGAGTCCGGCATGAGCCGGGACGACGCCTACAGAGTAGTCCAGGGCGCGGCGATGAGGGCGTGGGATGGAGAAGGCGGTTTCAGGGAGTTGTTGGAGCAGGACGAGGAGGCGCGCGGGCGGCTGGGGCAGGATCTCGACGGTCTCTTCGACCCGGCCTACGCTCTGCGGAACCTCGGGACCGTATTCGACCGTGTAGAAGAGTTGAAAGGAAGGCTTGAGAATGTCTGAGGAACTCCTGTACGAAGGCAAGGCGAAGAAGATCTTTACGACCGACGACGAAAGCACGCTGTTGCATCGCTACAAGGACGACGCGACGGCTTTCAACGCGCAGAAACGCGGCTCGTGGGAAGGGAAAGGACGCACCAACGCGACCATGAGCGCCGCTATCTTCGCCTACCTGGAGCAGAACGGAGTTCCCACGCACTTCATCGAGCAGGTGGATGACACCGCCATAAAGACCAAGAAGCTCGACATGCTGCCGGTCGAGATCGTCGTTCGGAACGTGGCGGCGGGTTCGCTTTCGCGGATGCTCGGGTTCGAGGAAGGCCGGAAGCTAAAGGCCCCGATAGTCGAGCTGTGCTACAAGGACGACGAGCTCGGCGACCCGCTGTGCAACTGGTACCACTTCCGGGAGCTCGGCGTCTCCGACGAGGACCTGGAGTTCTGCGAGGAGTTGGGGCTGAAGGTCGACGAAATACTGGCGCCGTTCTTCGACGAAAAGGGCGTTACACTCGTGGATTTCAAGATAGAGGCTGGGCGGGACAGCGAGGGTAACCTGATGCTGGCCGATGAGATCTCCCCGGACACCTGCCGCTTCTGGGATAAGGAAACCGGCGAGAAGCTGGACAAAGACCGCTTCAGGCGCGACATGGGCGGCGTCGAGGAAGCCTACGAGGAGATGCTTCGCCGGGTTACGGAGAAGGGAGCACTCTAGCTTGAAGGTTCGCGTCCTCGTCCGCCCCAAGACCGGAATCCTCGACCCACAGGGCGAGGCTGTAAGGAGCGCTCTCCCGGCCCTCGGCTTCGGCGGCGTGGAGACGGTCCACATCGGACGGCTCATAGAGATGGAGGTCGAGAGCGCGGACGAGGTTGACGCAATGTGCCGCCGTCTGCTCTCCAACCCGACCATCGAGGAGTACGAGTGGGAGGTCCTGAATTGAGGATCGGCGTGACCGTCTTCCCCGGCTCCAACTGCGACCGGGATGCCCTCCACGCCGTCGAACTCATGGGCGCGGAGCCTGTAGAACTCTGGCACGCCGACGCGGATCTGAAGGGCGTGGACGCCATTATCGTTCCCGGCGGCTTCTCCTACGGCGACTACCTGCGGCCCGGTGCGATCGCGCGCTTCGCCAGGGTGATGGGACCGCTCGAAGAATTCGCCCGCTCCGGCGGCCCCGTCCTGGGCGTCTGCAACGGCTTTCAGGTCCTCACGGAGGCGCACCTGTTGCCCGGTGCGTTGCTCCGCAATACGCACATGCGATTCGTCTGTGACCGGGTACGCGTACGGATCGAGACGGCGAGCACGCCCTGGACCGCCGGGTGCGAGGCTGGCGAGGAATTTACGCTCCCGGTCGCGCACAACGAAGGGAACTACTTCGCGGATACGGACACCATCACGCGGCTGGAGAATGAGGATCGCGTGGTGGTGCGCTACCTGGAGAACCCGAACGGCTCGGTGAACGACATTGCGGGCGTGTGCAGCGAGGAACGGAACGTCGTCGGCATCATGCCGCATCCGGAGCGTGTTTCGGAAGGCGTGCTCGGCTCCGACGAAGGGCTGCGCATCCTCCGCTCGGTCTTCGTGGGAGCGGGAGTCTGAACATCCAGGAGACATACAGTGCTCTGGGGCTCTTGGACTTCGAGTACGACCGCATCCTGGAGCTTATGGGCCGGGGCCCGAACTACCTGGAGCTTTCGCTGTACTCGGTGATGTGGAGCGAGCACTGCGGCTACAAGAACTCCCGTCCACTGCTGCGGCGTTTCCCGAACACGGGGCCGCGGGTGTTGCAGGGACCGGGGGAGAACGCGGGCGTGGTCGAGGTGGGGGACGGGTGGGCGCTGGCGTTCAAGATGGAGAGTCACAACCATCCCTCGGCGGTCGAGCCTTACGAGGGTGCCGCGACGGGGGTCGGCGGCATAATCCGGGACATCCTGGCGATGGGGGCGCGGCCTGTGGCGTCGATGAACTCACTGCGGTTCGGGCCGCTGGACGAGGAGCGGAACCGTTACCTCTTCCGGGAGGTAGTTCGGGGTATTGGCGGCTACGGGAACGCAGTCGGGGTGCCGACCGTTGGCGGGGAGGTCGAGTTCGCGCGGGCTTACTCTGGGAACCCGCTGGTCAACGCGATGTGCGTGGGGCTGATACGGGTCGAGGATCTGATGAGTGCGAAGGCGACGGGGGAGGGGAACCTGGTCGTCCTGATCGGCTCGAAGACCGGCCGCGACGGCATCCACGGAGCCACCTTCGCCTCCGATGAGTTGACCGAGGAGTCCGAGTCGAAGCGTTCCAACGTTCAGGTCGGGGACCCGTTCTGCGAGAAGATGGTCATAGAGTGCTGCCTCAAGCTCCTGGCCGACGACCTATTGGTGGCATTGCAGGACCTTGGGGCCGCAGGCATCACGTCCTCCGCCTCCGAGATGGCGGCGAGCGGCGGCGTGGGCATCGAGATAGAAACGGATAAGGTGCCGCTGCGCGAGCTTGGGATGGAGCCGTGGGAGGTTATGATCTCCGAGTCCCAGGAGCGGATGCTCGCCGTCGTCGAGCCGGAGAAGGTGGAGAAAGTCCTCGAAGCCACGGAGCGTTATGGGCTCGTAGGAGCCGTCGTCGGGCGCGTGGCGGATCATGGCGACCTGCGAGTGATCCACGAAGGAGAGACCGTCGGCACCGTCCCCGCCGACCATCTCGCCGACGCCCCGGTCTACGAGAGAGAGGTCGTAAAGCCGACGTACCTGGATGAAATAGAACCACTCGACCTGACGACGCTCCCGCCGCCGGAGGACTACAACGCCACACTACTCAAGATGCTCTCTCACCCGAACCTCTGTTCGCGGCGCTCCATCTACACCCAGTACGATCACCAGGTCGGCACGGACACCGTCGTCCTCCCCGGCGCCGACGCTGCCGTCATGAGGATAAAGGGGACGAAGCTCGGCTTCGCCATCACCACCGACGGCAAGGGCCGCCACTGCTACCTCGACCCGAGGGGCGGCGGCGCGGCGACGGTCGCCGAGGCATACCGCAATCTCTCGTGCGTCGGGGCGGAGCCGGTCGCCGTCACCGACTGCCTCAACTTCGGCAGCCCGGAGAAGCGTGGCCCCTACTACCAGCTCGCCGAGTGCATAGAGGGGATGTCCGAGGCGTGCGAGGCGTTCGGGACGCCGGTAGTTAGCGGCAACGTCAGCCTCTACAACGAGACGGACCGGGGCGCTATCTACCCGACGCCCACCGTCGGCATGGTGGGCGTTTTCGAAGACGTGACTTGCCACGCGACACCGGGCTTCAAACGCGAGGGGGACATGGTGGTGGTGATCGGGAGTGGCTCCCGCGTATCGCTCGCCGGCTCGGACTACCTGGAGATAATCCACGGACGCGTAGCCGGTAAACCGTCGGAGCCGAACCTTCGCGCCGAGAAGAAGACTGCGGATCTGGTGCGCGAGATGGTCAGATCCGGGCTCGTGGACACGGTGCACGACATCTCCGGTGGTGGGGAGATCGTCGCGGTTGCGGAGATGGCGCTCGCGGGCGGTCTCGGTATCGAGTACCCGGAGGGCCAGCTTGAGCGCATGGTCGCCGGTCAGGGCGGGGGAAGAGCGGACGTTGCCCTGTTTAGCGAGGAGCCCGGTACGTTCATCGTCGCAGTTCCCGAGGAGCGGTGGGACGAGTTGCAGGACGCGTTGAGCGAGGCTGCAGGGTACGACTGGATCGGAACGGTTGGAGGCGACAGCATAAAGGTTGGAGATGTCATAGACGTGAAGCTGTCTGACCTCAAGAAAGCCTACGAGCGCGACCTGTTCGAGAGCCACGCGCCGGAGGGCGGACACGTTGGGTAGCGTGGAGAAGGTGAACATTGCGGAGAAACTGGCAATGTTCAGCGAGCACTGGACCCCGAAGGTCGTGGGCGAGCTAAACGGCCAGCACGTCAAGCTCGTGAAATTGCTAGGAGAGTTCGTCTGGCATCGTCACGACGACGAAGATGAGTTGTTCCTGGTCGTGAAGGGGCGGTTCCGCATGGAGTTCCGGGACCGGAACGTCTGGATCGAGGAGGGTGAGTTCGTCGTCGTGCCGCGCGGCGTCGAGCACCGGCCTGTCGCCGATGAGGAGGCGCATATACTGTTGTTCGAGCCTGCCTCGACGCTCAATACCGGAAGCGCGGGTGGCGAGTTGACGGCGTCTGAGTTGGAGAGGGTCTAGGACCCGGAAGGTGAGTGGTTTGGACGTAGATTACCGCGATACGGACGGCAAGCCTAAGGAGGCGTGCGGGGTCTTCGGGCTCTATTCGCGCACGCTCTCCGGCGAGCTTGCCCAGCGCACGTACTTCGGCCTCTACGCCCTCCAGCACCGGGGCCAGGAGTCGGCGGGCATCGCCATCTCCGACGGCGAGCGGACGACCGCGATGCGCGACATGGGCCTCGTCTCACAGGTCTTCGACGGGCCGAGGCTCGCTTCTCTGGAGGCCGGACACATAGCCCTCGGACACGTCCGGTACTCGACGACCGGATCTGCGTCCTGGGAGAACGCCCAGCCCGAGTTCCACGGCCGCGGAGACGTGAACGTGGCAGTTGCTCACAACGGCAACCTGGTAAACGCGGAGGAGTTGCGGAAGGAGTTGGCGGAAGAGGGGTTCGAGTTCAACTCCACTTCGGACACGACCTACATTGCGGCGGCGGCCGTGAGGGAGCTTGAGAGGGAGCCTTCTGTTGGGGAGGCGGTTCGCGCGGCCATGCGGCGGCTCTCTGGAGCGTACTCGATAGCCATGATCTTCCGGGACAAGCTGGTCGCTTTCCGCGATCCGTATGGCTTCCGTCCGTTGTGCATCGGTGAGATCGAAGGCGGATACGCCGTCTCCAGCGAGACTTGCGGCCTGGACATTATCGGGGCGAAGTTCCTGCGGGACGTGGAGCCCGGAGAGGTCGTCGTTATAGACGACGATGGTCTTACGAGCTACCGGGCGGAGAGTCCGCGCCGGGCGCTGTGCGTATTCGAGTACGTGTACTTCGCGCGTCCCGACTCCCGATTCGACGGCCGGGAGGTCGCGGGGTCGAGGCACCGGATGGGAGAGTTGCTCGCCGAGGAGGCGCCAGTCGAGGCGGACGTGGTCATCCCGGTCCCGGACTCGGGGATCATGGCGGCGGTCGGATATTCGCAGCGGAGCGGCATCCCGTATGCCGAGGGCCTCATAAAGAACCGCTACGTGGGCCGGACGTTCATCCAGCCGACGGACGGGATGCGCCAGCTGGGCATCCGGCTAAAGCTCAACCCGCTGCCGTCGGTAATCTCCGGCAAGCGCGTGGTCGTCGTGGATGACTCCATCGTCCGAGGAAACACGAGCCGCAAGCTGGTCGAGTTGCTAATAGAAGCGGGCGCCACGGAGGTCCACTTCAGGGTCTCTTCACCGCCGATCACGGGTCCTTGCTACTACGGCATAGACATGGACAGTACGGATCAACTCGTCGGAGCGAACTACACGGTAGAGGAGATCCGGACTCAGATCGGCGCAACCACCCTGGCCTATCTCTCCGTGGACGCGATGGTCGCCGCCACCGAGCAGCGCAAAGATCGCCTGTGCCGCGCCTGCTTCGATGGCGAATATCCCATCTCCGGGACCGCGGAGAAGTTCGCCCTGGAGAACAAGACCCACTACGCCGCCACGCGAGACCGCTGAAAAAGGCCCGTGGAGGCTCCAGAGAAGACGCTGATGGATGGATCCCTACACATCCGCCGCTATGAGCGGGGAGATCACGACGCCGTGCTGGGGCTGCACGAAGCGGGATTGCGCGAGATGGGCACACTCATCGAGGACCCGGAGTTCTATCTGGACCTGCTCGATATCGAGGGTGTATATCTTGAAGGTGATGGAGAATTCCTCGTCGGCGTTTGCGATGGACAGGTCGTGGCGATGGGCGCGCTGATGAAGACATCGCTGGGACGCGCTGAGGTCAAGCGTATGCGCGTTACTCCGGCCTTTCGGCGACGAGGATTCGGACAGGCGATCCTGGATGTACTCCACCGCCGCGTGGCCGGACTGGGCTACTCGACGTTGCATCTGGATACGGGCGTAAATCATGGGGCCGCACGGAACCTGTACGAGGCGAACGGCTACCTGGAGACGCGGCGCGGCATGATAGGTCCGGTCGAGTGTGTCTTCTACGAGAAGAGCGTCCTTGCCTAAAGGCGGCTACAGTTACGAGGCCTCCGGCGTCTCCATCGAACGCGGCGAGAAGGCCGTGGATCTCATGCGCGAGGCTATCGAAGTCACCCACGGCCCAGAAGTCGTCTCGAATCCGGGCGGTTTCGCCGGACTCTACGCGCTGGTCGGATACAAGGACCCAATCCTCGCCTTCACCATAGACGGCATCGGCACGAAGGTCCTCGTGGCGAAGGAGATGGGACGCTACGATTCTTTGGGGGCGGACATCGTCAACCACTGCGCGAATGATGTGCTCGCGACGGGTGCGCGGCCCCTGATCTTCCTGGACTACGTGGCAAGCGGCAAACTCGACCCCGAGGCCGTCGCGGGGATCGTGCGCGGCGCGGCGGAGGCATGCGGACGCCTCGGCATCGCTCTTTTAGGAGGCGAGACCGCCGAGATGCCGGGGCTCTACGGAGAAGGAGACTTCGAGGTGGTTGGCGTCTGCGTCGGTGCGAGCGAGAGGACCGAAGTCGTTACAGGGGAGAAAGTGCGACCGGGAGACGCCATACTCGGGCTGCCCTCCAGCGGCCTGCACACCAACGGCTACACTCTCGCCCGCAAGATCGTGGAAGACTCTGGCATCTCTTACTCGGATACGCCGGAAGGATTAGAGCGTCCCATCGGCGAGGTCTACCTGGAACCGCACCGCTCCTACGTCCGGGAGATTAGTTTGCTGAGAGAGGCTGTCGAGGTGCGGGGGATGGCGCACATAACGGGCGGTGGGCTCATCGGGAACCTTCCGCGCTCTCTTGGTGGGTTCGGGGCGCGGCTGGAGGTTGGTTCGTGGAGGGAACCGAGTGTATTCGGTTGGATCCGTACCCTCGGAAACGTTCCAGAGGACGAGATGCGCCGGGTCTTCAACCTCGGCGTCGGCTTCTGCGCTGTGGTGCCGTCCGTAGAGGCCGAACGTGGGCTGGAAGCCCTGCGCGGAGCTGGCTGCGCGGCGCGGCGCATCGGAGAGGTCGTCGAGGGAGAGGGTGTGGAGTTTGCCTGAGCGGCTGCTGGAGGAACTGCCGGAGGGCTCGCGCTTCGCCGTGCTCGCCTCGGGCTCGGGGACGAACTTGCAGGCGCTACTCGACGCCTACCCGGAGAACCTCGTGGTCGTAGCCGGGGACAAAAAGGACGCTTTCGCCTTCGAGCGTGCGCGGCGAGCCGGGGTCGCGGTGGAGCACGTGAGTCCCGCGGACTTCGCGATCCGGGAGGAGTACGATGTGGAGCTTGCCCAAAGAGTCGCCGCTCACGATGTGGGCCTCGTGGTGGGAGCGGGGTACATGCGGGTTCTTTCACCCGCTTTCCTGGAGCGGTTCCCTGCGGTTTTGAACCTGCATCCCTCGCTGCTGCCGGAGTTCCGGGGTCTGCACGCGGTGAGGAGGACGCTCGACTCAGGAGCCCGGAAGACGGGGGTGACGGTGCATTTCATGGTCGAGGAGGTGGACGCGGGGCCTATGGTCGCGCAGAGAGAGGTTCCGATACTGCCAGGCGACACGGAAGAATCTTTATTGGAGCGGCTGCATCCAGTCGAGCACCAACTGCTCGTCGAGGCGGTCGCGGACTATTTCTGGGGGAGGATCAAGGTATGAAACGGCGGGCGCTGGTATCGGTTTCGGACAAAAAAGGCGTCGTGGAGTTCGCGGGCCGGCTCCATGAGATGGGGTTCGAGATCATCTCGACCGGCGACACCGCGAAGGCGCTCCAGGAAGCGAACATCCCGGTCGTGCCAGTGTCCGAGGTGACCGGAGAGCCGGAGATCCTCGGCGGCCGGGTGAAGACACTCCATCCGAAGGTCCACGGCGGCATCCTGGCGAACCTGGACGACCCGGACCACGTTACCCAACTGGTCGAACAGGACATCGCTCCCATAGACCTCGTCTGCATCAACCTCTATCCGTTCGAGGAGACCGTGGCGAGCGGAGCCTCCGAGGAAGAAGCCATCGAGCAGATAGACATCGGTGGCCCGGCCATGCTTCGCGCCGCCGCCAAGAACTTCAACTCCGTGATCGTCGTCCCGTCTCCCGCCTTCTACGACGAAGTGCTCGTCGAACTTGAGAGCGACGGCCAGGCTTCCAGAGAGACCCGACGCCGTCTGGCCCTCGCCGCGTTCCGCCGCACCGCCGAATACGACGCGGCCATATCCGGCTGGATGAACGGGGACGGCGCTTTCCCGGACCATTTGACGATGCGCTACGAGAAGACGCTCCCTTTGCGCTACGGAGAGAACCCCCACCAGAAGGCTGCCTACTACTCCCGCGTGGGTGAGAAGCACCTACTGCATGGCGCGCGGCAGCTTCAGGGCAAGGAACTCTCCTTCAACAACCTCTACGACGTGGAGGCGGCCCGCGCGCTGCTCGCGGAGTTCGGGGACCGCCCGGCGGCGGTCATTATCAAGCACGCGAACCCCTGCGGTGTCTCCGTCGCGGAGACACTTGAAGAAGCCTACTCGAAAGCCCTTGCCTCGGACCCTCTCTCCGCCTTCGGGGGGATCGTGGCGCTCAACGGACCCGTAGGCGAGGAACTTGCCGGAGAGATAGCGAAGGTCTTTACGGAGGTTCTGATCTCTCCGGAATTCACCCCGGAGGCGAGAGAAATATTCTCCGCGAAGCAGGACATGAGGCTCCTCGAAGCGGGTGCCCTGACGCCGCCGAAACTCTCCGCCAAGGACGTAACCGGCGGCCTGCTACTGCAAGAGACTGACTATACCGAGGATAACTCCGGCTACAGCGTGGTTACCAGGACGCAACCCGCGCCGGAGCGGATGGAAGACGCCCTCTTCGCCTGGAAGGTGGCCAGGCGCGTCAGGAGCAACGCCATCGTTCTGGTCCGTGACGGGGCCACGGTCGGTATCGGCGGCGGGTTGACCAGCCGGGTGGACGCTGCGGAGCTTGCGGTCAAGAAGGCCGGCGAGCGGGCGCGGGGCGCGGCGGCGGCGAGCGACGCCTTCTTCCCGTTCGCCGATGGGATCGAAGCTCTAGTGAAGGCTGGCGTCGAATCTGTCATACAACCTGGCGGCTCGAAGCGCGACGAAGAAGTCATCGCGGCGGCAGATGAGCATGGCGTTGCGATGATCTTCACGGGACGCAGGCATTTTCTGCACTAGATTCGTGTCGGCGCCCATGCTTCTCAAGGCACGGGCTGATTTGATAAACTCCTCGTCGAAAAGGGCCAGTAGCTCAGTGGTAGAGCAGGGGACTTTTAATCCTCGTGTCGAAGGTTCGATCCCTTCCTGGCTCACGAGCCGAGAAGCCCTGCTCCTCCATCGTATGTAAGCCGGAATACTGCCTCCCCAGGCTTGACGGTGGGGGAGATCAAAGGGGCCGCGCAATGAGGCATCTCGTGAATTCGAATCGGATATTCCTCCGGGGAAGCTATCGAGTGTGTTGATATAGCCGAGCGAATAACGGAGTATCGTGAATGGTTGTGGCGTTCTGTCTCGCGTATGCGCGTTCGAGATAGAAGCCTCGCGGAGCCGTTTGGTTATCTATGATGACATTGTGGTTGCTGCTAACCATAAGAAAGTATTGCAAAAGGTCTGACGTTTCTACATATCTTGGCCAGAACCACGCGCCACGAACCAGTAGGCGCCGACGAGAATGACCAGGAACGTTACCAACATCAAAGCAAACTTCAAATATTGCATCTGCTGGCTGGCTCCTCCAAATATAGTGAGGAGAAGGTTGGCGACTACCAAAACGCCAGATATCACCGCCGTTGTTGTTACAGTATTTATCATGTTGCAGCGAGTATAGCAGCCTTGTAAATGCGCCGATACTGCATCTACATTGGGAGTTAGTGTGCCCTGAGACACATTTCGGCACTAACGGGATAACCATAACCTGAACGATAGAGCGTTGACTTACAACGTACACTATACTCCACTTACTATTTTCTATGGGGGTGATTCTGGATGCCTTGGATGGGACGCTGATGGACCTACTGGTGAGCACGGAGACCGATAAGAGTACGCTCTTATGGTTGATGAACGCGTTGGAACGAACACGCACCCAGGACAGAACAAAGCTTGCTGGTTACCTGGAAGCGGTATTGGACGACGTGATTTTCGAGGTGGAGTCAGCTTCGCGCGCGGATGGTGCATCGAGGTAGGCGTTTCACAGTAGGCTTATCTACTATCAGGCACTCTGGGTGACGAGGTCCACTGTAGCGCGTTGCGGCAAAATCGCCCTGTTAGCCCTCTCCGACCAGACGCGCTATAATCGCCGCGTGTGACCGGAAAACCGCTGTATAAGCGGCCTGGCTCACGAGCCGAAAGGCTTTTAGCCCCCATCGTCTAGAGGCCCAGGACACCGCCCTTTCAAGGCGGCGGCACGGGTTCGAATCCCGTTGGGGGCACAGCTTCGGACAGAGACGTCCGAACTGCGGGCGATTAGCTCAGTGGTAGAGCACCTCCCTTACAAGGAGGGGGTCGCTGGTTCGAACCCAGCATCGCCCACTTGAAAAGCAATCTGCAGGTGAAAGCAGAGGATTCAGTAGAGTTCAGATAATCCTGGTGCTCTTGTAGATTGTCTGGCATGAGTGCATTTGACTGGAGTCCTAAGCGCTGACATGATGTTATCTGAGTTGATCGAGGCTTTGCGTGAGTTCCCGTTTTCTTTCCTCGGAGCCTTGATCGGTACCTTGGCCCTCGCTTGGACCGTCATCAAGTCACCGCGTAAGAGGCTCAAAGTTGAAGAACTCTGGGCTGTTCGTGTGATTAGCAGGTATAGCGACGTTCCGGATAGCATCGAACTTGACGGCGAAGAGTTGTCAACCGATCAGTTGTTTGAGGTAGTAGTAGATGTTAGGAACAACGGCAATCAGGATGTTGAAACAGGTCATTTTGAGCGTCCGTTGACGTTTTACTTTGGAGAGCAGGCCCGAGTAGTCTTTGCGTTAGTTATCGACGAGGACCCACAATGTATAGGAGCTTCCCTGGAGGTGCGATCCCATGAGGTCGAACTAGTTCCTACTCTACTCAATGCGGGCGACATCGTGTGCCTGTATTTACTAGTCTACTGTTATGATGATATGCAAGCAGAAGGACGCATCGTCGGAGTCAAGCGCGTGCAGCGTAGCTCAGTGTGGGAGGGACTCAGAAGAAAGAGCATAATAAGCACCGTGGGCACCTTCGTCACTTTGGGGCTTATACTCCTCATCGGTTTCTTTCCGCGCATCATGTCGAGTGCCTTTGCCGCAGCGATGTTAGGCATTTCGGCTGCCAGTTTAGTCCTAATCCTATGGGATTCTTTCAAAATGATACGAGATCACAAGAGGGTACAACGCAGAGAAGGATCTTTGAAGATCAAATCGCGGAGCTTGGAGGAAGAATTCGTAGCTGAAGCCGAGGTTCAACACGATGTCTTGACCGAAGAGTTCGAAGAGTCCAATGGTCCAGTCAAGGGCACGGTCGATGGAACAGTGGATTAAAGATGTTGACCAACTGCAAACCATTGACAATGCCTTAGCCTAGAGTCTCCCTGATCGCGTCGGCGGCCTCGCCGCCCATGCCGGGCAGCATGTGGGAGTAGGTGTCGAGGATGATAGCGACGCTGGCGTATCCTAGAAGCTCCTGAACGAACTTCGGATGGATGTTTTTTTGACATAGGGGCGGGCTCTCCCCAGCTTCTGGTGAATCAGGGTAGCGTGAGTATCGGCGGGTTTATCCTACGGAAATGAACTCCACACACCCGTCTTTCCCGCGCACTCTACTACCGGATGTTCCCGGACTGGAACTCGA
>JAABUS010002196.1_pt1 | contig 38071 bp, 39 predicted proteins | sample 5560161 | NCBI WGS metagenome assembly JAABUS01 (sample SAMN10711885, study PRJNA513376) | rock metagenome | isolation source: Antarctica rocks | place: Antarctica: Victoria Land, Trio Nunatak nord | collected 2016-01-04
CCGAACCCCGCGTCATCAAACGCAAGATGCCCAAGTGGCACGTCAAGCGCACCCACCATGCAGCGTGGCCCCGACCGCAGCACCCTCCCACCTACCAGATCGCACGAAGCTAACTGAACGGTATTGGTCCTAGCCCAGTGGCCAGTCACGGCGGGCACCCGATGGCGGTTCGCCCACAAGTTCGGCCAGCCGTCGGAGCCGCTTCACCGAGGTGACCCGCCAACCCGGGCCCATCCGGACGCCCACGTCCACGGCGGCGACGCCGAGGCGGCCCAGCTCACCACCGGCCCTGCGGTGCAGCGCGGCGTCGGATGAATCCATCAGCAACAGGTAGCCGGCCTCGTCAGCCTTGCCGGCGGCGAGCGCCCACAACCGCAGACCGCACGCGGTGAGGGCAAGATCCGCCGGCGCTCGCAGGGAGGCGCCCCGCGTCCAGTGGGCGGCGTACGGGGCGAGGACCTCGGTGAACTCCGTCCGGACGGCGATCAACTCGCCCGGCGCCGGTGCGGTGTCGGAGGCCAGCGACCTGGCCGCGAACTCCGCGCGCAAGGCCTCGGCGCGCCACCACTCGGCGACCAGCACCGATAGCCGGGCGCCGGGACGGGAGCCGCCGCGAACCCAGTCACCGCCGGCGAGCAGCAGGCCGTCCAGATCCTCGAGAACGGGGTCTGCGGCTTCGGCTCCGAACAACGAGAACTGCACGGGCGCGATTGTGCCGCACTCACCGGCAGACGGCGGCAACCCGGCGCCGCGGCCGGTCAGCGCGCGGGATCGGCCTCGTCGACCGCGGGCGGTTGGGAGCGCAGTGCCGTCAGCTGCCCGGTGACCCGAGTCGACCCAGCGCCGTACGGCACCAGCAGCGTGCAACCCGCGGCGACGGTCATCGAGTGGCCGTCCCCGAAACCGAGCTCCCCCTGGCCGTCCAGGATCACCAGGATGGCGAAAGCCGGCTCGAAGTCCACTGCCTGGACGTCGCCGCCGACGGTGACCCGCTCCGCGCGGAAGAACTCATCGGCTCGGGGCGGCAGCAGCCGCCGCACGCCGGATGGGCTGTCGTCATCGGAGCGGCCGGACATGGCGGCGGCGACGTCCGCGCTGTCCCACGCCGTGCGCGTCAGTCCGGTGAGCGCCGTGTCGAACCCCAGGCCGAGATGGCCCTCGTTCGGCCCGTCGATGTCGAAGCCCTCCCACTCCAGCAGGATCGACAGGTCGACCGGCTCCTGGACCTCGACCATCGTGATGCCGGCCCCGATGGCGTGTGGCACCCCAGCCGGAACGAAGAACGTGCTGCCCGGACGCGCGGGCACCTTGTTCAGGCTGCCCAGCAACGCGGCCTTGTCCTGGCGCCGCATCCAGTCGCGTACCACCTCGTCGGTCACGTCCTCGGTGAAGCCGAGAAACACGTGCCCGGAGCTGTCGTCGGCCGGGTCGAGAATCACCTCGGTGATCAGCCAGGCCTCGTTCTTGCCGTGCGAGCAGCCGAGATGCCGGCGGGCGAAGCTGCCGTTCGGGTGAAAGTGCACGACCAGCCGCTCCGCGGTGTCCAGCATCTTCACCAGGACGGCAGGGTCGGCGCCGAACCGAGCGGCGTGAGCCTGGCCCAGAAAGCCCACCGGGTTCGCAGCGACGGCATCGCGAAGCACGGTCCCGTCATCGAGCGCTGAGAGGCCGATCCCGCCACCGCCGAAAACCTCGGTGGTGGAGGCGATGAAGTCCTCCGGGATGTTCGGCGCGGCCTGCTCGATACCCCGGAAGCGCGCTATGCCGGCGCCGCCTCGATAGAACCGCTCCGGCAGGTTCGGTCCGAAGGCGAGCGGTCGAAGTTCCGGCGTTTCGTGCATTCCAGCCTCCACCTAAGTCCGGCCCGGGGGATAAGGAGCCGCCCGGCAACCCCCAGTGTCGCTCAGGGATGCCGGGCGGTAATCCGTCGGACAGGCTCGAACAGGGTCGGACAGGTCGGTCAGCCGACGCGTGCGACCGTCTCTGCCGCCGCCGGGTCGTCGTTCAGCGCCGAGGCGCGGCGCTTGGCGATGACGATGGCGGCGACGATGACCGCGACCGCGACCAGCGCGATGATGATCCGGACCGCGGCGTTGGCGTCCTTGCCGATGGACAGCTGGACCACGGCGGGCGCGATCAGCACCGACACCAGGTTCATGACCTTGATCAGCGGGTTGATCGCCGGGCCGGCGGTGTCCTTGAACGGGTCACCGACGGTGTCGCCGATGACGGTGGCGGCGTGGGCCTCAGAGCCCTTGCCACCGTGGATGCCGTCCTCGACGAGCTTCTTGGCGTTGTCCCACGCGCCACCGGAGTTGGCCAGGAACACCGCCATCAGGGTTCCGGTCGCAATGGCACCACCGAGGTAACCGGCCAGCGGGCCGAGGCCCAGACCGAAGCCGACCGCGATAGGCGCCATCACGGCCAGCAGGCCGGGCGTGACGAGCTCCCGCAGCGAGTCACGGGTGCAGATATCGACCACGCGGCCGTACTCGGGGCGCTCGGTGCCGTCCATGATCCCGGGGTGGTTGCGGAACTGGGCGCGCACCTCGTAGACCACGGCGCCGGCCGCGCGGGACACCGCGTTGACCGCAAGGCCCGAGAACATGAACACCACCGCGGCGCCGATGATCACACCGACCAGGGTGTTCGGGCTGACGATGGTGTTCGTGAAGTTGGTGTTGTTGCTGATGTCGCCGGCGGCGTCGGACACCGCCTGGCGGATGGCGTCCTCATAGGAGCCGAACAGTGCGGTCGCGGCCAACACAGCGGTGGCGATGGCGATGCCCTTGGTGATCGCCTTGGTCGTGTTGCCGACCGCGTCCAGCTCGGTGAGGATCTGGGCACCGTGCGGGCTCACGTCGCCCGACATCTCGGCGATGCCCTGGGCGTTGTCCGAGACGGGTCCGAAGGTGTCCATCGCGACGATGACACCGACGGTGGTGAGCAGGCCACAGCCCGCCAACGCCACCGCGAACAGGGCCACCGACACCGAGGCGCCGCCGAGCAGGAAGGCGCCGAACACGGCGGCCGCGATCACCAGGGCGGTGTAGACGGCCGACTCGAAGCCGACCGAGATACCCGCCAGGATGACCGTCGCGGCACCGGTCAGTGAGGACTTTCCGACGTCCTGGACGGCCTTGCCCTCGGTGCCGGTGTAGACGCCCGTCAGCCACAGGATGACCGCGGCCAGCACGATGCCGATGAGCACCGCCACGATCGCGATCACGGCGGGGTTGCCGCCGTGCTGGGCGATCTGCGAGCCGTCGATGTCGACGCCGACGCCCTTGAGTTTGGAGAACTTCGACGGCAGGTAGCTGAACGCCGCGATGGCGCACAGCACGGCCGAGATGCCGGCCGAGATGTAGAAGCTGCGGTTGATGGTCTTCAGACCGCCCTCGTTCGGGCGTGCCCGGGTGATGAAGACGCCGATGATGGCGGTGAGGACGCCGATCGCGGGAACGATGAGCGGAAAGAGCAGGCCCTTGGTACCGAAGGCGACCGACCCCAGAATCAGCGAGGCGACCAGCGTGACGGCGTAGGACTCGAAGAGGTCCGCCGCCATGCCGGCGCAGTCGCCTACGTTGTCACCGACGTTGTCGGCGATGGTGGCGGCGTTGCGCGGGTCGTCCTCGGGGATGCCGGCCTCGACCTTGCCCACGAGGTCGGCACCGACGTCGGCTGCCTTGGTGAAGATGCCGCCGCCGACACGCATGAACATGGCGAGCGTGGCGGCACCGAAGCCGAAACCCTCGAGAACCCTGGGTGCGTTGTTGGTGTAGCCGAGCACGACGACGGACGCGCCGAGCAGGCCGAGCCCGACGGTGGCCATGCCGACCGCGCCACCGGTCCGGAACGCGATCCGGATGGCTCGCTCACGGCCTTCGGTGTTCGCAGCGGCGGCGACCCGGACGTTCGCGCGGGTGGCCAGCCACATGCCGAAGTACCCGATCGCCCCGGAGAAGCCCGCGCCGACGAGGAAGAAGATGGAGCGACCGATCCGCTCTCCGGCGTTGTCGGCCGGGAGCACGAACAGCAGCAGGAAGACAATCACGACGACGACCGACAGCGTCCGGAACTGGCGCTTGAGATAGGCCTGGGCGCCTTCCTGGACGGCTTCGGCGATCTCGACCATCTTCGGGGTGCCGTGGTTCGCGGCGAGTACCTCGCGGAACAGCACGAACGAGAACACCAGCGCGATGATGGCCACCAGGCCGATCACCGCCACGAGTCCCCTGTCGCCCGACGAGAACGACGCGAGGGCGCCGTTTCCCGTCTGGGCTACGAGCGCCGGGTGGGATAACGCCATAACTCAGTACTCCTTCAGCCATCGGTTTTGTAGTTCGAGATCGCCCGACGGCATCGCCCATGGCACGTCACCCGAAGGAAACCGGGCGGGTAGGGGGCAATACCAGAATCGGAGCGGCTGCGGCGCAGTCTAGGGGACGCGTGTCTGGGCCATGCGTGGCCTGGGTCACCTGGGCGGGTCGGCGCGAGACGGTACCGGCTACGGCCTCGGCTGGCGCGAGGCGGTACCGGCTACTGGAGGATCGCGGCGCTGACGGCCCTCGGGCACCGTGGCGTAGATCTCGAAGACGCGATCAGGCCGGTGATCCGAAGAGCTTGAGCATCAGCTCGGAGTGGTGGTCGAGCCGGTCAGCGACTCTCCGACTCGACCAGCCGCCTGACGTCACGGAGATAGTCGTCCCAGCCGTACGCGGAGCTTCGTCGCGGCTCCTCGGCCGCACTGGCCTCCCTCCCGCACCCCCGCATCGGCGAGTTGGCGGTCGACGGCGTCAGCGAGGACGTGCGGCAGCGGGTTGGCAGGCTGCAGGGACTCCGAAGTCAGCGGCCACGGGACGAACGAGATCTGCTCCGGGGCGAGCCAGCAGAGGAGCAGTAGTATTCCCGCTCCCAGCTCGACAGCACCTGCACCCCGCTCACCGCCCGGCGTAGCAGCAGCCCGCGACGACGAGCCGGCCGCGTCCGGACAGCTTCAGCCCTCGAGAAGGATCCCTCACATCACCGCTTCCGACCATCCCCTGCTCGGCGGCCTGCTGGTCGGCAGGCCACCGGGGGAATCCCCGCTGTGCCACGTACGGCAGGTGCCCGCTCGCCCGCTGACCACCGACGACTGGCCGTCCTGGGTCCCCGCCGAGCTCCAGGCGGCCCTGGCTGCCGGCGGGGTCGACTCCCCGTGGCCACATCAGGTACAGGCCGCCGAGCGCGCCTGGGCCGGCGAGTCGATGGTCATCGCCACCGGAACGGCATCCGGCAAGTCGCTGGCCTACCAGCTGCCGATGCTGTCGGTGGTGCTCACCGAGGACCGGGCGCGGGTGCTGTACCTCGCGCCCACCAAGGCGCTGGCCGCTGACCAGCTGCGGTCGGTGAGCAGGCTCGGCCTGGCTGGGGTCCGGGCGGCGACCCTGGACGGCGACACGCCGCAGGAAGAGCGCGACTGGGTGCGCCAGGACGCGAACGTGGTGCTCTCCAATCCGGACATGCTGCATCGGACGGTGCTCCCCCAGCACGCTCGATGGGCCTCGTTCTTCCGCCGGCTCCGATTCGTGGTGATCGACGAGTGCAATCACTACCGCGGCATGTTCGGCTCGCACGTGTCGCTGGTGCTGCGGCGGTTGCGGCGGCTCTGCGCGGCGTACGGCTCGTCGCCGGTGTTCGTGCTGGCCTCTGCCACCTCCGCCGATCCGGGCGCGGCGGCTTCGCGGCTGGTGGGCTTGCCGGTGGCCACCGTCGACGAGGACTTCGCGCCGCGGGGCGAGCGGACGGTGGCGCTGTGGGAGCCGCCGCTCACCGCCAGCCGCGGCGAGAACTCCGCCCCGGTCCGCCGCGCCGCCGGCTCCGAGGCCGCCCACCTGCTGGCCGATCTGGTCATCGCCGGAGCGCGGACGCTGGTGTTCGTCCGGTCCCGGCGCGGTGCCGAGCTGACCGCGCTGACGGCCAAGCGGCACCTGGTCGAGGCCGGCGCCGGGGAGCTCTCGCCGCGGGTGGCCGCCTACCGCGCCGGTTTTCTCGCCGAGGAGCGCCGGGCGCTGGAGCGGTCGCTGTCCTCGGGCGAGCTGCTCGGCGTGGCTACCACCAATGCCCTGGAACTCGGCGTGGACATCACCGGGCTGGACGCGGTGGTGCTGGCCGGCTATCCGGGGACGCTCGCCTCGCTCTGGCAGCAGGCCGGACGAGCGGGGCGCCGCGGCCAGGACGCGCTCGTGGTATTCGTGGCCCGGGACGACCCGCTGGACACCTATCTGGTGCATCACCCGGAGTCGATCTTCGCCCGGCCGGTCGAGGCCACGGTGACCGATCCGACGAACCCGTATGTACTTACTGGGTCCGCAGCTGTGCTGCGCGGCGTACGAGGACGCGCTGACCGAAGCCGACGTCGCCCTGTTCGGCGGCGCCGACGCCGAACCCGTGCTCGTGGAGCTGGTGGAGCGCGGGCTGCTGCGGCGCCGTCCGACGGGTGGTACTGGACGGACCGGGAACGCCCACCGCCGATATCCGGGGCGGTGGTGGGCAACCGGTCGCGGTGGTCGACACCCCGTCCGGTTCGCTGCTGGGCACTGTCGACGCCGCCACCGCGCCGGCCACCGTGTACCCGGGCGCCGTATACCTGCACCAAGGCCGGTCCTTCGTCGTGGACCAGCTGGATCTGGAGCACGGGTCCGCGCTGGTGCACCCGGAAGAACCGGACTGGACGACCAGCGCCCGCGAGATCACCGACATCGCGGTGGTCCAGACGCTGCGGACAGAGCTGCTCAACGGCGTGAGCGTGCACTTCGGCAGCGTCCAGGTGTCCAACCAGGTGGTCAGTTACCAGCGCCGACGGTTCAGCGGTGAGATCCTCGACGAGACGCCGCTGGACATGCCGGTGAGCGAGCTGGTGACCAAGGCGGTCTGGTACACCCTCGACGAGTTGCTGGTCGCCGATACCGGGCTGGAGTTGGTGGACCTTCCCGGGCGCCCTGCACGCCGCCGAGCACGCCGCCATCGGCCTCCTGCCGCTGTTCGCGACCTGTGACCGGTGGGATATCGGCGGCGTGTCGACGGCACAGCACGCCGACACCGGGCGGCCCACCGTGTTCGTCTACGACGGGCACCCCGGTGGCGCCGGTTTCGCCGCGCACGGGCACTCGGTACTCCCTGACTGGTTGACCGCGACCCTGTCCGCGATCGAGGCCTGCGAGTGCCGGGGTGGTTGCCCGTCCTGCGTGCAGTCGCCCAAGTGCGGGAACGGCAACAACCCGCTGGACAAGGACGGGGCGACGGTGGTGCTGCGGCTCGTGCTCGCGGCTCTGGGCGGACGACCCGCCTCGGCCCCTCGCGCGACGCATCAACCGTAAAAACCATCGGATTATGCGTAGTAGAGCGTCGGCGTTGTTCCCCGTCTTCCGCTCCCCTGCCCAGGCGGAATTCTCGCGGCAACCCCTTGCTGTACCCCGAACACGAACAGACCGTCAGCGACTTGTCCCGCCGGCTGTCGATCGCTCTTACGACCGTCTCCGACGAGGTATCGCGATTGCTGATGGCTGACCTGCTGACCAGCCGGACGGTGGGACGATCCACCTGCTGCGGCCTAACACAGCCAACCGGCTCGTCGCTCCCCTGACCGAGATCGTGCTTTCGACGATGGGTCCACATCGCTTGGTGAAAGAAACCTGGCGAGCATCGACGGCGTGATCCGGCTGCTCGTGGACGGCCCGTTATCGATGCGAGCCGGGACCACCACCTCACGACCTGGACGTCCTCATCGTGGACGCCCCAAACTGGAGTACCAGGCGTGGCGCGCGCAGATCATCGCCAGCACTTGAGGCGTTTGCGGTTCGTGGTTCGTGGTTCGTGCCCGGGCTCGTCGTGCTGCCGTGGCTCGTACCCCTGCCCTGTGCGTAGTGGTCGCAGCGCACAACTTGCAGGCGCTAGGGCGGAAGGCGGGCGGCTCTGGTACGGGCGGTAACCAGGCGGCTGCCGAGCATGGGAAACCGTGCCACCTGAGTCACCACGATGGCCACCGAGCCGCTACGTCCTGAGGCATCCAGGGTGGTGGTGCACGACTGAACACCGGCGCCGTTCTCGGCCACCACCCGCCTTGCGGCCTGGCACGGCTCAGTGCCCCTGCCGATCTGCTGAGCCCCCGCCAGGGCACCGAGGTCAGCGGCACGCTCGGCACGGTGGCGAGCCAACACGGCCGACCCCGCCACCACCGCAACCATCGCCGCGGCCACCACCAGCGCGCCGAACCCGAGCACCCACACCGTCGCCGAACCACGGTCGCCACCCACCCGAAGCCGACCGGTCACGGTGAACCCTGACCTCACGGCGCCCCCTGACCTCACGGCGGACCTTGAGCGCTCGCGCCGGTCGGCTCCGTCGCCACCACCGCCGTTTCGGTGATTGTCACGGGTGGCAGCCAGCTCACCGGCCGCAGACGCAACCGCACCGTCACAGTGGTGTCCCCCGACGCAGATTTAGACGCCGACCCCGACCCGGTATTCAGCACGCTCGCCCCGTGCCCGGCCACCGCCCGCACCAGCCGTGGCGCTGCATCCGGGTCGCCACGCGCAATGGTCCTGGCGGCCTCCCGAGCGGCGTCGGCGCAGCGCACCCGTGCCTGTCCAACCCCGACGGCTGCCACCGCGACGAACGCCAGCAGCACCAGCACCGGCAGCGCGGTCGCCAGCTCAGCCGTCACCATCCCGCTCTCGCCCCGCACCCTGCGAGCCACCAGCCGCGCCACACCCCGCCACCTCGTCACAAATACACGTCTCGTCACAGAGACAGACGTCGTCACAGAAACACACGTCGTCACAGAGACACATTGAGCGCCGACGTCACGATGTGCGAGAGGGCTTCCTGCACCGCCGCGCTGCGAACCACCTTGAACAGCACCGCCGCGAACGCCACTGCCGCGACCGTCCCGACGGCATACTCGGCAGTGCTCATTCCGGCCTCCGTCCCCAGCCGTGTGACCCGCACACGGAGCTGCCGAAGCAGCTGTCCCACTCGTGCCATGTTGTGTCTCCCCACCGGTCTGTGCCCCTCGATTCGTTCGAAGCAGCTGACTACGACCTTCGCTGATGCAGCCGACGAAAAACGGGCGCGAGCCGGGATTGTGGAAAGCCCACTGTGCTGTGGACGACGGCTAACCTGCGGTCATGGTGACCGTCGATGAGGTGGCCCGACTGGCCTCGGCGCTGCCAGAGGTGACCGAGGGCGAGCGGTACGGCAACCGGAGCTGGAGCGTCGCCGGCAAGGCGTTCGCGTGGGAGCGCCCGTTCAGCAAGGGCCGATCTCAGGCGCTTCGGCGAAGCCACCGCACCTGACGGACCGATCCTCGCCGTGCGAGTACTGGACCTGGCCGACAAAGGGGCTGTTCTCGCCGAGAACCCCAACGGATCCTTCACGATCCCGCATTTCGACCGCTATCCCGCCGTGCTGGTCCGGCTTGACCTGGTCGCCAGCACCGCACTTCGGGAGGCGCTACTCGACGGCTGGCTGGCCTGCGCGTCGACGGCTGGCTGGCCTGCGCGCCGCGCGCCCTCGCCGACCGGTACTTCAAGAGCTAGGGCATACCGCTCAAGCGGGCGGACCTGGGACGTTATGTTGTAGCCAGCGGCTCGAACCGGAAGCCCTTCCTTGCACTACGGCCACGTCCAGTGGCGGAGGACCGCATGTCATCTGGCATCCCAGCATCAGAGCTCTCCGACGACGACCTCAAGCGCGAGCTGACCCACCTGCACGAGAAGCGGCACGACATCTTTCTCGATGGCACCACCGAGCAGCTGGCCCATCACACCTTGCGGATGCGCGAGCTCGAAGAGGGCTACCTGCGGCGGTTCACCGGCGAGGTCCGCGATGCCGAGGACAAGCTCAACGACCTGTAGCCGCGGCAGGACATGGTCGGCGATGGCCACCGCCCTGGAGCGCCCTGGCGCTGAGCGTTACTGGCCCGGGACCTGCAGGTCGCGGCGCCCGCGCTATCGCGATAAGGCGTTCAGTCGTCGGGCGAGGCTGACGTTCAGCACCGCCACGCGATCCCCTGCCTCACCGCGGTCACGGCCAGCACGCCTCTCGACGCCGCCACCAGCCCTCGGCGACGGCGACGGCGAGCAGGTGCGAGCGCACCCCTGGCTGAGCAGGATAGGGAGCACGCAGGGAGGTTCGCTATGCAGAACTCCGAAGGGCCGCCGGTCTACAGCGCCTTGACGCTCCGTCTGGTGCTGGCCTCGTTCGGCATCGTCTTCTTCGTCGGGGCCGCGATCGCGGCGATGATCGGCGGCCTCTGGTGGTTGGGCGCCATCCTGTGGATCGGCGCCGTCGTCGGCGTGGTGGATATCGTGGTCATCGCCCGACGCAAGCACAGGGGCGAGCCGGGCTGACCTCAGGAGCCCTTGCGTCCCGGAACTCCCAGAAGGTACTGCTGCGCCATCAGACCGAGCCGCACCGCCCCGCTCCGCCCCGGCACGACCGCGCGTCGATCGGCCGGCGGGACCGACCACGTGCCCAGATTCGCCGCTCCCCGGGCGCGCGCGTTACGGTGTGCCCGCCGGGGGAACCCGGACCGCACCTGGGCCACAGGCGAGCGGATCCAGCTGGTCCGGACACAGGTACGGGGAATCAGGACTCCGTTCGGATCGTGTCCGCCCGGAGGTTCAGTGCTCGATAGCGAGCTCGCCATGGCCGCCGCGGCCGCGGCCGGGGATGCCTCCGCGGCGCTTGCGGTGGCCGACGCCGCCACCGCCCTCGTCTTTCCGACCGGTCCCGCGACGACCGAGCCGTCCGCCCGCTGTGTTCAGGAGCTGCTGAGCGACCTGGCCGAGATCGATCTCACCGTCGCCCGGGTGGTCGAGCCGCAACTGGACGCACTGTTGATCCTGCGCGAGGCCGGCGTGCGGATCCGACCGGGCCGGTGGGGCGTGTACGCCTCCGAGGCGCCGGGGCTGGTGCTCAACGCTGTGCGGGTGGACGACGGCTGGCGGCTGGACGGTGTCAAGGAATGGTGCTCGCTGGCGGGAATCCTCGACCGCGCGCTGATCACCGCCCGCACGGACGAGGGCTACCGGCTCTTCGCCGTCGACCTGCACCATCCCGGGGTCAGCGTGGGCGATCCGGCGGGCTGGGCCGCGCGTGGGCTCACCACCGTGGTCAGCACCGCGGTGGAGTTCAGCGCGGTGGCCGCCGAGCCGGTCGGAGCGGTGGACTGGTACCTGATCCGGCCGGGCTTCGGCTGGGGCGGCATCCGGGTGGCCGCGTGCTGGTACGGCGGCGCGCGAGCCGTGTACCACCACCTGCGCGCGGCGCTCGGGACCCGCAGCCGGCCCGACCCGATCCGGCAGGTCGCTCTCGGCCACGCTGAGGTCGCATGCTGGTCGGCCGCCCTCGCACTGGAGCACGCCGCGGCCGAGATCGACGCCGGCCACGCCTGCGCGGATGCCGGCGCGGTGCTCGCGGCCCGGACCCGCGCGCTGGTGGCCGATGCGGTGGAGACGGTGCTGCGCGACAGCGGGCACGCCCTCGGCGCGGCCCCGCTCGCCTTCGACATCGACCATGCTCGCCGCGTCGCGGACCTGCAGCTCTACGTCCGCCAGCACCACGCGGAGCGTGACCTTGCCGCCCTTGCCGCCCTGCCGCGGCCGGGCGGGTGAGGGCTTTCAGCCATCGGGACGAGGGAATCGCGCCGTCGCGGTGGCGCGCGGAGCCCTGGTGGAACGAGGCGTTGCCGATCGGCCTGCCACCCACGGGCACCCGGATCGTGGCACTCGCCGCCCATCCCGATGACGAGACGCTTGGCATCGGCGGCCTCCTGCACGCGGCGGCGCGGGGCGGCCTCGACGTGACCGTGGTGGTGGCCAGTGACGGCGCCGCCTCGCATCCGGGCTCGCCGACGCACTCACCGGAGCGGCTCGCGGTTCTGCGCCAAGCCGAGATTCTGGCGGCGGTGGCGAGGTTGGCCCCGCTGGCCACGGTGCGCTGGCTCGGCCTGCCCGACGGCGACCTCTCCGCGCGGGTGGACGACATCGCCCTGGCGCTCGGCGGGGTGCTGGGCGACGACACCGATCTGTGGTTGCTGTCGACCTGGCGTGCGGACGGCCATCCCGACCACACCGCATGTGGGCTCGCCGCGGAGCGGGCGGTGGCCGACCGGTCCCGAACCCGGTGGTGGGAGTACCCGGTGTGGCTGTGGCACGCCGGGAACCCGTCGGCGCTGCGCGCCCAGCTGAGCCGGGACGTCCGACGCTTCGCCCTGGACGGCGACGACCGGACGGCTCGGGCGGAGGCGCTCGCCGCATTCAGCAGCCAGGTGCTCCCGCTGTCGTCGGAGCCCGGTGACGAGGCTGTGCTGCCGCTGGCGGTACTGGCGCACGCCGACCGGAACCAGGACGTGCTGTTGGAGCCGGGCGGTCATCCGGCCGCGTCGCAGGAGTACTTCGCCCGGCTGTACGCGAGTGCCGAGGACCCATGGTCGTTCGAGTCGAGCTGGTACGAGCGGCGCAAGCGCTCGGTGCTGCTAGCCGCCCTGCCGCGGGAGCGGTTCCGGCGCGCCTTCGAGCCGGGCTGCGCGCGGGGCGACCTCAGCGTGCTGCTGGCCGACCGCAGCGACTGCCTGATCGCTGACGAGTGGTCCGAGCAGCCGCTCCGCGCGGCTCAGCGACGGCTCGCCGGCCGGAGCGGGGTCGAGGTGAGACGCGGCAGAATTCCGGACGACTGGCCGGCCGGTGCGTTCGACCTGATTGTGCTGTCCGAGCTGGCGTACTACGTCGCTGACCTCGCGCTGCTGGCGCGCCGGGTGCTGGCGAGCCTGGACGCCGACGGGGTGGTGGTCCTGCTGCACTGGCGCCGGATCGCGCCGGACCACCCGCACACCGCCGAGACGGTTCACCTCGCGTTGCGCGCGGCGCTGCGGTTGCCGGTACTCGTTCGGCACGAGGAGGACGACTTTCTGCTCGACATCCTCGCTCGTGATCCCCGGTCGGTGGCCGCGCGAGAGCCTGCGCTGTGACCGTCGAGCAGCTCGGCTTCGCCCTGTGACCGTCGAGCGGCCATCGTGACAATCGGCTTTGCGCTGTGAACATCGAGCGAATCGGTGTCGTCGTGCCGGCCCGCGACGAGGCGCCCCGGCTGGAACCGTGCCTGCGTGCGCTTGCCCGGGCGGTGGCAGCCGTGGAGCAGCCGGTCGACGTCGTGCTGGTACTGGACAGCTGTGCCGACGACTCCGCGGCCATCGTGGCCCGGCTGAGCCCTGATCTGCCCCTGAACCTCGCGGTGGTAACGACGGCGTACGCAGCGGCCGGCGCCGCTCGCGCTGCTGGCGTGGACCACCTGCTGAGCGCGGCGGGCACGGCGGGCACCTGGATCGCGACGACCGATGCGGACTCGACCGTGCCGTTGCATTGGCTGCGCGGTCACCTGCGCTGCGCGGCACGGGGAGCTGAGGTCGTCGCGGGGACGGTGCGGGTGCTGGACTGGCATGCTCGCTCGCCTGAGGTCCGCACGCGGGCCGAAGCCCTGTACGCGTGGCCGCTGAGGACCGGGGGCCACGGGCATGTGCACGGAGCGAACCTCGGGATCTCGGCCCCGTTGTACCGGCGGCTCGGCGGTTTTCCGCTGCGTACTCATGACGAGGACGTGCGGTTGATGGCGGCCGCCGAGGCCGCTGGCGCCGTGGTGGCCTGGGCGCCCGACATCGCTGTGACGACCTCAGCCCGCTCCGATGCCCGAGCCCCGCACGGTTTCGCCGCCCACCTAGACCGGCTGGCGGCCGGCTGAGGTCGGTGCGGCGGACGGTGGTGCGGGTCCGCTGACGGTCACGTCGGCATCCCGCCCAGCACATCGCCTGCGATACCCGCCACCACCGGCACCACCCCGATGCACACGAACGCCGGCAGAAAGCACAGCCCGAGCGGCAGCAGGGACAGCACGCCCACTCGTTCGGTTCGGGCGATGGCCTGGCTCTGCTGGGATGCTCGGCATTCCTGCGCCGCGGCCGACAGCGCCCCCGCGAGCCGGGCGCCGCTGTGCGCACACCGTCGACCTGCTGCCGTGACGGGGCCATAGCCGGCGATGGCGTCGAGCGCGGTCCAGGCCTGAACCGGATCGGTGCCCAGTTGCAGCAGCCGGCCCACTCGTTGCAGGGGCTCCACGACAGCTGCGTGCGACGGCGAGCCGAACTGCTCAACGGCAACCGCAACCCCGGCGATGGCCTGGTCCGGCGGAGCACCGGCCGACAGGGAAGAGGCAACGAGATCAAGCACAAACGCTATCGATCGCGCATCGGGAGGCGTCGAGCCAACAGTGACCTTGCGCAGGACGATCGCCAGCCCCGCTCCGGCCGGGAGCGCGGCAACCAGCCCCACTGTGCCGCCGAGTGTCGCGAGGGCCAGGGCTGCCAACGTTCCGGCTACGAACGGCAACCGCCGGGGAGTCAGCAACCGGTTCCGCACGGCCCCCTGCCGCGTGCTGCGGTGGGCCGGCTCCCGGCCGGGTCGGCGGGTTCCGGACAGCACCAGTCCGGCGGCCAGGGCCAACCAACCACCCGGCGCGATCAGCAGACCCCCGATCACGGCAGTGCGCCACGGGTCAGCGCCAACGTCCACACCAGGCCGGCGACGTCCAGCATCACTCCGGCCGTCAGGGCCGCCAATCCGATGGGCGTGTGCAGCAGCACGCGCGCCGGATGTGCCCCCATCGCGGCGCCCATTCCCAGCCCGATGGCCGGTAGTACGGCAAGCAGTACCGCGGAGGTCCTGGGTCCGGTCAGTGCGGCCTGCACGGCTCGGCGGGTGGCCCGATCGGCAGCTACATCGGCGTGTACCCCGGCCAGCACGTCGGTGAGCGGCGAACCGCCCTGGGTGGCGGTCGCGCACGCCACCGCCAACGGCGCCAGCATCGGCTCGGCTGCGAGAGCGGCTGAGACCTCGACGCCCTGTGCGGCCAGCACTGCGGCAGCGGCCATCGCGGAAGCGTGCCGGCCGGACACCGGGGCAGCGGCGGAGAATGCGCCGGAAACCGTGGCGCCCGCGGCGTACTCACCGGACAGCGCAGCGACGGCCGCAAGCAATTCGGTGCGCGCCCGGTCGCTGTCGCGATCACCGGCGAGCAATCTCGCGCACCGGGCAAGCGCAAAGGCCGCAGCCGCCGCGAGCACCCCGGGCACGGGTCCGGCGAGCGCACCGCAGGCGACGGCCAGCAGCGCGGCGCACAACCACGGCCGACCGGCGACGGCCCGTGCCACGGACCGAGCGCCTGGCAGCACCGCTGTCCGGCTCACCTCTGTCGGCCGCCCCAACCGGGCCGTGCCCAGCCATGCCAGCCGTCGCGCGGCCGGCGCCGGAAGCGGTACTGCAAACACAGCAATACCGAGCAGGCAGAACGCGATCGGCGTCACGAGCGCAACAGCGACGGCACCGGCAACTGCGCCTCGTCCAGTCGACGGGTCAGCTCAGCAGCAGCGGGGTGCAGGCCGCCGGTCCGGTTCCACACCAGGCGCGGCTCGGGTTGGTCACCCAGGCGCGGCCACAGAGCAACTTGCTCGACCCGGCGCTGCCCACCCCGATCCCGCCGGATGTGCACGAGCAGGTCCAGGGCGCTGGCGGCCTGGGCGACCAGCGCGGCGGCGGACATGCCGCCCAGAGCAGCCAGGGCAATCAGCCGCGCGGGCACGTCGGACACCGAGTTGGCGTGCACGGTGGCCGCGCCGCCGTCATGACCGGTATTGAGCGCGCCCAGCAGTTCGACGATCTCCGCGCCACGGAACTCGCCCACCACGATCCGGTCGGCCCGCATCCGCAAGGACTGCCGGACCAATTCGCGCAGCGGCACATCGCCGGCCCGCTCGACGTTCGCGGCGCGGGCGAGCAGTGCCACTACGTGCGGGTGGTCGACGGCGAGCTCTGCCGCGTCCTCGATGGTGATGATCCGTTCACAGGGGCCGACCGTGCCGAGCAACGCGGCCAGCAGCGTGGTCTTGCCAGTACCGGCTCCGCCGCTGATCAGCATGGTCAGCCGCGCATCGATCAGCGTCGCCAGCAGCTCTGCGAGGTCGGCGGGGAGCGCGCCGAGTGCTACCAGGTCCGACAGGCTCAATCGGCGCCGCGCGAGCACCCGCAACGACAGGGTCGGGTGCGCGACCAGCGGCGGCAGGATCGCGTGCAGCCGGGTGCCGTCCGGAAGTGCGGCGTCGACGTAGGGCGCGGCGTCGTCCAGCCGACGCCCCGCCTGCGCGGCGAGCCGGGTGGCCAACCGGCGCACTGCCGCGTCGGACTCGAAGTGCAGTGGCCAGCGCTCGAGCCCACGTCCTCGGTCGACCCAGACCTGATCGGGCGCGTTGACCAGCACATCGGTCACCCCCTCGGCGGACAGCGCATCCTCGAGCGGGCCCGCGCCGGTGAGCTCCGCGGTCAGCTGGCCGGTCAGCTCGGACAGCGCGCCGGAGTCGAGCAGCAGCGCGGATTCCTGCCCGGCGACCTGAGCCATACCAAGCCCGTCGGTGCCACTGGCCAGCCGTGAACGCACCCGATCCACCAGTTGCCCGTTCATGCCGGCACCGCCATTCGATCCGCCGCCGGTGCAAACGATCGGCTGTCCGAACGGCACCAGTCGAGAACGGCCGCCGCGGCCAGCCGGGTCTGCTTGCGTACCCGCCTCACGTCCAGACCGGCCGGGGACTTGCTGGCGGGGTCATGGGGTAGCTCGGCCAGGACCGCGAGGCCGAGCAGCTGGGCAATCCGCGCGGTCGGCAACGCACGTGACGAGCCGCGTACCACCGCAGCGGTCGACGTGGCGTCGAGGCCGGCGGCGATCAGCGCGCTCGCGGTCACGCCACGCACCTCGGCCGGGACGATGAGGATCGTGCGGTCACACCGCGCGAGCGCCGCCTGCCGCAACGGAGAGGGCCAGCGTGCCAGGTCTAACACCACGGTGCTGACCGAAGCGGCGGCGTCGACAACCCGGCCGAGCACCGCCGGATCAAGCACCTGAGCATCGTCAGCGGCCAGGAACGACACCTCGCCCCAGCGAGGAAGGCCATCCCGCAACACCGCCGGGTCGAGCGTGCCGCCACGCAGCCGGACCTGCCTCCAGCGCGGGCCCGGCAGTTGTTCGCACCCGAGCAGCACGTCGATACCGCCGCCGGTCACATCGCAGTCGATGAGAAAGGTGTGGCCGATGTCCGAGCCGGCGCAACCGGCCAGCACCGCGGCGAACACACTCGCTCCGGCGCCGCCGCACCCCGACAGCACTCCAATGGTCGTCATGGATACAACTCTGGCCACCGGCGGGCAGCTCAGCGCCGCCCCGCAGCGATCTGTGGACAACCGCGGGCGCTGTGGACAGGGACCTCGGTAGCCACGCTGGGCATTACAACTCGCACTCAGCGTTACGGTTGACAGGCAGCTCACCAGCTGGCTGGCTATCCTCACCAGATGGCTAGCTCTGCGGCGTTCTTCGATCTCGACAAGACGATCATCGCCAAGTCGTCCACCCTGGCGTTCGGAAGGCCCTTCTACCAAGGCGGCCTGATCAATCGCCGCACCGTGCTCCGCAGCGCCTACGCCCAGTTCCTCTTCGCCCTGGCCGGCGCGGACGAGGACCAGATGGACCGGATGCGGGACTACCTGACCGCCATGTGCGCCGGCTGGGACGTGCAGCAGATCCGCGACATCGTCACCGAGACGTTGCACGAGATCATCGATCCGCTGGTCTACAACGAGGCCGTCGACCTGATCGGCGAGCACAAGGCGGCCGGTCGCGACATCGTCATCATCTCCTCCTCCGGGGATGAGGTGGTCCGTCCGATCGGTGAGATGGTCGGCGCGGATCACGTCATCGCGACCCGGATGGTCGTGAACGAGGGCCGCTACACCGGTGAGGTCGAGTTCTACGCCTACGGCCCACACAAGGCTGCCGGTTTGCGCGCGCTGGCTGAAGAGCGGGGCTACGACCTCGATCAGAGCTTCGCCTACTCCGACTCCATCACCGACGTGCCGATGCTCGAAGCGGTCGGGCACGCCTACGCCGTCAATCCGGACAAGGCACTCCGCAAGCTTGCTGTGGAGAACGGCTGGCCGGTGCTGGCATTCACCAACGTGGTGCCGCTGCGCGAACGGCTGTCAGGGCTGCGGCCGCCGCAACGAGTCACCGGCGCGGTCGTCGCCGGGACGGTTGCCGGACTGGCCGGGCTGGCCTGGCACCACCGCACGCGACGAGCGAGCCGGGTCTGAACCACCGGCGGCTCGTGCCACGGCCTCCGCGGAAACATTCGCGTAACTATTGCCAGGCGGCGACCCGGCGGAGTACCAATGAGGCACGGGAACTTCGGTTGGCTCTGGCGGTCCGCCCCCACCAGCTGAGGCTCCCGCCAGTGGGCAACCGGGCACCCACGCGACGACTCAGCCTTGAAGGCTGTCGAACGCGGGCTCCCCACCAGCTCGCGCCCGAGTGCAGGTGCACGCTTGGTAACCCGATTGACCGCAGAGGGGCGCCGTACCCCGGTACGGCGCCCTCGCCCATGTCAGCGCTGTACCCACTGCCGAACCGGCCCAACCACCCCAACCGATCGATCGATCGTCAGCGGTACGCGGGGCCGCCCAGTTCGGGCAGCCGCGGAACCTGCCAGCGCGGATCGGGCTCGAAGTCACACCACGTGCCGTCGAACGGAAACCGGCCCGCGTCCAGGTCGGCGACCACCCGGTGACCCTCTTTCCAGATCTCGGCGGCGCCATCCTCGTCCCAGTAGCCGGGCAGGCCCGTCACCGCGGCCAGGTCGTCGACATCCTTCCACTGCCAGGTCCGATCCGGCAGCGCGACCACGTCCAGCTCGGCATCACAGACATCCACCCCGCGCACGCCGTCCTCAACCCACAGTGGCGAGCGGGTTTCGAGGTTGACGTACCAGCCGTCGAACCGGTGGCCGCTGAACCACCACCACACCGAGTGCGCACGGCCAGGCGGCATCAGAATCAGCGCCGAGCGCCCGAGCCAGCTGCCCGGACGCAACTGCGCGGCACCGAACTCCGCGATCGGTTCGGCCCGGACAGCGGTGCCGTCGGCCTTGATGCGCGATGCGAAACCCGCGCCGACGGGCAACCACAGCAACAGCCCTCGCTCGTCGACGGCCACCACCCGGGTCGCCTGCAGCCAGGATGCGTGCGGGCCGCGCAGATAGCGACGGAGCAGCTCCTCGCCCACCGTCACGACAAGCGGATCAGCCACGAGTGGATCAGCCACGCTGGATCGCCTCACAGATGGCGAGTGACTCGCGGGCCCCGAGCTCGACGGCATGGCAGCAGTGCAGGAGCCACTGGCCGACGCCCTCGGGCCGGCCGGTGCGATAGGCCGCCAGCGCCTCGGCCAGCTCGTGCCGGGCCTCCAAATGCCCGACTTCCAAGGCGACGAGCGACTTGGGGTCCAGGCCGCGCGAGATCAGCGTCAGCCGGGCGGCCGTCCGGGCCACCACCCCGGACGCCGGAGCGAAGGCATCCAGGCTCAGCACCTCCGCCTGCACGATCGCGGCGACCACCACCGCGGGCGCCTCGGTTCCCGCCAGCACGTCGGCCAGCACGTCCAGGCGATGCGCCACCTCGCGGTCCGGGCGCGGGCGGCCGAGCGACTCCGGGTCGGCGAGGTCGGCGGCGGCCAGGGCATGCAGCCGGGCCAGCACCTGCCGGTGCGCCGTCGGCCAGATGTCGGCGAGCACGGCCAGCTCCGAGGACACCCGCAGCGCGCCCTGCACGATCGGGTCCTTGGCCTCGCCGGCGCGAAGCTCGGCCAAGGTGGCGCCGGAGCCGTCCAGCACCGCCGATGCCCAGGCGCCGCGCAGCAACGACTCGGCCGACACGTCGGAGGACCGGCGGCGCAGCACGCGGTTGCCGAGCAGGGTGTCGACCGACTGCCGGCTGGCCGTCACGGCCTCGGTCACACCGGGCAGGTCCAACAGGGGCGCTAACGGATCGGAGCTCACCTACCGAACGGTAGCCAACGCCCGTGCGACCGTCCGCGCGCGGGCGATATGTTGCGGTATCACCGCAGCGGCGTACGAGGTCGGCTCCATCTTCTCCATCGAGGCGCGGCAGGCTACCGTCGGTGCTGCGAAACGCCGTGTCGGGCAGGTGCCCAGCCGGTTACGGACGAAGGAGCGAAATGAGCGAACCGAACGAAGGACTGTCGAACCTGCTGCACGAGGAACGCAGGTTCCCGCCGTCGGAAGAGTTCGCGGCCGCCGCCAATTACGCCGCGGACGCCTACGAAACCGCCGCCGCCGACCGGCTGGCGTTCTGGGACGCCCAGGCCCGCCGGCTGGACTGGGCGACCGACTGGACGCAGACCCTGGACTGGACGGCGGCCCCCTTCGCCGCGTGGTTCGTGGGTGGCACCCTGAACGCCTCGGTGAACTGCGTCGACCGGCACGTCGACGCCGGTCGCGGCGACAAGATCGCCCTGCACTTCGAGGGCGAGCCCGGTGACACCCGCTCGATCAGCTACGCCGAACTCCAGAAACTCGTCGCACGGGCCGCGAATGCGCTCACCGACCTGGGCATCCAGCAGGGCGACCGGGTCGCGGTGTACCTGCCGATGATTCCGGAGGCGGTCGTGTCGATGCTGGCGTGCGCCCGGATCGGCGCCGTCCACTCGGTGATCTTCGGCGGCTTCTCCGCCCAGGCAATCCATGACCGGGTGATCGACGCCCAGGTGAAGCTGGTCATCACCGCCGATGGCGGCTACCGCCGCGGCTCGGTGTTCGGCCTCAAGCCGATCGTGGACGAGGCGCTGGCCAAGGGCGAGACGACGGTCGAACACGTTCTGGTGGTCAAGCGCGGCGGCAACGAGGTCAGCCTCACCGAGGGCCGTGACACCTGGTGGGACGACGCGCTGGCCGCCCAGGCCGACACGCACGAGGCCCAGGCCTTCGACGCCGAGAACCCGCTGTTCATCCTCTACACCTCCGGAACGACGGGCAAGCCCAAGGGCATCATGCACACCACCGGCGGTTATCTCACGCAGGTCGCATATACCCATCACGCAGCCTTCGACCTCAAGCCGGAGACGGATGTGTACTGGTGCACCGCCGACATCGGTTGGGTCACCGGGCACAGCTACATCGTCTACGGCCCGCTCGCCAACGGTGCCACCCAGGTCATCTACGAGGGAACCCCGGACACCCCGCACCGCGGCCGGTTCTGGGAGATCGTCGAGAAGTACAAGGTGTCGATCCTCTACACCGCGCCGACGGCGATCCGGACGTTCATGAAGTGGGGTGAGGACATTCCGGCGAAGTTCGACCTGTCCTCGCTGCGGGTGCTCGGCTCGGTCGGTGAACCGATCAACCCCGAGGCGTGGATGTGGTACCGCCGCGTCATCGGCTCCGACGTCGCGCCCGTGGTCGATACCTGGTGGCAGACCGAAACCGGGGCCATCATGATCAGCCCGCTGCCCGGGGTGACCGCCAGCAAGCCCGGTTCGGCGATGCGAGCGCTGCCCGGCGTCAACGCGGACGTGGTGGACGACCAGGGCAAACCCGTTCCGAACGGCGGCGGCGGCCTGCTGGTGCTCACCGAGCCGTGGCCGTCCATGCTGCGCGGCATCTGGGGCGACGAGGAGCGGTTCGTCGACACGTACTGGTCGCGGTTCGCCGAGCAGGGCTACTACTTCGCCGGGGACGGGGCCAAGAAGGACACCGACGGCGACCTGTGGCTGCTCGGCCGGGTCGACGACGTGATGAACATATCGGGCCACCGGATCTCCACCACCGAGGTCGAGTCGGCGCTGGTGTCGCACCCGTCCGTTGCCGAGGCCGCCGTGGTCGGCGCGAATGACCCCACCACCGGCCAGGCGATCGTCGCGTTCGTCATCCTGCGTGGCACCGCTGCCGATGGAGGTGCCGAGATGGTGACCGAACTGCGCAACCACGTGGCCGTCGAGATCGGAGCGATCGCCAAGCCGCGCCAGATCCTGGTCGTCGCCGAGCTTCCGAAGACCCGGTCCGGAAAGATCATGCGGCGGCTGCTGCGCGATGTCGCCGAGCACCGGGCCGTCGGAGACGTGACGACACTGGCCGACTCGTCGGTGATGGCGCTGATCTCGGAAGGGCTGGCGGGCACTAAGTCCGAAGGCTGACCTGGCAGGGTCAGCCGAAGTACAAAACCGGCAGGGCCAGCCGCGGCCGGACGGCCGGAGTATCAGATCGCAGATGAGGCCGTCCGCCGGAAGCGCCAGTACCGAGGCCAGCACGCCCGCCACCGTCTCGGGCCGCAGGTAGTCGTTCTCGTAGGCCCGCAGCGCGAACTTCGACGCGGCATAGGTTGCCAGCGGAGCCCGCGCGTCCAGCCCGGACCCGGAGTTCACGAACACCACGGTGCCGCCGGCCGCGCGCAGGGCGGCCAGTAGCAGCCGGGTCAGCTCGGCCACCGCCGTTACGTTGACCGCGAACTGCTCGGCGAAGTGGGCCGGAGTGGTCTCCGCCAGCGGCCCCGGCGATGCGGGTTCGTGGGTTTGCCCGGGGTTCGGGCATGATTCAGTGGTAACGGCGCAGGTCTGCGCACAACACGAGCGAAGGGATCCCGACGGGTGACCGCAAACCATGGTTCGACACAGGTGACAGGTGACCAGGTCTCGATCGGCACCCTGGTCGCTCAGGCCTCCAGCAGCTTCAGCACCCTGCTGCACGGTGAGATCGAACTGGCCAAGCTCGAGGTCAAGGCTTCGGTCAAGAACGCCGGCACCGGCGCCGGGATGTTCGCCGCCGCGGCTGTGCTGGGCGTGTTCGCCCTGATCTTCGGCCTGATCGCGCTGGCCGAGGGACTGGTCGCCCTGGGCGTCTGGCGCTGGCTGGCGTACCTGATCGTGTTCGTGGTCCTGATCGCGGTGGCCGGCGTGCTGGTGCTGATGGGCATCCGCAAGGTGAAGCGCGTCAAGGCTCCGCAGCAGACGATCGACAGCACCAAGGATACCGTCACCGCGCTGCGGCAGGCGACGGCTCACCAGCCGACGCACCGGGCATAGCCAGCCGCCTTGAGCAGCCCCGACGACTCCGTCGTCCTGGTCAACGGACCGTGGATCCACCGGACGATCCGGGCCAACGGCATCGCTCTGCACGTGGTCGAGGCGGGCGAGGGTCCGCTGGTGCTGCTGCTGCACGGCATGCCGACGTTCTGGTGGACCTGGAGCCGCCAGCTCACCGACCTCGCCGACGCCGGTTACCGGGCCGTCGCGGTGGACCTGCGCGGCTACGGGGCCTCGGACAAGACGCCCCGGGGCTATGACGCGACCACCATGGCCTCTGACATCGCGCAGCTGGTCACCGCCCTGGGCGCCCGGGACGCCGTCATCGTCGGCACGGACGTCGGTGGCCTGCTGGCCTGGACCATCGCCGCGCACCATCCGCAGGTGGTCCGCCGGATCGCGGTGCTGGGGGCCGCCCATCCGCTGCGGCTCCGGTCGGCCATCCTGTCCGCGCACGGGGCTCAACGCCATGCCTCGTCCTACGCGCTGACGACCTTCCAGGTCCCGCGCTACGGCGAGCGCCTGCTCAGCAGGGACGGGATCTTCATCCGTCAACTGTTCGACAGCTGGTCCGGCCCGCGGTGGCGCGGCACCCCGAACTATGTCAGCGCGGTGCGGCGCTATGCCGAAGCAATCCGCATCCACCCGACCGCGCACTGCTCGCTGGAGTTCTTCCGCTGGGCGGTGCGCTCGCTACCCCGTCCGGACGGCAGGGCGTACGCGACATCCATGCGGCAGCCGATCACCAGGCCGGTGCTGCAACTGCACGGCGACTTCGACGGCTGCGTGCTGCCCGCCACCGCCCAGGGCTCGTCGCGGCATGTATCGGCCGACTACGAGTGGCAGCTGCTGACCGGCGTGGGGCACTTTCCCCAGCACGAGGTTCCCGAACGGGTGTCGGACGAGCTCATCCGGTGGGCAAAACTCGGCTAGCTGCCCAGCACGACGAGCTTGCCGGTCTGCCCCTGGGCGATGTGGATCGTGCACACGAAGGTGTACGTGCCCGGCGCCGGCGCGGTGAACTCCACCGACCTGGTCTCACCGGGATCGATCAGCGGCACATTGTCGGCGGGAAAACCCTGCAGCGACCAGTCGTGCGGCGCGCCCGTACCGGTGTGCTTCAGCGTGATCTTCACCTTGCCGGGGTGCACCGTGATCGTGGACGGGTAGAAGCGATAGGTCTGGTCGGTGGTGATGGTGACCTGCTGCACGCCGGCCTGTGCCGAGGCGGTGGTCGCGCCCACGTGCGGGTTCCGGTTGATGGCCGACTCGGTCTGGCAGCCGGTCAGCAACACCGCGGCAGCCGCGGCAGCGTACACGCAGGCGGGAGCACGGCGGTGACCGGTGACCGGTCGGGTCCAGCTGGGGATGGGCACCATCCGAACGTACCCGCCGCGGATGTGAGCCGGACCGGAGTGCGCCCGGCGGTCAGCTCGCTTCGGGCAGTCCCCGGACGGCGTCGCGGTTCCACGGTCGCTCCCACCCGGCCAGGCGCAGCAGCCGGTCGAGCAGCCCGGCGGTGAACCCCCACACGAACAGGCCGCTCACCTCGAAGCCGGGTCCGGTGAATCCGGACGGGTGCCGCACGGTGAACCGGTTCGCGGGATCGAGCAGCTCGGCCAACGGCGCCCGGCGAACCCCGGCGACCTCCGCCTCGTCCACGATCCCGACGGGGTGCGGCTCCCGCCAGTACGCCAGCACCGGTGTGACGACGAAACCGGACGGCGGCAGCCACAGCGCGGGCAGCTCGGCCAGCACGTCGACGGTCCGGGGCCGGACGCCGACCTCCTCCTCGGCCTCGCGCAGCGCCGTGGCCGCGGACGAGGCGTCCTCCGGATCGGTGGCGCCCCCGGGAAAGGCGACCTGGCCGGCGTGACTGCGCAGCGTCGCGGCGCGCTGCAACAGCAGCACGTCGGCCACCTCGACGCCGTCCGGGGAGGCGAACAGCATCAGCACCGCCGAATGCCTGCCACTGCCGTCGGACGGCGGAACGAACCGCGACAGGTCCCGGGCCTCGACGGTGCCGGCCGCCTCGGCCAGCGGGCTCAGCCACTGCGGCACGGCGATGCTGTGCTGTGCCGGGTGGCTCATCCGGCGAGTTCCGGATCGGTCTGGGACGGGCTCTTGACCAGCTTCGCGGCCGCGACCGGATCCCTCTCGCCGATGCCGGCGGACGGGCACAGCTTGGCGATGGGGCACACCCCACAGGCCGGCCGGCGCGCGTGGCACATCCGGCGGCCGTGCCAGATGACGCGGTGCGACAGCATCGTCCAGTCCTTGCGGGGGATCAGCGCGGCGACGTCGGACTCGACCTTCACCGGATCGGTGTTCTCCGTCCACTTCCAGCGCTGGGACAGTCGGCCGAAATGGGTGTCGACGGTGATGCCGGGTATGCCGAAGGCGTTGCCCAGCACCACGTTGGCGGTCTTGCGGCCGAAGCCCGGCAGGGTGACCAGCTCGTCCAGGCTGGCGGGCACCTCGCCGTCGAAGCGCTCCACCAGCTCCTGCCCGAGCCGGATCAGGCTGTTGGTCTTGGCGCGGAAGAACCCGGTGGCGTGGATGAGGTCCTCGAGCTCGGCGCGATCCGCGGCGGCGTACGCGGCCGCGTCCGGGTACTTGGCGAAGACCGCCGGGGTGACCTCGTTGACCTTCTTGTCGGTGCACTGGGCGGACAGGATGGTGGCGACCGACAGCTCCAGCGGGCTCGAGAAGTCCAACTCGCAGTGCGCGTGCGGGTACAGCTGGGCCAGCTCCCGGTCTATCCGCCGGGCTCGCCGGGTCAGGGCCAGGCTCGATTCCTGCCAGTCGGATTCTTGCCGTTCGATACGCGCCGTTGTCTTCGCCACGCCCACCAGCATATTGGGGCACAATGACAGCCACGATGATCGGATTTCTGGTACTCCTCTTTCCTGTCCTGCTGATGGCCTTCATGCTGATCATGGAGCGCATCGAGGAACCGCTGACGCGCGTCGCGGTCCAACGCGAGGTCGAGGAGTTTCTGGACCACGCCAACCCCGACGAGCTGAACACCCTGGTCCGCGAGGGACCGGAATCGGCGATGTCGGGATTTCGTCGGCGGCTCCGGCGACGTCCCGGCGGCAGTGGGCAGGCTCGGCAGCGCTAGCCGTTTTGTGCGCGTCAGCTGTCGGGCACCGGCATACGCGCGGGTCGCGGCACATCGAGGGTCCGCACACCTTACAATCCGCCAAGGGCACGCGCGCGATCCTGCGCGACAGAACAGCGCGGTTGCGCGCGAGAGGGAAGAGGGAGCTGGCGTGGACGAGATGCTCCGCCGAGCCGGGTTGTTCCAAGGTGTCGATCCGACCGACATCGAAGCCCTTGGCAACCAGTTCGAGATCTTCGACGCGCCCCGTGGCACCACCCTTTTCAACGAGGGCGAGCCCGGCGACAGCCTCTACATCGTGCTCACCGGCAAGGTGAAACTCGGACGTAAGTCCTCCGACGGGCGCGAGAATCTGGTCGCGGTGATGGGGCCGTCCGACCAGTTCGGCGAGCTGTCCCTGTTCGATCCCGGACCCCGTACCTCGACCGCCGTGGTGGTCACCGATGCTCGGGTGGCCCGGCTGCCGAAGGCGGCACTCACCGACTGGATCACCGAGCGGCCGCAGATAGCCCTGCAGCTGCTGCGGGTCGTCGCCCGCCGCCTGCGCCGTACCAACACCATGCTGGCCGACCTGATCTTCGTCGACGTCCCCGGCCGGGTCGCGAAGCAGCTCCTTCAGCTGGCACAGCGCTTCGGCTCGGTGGACGGCGGCCAGCTCCGGGTCACCCACGATCTGACCCAGGAAGAGCTGGCGCAGCTCGTCGGTGCCTCCCGCGAAACCGTGAACAAGGCGCTGGCGGACTTCGCCCAGCGCGGCTGGCTGCGGCTCGAGGGCAAGAGCGTGGTCATCCTGGACCGCGAGCGGCTGGCGCGCCGGGCGCGCTGAGCACGCCCGGTTCGACCAGCAATCGGTTCAACTGACAGCCGATCAGCCCTCGGTGGCTCGCAGGTAGGCGAGCTGCGCGCGTACCGACAGCTCGGCGGCCGGCCACAGCACCCGGTCGACGTCGGCATACACCCGGCGGACGATCTCCTCCGCTGTGCCGTCCCCCGCGCCGAGCGCCGCCCGTACCTGCGCCAGCCGCTGCTCGCGATGGCTGAGGTAGGCCTGCGCCGCGGCCCCGGCGTCGCTGAGCTCCGCTCCGTGTCCCGGCAGCACGGCCACCCCGGTCAGCTCGGTGAGCCGGCGTAGTGAGTACAGGTAGTCGGCCAGCACACCGTCGGGGTGCGCGACCACGGTGGTGCCCCGGCCGAGGATGGTGTCGCCGGTGAGCACCGCGGCCGGCTCGGCGGAAGCCCCGAAGAGACTGGGAAGGACGAAACACAGCGAGTCCGCCGTATGCCCCGGCGTGGCCCAGACCTCCATCCGCACGCCGGCCCCGTTCAGTACGGCTCCCTCGGCGAGGCCCTGCCCGCCGTAACGGTGCGCGGGGTCCAGGGCCAGCACCGGGGCGCCGGTGAGTTCGGCGAGGCGTCCGGCGCCCGCGGAGTGATCGGCGTGGCCATGGGTGAGCAGGATCAGCGGCACCGAGCCGGCCGCGTCCAGAACCGCGCGCAGGTGTGCCTCGTCGTCCGGGCCGGGATCGATGACGACCGCGGCGCGGCGGCTCGGGTCGTCGCGCAGCAGCCAGGTGTTGGTGCCGTCCAGGGTCATCGCGGACGGGTTGTCCGCCAGCACCACCGCCGCGGTCGGGGTGACCTGGCGCAGCGCCTCGTACGCCAGGGTCACGGCGCCGGCTCGCCCGCCGCGGGTTCACCAGCGGCGGCAGCATCAGCGGCGGGGCGCGGTCCGTCGGACAGCTTGCGCCCCGACGCGGTGACGAACGACTCGGGCAGCAGCAGCGTTCGGCCGGCACCGAGATCGGCCACCCACGCCCCGGTCTCGTCCTGGCGCAGCACCGGCTGCACCGGCCGTATCGTCCGTTGCGCGGTGGCGGCGAGCACATCGGCCACCTGTGCGAACGCGGACAGTTCGATCAGGTTCGCCACGGTCGGGGGTAGCATCGGCCGCTCGTCGCGCTCGTACTCGGCCAGGGCGTCGGAAATGGCGATCCAGTCGGCGTGCGAGGCCTCGCCCGTCACGGCTGCCGCCTGCCCACCGGAAGGCACCGCCGCCACGAAGAAGTAGGTGTCATAGCGACGGGGTTCGGCCTGGGGCGTGATCCAGCGTGCCCAGGGCCGGATGCTCTCCAGCGGCAGCGCCACATCGGTCTCTTCACGGATTTCCCGCGCGGCCGTGCGCAGCAGTACCTCGGCCTGCTCCGGCGTAATGCCGAACTGCTCTGCCACGGCACCGGCAGTCGACGCGGACGGACCGCTCGCGTCCACCGGATCGACTCCGCCACCCGGGAACACCGACATGCCGGGGGCGAAGGTCATCTTGGGCACCCGGCGCAGCAACCACGTCTGCAAGCCGGCCGGGGCGTCGCGCAGCAGCACGACGGTGGCTGCCTCTCGGGCGGGCACGGCCGCGCTCATGGTCAGCGAACCTCGACGATCAGCTCGACCTCGACCGGGGCGTCCAGTGGCAGGGCGGCCACGCCGACGGCCGAGCGCGCGTGGGCACCCGCCGCACCGAACACCTCGCCGAGAAAGTTCGAGGCCCCGTTGACGACCGCGGGGTGGCCGGTGAAGTCGGGCGTGGATGCCACGAAGCCGACGACCTTGACGACCCGGACGACGGAGTCGATGCCGACCAGCGCATGCACCGCCGCCAGCGCATTCAGCGCACAGGTGCGGGCGTACCCGGTCGCCTCTTCGGCAGTGACCTCCGCGCCGACCTTTCCGGTGGCCTGCAGGGTGCCGCCCACCATCGGCAGCTGGCCGGAGGTGAACACGTGCTGGCCGGTACGGACGGCCGGAACATAGGCGGCCAGCGGCGCGGGAATCGGCGGCAATTCGACGCCCAGTTCGGCCAGCCGGGCTGAGATCGACGTCATGCGGTGCCTCCAACAAGTGTGGGTCGGACCTCTGGCGGACCGGTTACGTGGCGAAACCTACCCGGTGAGTTTGTACGCTGACTTTGTGCCCACCAGAGATCCCTCTCCCAGACTGCACATCGTGACGGGCAAGGGCGGGACCGGCAAGACCACCGTCGCCGGCTCCCTGGCGCTCGCCCTGGCGCGGCAGTCCAAGCGCGTCCTGCTCATCGAGGTCGAAGGACGCCAGGGCCTGGCCCAGCTCTTCGACAATCCGCCGTTGCCGTCCACCGAGCGACGGCTGGCCGCGACCAGCGGCGGCGGGGTGATCGGGCTGTCGGTCGACCCCGAGACGGCCATGATGGAGTACCTCGAGATGTTCTACTCCATCAAGCGTGGCGCCTCGGTGCTGCGCAGAATGGGGGCGATCGACTTCGTCACCACCATCGCGCCCGGCATGCGCGACGTCCTGCTGACCGGCAAGGTGAAAGAGGCCGTCATCCGCACCGGCCGCAACGGCAAGTCCGCCTTCGACGCCGTGGTGCTGGACGCGCCGCCCACCGGCCGGATCACCCACTTCCTCGAGACGACGAACGAGGTTGCCGGGCTGACCAAGATGGGGCCGATCTACCGGCAGAGCATCGGAGTCATCGAGCTGCTGCACTCCTCCCTCACGCGCGTCCACATCGTCACGCTGCTCGAAGAGATGCCGGTTCAGGAGACCATCGACGCGGCCACCGAGCTGCGCGGCGCCGGCTACCACCTCGGCCGGGTGCTGGTGAACCGGGCCCGTCCGGTCCTGGTCGCGGCCGGCCGGCCGGACGAGTCGCTGCTCGCAGAGGGACTGGGCGAGGCCGGTCTCGATCCGGCGCTGGCCTCGGACCTGGCGTCCGAGGTCGCCGACTACGCCGAGCGGCAGGACGTCCAGATCCGGGCGGAGGCCGACCTGGCCGAGGTCGGCGTGCCGATCACCCGGCTGCCCGAGCTCGCCCCTCCGATGGATCTCGGAACCCTGTACGAGCTTGCCGACGCCCTCGACATCGAAACGTGGTCCGAATGAGCCCTCGACACACGCCTCCCGTCTTCGACATCGACGCGCTGCTCAAGGACCCCGACCTCAAGGTCGTCGTCACCTGCGGCAGTGGCGGGGTCGGCAAGACGACCACCGCGGCGGCGCTCGCGCTGCGGGCAGCGGAGCAGGGCCGAAAGGTGGTCGTGCTGACGATCGACCCGGCTCGCCGACTGGCGCAGTCGCTGGGGCTCAGCCAGCTCGACAACACCCCCCGCAAGGTCGCGGGTGTGGACGGCGACGGCGCGCTGCTGGCAATGATGCTGGACATGAAGCGCACCTTCGACGAGGTGGTCACCGCGAACACTACGGCCGAGAAGGCCGAGCAGATCTTCGCCAATCCCTTCTACCAGTCGCTGTCGGCATCGTTCGCGGGCACGCAGGAGTACATGGCGATGGAGAAGCTGTCGCAATTGCGCGGGCAGCTCATCGAGCACGGTGGCTGGGACCTGATCGTGGTGGACACGCCGCCGTCGCGCTCGGCATTGGACTTCCTGGACGCCCCGCAACGGCTGGGCCGCTTTCTCGACGGGCGGATGATCCGACTGCTGACGGCCCCGGCCCGTGCCGGGGGCAAGGCTTATCTCAAGGTGGTCACCGCGTCGTTCTCGGTGTTCAGCAAGGTGCTCTACAAGATCCTGGGCAACGAGCTGCTGAGCAACGTCTCGTCCTTCGTCGCGTCCCTGGAGACCATGTTCGGCGGGTTCCGCGAGCGCGCCGAACAGACCTACGAGCTGCTCAAGGCGCCCGGTACGGCCTTCGTTGTGGTCGCCTCGCCGGAGCCGGATGCGCTGCGGGAGGCATCCTTCTTCGTCGAGCGGTTGCAGAAAGAGGGCATGCCGCTGGCCGGAGTGGTGCTGAACCGGGTGCGCACGGCCGCGGCCGGGCTGACGGCCCAGCGCGCGGTCGAGGCCGCCGAGCGCCTGAGCCGCTTGCCGGAGCGGGGTCCCGCGACCGACCTGACCGCCGCGGCACTGGCCGTGCACGCGGAGTGCGCGGAGGCAGCCCAGCACGATCGTTCGATGGTCGCCCGTTTCGGCGCCGCCCACCCGGATGTGGCACAGCACGAGGTGCCGGCACTGCCCGCCGACATCCATGATCTGGCCGGACTGCGGGCAGTGGGCTCGGCTCTGGCGGGTTAGCGGCCTACCGTATCGCGGGCGTCGCGTAGTCCTCGGAACGCTGGGCGGTCTGGAAGAAGGAGCGCCACGAGTTGATGTCGGGCCGGCGCCGGAGCAAGGTCCGCCGCTCGCGCTCGGTCATACCGCCCCAGACGCCGAACTCTGCTCCGCTGTCCAGCGCGTCGGCAAGGCAGTCCACCCGAACCGGGCAGCCCATGCAGATGGCCTTGGCCTTGTGCTGAGCCGCACCCACCACGAACAGCGTTTCGGGATCGATATCCCGGCACGCGCCGCGCGACGCCCAGTCCGTATCCCAGGCGACCTTCGGACGCTCAGGCACTCGTGATGCAGTCATGCATCCCCCGCTCTAAAACTCACACCAATAAAATGTCAGCTACCTGATCGGACGGTAGGTGATCAACCTTCGTATCTGCAATAGCCTGATATGAGATTGAAGCTTTACGAGCTTCTTGAAGCACTACGCGGCAGATTGTCCCCAACGATCTTTTGTATACTGTAGGTAATGGCGCGTTTGCAAAGCGTCACCATTAGCTACGAATTAACAATCTCCCCGAGAAACCGAGCCTGGACAGAGCCCTCGCGTAGTCTTACGCCCCGTGGCGCGCGCATCCGGAGTGACGATCCTGTCGAAGCTCGGCAAGCTATCGGGCTTGGTGGCGATCGTCGGCGTCCTGGCGGCAGGGGTCGCCCTGCCCTATGTCGGCGGTGCCGGCCTCGCCACCAAGGCGGGCGCGGACAAGTTCCTCGACACCCAGTGCAACCTCACCGAAGAGCCGGTGCAGCAGAAGACCACAATGTACGCCAACGACAGAAAAACGGTGATCGCCACCCTTTTCGACCAGAACCGGCAGGTGGTGTCGCTGTCGAAGGTCCCGAAAGCGGTCACGAACGCGCTGATCTCCACCGAGGACCGCCGGTTCTACGAGCATCACGGCGTCGATATGCGCGGCCTGATCCGCGGTGCTCTCAAGACCTCACGTGGCGACACCCAGGGCGCGTCGACGCTGACCGAGCAGTACGTCAAGCAGGTGCGGTATTACCAGGCGACCACCGACGCCGAGCGTGCCGCCGCTGTCGACCAGAACGTGGACCGCAAGATCCTGGACGCGCAGTGTGCCCTCAAGATCGAGCGGGACAACAACAAGCCGCAGATCCTCGGGAAGTACCTGAACATCGCCGCGTTCGGTGAGAACTCCTACGGCATCCAGACCGCGGCACAGACATTCTTCGGCGTCGACGTCAGCGCACTGACCGTGCCACAGGCGGCGCTGCTCGTCGGATTGGTCAAGGCGCCATCCGCGCTGGACCCGTTCAACCATCCGCAGGCGGCCCGGCAACGGCGGGACCTGGTGATCTCGAACATGGCAGCGCAGAACCACATCACCGCCGCCGAGGCCGCGCGGGCGAAGGCCACGCCGGTCCGGCTGGCGACGCGTACCCCGGTTCCCCGAGGATGCTCCTTCGCCAACGCCAAGATCGAGAACGTCGGATTCTTCTGCGACTACGTGACCGACTGGCTGACAGGAGTCGGCGGCCTCAGCGAGCAGCGGATCAACACCGCTGGCTACAGCATCGTCACCACCCTGGACCCCAACCTGCAGAACCAGGGCCAGGACGCAATCTGGACGCAGAGCGGGCTCGACCCCACGCACGGACGCGGCTACCTCCTGGCCATGCCGTCGGTGACGCCCAGCTCGGGCGCGGTCACGAGCATGATCACCGACGTGAAGTACGGCGTGAAGGCGGGCGACTCCGGCTACTCGGTCGACAAGCTGTTCACCAAGGCCTACGCCGGGGCCGGCTCGACATACAAATACTTCACCGCGCTGGCTGCCCTGAAGGCCGGCGTACCCCCCAGCTACGCGCTGACGACCGCCAACAACCAGTGGACGGCGAAGAACTGCCCGGCCGACGAGCAGGGCAAGCGCTACGTCGCCCACAATGCCGGCCACTACAACGACACCCTGCCGCTGGAGAAGGCGCTACCGGAGTCCTCCAACACCTATTTCGTCGCGATGGAGGACGAGCTGTTCGGCTGCGACCTCTCCCCGATCGTCAACACGGCGACGAGCCTGGGCATGACGCATCTGGACAGCCCCCTTCTCGACGGCAACGGAAACCCGACCGGCAAGAGCATCGGCCAGGGCGTCGTCGACAACCGGCAGCCGACGTTCACCCTCGGGCAGGATTCGACGTCCGTCCTGCAGCTCACCGGCGCGTTCGCCGCACTGGCCAACGACGGCGTGTTCTGCCCTCCGACGCCGGTCAAGTCGGTCACCGACAGCGCGGGCAAGCCGATCGCCCTCAAGGCACACGCCGGTTGCACGCGCCAGTACGACTCGTATGTTGCGCGCACCCTGGTCAACATCATGACCAATGACACCCACAGCACGTACGGAACCGCCGGCAAGTTCTTCGGCGACTGGTACAACAACGGCGGCAGCCTGATCGCGGCCAAGACCGGGACGAACAACAGCAGCAAGTACGACCCGATCACCAAGCGCAATGTCGACGACCAGGGCAACTCCGCACTCTGGTTCGTCGGCATCACACCCGATCTGGTATCCGCGGCGGCCCTGGTGAACCCGCAGAAGCCGACCCAGCGGATTTCCGACGTGCCGGGCATCACCGAGGCGAACTCGGGACTGGACACCTTCGGCGCGGCCGCCTCGAAGTTCTGGCTGCTGGCGTACCGGCCGACACTGGTCCGGCAGCACTGGACCTGGCCGACCGCCGACTCGACGCCTGGCAACCCGGTCCCCGCGGTGACGAACCTGACCGAAGACGCCGCAAGGGCGCTGCTCGCCTCGAAGGGGTTCGTCGGCAAGCCGTTCAGCGTCCCCTGCGGCAGCCGGGTCGCCCCCGGCAACGTCGCCTTCTACGGACCGCAGATCGCCGAACCCGGCGCCACCATCTCGCTGTGCCTGTCGACCGGTGTCGGCCCGCAGGTCCACACCGCACCGGTGTACCGCCAGCCCTACCTCCGGTACCGGCAGCCGAGCTACACGCAACCCAACTACACCCAGCCCGACTACAGCCAGCCGAGTTACAGCCAACCCGACTACACCCAGCCGACCTACACGCAGCCGAGTTACAGCCAACCCGACTACACCCAGCCGACCTACACGCAGCCCGGGTATACCGCGCCGAGCCTGACCGCGCCGAGCCCTCCGGTGTCGAGCGCTCCGGTGCCGAGCTTCACCCAGCCGGCGCCGTCCGTAATCGTCCCACCGCCGGTCGGCACGCCGACCGCGGCCCGGACCTTGCCGACCGCGCCCCGGACCTTGCCGGCCCCGATCACGAAGCCACCCGGCCACCGCTGATCAACAGGCAGTCTACGGTGGCGTGGGCCTCGCGCCGGACGGATGGTGAACTGTCAGGCAGTCTTGATCGCGCCGCCGGTCTGCCAGGTGGCCCAGTCCAGGTTCCAGTCGCCGTAACCCTGACCCAACTGCATGCGCGAGCCGCCGGCGTTGGGGAACAGCACCAGATCGCCGAAGCGGAGGAAGCCGTACAACTTCTTCGCCACCGCCGGGCTCAGGTTGGTGCAGCCGTTGGACGTACTGCGCACGCCGAGGTTGCGGATGTTCCACGGGGCCGCATGCAGGTACTCCCCGCCGTAGGTGAGGCGCTGCGTCCACTGCACGTGCGGGTCGAAGTACCCGGGGCCGCGCATCGAGATGTCGGCGCCCTTATCCATGATCACCTTGGTGCCGCGCAAGGTCGGCGTGTTCGCCGCGCCCAGGGAGACCGGAAACGTTCCGTAGACCTTGCCGTCGGTACGCACCGTCATCCGCAGGCTCTTGGCGTCCACCGTCGAGATGTTCGCCGCACCGGTGGCGATCGACAGCGTGAGGCTGTCGTCGAAGACCAGGCCCTTGCCCGCACTCAGCCCCTTGACCGGCAGGTCCAGGTTGATGTGGGCGTGCGCCGGCCAGTACCCCCGCGGGCGGAAGTGACCTTCGAGCTTGGCTCCGGCGTGCGAGGTTCGCTCGAAGTACCAGGCACCCTTCAGCGGCTTGCCGTCGGCGGTGACCGTGGTCGCCTTCGCGAAGGCCACGCCGCTGGTGGGGGCGACGTTGAACCAGGCGATGATGGGCATGCCCACGCCGAACGTGCCGCCGTCGCTCTCGAGCGTGGACACATGGACGGGCTTGCTCGGCACAGCCGGTTTGCTGCTGCTCGGCGCCACCGGGCTTGCCGTCGCAATGCCCGTCGCGGTGGCGCTCGAACCCGTGCCACCGCCTGATGGACCCGCCGAGATCACGTTCTGCGACTGTGGCGCTTTCGTGCATGCGGCCAGGATCAGCAATAGCGCAAGGGCAAATAGGGCTTTCCTGGGCAGCATCAGATCACGGTACCTGACACCCCCGTCAACCCGCCCGATCCAAATGCCAGAGCTCTAACGTCCGGATTCAGGACGCGAGCTGGCGCCGCACCTCGTCCGAGACCCGCTTGCCATCCGCCCGGCCGGCCACTCGCGGGGCCACGCTCTTCATAACGAGGCCCAGCTGGCGGGGCTCGGTGGCGCCCGCCTCGGCCATGGCCTGGCGCACCAGGCCGGTGAGTTCGGCATCGGTCAACTGGGCGGGCAGGTAGGTGGTCAGCACGGTTTCTTCAGCCAGCTCACGGCTGGCCTGCTCGTCCCGACCAGCCCCACCGAACGCCTCCGCCGCCTCCCGACGCTTCTTCGCCTCACGGTTGATGACCTTCAGAATCTCGTCATCGCTCAGTTCCCGCGCACTTGACCCGGCGACCTCCTCATTCGTGACCGCGGTGAGCAGCATCCGCAGGGTGGCGGTCCTGAGCTCGTCGCGAGCCTTCATGGCGGTCGTCAGGTCGGACTTCAGCTGATCCTTGAGCGCGGTCATGGAATCCAGGCTAGTGCCCGGCCCTGGCTGGTCGGCCCGATATTCACGGTGCGGGGCGCCCGTAGTCTGAGCCGCATGTCCGCGTCGCTACCTTCGCTCCGCTCCTCTCTCGCCGGCGCTCGCTGCAATGCTCCCCCATCCGGATTACGTCGCAGCGTTGTCGCCGTCGGAGCCCTCGGAGCGGTGACCGCCGCGTACGGCGGCCTGATCGAGCGCAACCTGTTCACCCTGCGCCGCTTCGACGTGCCGGTGCTCGACCCGGGCACGCCGGAGCTCCGGGTGCTGCACATCTCGGATCTGCACCTGACGGCTGCGCAGAAGCGGAAGCAGGCCTGGATCTCGGACCTGGCGCGGCTACGCCCTGACTACGTGATCAACACCGGTGACACCAGCTCGGACCCCAATGGCATTCCGGCGATCATGGCGGCGCTCGGGCCGTTGTTCGACTTTCCCGGCGCGTTCGTTCCCGGCAACAACGACTACTACCTGCCCCAGCCGAAGAACCCGGCACGGTACTTTCTGCCGGACAAGACCGGTGACCTGACCGGGCGCAAGCGAATGCCCTGGGCAGAGCTCGCCGCCGCGATGGCGGGTGCGGGCTGGCTCGACCTGACCCACCAGCGGGCGACAGTGGACGTGGCCGGCGTATCGATCGCCCTGGCCGGAACCGATGACCCGCACCTGCGCCGGGCTCGCTACGCCAAGATCGCCGGTGCCGCCGATCCGGATGCCGCTGTGCGGATCGGCGTGATCCACTCGCCCGAACCCGCGATGCTCAACTCGTTCGCCGGCGACGGCTATGACCTGGTGCTGGCGGGGCACACCCACGGCGGCCAGATCCGGGTGCCGTTCGGGCCGGCCATCGTCACCAACTGCGGCATCGACGTGCACCGGGCGCGGTGGCTGCACCAGTGGGACTCGCGAATGTGGTTCAACGTCTGCGCGGGGCTGGGCACGAACCCGTTCATGCCGTTCCGGATCGCCTGCCGTCCCGAAGCCGTCCTGCTCACACTGGTGGCCCGCGACGCCCGGCCACACTGACGCTCCGGCGCTCCCCGGATGCCCACACTGCTGGGATCGTCCGCTATGCTGGACCGGTTGCAGCCGGGGTGTGGCGCAGCTTGGTAGCGCGCTTCGTTCGGGACGAAGAGGCCGTGGGTTCAAATCCCGCCACCCCGACCAAGATGGTCTTATTCGAAACATCGGCCAAAAAAATTTCGGCAAGGCCGAGCGGAAGTGATCCCTCTTGCGGATCACCCGGGCCTCTGGCGCAGCCAGGGGCCCTTTGCTTGCGCTGAACCGGTGGCCTATGTCTGGATCTTCCGGCCTCATCGCCGCTGGGCCAGGGCCGTCGGTAGTAGGCATGGACCGCCCGCGGGAAGTCGTCGAAGGGTGGCCTGCGCACGGATTGAGCCACCTCGCCGTGATCATCGATGAAAAAGTGCTCGGTGAACGTCTCGTTGATCGAGCGGCGAACTTCATCAGGTGCTCGGCGGTACAGCGCAGCTGGATCACGGCAGAGATCCAAGGAGGTGAGGAGTAGGTCAGCGCCAGCCTTTAGCTCGTCACCAGTCCGCGCTAGCCCAGCCTGGATGCCGTTGCGGTCGAGCGCCAGTTTGTTAAGTCGTGTCCGGATTTTGGATTGCGGCAGGCTCCCATCGGCCGCCAAGTCGATCAGGCGCTCCTCCTGGACATCCAACCTGGCGAGCTGCTTGCGCAGCGTGTCATGTAGGAACTGCGCGCTCTCCTTCTGCTCGGTCATCGTCGTCCGCAGCAGCTGTTGAACCTCATCGATGAAGGCAGGCGCGAGTTGCAGCGTCGCGTAATCGGCTTCGATCCCCCTTTCGACCTGGGCTACTGGCAGATACGGCAGATTGAATCCTGACGGCGTGTCCGGAGACTTACTTGTTTGAGAACTCGGCGGTTTGCCGAGCTTCTTCGTGACGGTAGTACGCAGCCTCGAGTTCGGCTGGCGGGATGTCGCCGCAGTGTTGGTAGAG
>JAABUS010002197.1_pt1 | contig 38054 bp, 36 predicted proteins | sample 5560161 | NCBI WGS metagenome assembly JAABUS01 (sample SAMN10711885, study PRJNA513376) | rock metagenome | isolation source: Antarctica rocks | place: Antarctica: Victoria Land, Trio Nunatak nord | collected 2016-01-04
GGCATGCTGGACGTCGCCCCGCTCGGCTTCGCCACGCTGGCGGTGCTGCTGTAGCCACAGCCGGGAGCGCCGGTGTCGCCGACCGTGATCGTGGCACCGCGGTTGTCGCCGCTATTGACATCGCCGATCTCGACCATCCCGCCATTGGCATTGGCGCTGGCGTCCCCGCCATTGCCGGCCGCGGCGTCGCCCTTGTGCTTGCCCTTCCCGCCGCCGGTGGCGCTGTTCTGGTTGCCGCCACTGGCGTCCGAGGTGGCGGTGCCGCCATCGGCACTGGCTTGAACGCTGGTCGTGGTTGTGACGTCGCCGCCGGCGACCGCCACCGCCGCCTGCCCCGCGGGGACCGCGCAGGAGGTGCCGGTGGCCAGGGCGTGGGGGGCGGTGGTGGCGACCCCGGCCAGCAGTAGGGCCACCGGGATGAGGCGCAGCCCGCCGCGGACCGAGGCCCGCAGCAGCGAGCCCTGGCGGATGGCGAGGGCGGCCACGCCGCTCTGGCGGCGACCATCGCTGGCGGTGGTGTCGACCGTGTCCGGAGCGAGTGTGTGCGTGGTCATTGGTCATCCCCTTCGTTGCTGGCTGCCGTCCCCTGACGGCTCTGGCTCTATTCCACCATCACCGCCCCTGCCGGACCGCCAAGCCCTTGACCGGCACGGTGTCAATTCGGGAACAGGCCTCGCGCGGCGCCGCTGGTCGGCCCTGGGCCGGACCAGCTGGGCGCCCTGCCGCCGAGGAGCATGGGATCACGGGGACGGGAATCGCCTGGCCACCTTGGCGGCTCCAACGTGGCCCGATACGAATGGCCATCAACGCTTCCCTGACCTCCAGACCTGCTGAGGAGCAGCAGCGAGCGGGTAGAGCGCTGAACTCCGTCTGCCGGACGGGGAGGGTGGGTGCCAGAGGGCGAGTCGAGGCCGAGGCACCGCGAGGGGCCACGCGGCGCACGGCGTAGCTGTCCGATCGATCGACGGGAACTCACGCTACGGGCGCTTGTCGCCGTTGGTTGATGGCAACGACGACCCGGCTTCGCGTCTGGAGCGCGTTGTCGCGGCTCAAGCGCCGGTCACGCGCCCGATTCCCAATACGCGACCGGGCTCCCCTCTCCCGCGCATCGGGCGGGTGCCCTCTGGACGGGGGCAGGGGGCACCCGCCCGGACCGTTCGCGCTTTGGCTCCCGGTCGCCGATTACCCGCGAGGCGCAGGCGCCGCGACGTGGTTGACCGGCCACCACCACCGCCCCCCCACCTGAAACAGTCCGGGAGCGCGACCCCAGCCCCGGAGGGGCTTCGTGGGGTCAGCCCGGGGATGAATCCCCGGGCGCGCGACCGCCGTGCCCCCGCTCCCGCCACCACGGCCCGTGACCGCCTCTCCCCCGCGCCCGCCTTCGGCCGGCGGGGATTCATCCCCGGGCGTGTCACCGCCGTGACCACACCCCCACCGCCGCGGCCCATAACCGCCCTGCCGACGCACCCGCCTTCGGCCGGCAGTGACGGGAGAGAGGGCGTAGAGGGCGAGGGTCGTCGCGGGCAACATCACGGTCAGGCGTTCACCCGCGTTCCGTATGAACCGCTAGGGCTCTGGCTGGAAGTTGTAGAGCTTCAGCCGGATCTTCGGAGCGCTTTCGTCAACCGTGATCGTGTACCCAGTCTCCGGCCCCCCGCTCGCCGCCTTGGCGGAGACGACGTAGGTGTCGCTCCCTTCCGGCAGGACCGCCTCGGCCAGGAGATATTGACCGTATGGCAGATCGCTCCATGTGTACGACCCGTCCTGCGCCACGGCGTCGCCCAGGGTGAGAGGCGTGTCAAGCTGGTCACTGGAGAGGGTGACGTCGAAGTCGCCGGTGGCGGGCTCGCAGATGGCGACTCTCACGTTCTCAGGCCGCATCCCCGCCGGGCAATTAGCTACCTGGATCGTGACTGAGCCTGTTGCGGTACCCGACGTGGTCGCATCCGGTGGTGCGGCTGTCTCGTCCGGCGGCGCGGTTGTCGCGTCGGGTGGCGCGATTGTCGCGTCGGGTGGTGCCGCTGTCGCGGCCGGTGGCGGGAGCGCCGGTGGTGCCACCTCCGGGCCGATCACGGCCACCACGAACGAGGCGCTGTCCTTATCCGACGCCTTTGCTCCCGCCCCGTCGGGGACGGCAACCCCGACCGCCAGCTCGCCGCCAAAGGTCGCCGCTTCGCCCGCTAAGAGCGTCGCCGGCTCCGTGTCCGGCCGGCCAACACCGAGCGCCCCGTCCGTCACCAGGACCAGGTTCTTCTGACCCGTGTCCGGGACCGTCAACGTCTCGTTCCCGGTCAGAACGTCGCGCATCAAGTCGAGGTCGTGGAGGCCGGCCGAGGGGACGAACGCCTGGCCTTCCTGGAGAATGGTGCCGGCTGCAGTTGGGGCACCGGGTGGCACCATCTCGAGCGCGAGGTATCCCGCCGGTTTGTCGCTGAGGCTGGCGCGTTGCTGGATCGTGCCGGCAGGTACCAGTGCCGCCTCGCCTGGGCCAAGCCGCGTCTGCGCCGCCGTCGCCTGATCGACTAGGAGGATCGACGCGGTGGTTGCCACGACGAAGCTGAGCGGTTGCTCGACGAACGGCGCGTCCGCCGCCGGCTCGGCCCGGTACCGGACCGTTCGCCAGGCGACCTCCGTCTCCGGGAGCGTGACGACGCCCTGGGCGATCACCGCGGCGTGTCCGGTCGCCGGGGTGTAATCGGACGACTCCTGCCCCTGCGCTCCTCTCCCACCCGTTGCCGGCCAGGCGGTCAGTAGGAGGGCGATCAGCGCGCCAAGGAGCCAGTGGCAACCGGAGCCAACGTCGATGCTACCCCTCGGACCCACTTCGAGTCGTCGTCGCATGGCTGCTCCTTCCATCTTCCGCGTCCGCTTCGCGCTTCGGCTCCTCGTCCGCCAGGCCGGCCTCTGGACCTCGCCCCACTGCTCCGGACGATAGCCGCCGTACCGCGGTCAGCCAGACAGCGTGGGCGATCGGCGTGAACGGTCGCGACGGCTCCCGCCCGCGGTCGCCGCTCCCTCATGACGGCTTATCGCCGCGCCGGTGTTCCCCGCTTGACGGCCGAGCCGCCAAGCCGGCGGCTGCCGGTCGGCTGGGTGTGTGGTGGAATAGTCGCAGCTTCAGAGAGCGACCGGCGCTCGGCCACCAATCGCCCGGGCGACGGACATTCAAGAAAGGCGAACCGATTGCCATGACACTGACCAGCACGCTGCTCGCCCCGGGCCGACGATACCTGCAGATTCGCCACCCCGCCGGTCCAATCGCGGGACGGATCACGGTCATGGATACCGAGCGCGACAGCGGCGGCGGCGCCCGCCTCATCTATCCGTCCCCGTCGCGACCCGTCGCCTCGCATCCCCGCCCCACGCCGGCGGACTGAATCAGCCTGTCGCGCCCGCGGTCTACGGCAGACGCCGGATCTCACCGCCAGGCCGGCGTCTGCCTCCTCACCGCGATTCGTCATCCGGCTACCTGACCGCTTTGCGGCGTCCCAATCTCAGTCCCGCACCCCGTGCTAAGCCGCGACAACTGGCCGTTTGCGCGGGCTAGCAGTTCGTTGCCGTCATGAAGGGTCGTCTGGCCCTGGGCGAAGACCGCGTCGTCGCGATCCGCGACTGCGGCCGCGAGCAGACTCAGCCCGCGTTTGTCGGTGCTAAAGGCCGTGACGAGGAGGCGATTGATCGCCGCCGCCGCGTCCGGCGCCTCGGCCGCGCGCTGATCCTTCGACAGCTCGGAGAGCTCCGACGCCAAGCGGCGCAGCTCGTCGGCGTCAAGCGAATCGCTGGTTGCGTTCTCCGGAATCTCGCCGGCGATCGCCGCGACCCGGCCGGCGCGCTTGACCGCGTCGCCGAGCCACGGCTCAAGCGTGGCGCAGTCACCCCGCGGTGATGCCACCACCACCGGTGTCACGGGTCGAGAGGCCTCCGGCGAGGCTGCCGCCTCGCCCACCGGCGTCGCCTTCAGATTCTCGGCGGCGGCTGGCTGGGCGCCGCGGTCGGTGACGACGATCGAGCCGGCGAGGCCGATCGTGGCAGCCGCGGGCGGTGCGCCCACGCGCGTATCCGACCCCGTGAAGAGAAGCCGCTCTTGAACGCCGGCATGACCGAATCGGTACCGCTCGCCGCCGAACGCGAACGGCTCGGCCGAGACCTGCGCCAGCTCATCCTCACCGACCGCGACGAGGAGACCGGACGTCGTCCGTTCGAGGGTGTCATTGACAAGGAGTTGCGCGACGGCGACGGGCGTGCCGCGGGAGAACGATGCCGGATCGGAGAAGCTGGCGCCTCCCCGATCGTTGAAGTAGATCGTGAGGGTGCCGCTTCCCCGGACCTGCGACACCTCCTCGCCCTCGTCACGGCCGGTGATCGCTGCCTCACCAGCGTAGGTGAACCGGGCAGACGACTCAGAGGGAACGTTTTGGTCGGTGAACACGATCGTTTGGTCGGCGCCGATCACGGCCCAGAGGTAGCCATAGAGGGCGATCGCCGATGCGCGGTACTCGTTCGTGCCGACAAATTTAATGGAGGGCTCGCCGACCGGCCCCGCGCCAATCTCCGCTGGGACTTATGGGGGCGCGGCCCCAAGCCGCGTCGTCGTCATCGCCGGGAGGGAGCGCGGTGCGCCAATGAGGCCCACGAGCCCGAGGACCACCGCCACCGCCGCCAGGCCGAGCCCTCGCTTCATCGCGACCTCCGGACGTACGGTTCATCGCGGATCGTCGGCGCCCATCGCAACGCCTCCATCGCGCGGGCGCCGGATGTCAGGGTGGGCATCGTAGCAGACTCGCGATTCGTCGTGGAGAGCGTACTCGCGCGATGAGCGACGCCTGCTCGGCTCGTCCTGGACCGTGCGGTCATTCCAGGCGTGGCTAGCGTGGTCGATGGACTCACTGTTAAGCATCAACTCCTCCCCGGCCGGGGACCTCGTCTGATCCCGTTCGGAGAAGTCCGCGACCGCTGCCGCTGTGCCAGATGCGCGGGCTCATGCGCCTGGTCGACGGGTGATGGTCGTGGCTGCAGCCACACCGGCGACAAATTGGGCTCCGCTACCGGTTCGCGACCCATGCGTCGGGGCCAAGAGGTTCCAGAGCATCGTGGTCTACCGGCCAGGTGGCGCGGCGGTATGAGAACGCGAACGACCCCTTGACAAGCAGATATAGAACATATATTCTATATCCTAAGCGGTCTGCCTCCGGTGGGAGGGCGGGGACCTGGGCAGCAGCCGATCCCATCCGGGGTGGTCCCCCGTCATCAGCACCCCCAGAACTCACCTGGGTCACCCCGAGTCCCTCCCCGTCGCCACGTAGCAGCCCCATCCCTGCCGTGACCGCGTATCGCGTCCCCCCCACCGAGCAACCTCCGCCCCCTTAAAAGTTCTCCCCTCTCCCAGGATTGGGAGAGGGGCTGGGGGTGAGGGCTTTCGGCGGACTGTGGTTTGAGCGCGCGGGGCCGTCCGCACCCGTGCCGGCGGCCCGACCGCGAGGGTCGTTTCTCCCGTTTCGTGAAAACACGCCGATTCGGAGCTGGGAAGTGCGTCCCTTTCTCCTCGACTTCTCGACTCCTCGACTCAGCCGACCTCCGACCTACGCGCTCAGATCGACCGGCATCGCCTCAACGGGTCTCGCCTGAAGCACCACCTGGTCTGCCTCTCGTGTCGCGACGTCGGCCGCCAGTCGCTCGCGAAGCGCGACGCAGAGGCTGTGCCCGATCGCGAGGTGCGCGTCTTCGACAAGCTCGATCCGGTCGCTCGGAACACGCACCGATAGGTCCGCCATCGCAGCTAGGCGTCCTCCCGTCTTCCCCGTCAACGCGAGGACGGTCACTCCGAGCTCCGCTGCCGTCTCCGCCGCCGCCACGATATTCGGCGACGTGCCACTGGCGCTGATCGCAACCAGGATGTCGCCGGGGCGCGCCAGCGCCGCCAGTTGCTCCGCGAAGACGCGGCTGTAGGCCGTGTCGTTCGCCCACGCCGTAATCAAGGGCACGTTGTCCGTCAGGGGCATCACCCGAAACGCGGCGACGCCTCCGGGTCGCGTCCCCTTCGCCAAATCGCAGGCGAGGTGGGATGCCGTCGCCGCGCTGCCGCCATTGCCCGCGACGAAGACGACCCGCCCCCGCGCTTGGCAGGCGAGGAGGAGGTCGGCCGCCCCCGTCAGCACATCGATCGGCATCACCGCCGCCAGCTCGGCCAGCTCCCGCCAATAGCGGCTCAACGATTCGCGCGTCGCCGGATCGCCGCCGTCATTCCATCCCTGTCTCTGTCGCATCATGAGGCGTGCTCCTTATCCATGGAAGGTTAGAAACCGGCCAAGACCGGCGTGGCGCTGACGAGGGGCTCGTTCAAAACGTGCGCTCCCGCGTCGTCGAAATCGAAAACAAGCTCCCGCAAGTCAAGCGCGGCCATCCGCTCCCGGACCGCTTGTCGCGATCGTGGCGGGCAAAAGAGCAGGAGAAAGCCTCCCCCGCCGGCACCGGCGATCTTGCCGCCCAGCGCCCCAGCGCCGCGCGCCGCGTCGTACCACCGGTCGATCGAATTGGACGATACGCCGCGCAGCCCACGCTTGAGTCGCCAACCATCGTCGAGTAGAGATCCGAACCGGTCGAGATCACCGCCGGTCAAGGCGTCTCGCATCTCGTACGCAAGCTCCTTCATCCGATCCAACCGCGCGGTGACCGCCGCGTCGCTGACCGTCGCCGCCCGTTGATGGTCGAGGATCGTCGCCGAGTCTCGCGTCTGTCCGGTGGAGAAGAGGAGGAGCCGGTCACGCAACCCATCAGCCATGCCGGGAGCCAGCGTAATCTGATCGACCTTCACTCCGTCCACGTCGAACGTGATCGCGTTGATGCCGCCAAACGCGCTCGCGTATTGATCCTGTTTGCCAATCGGCCGCCGGAGGAGATCGATCTCCAGGTGGCTCGCCAATGCGGCTACCTCGGCCGGCTCCATCGCCCGGTCGGTGTAGGCAGCGAGGGCGTGGATCAGGGCGACCATCATCGCGCTCGACGATCCCAGCCCACTACCCGGTGCCACCTCCGACGAGGTGAAAACCTCCACGCCTCGATCAAGGAGGCCCTGCTCCGCGAACCATCCGACCACCGCCATTGGCAAGGAGAGTGGCCCGGTCAGAGCAGGCGCCTCACCTGCGCTCCATCGTTCCCAACACCTGTAGTCGGCCGAGTTGACCCCAACGCTGCCGTCAACCGACGGTCCCGCGACGGCATAGCAATAGCGGGCGATCGCGGCGCTCACGACGAATCCGCCGAACCGCTCGTAGTACGCCGGCAGATCGGTTCCGCCCCCACCGAAGCTGATCCGCACCGGTGCCCGTGCGATGACGGGCCTTGCATCCCAAGCCATCAGCAAACAGCCGGTGGCCGCGTAACGCAAGCGACCGGTGGTCTGCGAAGTCGTCGTCGGCACGACCTGTTCATCGCGAGCCCCTTCCAGCGAACCCTGACAGCCAGCGGCTCCCTCGCCCTGCTTATGGCCAACTCGTCTCCGTCAGCGGCGTCAGGATCATCTCCTGGAGCACCGATTCGGGGGGCATCTTGACGGCGAAGAGAATGCTATTGGCGACGGTGGCTGGGTCCTGAAGGTGGCTCTCGTCCGGCAGCGGAATGCCTTGCTCGGGGAATCGATCGAACCAGTGGGTTCGCATCCCACCTGGGATCACCGTCGTCACACGGATACCGTCAGGTCGCCCTTCAACGCCCAGCCCGCGGCCGAAGCCAACGAGCCCGAACTTCGAGGCGTGGTACGCGGCGGCATTCCCCCAGGCTCGGAGCGCCGCGGTCGACGCGACGTTGACGATATGCCCCGATTGCTGCCGCCGCATCGCCGGCAGCGCGGCTTTGGCCACGACGAATGGGCCACGCAGATTGACTCCGATCACCTTGTCCCACTGCTCGACCGTCAGCTCCTCCACCGACCGCACGAAATCGACCGCGGCGCAGTTGACGGCGACGTCGAGCCGTCCCCACCGTTCCACGATCGAGTCGACCGCGGCAAAGACAGCATCGGCGTCACCCACGTCGCAGCCGATGCCGATACTCTCCCGATCGCTCTCCTGAATCTCCCTGGCGACTCGTTCCGCTCCCTCACGGTTGACGTCGAGACAGGCGACCGCGCACCCCGCGCCAGCGAAGGCGCGCGCCGTCGCCTCCCCCAGCCCGCTGCCCGCCCCCGTCACCAAGACGATTTTTCCGCGTAGTGTCTCGTCGCTCATCGACCCTCCTTGACTATCCATGATCTGTTGTCGCCGACAGTGCTAACCCGGTCGCGTTCAACCACGGTGAGACCGATGGCGCGGCCATGGCCCGATCGGTAAGGAGCGATTCATAGAGCGCCGCGGTTCGTGTCGCGACCATCGGCCAGGTGAACGCTCCCTCGACCCTCGCTCGCGCGGCGTGGCCCATCCTCGCGGCAAGCCCAGGCTGCGAGAGCAGTTGGACGAGTCGGCCGGCCAATGCTTCTGGGTCGCGTGGTGGGACGAGGAAGCCGGTCTCGCCGTCAACCACGGTGAAGCCGATCCCGCCGACGGACGAGCCGATGACCGGCCGACCGCAGGCCATCGCTTCGAGTGGCGTCAGGCCGAACGGCTCGTACCAGGGCGTCGTCACTGTGACGTCGCCCGCGCCGTAGTAAAACCGCAACTCGTCCCGTCGCCGCCGCCCGGCGAAGCGCACGTGGTCGGCGACACCGAGCTCCATCGCCAGCCGTTCCAGCTCACCGATCTCCGGTGTCAGCACAGGGTCCGGCTCGATTGTCTCGCCGCCGACCAGGAGCAGTAGCGGGACCACCGAGTTCGCGCCCGATGCTTCCGCGCCCCTCTTGAGGATCGAGAGAGCACGCACGACGTTGCGCACGTCCTTGCGTGGGAGCATCCGTCCGACATACACCACGACCGGCCCATCCGTGGCTAAGCCAATCCGTCGCCGGGCCGTCTCGCGGGAGACCGGCGCGAAAGCACGGACGTCGACCGCCGAGGGAATCACCGCGACCTTGGCCGGATCGGCGCCATAGTCGTCAACGAGCTCGGCCTCTTCGGCTGAACACTGGGCGATCAATCGATCGGCGCCGCGGACGATCTCCCGCTCGATCTCAATTCTGTCCGTGGGACTGGTGTCGGCGTCCCCCTGCTCGCGTCGCTTGGTCAGTCCCATCGCGTGGAAGATCTGGACGGCCGGGACACCGAGGGAGCGTCGCAACTCGGTCGCCACCCAACCTGACATCCAGAAGTTGCCATGGATCACGTCGTACCGAACGTCTTGCTGCGTCGCGAAGTGGAGGACGGCGTCGCGGAAGGCTGGCATCAGCGGCCAAAGCTCGTCTTTCGGAACAGCGCGGTCCGGCCCGACCCGGAGATTGATGATACGAACGCCCGGCGCCCAGTCGATCACCTGCCGCGCACCGGCGGCTTCGCACCGGGTGAAGACGTCAACGGCGTAGCCGAGGCGGGCTAACCCTCGACTGACCTCGTCGACGTAGACGTTCTGGCCGCCAGCGTCGACGCCGCCGAGAAGCGCGGCGGGGCTCGCGTGCTCGCTAAGAAAGGCAACCCGTGTCATGGCTATCCGCTATCCGCTCGCGGCGATGAGCGCGGTTGTGGCCGCGGTCCCAGGGTCGGGAGCCTCGGTACGCCGGGAGCTCCCGAACGTGGCAAGTTCAATCGCCCGCACGAAGGCGGCGTTCCAGTCGCGGGTAAAGCGGTCGAGGCCGAAGCGGTCGAGGGCGACCGCTCGCGCGTTGGCGCCGAGCGCTCGAGCGTGTTCAGGGTCAGCAATGAGCTGACGCATCCGGTCGATCAGGCGATCGGGGTCGCAGGAGATGTACCCGGTGACGCCGTCCTCGATCACGGCCGGCAGTTCCGTCGTGGCAAGAGCGACGACGGGCATGCCGATCGTCATCGCCTCGATGACCGCCAGGGGTAAGCTGGTGTAACGCATCGGGCTAAAGAGGAATCGGTAGCCGGCCAGCTGGCGGTGGAGGTCGCGGTAGGGCACGTCGCCGAGACCGCCGAAGGTCTCCGTTCCCATGCCCACGGCGTCGAGGGGGACAGCGCCCCGCGCCTGAAGAAAAAGGTCGTAGCCGGCGATCCGCGGTCGCTTCTGTATACCATTGGCGACGGTTACCCCGCGCTCAAGGTCCCCGCTATAGCGAACCTCGGGGTCGATCGCGACACTGTGCTCGATGACGACGGTGGGCGTTGACCCGTTGTCCCACATGAGCCGGTTGAACTGGGTGACGTGGACGAGGAGCGTTCGTGGGTCGTCGATGGGGTGGCGCGTCGCCACGGCATCCGGCTTCGGCGTGTTGTGCTCCAGATAGAGGCGAGGCAGATCGCGCTGGGTTGTGCGAAGAATCTGATTAGCATCCTCCGTCCAGTTTTTAGGCGTTTGAAAGATGATGAGGTCGAGGTCGAGGTCGAGATCCTGGACGCCTTCGGCCGGCACCTCACGGACATTGTCCGGGAGGTCAAACGTCGGACCGCGCCCTCCGTACCCCTCTGGTCGTCCTGACTTGACCGGCAGATACCAATCGTGATCGATGCGCGCCAGTGCGTTGAGATAGCTTCCATGGATGTGCCAGATGAGGATGCTCAAACGGCGCATGACGCCTCCTGTTGAGGGACGGCGTCCCTCGACGGTCCATAGCGATGACGGTGCCCTGACGTGGCAAGCGCTTGGGCGGACGCCTCGAACACCGGCGCGACTGGCAGGCGGGCCAGGGCGGCCGCTTGGTCCTCCGTTGGATCATGGAGCGCCGCGTCGATGACGCGGTGAAGCATCCGATCGCGTGGCGCCCATCGCTCCGGCCGGGACGGACCGAACAGGACGACGCTGGGTGTGCCGGTCGCGGCCGCGAGGTGCGAGGCGCCGGTGTCGTTCGTGATCAACAGGTCAAGACGGGCAATGAGGGCGGCGAACGTCGCGAGATCTGTCTGGCCCGCCAGATCGAGGACCGGGCACGCGGTCGTCCGTGCAATAGCAGCCGTGGCATCTCGCTCGGTCTCGGACCCGGTGAGTACGATCCGCGCCCCCAACTCGTTACTGAGCCTGTTCGCGAGCGTTGCAAAGCGGTCGGCCGGCCAGCGGCGCGCCGCGTCCTTTGCTCCGGCGTGAAGGCCAACCACCGGTCCCTCTGGCCCGAGTCGGCCGAGTAATTGGGCCGCCCGCGCCTCCTCGGCGGGAAGGACGGGCCAGCGGACGTCGGCGGTATCGGTCGTCGCCCCGAGGGCGGCGACGAGACGGAGCCAGCGATCGATTTCGTGCTCGTCCTCGTTCCACGGCACGCGGGTGGTGAGACGGTCGTCGGCGTCGGAGCCATAGCCAAGCGAAGCCCTCGCGCCAAGGGCGGCGAGAAACCCATTGCTGACGGCACCACTGCCATGCATCTGCAGCGCGAGATCAAACCGATAGGAGACCGCCCAATCGAGAAACGCTCGCGTGGTCGTGGGTCGAAACGGGACCTCGGTAATGCCGTGGTAGCCGGGGAACGGGACGAGGAGATCGACGGACGGCAGTCTCGCGACGAGATCCGCCGCCCAGGGAAGGCCAATCAGGGTGATCTCCGCCTCTGGGAATCGACACCTCAGAGCCCGAAGCGCCGGGATCGCGCAAATGAGGTCTCCAAGATAGAGCGCGCGGAAGATAGCGATCCGACGGATCGGTCGATCCACCTCCAGGATTGGCGTCAATGGGAACTGGCGAGGGTCGGCGATCATTCCGCCACCGCGACGAGGTCGTGCAAGGGAATGGAGTGGTGGACCGTCGCCTGATGGAGCAACGCCAGAGCCTGATCGACAACGTCCTCCGCTGGGATGTCGAGACAGGGTAAGCCAATGGGGCAGTCGAACCGGTAACAGGGGTGGCAGGAGGTCGGTCTCCGAAGCAGACGGAACGGCGCCGCGCGGGGGCTCCATTGCGTCTCCAGATCCGTTCCGGAGAAGAGCACGAGAACGGGAGTGCCGAGCGCGTCGGCTAGGTGCATCGGGAGGGTGTTGCCACAGACAACCAGCGCAGCGCGCTCGATGAGTGCCGCGTATTCGGCGAGCGTTGTTCCGCCGACCATGGAAGCGGCTCCAGGTGCGGCCCGCACGACCGCCTCGACCAATTCCGCCTCGCGATCGACGCCGGTCACGAGGACTGGCCAGCCACGCTGGCGCAGCCCACGCGCGACCTGGCCGAGGCGTTCGACGGGATAGCGGCGGGCACTTGCGCTGGCTCCTGGATGGAGGAGGACGTAGGGGCGCTCCGGCGAGAGCCCAACGCGTTGGAGAAGATCGCCGGTGCTGGACCGCGCCGCGGTGGGAATCGAGATGGAAAGCTGACGGTGCTCCGCGACGAAGCCAAGGTGTTCAACGAGGCGCAGATTTCGGTCTACCTGGTGCATGTCGTCAGGAGCGCCTCGTAACTCAGTCGAGAGGGTACCGCCGCCGAACTCCTTCGACTCACCGGCGCGCAAGGGGATACCCGCGAGGTAGCAGGCGTAGCCGGCGACATGGGGCGTCTGGCTGAAGGACGTAAAGATCAACGCACCATCGAAAGCGCGAGCGGCGAGGACGTCGATGAGCTTCTGCTCGCGGGGAGGATCGAATGCGAGATTTCCCAAATCTTGCCAAACGGGGCGCCAGACCATGACGTCATCGACCCAGGGAAGGAGTGGCACGGCCGTCGCGCCTCCCGGCGTCGCAAGGAGGGTGATGCGCGCCCGGGCCGATGTTTCTTTGATTGCTCGCAACGCGGGGCCGAGCATGATGACGTCGCCGATGTTGTCGAGGCGAATCGCCAGGAGATTTCGGGCATCGAGCCAAGCCGTCATGATGCCACCAGAGAACCAGGCTCAGCGTCACGCGAACGGTCGATAAAGGCTGGGCTTTGTACGCCTAGCATGGGAGAACTCGAGTCGTGGCAACCGGCGTCAAGAAGGTCCATCGCCGCGTGAACGACCGTATCGGGAGTCACCAGACGAAGGCATTCGTGGCCGACGGGGCAAATCCGGCTGTAGCAGAGTCGACACGGCACGTCGTGATTCAGGAGCCGGTGAGGGACGCGCCACGGTCCCCATTGCTCGGGCGGATTCGTGAGGGCGAACAGGGCGACGACCGGGGTCTTGACGGCTGCCGCGATGTGCATCGGGCCGGTATTGTTGGTGACGATGAGGTTGGCGACCTCGATCAGGGCGCAAAGCTCGGCGAACTCCAACTCACCGACGGTCCGGCGCGTCGCGGCTTTCGTGGTCGGCCGCAATTTGTCGTAGATCTGGTCAACCAGCTGACGTTCGCCGGATGCGCCGGTGATCATCACGGAGGCATGAAGCCGTTGGACGAGCAAGTCGATGATGTCGACGTACATCTCCCAGGGATACGTGCGAGCGGGCATGCTGCAGCCGGGATGAACGACGACGATCGGATCAAGTTCCGAGCGACCACTAATGTCGGGATCTATCCAGCGTTGTCTCACTCGCTCTCGGGCGTCGGACGGCACGCGGAGGATGAGATCGGACTCATCCGTGGTCAGACCAAGCGATCCCACTAAGTCGAGGCCCCGCTCGACTTCGTGCATCATCCGCTCGGGATGTCGATGGCGGGTTGTCAGGAGTGATCCAGGTCCATCGATCGAGGCCGCGACCCGTAGCGGGATGCCAGCCAGGTAACAGAGGTAGGCACTCGGCAGCGCGCTCTGCCGAAACGACGTAAAGATGATGGCGCCGTCGAACCGGCCTTCGCCAAGAGAGGCGATCGCGTCCAACTCGCGGGTCGCGTCCTGTGGTAACTGACACCAGGGGTCCATCCACGGTGCTTGATAAACGATGACGTCGTCGATGTCCGGGTTGAGTCGCCCTGCCTGAGCTCCAACCGGACTCGCGAGCAGCGTGATCCTGGCGTTCGGCAGCGAACGCCGGATTGCATGGATAGCCGGGGTCGTGACGAGGACGTCGCCGAGGTTATCGAGACGAACGACGAGAACCCGCTCGACCGCTTGCCAGCGTTGGTCGATCACGGGGTCACTCCAAGGGCACCGCCATGAACGAGCGAGGCGATGCGGTTGATAACGTTCGTGGTGCTCCGTCCGTCCACCAGGGACAAGATCTCGATCCGGGCTCCAACCTCACGTACGGCGTCGATCTCCGGCAGCTTCTCGGCGACGTAGTCGCCTCCTTTGACATGAACGTCCGGTCGCACGGTGCGAATCGTTTCAGCTGGCGTGTCCTCCTCGAAAAGAATCGCGTAGTCGACGGAGTCGAGCGCCGCGACGAGGGCAACGCGGTCTCGCTCATGATTGATTGGTCGTGTCGGTCCCTTCAGGCGACGGGTGCTGGCGTCGCTATTCACGCCAACGACGAGGAGATCCCCGAGAGCCTTCGCGCGGCGCAAGAGCTGGACGTGACCCGCATGGAGAATGTCAAAGACGCCATTCGTGAAGACGATCGTTCGCCCAGCGAATCGCTCGACGTCGAGCCGGATGGCGAGTTCCTTGGGGGAGATCGGGAGCGCTTGGTCATCCAGGCTGGCCCGACGGAGCAGTTCCTGATGAGAAACCACCGACGTTCCCCGACGGGTAATCGCGATCGCGGCGGCGTCGATGCCGATTCGTGTCGCTTGTTCGCAGGTCGCGCCGGAAGCCAGAGCTAGGGCGAGCGCGGCTGTGAAGGAGTCACCGGCACCGACATCCCCCGCCCGCGGCACGGGATGGGCCGGCAGATGCGTGAGATGCCCCTCTCGGTCGACCAGAAGGACGCCGTCGTCAGCCATCGTCACCGCGACGTGCTCAGCGTCCAGCAATGCGATCAACCGGCGGGTGATCTCCTCGGCGGCGGGGCGATCGATGGGGAGGAGTGTCCCGCGAGGGTTAGGATCGACGGCAAGCATCGCTTCCTGGAGGTTCGGGGTAACCACGGTCGCGCCGGCATGGTGGAACCGGGCAATCTCCTTGGAATCGATCACGAGCGGGACGCGACGTTCCGCGCGTAATTCGCGAAGTCGCTCGATCAGCCGGTCGGATGAAACGCCGTAAGCGTAGTCCGACACGACGACCAGATCGCAGCGGGCGAAGCTCTCGTCAATGGAGGTGAGGAGGCGGCGGTGCGCATCGGCCGAGCATTGCCGCGTTTCCCCCTCGTCAAAGCGAACCACGTATTGGTCGTTGGCGAGCAGCCGCAGCTTATGGAGTGTGCTGACCGCCTCGTCCGAGACGAGCCAGCGGTCGTCCACTCCCCGCTCGGCAAGCGCGCCCCTGAGGAGAGCGCCGGCGGGATCGTCGCCGACGAGGCCGACAAAGACAACGTCAGCGCCGAGGGCGGCGAGATTCGCGGCCGTGTTCGCGGCCCCACCTGGCACCCGATGCTCAGCGACCTTGTGCACCACTGGGACGGGTCCCTCTTTGCAGAGCCGGGTGGCGGTCCCCTCAAGATAGCTATCGAGCATCGCGTCGCCAATGACCAGCGCGCGGAGTCCCAGGAAGCCGCGAACGATATCGAGGGTGGACGGGCATTCGACCATCATGATCTGCTCTCCGCGAAGGTCGCGTGATCGACGATCGACGGAGCGAGATCGGCACGCCAGCGGGGAGGCCGGTAGGTTAACCCGGTGGCTGGACCCACACCCTCGACGGCTGCAACGATGCGGAGCGCGTCAAGCGTCGTACGGCCGACGAAGGTAGGGACGCGAAGTTGCTCGGTCGGTTCCGGTTCAGTGCCGAGATCGACCAGGATTGAACGGCAGCCGGCGCGATTTCCGGCCTCAACATCGTCGAGGATGTCGCCAACGAACCACGATCGCCGCGGATCGAGGTCGAGCTCGCGGGCGGCAGCCGTCACCATGCCGGAGCGCGGCTTCCGGCAGCTGCAGTGGGTGGCGAAGGGAGCGACCACCCCGTCAGGGTGGTGGGGGCAGAAGTAGATGCCGTCGATGCGGACGGTAAATCGCGCGAGTTGGAAGGCGAGGTGATCGTGCATTCGCGCCAGATCCGTCTCGGTAAAGAACCCTCGAGCGATCCCTGACTGATTCGTGACGACGACGAGCCGGAAACCGGCCATTTGCAGGGCCGCCAGCTCGGGGCCGATACCATCGTAGAGGATGAGGTCATCAGGTTGGGAGGGATAGTGCCGCGGGTGGACGAGCGTGCCGTCGCGGTCGAGGAAGATAGCCGGGGAGCTCACCAGGTCGGTCCTCTCGACGTGTCCCCAACCAACTCCGCCTCGACAATGTCGCAAAGGAGGTGAAGGAGAATCACATGCAATTCCTGCGCGAGCGGGGTGTCACACGTCGGAACACGGACCACCAGATCCGCTTGGCGCTCAAGCCGACTCGGGGTCCCGCCGGTGATGGCGACGACCGTCATACCCCGCTGCTGAGCGGCGCTTGAGGCCCGGATGACGTTCTCCGACTCGCCACTCGTACTGAACCCGATCAAGACGTCTCCGGGATGGCCAACGGCGCGGACTTGACGCGCAAAGATTTCCGCATAGCCGTAATCGTTGGCGATCGCCGTCAAGACAGCCGTATCGGCGGTTAAGGCGAGGACAGCGAAGGCATCCCTCTCACGCTTGAAGCGACCGACCATCTCGGTCGCGAAATGCTGCGCTTCGGCGGCGCTGCCGCCGTTACCGGCGACCAGCAGTTTCTTCCCACCGCGGAGGGCGCCGATCAAGGTGACGGCAACAGCGGACAGCGCTTCCACTTGGTTTCGAAGGACATCGAGCGCGGTCGTGATCGCGATCGAGCGATCCCGCAGGGCGGCGACGAGCGGCGCCTGGTATTGAGTGCCCGGAGTGGCAACTGGCGGAATTCGCACGATATCGACCGGCGTCGTCTGCATGATCACGTGTCCCCCGTCGATGTCCCGCGTGGCTGTCCGCAGAGGGTTGTCTCTGTGGCAACGCGAACACCTATTCTATCGGTGGGTCAACCGCGCTGCATTGGGCGGGCGCTCAACACGGCGAACGTTCTTCTTCCCTCTTCTTGTGCGAATGCCTAAGGCGCTCCACTCGGTTTGGGGGAGTCCTGAACAGCGCCTGTGGACTATGCGACAGCATCGTCAGCGGTGATCGCAGTCAATCACACTGAGTACGCCGCAGTGAAAATGGTTTGCCCCTCTGCCACACGACTCGCCGTCATAGTTTTCTACCTAGACGCGCTGATAACTGATCGAAAGAAAGCGACCAGCCGGTCAGCATGGTGATCGAATGTGAAGAGGTCGCGCTGTTGCCAGACGCTCTCTCGAAGTGACGACATTCTTGCATCGTCGGTGAACTGAGCCGCGAGGTCCCCGGTGGTCGAGAAGAAAATTCCTAGGTCACGTTCGCGGGAAAGCGTTTGGGTGGCGACGATGGCGCCCGAATTATCCTTTTGGAGCATTGGCAGACCAGCCGCGGCGAGGGTCGCCATGCGAGCTGGGTAGTTGAGATCGTCCCAGTTGGCGCGACGAATATCACCGCCGTTCTCGCTGGTGAAGGAGTGGAGCCAGCCAGCATCATAGCTGGAGAACTCGGAGACCCAGCGGTCTTGGTCCACTTGAGCGTGTAAATGCAGGTGGTTAGGGGCGAGGACGGTCGTGGTCTTGATCCACTTGATCCATTGGCCGTGGGTGAAGTCCCCGTAGAAGTGAAGGTGAATGTTGTGCGCGGCTAATTCGGCGACATCCGGTGGGTGAAGGCCGATGGGACGGCCCGGCACGACCGTATGAATTTGGCCGGTGGTATCAGACAGGTGAGGCGAACGATGCGCTCCAAACCAATCCCGCTTGGGCAAGTCGCCGTCGAGCACGTGGGAGAGTCGGCCGCGCCCGGCGTCGGGTAGCACGGTCATGAACCAATCGCGCATTTCTGGACTTGAGTAGATTTGACCATCGGCGCGAGTGTAGAGCTCGACGAGCTCTGTCCATGTCCCCTTCTCCATGCAGATGAATGGACCCTCTTTGAAGTGCCAGACGAAGGGAATGCCTGGATTCTCAAGGAGCACGTGGTGGGCGAAGTGAACCGCCTGCCAGTTGAGCAGTGCGTAGATCAGGTCCGGTTGGATGCGGTTGACCGCCGCCTTCCAATCCGACCTGGGGAGGTCCTGGACGTGACCAAACGGCAGCGGACCGACGGTGTTGTACCAGTAGGGGTCCGGCATCCAAAGACCGTAGAGTTGGTGCCCGCGCTCCTCGAGCGCGAGGATACGGTCGGCGTTATACGCAAGCTCTCCGACAATCAGGATCTTGAGGCTCTCGGCCGCGGGCGGGGTGGCGGGACGATCCCGGAAGAGGCGATACCGTGTCCTCTCGTCGATATGGTTCCCGACGGAGGTGTGGACGCGCAGTGGCTCGGCGACGCCGTAGTAGGACCTGTAGGTGTTGATTCCGCCCACAGGTTCGCGGAGGAGCTTGTGGCGCTGGCGGGGGTGATCGACCCATTCGCAGGAGACGCGATCCGTCTCGACGAACTGACCCCGGCGGTGAAGGGCCGTCCAGTGCATGCGGTTCAAGTCGTCGGTCGTTAGCTCCGATCGCTCGACCCAGCGGTCGGGGGTCTTGCGATGCATCACTTGGACGAGTTGGAGAAACTCTCCGTCGATCTGGCCTGGTGATGTGCGGTTGTAATGATGCCGGACGCCGGAGTAAGCCAGGATTGCCGTTGGCTCTTCGTCGAGGTGATTGGCTAGGGATTCGAGATGATCGGCATAAAACAGGTCGTCGGAAGGTAAGTAGGCGATCAGCTTGCTCGTGGCGTAATCGAGACCGACGTTGAGCGCTCGTCCGAGTCCGTGGTTCCGTTTCAGGTGTTCGCAGCGTACACGAGAGTCAACTAGGTCGTTGGCGATGGTAACGAACGTATCATCGGGAGTCCCGTCGTCGACGATGATGAGTTGCCAATCCGTGAGGGTCTGCGCGAACAGGCTGTCGATGGCGCGAGCGATAAATGCATCATGCCGAAACGTCGGCATGATGACCGTCACGCGTGGTCGGTCCGCATCTGACCCCGTGGGGTCAGTCATGAGTTGATAGCCCGGCAGCCACGATCTCCCCCTCATGCCGATCAAGGGGTTGACCCTCGCGGTACGATGTTTGGGTCGCACTATCGATCAGGAGCTCTGCGAAAAGCTCGGTGGCGTTGCGGGCGCGGTCGGCGACGTTGGTCGGCAGCCCGAGGTGATAGGTTCCACTCGGGATGATGCCGCATCCGCCGTAGCGGCGAATCAGCAGAAACTGGACAACAGCTTCCTTGCCAGCGTGCTCGGGTGGCAGGCGATCCCACCAGGAGAACCCGCCAACGTCTTCGAGCTTCGCGCGGTCGTAGAGGACATTGGCACCGCCGACCCAGGCGACCTTATAGCGCACAACTTCGCCGTCCGCGGCTAACTGCCCCTCAAGATGAAGCGGATTGGCGGCGTTGTTGACCATGTGCCGGTCCCAGGGAATGGTATCGGGTGCGAAAGGCTCGGGCCGGACGGGACCTTCCCATAATTCAATCGCCTGCTGGTGAGGGCGGACATCGCCGAGGTATTCGAGGCCAGTTGCTGGGCATCCTACGAAACCGCACCCTTCCACCTTGAGAACAGCGAGCATTCGCTCCATGACGGGAGGATCGAGGAGGACATCATCATCGAGGTAATGGACGTATGGCGCGCGACTCTGCTCAAGGAGGAACTGACGCTGTTCGGCTAGCCCACGCCGAGGCAGATGGCGATGAACCGCGACCTGATGACCGCGCCAGCGCAGGGCTCGGACGAGGGTTTGGATCTCGATGCTCTCCAGGTAGGCGGCGTCCTCGGTCTGGTCGGAAACGACCACATCGAAGTCGGTGAACGTTTGGCCAAGGAGGCTTGTCAAGACGACCGCAAGCCCGGTCTTGCGTCGGCAGGTGGGGATAAGAACGTCAACGAGCGCCATGTGAGCGAAGCCCTTTCAGCGGGGTTATCAGCGATGTCCCCGAAATCGTCGAAGCCTGGAGGATCGTAGTGGCACTCACGCGGGCGTCTCGCCGAGAGAGCGGACCACGAGCGCGAGACGAATTTGGACCGCGTCGTCGAAACGTCGGGGATCAAGACCGCTCATCGACGCGACTTTTTCGAGCCGGTAGCTCAGCGTATTCCGGTGAATTCGTAGGCGAGAGGCGGCCGACGTGGAACAGCAGTCCTCCTCGAAAAAGACGGACAGCGTCTTGAGGAGGTCCGGTTCGTGATCGAGCGGGCTAAGCAGGTGGCTTGCGAGATCGACCTTCGTTCGCTCGTCCGAAAGACCAACGAAGGCGGCGATACCGAGGCCGTCGAGGCAGTGGACGCGATTTTGGCCTTGGAAGCGGCGACCAAGGGAGAGGGCGGCACGGGCATCGTCGTAGGAATGAGCCAACCCAGGGATTCCTGGATGGTAACGGCCAATTCCAATGTTGACTGTCGCACCCGTATCATGGCGGAGACGCGTCAGGAGCGCTCGGCCGGCACGCTTCAGGGCGACTAAGTTCGCCCATGACGGACTCGCCGGTTCAGGATCATCGTCGCGATCAACCCAGGTCTCGAGGTTCTTGGAGTCGCTGGCTTTCAATACCGCGACTTCGCCGTCTCCACTCGTGGCGCAGATCATGTCGTCGGGAAGTTGAAAGAAGCGAACGACGCTGGCAACCACAAGTTGGGAGCGCCGTCGAATCTCCTCTGAAGTTGATTCTAGCCGGGCCGGCGTGCAACCGTTGATGAACTCCGCGGCGTCGATCAGGACGACTGCGCGGGGCGGTGCGAGATCCATGCCGAGGAGTTTTGCTTCGCGCAGAATACCGCTCTGGTCGCCTCCGCCCTGGAGAAGGGCATAAATCACCCGGTTCCGCAACTCGTGCTGATTTGGCAGCCGGTCGACGACAGCCACCTGGTTCACTACCAGACCAACGAGCGCGTGCGCGAGACGTGGCGGGATCACTTGGCCAGCTTCAAACGAAGCGTTGACGATGACCTCACCAACTTCACCGACCCCGGCGTCAAGCGTCAGGGGAATGTGGATGGCATTACCACGCCGCGACCGCTCCTCCACATCAGGAGGGCGGCCGATGAGACTTCGATCATTGCTCGCGATGACGACTCCGTGATCGTCCGTGACGCAGATGCGTGTCTGCAAAAGCTCGGCGGTGCGCTCGCTAATAGCGTCGGCAACTCGTTCGAGCTCCGCCCGCTGAGGAGTGGTCAATGTACCCATGTTGTGGACCCAGGTTCCGGCGTGGCGGCTCTGTCCAAGCCTCTTCGTTGGAGGGACATGCCTGACAACGCGCAATAACTACACTACTAAATTGGGATTGGGAGTGAGTTTCACCATCTGATCGCTACCACTTGTGGTGGTGCTTCATCGCCTCGTTCTGCATATCTCTCTCCTCGATGTTCTCCCTCGCCAGTTCCTTGCCACCAGATCCCAACAGCGGACAGCGTTGGCAATGTGTCCGGACGCCCACGGGTCACAGGAGCGAAATCAAAGAATTCAAATGCCTCCTGCTATTGAGCGATCCGTTTTACGGTGGGCGCGACGACGGTGGCACTGACGCAAGCGTCGTCTCACCGAGCCCCAGCCACCGCCGCCGCGGAACAGCGCCAAGGTCAGTGGCTGGCTGTCCTGACCGGGAAGTCGGGACGATGTCCATAATCGGCTATCATCTCCGGCGGAATCAGAAGACACGTTGGCAGAGGTCGAAGGACCAGTTTCAATCTGACAGATTTGTGGGACGCCAATGGATTGTCAGGACGTAAAGGTAGAGCTCTTTGGCGTGCCGCGGCTGTTGGCGGGAGATCGGGTGGTGCCAGCAGCGGGGAGGACATTGGGGGAGATCGCGCATGATCTTGGGGTGCGATACCCGGCGCTTTGCGGTCGGGTGATCGATCGGGAAACCGGATGGCTCGCGAATGGCTACACGTTCGTCGTCGATGAGCGTTTTACGCGAGAGAAGGGCCGGACAGTGACGACGGGGTCGTCAGTCTTGCTCGTTTCCAGCGTCGCTGGTGGGTAGCCGGGTGTACGGGGTCCACGGCCGGTTCCTGCGGGTCAACCTCGACGACGGATCGTCAGAAGCCGAGCAGATCCCGGAGTTTGTGTACTCGTTGGTCCTTGGTGGTGCCGGCTTAGCGAGCCTTCTCCTGATCCAGTCATGCCCAGACGGGGTCGAGGCATTGGGACCGGCGAATCCGCTCGTCTTCGCTAGTAGCCCCTTCGTCGGAACGGGGATTACGACGGCTAGCAAGATCGCTGTCGCGACGAAGTCGCCACAGACGGGGGTCATCGGTGATTCTCTGTCGTCAAGCTATCTTGCGATCGCCCTCAAGCGAACTGGGTTCGACGCGTTGGTTCTGACGGGGCGCGCGGTTGAGCCAAGCGTTCTTGTTGTCGACGACGACCGCGTGACGTTCTGCTCTGCGTTGCATCTGCTCGGATTGAGCCCGGCAGAAACATCGGCGCGCCTGCGCGAGGAACTCGGGCCCGGCTTCCGCGTCGCGGCGATTGGCGTCGCGGGCGAGAGTGCGGTGCGATACGCGGCGATCAGCAACGATGGCCGGTTGGCGGGAAGGACCGGCGCCGGCGCCGTGATGGGAAGCAAAGGGCTGAAAGCAATCGCGATCCGCGGCAGTCGGCTACCAGCCGTCGCCGATCCGCGAGGGCTCGCGGCGTCTGCACGGGATCTGGCCGAGAGGAGTCTTGGTGCCGGGACGGCAAAGTATCGAGAGGTGGGAACGGCGGCGAACGTCAGTTTTTTCAACCGGATGGGGTTGTTGCCGACGCGCAATTTTCAATCGGGACGGTTTGCGGGAGCGGAGGCGATCAGTGGCGAGACGTTGTTGCTCGACCACCACACGGACAAGCATGGCTGCGCCGCGTGTACCGTGGGCTGTGAGCACCATTACCGGACGCGCGACGATGGACCGGTGACGGAGACGCGGCTTGAGTATGAGACGCTTTTCGCGCTGGGATCGCTTTGTGGCGTCGCTGATCCAAACGCGGTGCTGCGCGCTGCTGCCCGGTGTGATGAACTCGGGATCGATGCGATCACGACCGGGGCGACGGTTGCGTGGGCGATGGAGTGTGGAGAACGGGGCGTCGATCTTGGTTGCGCTGAGGCGGAGGTGCCGCGATTCGGTGACGGCGGTTCGCTCTTGCGGGCGATCGAGGCGATTGGGGAACGGCGGGATCTCGGCGACTTGCTGGCCGAGGGGTCGCGTCGAGCATCGCAGCGTGTCGGCCAAGGGAGCGAGGCGTGGGCGATGCACGTCAAGGGGCTGGAGCTCCCCGGGTACGACCCGCGTAAGCTGCAGACGCTGGCCTTGGGCATCGCGGTTGGCACGCGGGGAGCGTGCCACAATCGATCGTCGGCGTATGAGGTCGATTTGTCTGACCGGCTCGACCCGGGAGTGGAAGCGGTGACTCGGGCCGAGGCGGCGGCTGGGGCCGAGGACCAAGCCGCGATCCTCGATTCGTTGACGCTCTGCAAGTTTCTCCGGCACGCCTTCAACGACCTCCACGAGGAGGCAGCATCGCTCCACGCGCAGGTGACAGGATTGCCGACCACAGGCGCCGATCTACGCCGGTCAGGAGAGCGGATTACGAACCTCAAGAAGCTGTTCAACATCCGGCAAGGTTGGACGAGAGCTGACGACACCCTGCCGCCACGCGTGTTGGGAGAGGATGGCGAGGCGACGCAGTTGAGCCGACAGTGGCTGGAGACAGCGATCGACGCTTACTACCGGGTGCGTGGATGGGACGAAGCTGGGCGGATGTCCGACGACCACCTGGCGGGCCTTGGTCTCGCTGAGGTGGTCGGCGTTGGAGTGCCTACACGCGCTGATTGAGTTCTTGGATCGGCGTTCTTCAACGGCGGTCGAGGCCGTGGTCACTCCCCTGTTCGGTGTCATCCGACGGGGCGCCCGCCTCGAGCCAGGACCTGAACGAGCCAGAGGCGACGGCGACGCGCCACTCGTCGAGGATGTCCTGGGCCATCGCCCGGGTGGCGCCGGCGAGGGGTCCGGCGGCGAGACACCGGTCGAGGAGCCAACCCTCGAAGTCGTCGGGCAACGGGTCGTCGTTAGCGGCGGCGGCAAGGAGATCGCGCTTGATGCCAAGGCCGATGGCATCGGGTTTGGTGTCGCGCTTCCGTCGCTTCCGTCGTCCCTCGGACGCGTCCATCGCCGCGAGCAGCTGGCGGCAAACGTGGGCTGGGCGAGGGGGCGAGGTGACGAGGAGGGGAGCGGACATGGCGGACTCTCAGCCAGCGGGCGACGGATCGACGAGGCAGAGCCCGAGATTGAGGCCGGGAGCGCCTGGTCGAGCGTAGTCGCGATCGAGGGCGGCAAGATCGAGGTCAATCGTCGCGAGGTCTGCGAGGGCGACCTCGTCTGCGGCCCAGGCACGGAGGGTAGAGACGGTTTTGATATAGCCGCGGCAGCAGATACAGGTATCCACGCCGCGGGCTTCGCCGTCGCTCTCAGAGACGAGCGAGCCTAACTGGCGGTGGTCGTCGGTGCCGCAATATGGGCAGCGGAACGACACGGTGCCCCAGTCGGCGCCGCAGCGAACGCAGCGGAGGCGGCGGGCGCGCTCCAGGCCGCGGCGCTCGGCGAGGGCCGGCCAGGACCCGCAGATGGGGCAGTACCCGGCCGACCAGTCAGCGGCGACGGCGCTAGCGAGCCGGCGGCGACACGCCTGCAACAAAGGTGTGGCGGCCAGTTGGGCGACCACGGAGAGGGTGTCGACAGCGACGCCAAGCGCGGCGCCGTGCGCGGCGAGTTGCGACGCATCCTGGTTGGCGGCCGCCGCGAGGATGGCTCGGGGATCCAGTTGATCAGAGCGAGCGGCGCCAGCAAGGGAAATGGCATCCGGCCCCGCGTCACTGGCGAGAGCGAAGAGGCGGCGAAGCCAGTCGCCGGCGACCGCGTCTGCGAGTGGGATGGAAGCGCCCGCGAGGAGCGGCTGGGGGGTAGGCGAGGCAGGACGGAGGCTGAGCGCGGCAGCGGCTTCGTCCCAGACTGGTGTTTCGGTTCCGGTCATGGTCGCGGTCAGGAGGGCCAGCCAGGAGCCGGATTCGGGCTGCGACGCCGCCAGCGCGCTGAGTTGACGACGGGCGCCACTAGATGGGCTTAGGACGACCATACTCAGCCCTGTGACCTTCGTGTAGATGAGATCGGTCTGATGGATTGTCTCATTGCGAGACGACTGGTTGTTTGTTGGGCGTGTCGAAGTAGATCTGCTGGCCCCAGCCTTGGTCGCCATGCAACTGGATAGTGGAGGCGTGGTTGCCCGAGTCGGCGTTGTCCGGTCCGCCGCGGCTGCGTGCGCCTTCGGGACCGCAGCCAGTAAGACTGAGGAGGAGAGCGACGAGAAGGGGCAGCCAGACCAGGTGCCGCGATTGGAGATGATGGACGCGGGGGAAGGCCATGTCAGACTCGATCTGAGGAGAGGACGACGACCGTGCGGAGGAGGAACGCGCCGATCAGAACAAGGGCGGCCGCGCTGGGGACGCTGAGGCGACCGAGGAGTTGGGGCCGCCAGTGGAGCGCAGTCGGGATGAGGATACCGGCGACGACAGCGACGATGAGCAACGCGCCCCAGACGTTGTCCCAAATCTCGCGGGCGACCGAGCCAAGGGAGACGGTGAGGATGATGAGAGCGGCGAGCTCAAGGAGTGAGCTGTAGACATCCATTTGGCCGAGCCAGGAGAGGGAGGCGGGGTGGCCGTGACGCCAGCCTAGGAGGAGCATAACCGCCCCTCCGGCGGAGATGCTGGAGAGGAGAAAGAGGAGCCCAAGCAGGCTGGTGTCGGCCCACAGGGGGCGGTTGGTGGCCGCGAGGAGGACGCCGGTATAGCCGGCGAGGCTGAGACCGAGCAAACCGGTGACAGCGGAGACGATGCCGCCCAGCGTGCCTTCGCGAAGCGCCCGGAGGGCGGAGGGTAAGGTGCCGCGCTCCGCGAGAACGCCAATCACCGCGAGGGTGATGAAGAGGCCGAAGAAGGTGATGATCCAGACACCGACCGAGATGGGGGACCACCACTTGAGCATGATGCCGTGGGTCTCAGACTGGATCAGCATGTGCCAGAAGCGCTCCGGCCGGGTGAGATCAAGGATCAGGAGCGGAGCGCCAACGATGATCGCGGGAAGGGCGACCAGGTAACCGAGGCGGGCCATCGGTCGATCTTGGGGCGCACCGAAAAGATCGAACATGGCGGCGAGGAAGGCGGCGCCGCCGGCCAAGCCGCCGAGGAAGACATAGACGACGACGAGCCAGCCCCAGCCGGGGGCACGGGTGTAGAAGGTATCGGCAACTCTGACGAGACTACTCATCGACGACCTCCTCGTCCCTGGGAGCGGCGGCTCCGGCGCGGGCGTCGGCGGCGAACCCGTCCATGCGGCGCTTGCGGAAGCCGACCAAGCCGAGCACACCCATGGCGGCGGCGCCGACCGTGGCGACGGCGGCGTTCGGGCCGGCGTGCTTGGACGGCAATTGGGGATTAGCGGGAAGGCCGTAGACCTCCGGCTCATCGACCAGGAGGTAGAAGGAGTTGAGACCGCCGACGATCGAGTCGTCGGCGCCGTAGAGGCGGACCCGATCGTTGCCACCATCCTTGAGCTGCTGGACGCGTTTCTCGGCGCGCTCGCGCAACTCGGCGATCGGGCCGAACTGGATGGAGGCGGTCGGGCACGCTTGGGCGCAGGCGGGGGTGAGACCGTTCTGCATGCGGTCGTAGCAGAGGGTGCACTTCATCGCGGTGTTGTTGACCGGGTTGATGTCGATGACGCCGAAGGGACAGGCGCCGATGCAATCGCGGCAGCCGTTGCAGACATCGGACTGGATGACGACGGTATCGAATTCGGTGCGGATGATGGCGCCGGTGGGGCAGACCTCCAGGCAGCCAGCGTGGACGCAGTGCTTGCAGACATCGCTCATCATCAGCCAGCGGCCGCCGGTGCGATCCTCGCCGAACTGCTCGATGAACTTGACGTGGCGCCAGTGCTCGCCATCGAGGCGACGGGTGTTGTCGTAGGAATCGCCGCTGAGGGTGTTGAGACCGCCGTTGGTCGAGGCGATGCCGTTCCACTCCTTGCAGGCCACTTCGCAGGCCTTACAGCCGATGCAGACGGTGGTGTCGGTGTAGAAGCCGGTCGGCTCGGCGGCGAACGATCCGGGTGGGGTGACGGGGCCGCCGGCGGCGGTTGGCGTGCCCGCGGCGGCGCCGGCCGGGCCGGTCGAGGGAAGCGTGGCGACGGGGGACGCGCCGGGCGAGGCGATGACGGCGGGGGTCGCGGCCTCCGGGGAGGTCGCAACCGGTGACGAGGCGGGCGAGGCGGCGGGGGTGGCGGCCGGGTTTGGGGTGGCTTGGGAAAGGGGTGTCATCACGCCTTCTCCACGTTGCAGACGAACGCCTTGCCCTCGTGAATTGAGACATTGGGATCGCCGACGAGGAGTGAGAGGTCGTTGACGACGGAGCCAGTGACCACCCCCTGGTAGCCCCAGTGCCAGGGGAGACCAACGTGGTGAATGGTCTTGCCGGCGACGGTGAGTGGCTGGAGACGACGGGTGACGAGGGCCTTGGCCTGGATCTCGCCACGGGGGGTGATGATCCGGACCATTTCGGTGTTGCCGATACCCTTCTCGCCGGCCAGCTCCGGGCTGAGCTCGACGAAGAGCTCCGGTTGGAGTTCGGCGAGCCAGGGAAGCCAACGGCTCATGACGCCGGAGAGGTGGTGCTCGGTCAGGCGGTAGGTGCTGAGGACGTAGGGGAACTTGGGGTCGCCGACCGAGGCGCCCTTGTTGTCATCCCGGTCCCACTTCTTGAGGACGGGGCTATTCTGCTGCTTGTAGAGCGGGTTCTGGACGGGCGACTCGAACGGCTCGTAGTGGGTGGGGAGGGGACCATCGACGAGACCGGTTGGGGTGAAGAGCCAGCCCTTACCGTCGGCTTTCAGGATGAAGGGGTCGGTGCCGGAGTGGGCGTCGAGACCGGTCGCGCCGTCCTTTGGCTTAGCGTCGGGAGCTTTGGCGACGGGAAAGTCGGGGACATCAAAGCCGGTCCACATGCCGGGTTTGGGATTGGGATTGACGGCGGTGGCGGCGGGTACCTTGGCGGGGTCCCACCAGATCCACTTCTTGCGCTCGCTCCAGGGTTGGCCGTCAGGGCGGGCGGAGGCGCGGTTGTAGATGATGCGGCGGTTGGCGGGCCAGGCAAAGCCCCACTTGAGGTTGGTGCCGGGACCTCCGGGGTCATCGGGGATGCGGCTGGCGGCGAGGAGCTTGCCCTCCTCGGGGTAGACGCCGGAGTAGATCCAGGAGGCGCAGGTGGTCGAGCCGTCGTCCTTGAGGACGGCGAAGCCGGGGAGGAGCTTGCCGGTGGCGGAGTCGTAGCCATTGATCTCGCGCATGACCTTGTAGGCGCTGGGCTCGTCCTTGATCCGCCAGGCCTGGACCTCGTCGGCTTCGGGCTCGAAGTCCCAAACGAGGTTGAGGAAGCCCTGGTCGCGGGGGGCGGTGCTGCCGGTGTAGAGCTTCTTGAGACGCTTGCCGAGGTGGTAGGTGAACCAGAGATCGGTGCGGCTGTCGCCGGGGGGGTCGGCGGCCTTGTGGTGGAACTTGATCAGGCGCTGGGTGTTGGTGAAGGAGCCGTCGCCCTCGCCGACCTGGGCAGAGGGGAAGAAGAAGACCTCGGTCTTGATGTCCTCGGGTTTGCGCTGGCCGCTCTTGGCCTCGGGCGAGTTGTACCAGAAGGCGGCGGTCTCGGTTTCGAAGTTGTCCTTCACCACGAGCCAATCGAGCTTCGCCAGGGCCTTTCGCTGGAAGATGGCGTTCTGACCGCCGACGGCGGGGTTTTGGCCCATCGCGAACATGCCTTTGACGCGGCCCTCGGCCATCGCCAGCATCATCGGCATGTGAGAGTGGTCGCCGGAGATACGGGGGTGCCAGCCGAAGCCGAAGTCGTTGTCCTTGGTGGCGGCGGCGCCCCACATCGATTTGAGGTAGCTGACGAAGAACTTGGGGGTGTTGGCCCAGTAGCTCTTCGGCAAGGTCTCGGTCTGCAGGTACTCGGTGACAGAGTTGTGCTTCTTCAGGATGGTGGGGGCGGGCATGTAGCCGTGAATCGAATGGTAGAGGGTGGGGACATCGGTGCTGCCCTGGATGGTGGCGTGACCACGGAGAGCGACGATGCCGCCGCCGGGGCGGCCGATGTTGCCGAGGAGGAGTTGTAAGAAGGCGGCGCAACCGATGACCTGGGGACCGTTGGTGTGCTGGGTCCAGCCGACGGCGTAACAGATGGCGGAGGTGCGGTCGGGGCCGGAGTTCATGAGGAGCGTTTCGGCGACCTCGACGAAGCGCTCTTTGGGGCAGCCGGTGACCTGCTCGACCATCTCCGGGGTGTAGCGGCTGAAGTGCTTCTTGACGAGCTGGAAGACGCACATCGGGTCCTGGAGGGTCGGATCCTTGCGGGCGCCGGGTTTGAGGAGGCTCTTGACGAGAGCATCGAAGGGGGGACCGGGGGGGACGGGTTACTGTTCGGCGCCGGGTTGACCGGACTGGACGCCCTGCTCACCGGACTGGGCGGTGTTGGCGCTGCGTCCCTGGTCACCGACGGGACCGCCCTCGTACTGCCAGCTCTTGTTGTCGTACTGACCGACGAAGCCGTTAAGGCCCCACTTGCCTTCCTTGTAGGGGCCGAGACCGGAGAAGACGCCGTCGAGGTCTTCGGCGTCCTTGAACTCCTTGTTGATGATGGTGGCGGCGTTGGTATAGGTGGCGACGTACTCCTTGAAGAAGGGCTCCTGGTTCCAGCGGGGGGCATTGATGACGTAGTTGACGAGGCCACCGAGGAAGGCGACGTCGGAGCCGGCGCGGACGGGAGCGTGGAAGTCGGCCATGGCGGTGGTGCGGGTGAAGCGGGGGTCGGCGTGGATGATCTTGGCGCCCTTGATCTTGGCTTGCATGACCCAGCGGAAGGCAACGGGATGGCACTCGGCCATATTCGAGCCTTCGATGAGAATGGCATCCGAGTTGACCAGGCTACCAGGGTAGGCTGTCGCCGCGCCGCGGCCGAGTCGCACCCCCAGACCGGGGACGCTGGAGGAGTGTCATATGCGGGCCTGGTTTTCGATGGCGACGACCCCGAGGCCGCGCATCAACTTTTGCTGGAGGTGGTTCCACTCGTTATCCATGGTAGCGCCGCCGAGAGAGAAGATGCCGAGGGTGCTGTTGAGAATCTTCTTGGTCGTGGTGCCGTCCGGGTTGGGAACCTCGGCGGATTCGACGAAGGTCTCGTCGCGGGTTTTCTTGACGCGATCGGCGACCATGTCCATCGCTTTTTCGAGGTCGAGGAGCTCCCAGGAGGTGGCGCCGGGAGCGCGGTGGAGCACCTTGTCGACGCGGTTGGGGTTGACGTGGAGCTGGTAGATGGCGGCGCCCTTGGGACAGAGATTGCCGCCATTGACGGGAGAGCGGACATCGCCCTCGACGTTGACGATCTGACCATCGATGGCGTGGACGATGGTGTCGCAGCCGACGGCGCAGTAGGGGCAGACGCTGGGGTACTGCTTGGCTTCGCTGATACGGAGTTTTTCGGCTCGGGCCCGGGCGGGTTGGAGATCGGCGCCGAGGGCGGCGAGACCGCCGAGGGCGGTGCCGGTGGCGGTACCGAGGCCGCGGCGGAGGAAGGCGCGTCGTGAAACGAGTCTGTCGGCCATGACCACTCTCCTGTGCCGCTGCCTCGCTGCGTCGCTGGCTGGCTGCTTCGTTGTTCGCCGGGGGCGGTGATGGAGCGGAGAGGGCGAAAAGCGAAGCGGTCACGCCGTCGTGCCGTCTGCGCGTTGGCGGGATGCTACGCAGCGGCGGGGCTGGCGTCAAGGGCCGGAGTCAGAAGTCAGGAGTCAGGAGTCAGAAGTAGGGGTCGGAGGACGGAGGACGGAGGACGGCCGAGTCGAGGAGTCGAGGAGAGGTGGGCGCACTCTCTAGCTCGCTATCAGCGGGTTTTCACTCGACGGGAGGAACGACCCTCGCGATCAGGCCGCCGGCACGGTTGCGGACGGCCCCGCGCGCTCAAACCTCAATCCGCCAACGGCCCTCACCCCCCAACCCCTCTCCCGATGCGCGGGAGAGGGGAGAACGTTTAAAGGGCGAGTGGTGAGGACTGTCGGCGGGGGGACGCGGTACGCGGTCACGGCAGGGATGGGGCTGCTACGTGGCGACGGGGAGGGACTCGGGGTAACCCAGGTGAGTTCTGGGGCCGCGGATGACGTCCTGGCGGGGACGGGTGGGATCGGCTGCTGCCCAGGTCCCCGCCCTCCACACCGGAGGCAGACCGCATAGGAGATAGAATATATGTTCTACATCTGCTTGTCAAGGGGTTTACATGGAGCAATTTTGGGATGTTCAATAGGTGGGGGGACGGGACAAGGATTCGACGCAGTGGCCCGAGCGTCGGCGATGGGTGCGGGGTCGAAGGTGCAGGCACAGACCATGGTGGGGGAGCGGGATCAGTTGTATGAGCGAGGACGGGAGCTGGCTTTGTGTTCGCTGTCGATACGGTGTTACCGACCCGCGGGTGACGCGTGCAGGACGCATCGGCCCTAGCAAAAGGTGGATCGGCCGGGCAGAATATAGAAGCGTTGGAGGAACGAGCTGTGGTCACCACCTTGATCGAGGAGCAGCTTGACGCGATTCGGGTGCTGGGACGGGAGTACGGCGTGGCGCGCTTGGAGGTGTTCGGTTCGGTGTGCTCGCCGGAGTTCGACGCGGAGACGAGCGATGTCGACTTCCTGGTCGAGTACCCAGCCGACTACGAGTTTGGGCCATGGTTGACCCGGTTCTTCGCGCTGCAGGATGCGCTTACGGAGCGGCTGGGTCGCCGCGTGGACCTAGTGATGTCGACGGCCCTGCGAAACACGTGGTTCCGGCGCGAAGCCGAGAAGATGCAATAGGTGGTCTACGATGCATCCGAGGGCGCCAGCGTGCCGGGATTGAGATTGGGCAGGCTGTATCGGCGATCGATGGCGGGATCTCAGCGCGCGTCGGGGCGGCTCTGGGTTAGGGCTTGAGCACGACCTTCTCACAGTCCTCCAGCTTGTTCTTGAAGATGTCATAGCCGTGGACGGCGTCGTCGAGGCGGAGCTGGTGGGTGATGACGAAGCTGGGGTCAAGCTCGCCGTTCTGGATGCGGTCGAGGAGCGGGCGCATGTAGCGCTGGACGTGGCACTGGCCGGTCTTGACCGTGAGCGACCGGTTCATCAGCGAGCCAATCGGGAACTTATCGACGAAGCCGCCGTAGACGCCGATGATAGAGACGGTACCACCGTTGCGGCAGGCCATGATGGCTTGGCGAAGGGCGGTTGGGCGGTCGGTCTCCATTTTCGCGGCCTGCTTGACGCGGTCGTAGGTGTAAGCGAGACCGTGACCGTGGGCTTCCATGCCGACGGCGTCGATGCAGGCGTCCGGGCCGCGGCCGCCGGTCATCTCCTTGAGGGCATCGAGGACATCGACCTCCTCGTAGTTGATCGTCTCGGCGCCGGCTTTCTCATTCGCCATGCGGAGGCGATAGGGGAAGCGGTCGATGGCGATGACGCGCTCGGCGCCGAGGAGGTAGGCGCTCTTGATCGCGAACTGACCGACCGGACCGCAGCCCCAGACGGCGATGACGTCGCCGGGCTTGATGTCGCACATCTCGGCGCCCATGTAGCCGGTCGGGAGAATGTCGGAGAGGAAGAGGACCTGCTCGTCCGGCATGCCGTCGGGCACCTTGAGGGGGCCGACGTCGGCGAAGGGGACGCGGGCGTACTCGGCCTGGCCGCCGGCGTAGCCGCCGGTGAGGTGGGAATAGCCGAACATGCCGGCAGTGGCGTGGCCCCACATCTCCTCGGCCATCCAGGCGTTCGGATTGGAGCTCTCGCAGAGGGAATACGCCTGCGCCTGGCAGGCGGAGCAATTGCCGCAGGCGATCGGGAAGGGGACGACGACGCGATCGCCAATGTTGAGGTTGGAGATTTCCTTGCCAACTTCGACGACTTCGCCCATGAACTCGTGACCGAGGACATCCCCCTTCTGCATCGACGGCACGTAGCCGTCGACGAGGTGGAGATCGGAGCCGCAGATCGCGGTCGAGGTGATGCGGACGATGGCGTCGCGGGCGTTGAGGATTTTAGGGTCAGGAACGGTTTCGACGCGGACGGTGTTCTTGCCCATCCAACAGGTGGCTTTCATCTCGTTCTCCTCGTCCTCTTCTTGGGATCTCGTTCCAGCGCGATCAGCTTGCGGCCGGGACGTTAGGATCGATCATCGCTTGAACGGAGGTCGGCCTCTGCCTGGGGTTGGGCCGGATGCTGGCGAGCGCGGGAGCCATGGATGGTGCCGTCCGAGCGGACGACTTCGCCGGTCTCGAGGACCTGCTTCAGGCGGAGGAGGTCTTCGCGAATTTGGAGACTGGGCTCTTCGCCGAAAAGCTTGGCGACGGTCGCGCCGAGGGCCCCGGCAGGCGGAGCGTAGCGGAGCTCGACCCGGACCTCAGTGCCCCGGCTGCCGGGCGCGGGGGCGAAGCGGACCGAGCCAGAGTTGGCGATATCGGCGCCTTCGACCGAGGTCCAGGCGATGCGCTGGTTTGGCTCGTCGGCAACAATTTCAGCATCCCAGGAGACGGTGCGCCCGGCAGGCGCCTTGGCGGTCCAGGTGGACCGCTTATCGCTCGTGGATTCGACCGATTCGAGGTGATTCATGAAGCGTGGCAGGTTCTCGAAATCCCGCCAGAACTGGTAGACATCATTGGGCTCCCGGTTGATGGTGATGGCACGCCGGACATCCTCGGACTGGTCGCGGGGGACGGCGCCCGCGGTCGTGTCTTGAGAGGATCGCGGACGCGTGGCGCAGTAGAGATCGAGCGCGGTGACGCCGACGCCGACCGCGATGGCGGCGGCGACGCGGTTGCGCTGGTTTCGTGTCGAGTCGAGAGCCGCCCCAAGGAGGGCGAGGTCCGTAACGTCGCCGGCGACGCGAACCCAGACCTTCGCTATTGGGTTGGGTTGCGTGAGGATGGCGCCGCCGCTGGCAATCTCCCGAAGGCCGACGGCGCGGAGAACGGTTTGGGTTTTGTCATCGTCGTGGACGCCGATCAGTTGGGAGAGCCCTTTTGGAACGAGGAGGTGGGCAAGCCCGAGACCGAGGCTGAACCACCCCAATGCGCGTGCCAGTTTTTCGTCATCCATGGAACGTTGCTCCTGACTTGGCATCGCTGATTCGGATTACGCTCCCGGCAGCTTGGCGGTGAGGACGTCGAGCGGCTGAATGGAAGGTGGTTGGGCGAAGAGGTCGGGCGCTTTGTCCATGAGCGCGGCGGCGACGCTGCCGGAGAGGTGCGTCTGGCGGGCCGCGTCGTCCGGGAAGGCGTCGAAGATGCCGAAGGTCGATGGACCCATCTGGACGGCGAACCAGGCGGTCGTGGCTGGCTCCGCTTCGACGAGTGGCCGAGCGCTCTGGAGGAACGCGGCGACCTCCCGCTCCTTCCCGGGCTTGGCCTCGACTTGGACGAGCAAGGCGACGGTTACCATGGTGTCTCCTCTCATTGGCTCGGCGTGGCTGAGTCAGATCGCTGCTCCTGTGCCACCGATGATGGGCAAACGGGGGCGCGAGGCGTGGGGGTGACGGACGAAGGCACGTGCTGACGTGGTGCGGTGGCGGATCGGACTCACCGCCGCTCCCCGCTCGCGTTAGCGAAAGCGGGGACGAGGCAGACAACGGCGCGGCAGTGGCCGGAGTCGGTCTGTGAATTAGGCGGCGGGCTTGAGGATGACCTTGGTCCAGCCATCGTCGCGGCGGTCGAAGTGGTTGTACGCGTCCGGCGCCTCGGCGAGTGGCAAGCGATGGGAGACGAGGAACGATGGCTTGGCGCGGCCGGCGGCGATGAGATCGCGAAGATGCCGATTGTCGGCTTTGACGTTGGCTTGACCGGAGCCCAGGCGAAGACCCTTCTGGAAGACGAGACCCAAGTCGAACGCGATCTGGCCCTGCTGACCGAGCTCGTCGGGGCTCTTCGGATCTTGGGGCACGAAGACGCCGACGACGCCGATGCGGCCGGTGGCGCGGACGGACTGGACGAGGTTGTTCATGGTCATGTTGGGGTGCTCGTGGCCCAGGGGGTCGTGGGCTTGCCAGCCGACGCACTCGCAGCCCTTGTCCGCGCCGTGGCCGTCGGTGAGGGCGAGAACCTGCTCGACGGGGGAGCCCTTGGTATCGTCGATGGGGATGACACCGATCGACTCGGCGAGGCGCAAGCGGTCGGGGTGCCGGTCGACGATCATGACCTTGCTGGCGCCCCGGATCATCGCGGAGTAGGCCGCCATGAGACCGACCGGGCCTGAGCCGTAGACGACGACCGACTCACCGGGCTGAACGCGGGCGAGCTCGGTGGCGTGATAGCCGGTGGGGAAGATGTCGGAGAGCATAACGTAGTCCTCCTCCTTCTCCTGGGCGTCGGGCGGGAGGCGGAGGCAGTTGAAATCGGCGTAGGGGACGCGGAGGAATTCGGCCTGGCCGCCGTTGAAGGGACCCATCTCGGCGTACCCGTAGGCGGCGCCGACGGAGCCGGGGTTGACGGTGAGGCAAAACTCGTTCAGACCGCGCTCGCAGTTCTTGCAGAAGCCACAGCCGATGTTGAACGGGAGGCAAACGCGATCGCCGACCTTGACGCGGTCGACGGCATTGGCGATCTCGATGACCTCACCGAGGTTCTCGTGGCCGAGGACTTTACCCTGCTCGACGGAGGTGCTGCCCTCGTACATGTGGAGGTCGGAGCCACAGATGTTGGTACTGGTGATCTTGACGAGCGCGTCCGTTGGTCGTTCGATGGTCGGGTCGAGGACGTTCCGGACGGTGACGTCCCGGGGACCGTTGTAGACGACGGCTTGCATGGCGCTCGGATCTCCTTCGTCCTGTTTGGCGGCGGTCCCGTGGTCCCGCGGAAAGGCCGCGGTCGTACGTCTCGCTGCGCCTGGCTGCGCTGCTGACGTGCCGATGCCGGGTAAAGTGGCTCGCGTCGCTTCTCATCCCACGTAAACGAACGCCTCCTCTTTGTGAGGCCGTTTCACGGCGATTGATGAACGACGCCGTTACGGTGTCGGGGTGCCGGCCTCCTGGAATGACTGCAGCAGGCGGTCTGAGGCCCTGTTGACCGCATCTTGAGCCTTGTCGACGACTGCGCCCATGCCGAAGAACTCGTGCGCGACGCCCTTGTAGAGGTTGTAGCTCACATCGACGCCGGCCTTCTTGAGGGCGTCGGCGTAGGCTTTGCCCTCGCTGCGGAGGGGGTCGACCTCGGCGGCAATGACCGTTGCTGGCGGTAGGCCGCTCAGGTCCGTCGCCTGGAGAGGCGAGGCGGAGGGATCGGCGCCGAGCCCGGGATCGGCGAGGTAGTTGGCCCAGAAGTACTGCATGAGGGGCTTATTGAGCGGTTTGGCGGTCGCGTATTTCTGGTACGACTCCGTGTCGAAGTTGTAGTTGGTGATGGGATAGACGAGCAGTTGGTGGACCGGCAGGATGCCGTTCTGATCGCGGGCGAGGAGGGCGGTAACCGCGGCGAGATTGCCGCCAGCGCTTTCGCCGACGACCGCGACCCGGTCGGGATCGCCGTTGAAGAGGCTCGCGTTTTGGGCGACGTACTGGAACGAGTTGTACGCGTCGTCGGCGGCAGCGGGGAAGGGATTCTCGGGAGCCTGGCGGTAGGCTACCGAGACGACGATCGACTTCGCCGCGTTGGCTAGGGCGCGGCAGGAGGCGTCGTAGGTGTTGAGGTTGGCGATGACCCAACCGCCACCATGGAAGTAGACGAGCACCGGGAGCGGAGCCTTGCCCTTCGGAGTGTAGACGCGAGCGACCAGGTCTCCGTCGGAGGTCGGAATCAAGCGGTGCTCGACGCCAAGGACTGCCTCTTGGGCAGGCTTGCCGCGCTTGGAGAGGAGGGAGAGGACGGCGTCCGCCGCCGTCGGCAGCTGACGGGCGTTAAATGGCGTCTGCTTCTCAAGCGGAATGTTGTTCAGCGATGTCAGCTCATCCAGCACGTCCTGCATTTGGGGGTCAAGGTCCGGGGTCGATCCAGCCGCCGAACCGCTGGGTTGTGGTGTAGCGTCTTGAGCGAGGGCGACGTGGCCGATGTTGGCGTGGGAGAGCGCGAGCGCGCCGCCGGCGACGCCTGCCGCCGCGCGGACGAAACCACGACGGGATGTGCGGCTTGGCTGGTCGGGCGTGTCCAGATCCACACTTCGTGGAGACAATGGTTGCACCGGTGATATTCCTCCCTCGGCCGCACGGATCGCGGGTCCGAACTCGACAATTGTTCCTCAATGGGTCGCGTGGGCAATAGGTTATCTGGCAACGGCCGGGGTCACCCTGGACTCACGGTACGTGTGCCCACTCCGCTTTCCTGACATGGACCCTGGTGAGCGGAAGTTGCAAGGGCTATGCCGGGGAGACGATCGATGGCACCTGAAATGTTGTGCACCTAACACTCGTCGGTGAGTGCACCGGCAGGACGCGCAGAAGATGCGCGTACCTTTTTTTCGGAATTGCGAACGTATTTGGTAGGAGGGTAGGGGAAAAACGAGGGGGGATACAGGGCGGAGCGAAGCCGGGAGGGTTCAGATCAGGTATTTGGGGGACGCGGGGCTACATTATTTCTTGCGGGCAGGAGCGCCGCCGCCCTTGGCACCACCAGCGGCGGTGCCGGCGGGGACCCAGCCTTCGGGCATTTGGGCGTCCTCGCCGAAGAAGAACTCCTCCATCTGCTCGCGGAGGATGCGACGGGTGTCGGGGTCGGCGGGGTTGAGGCCATAGTGGTTGATGAGGATGGTCATGTGGGGTTGCCAGAGGTCGTAGCCGGCGGCGGAGACGTTCTCGAAAATGCGCTGGCCGAGCTCACCGGGGAAGGGGGGCTTCTCCAGACCGGGGAGCTCGCGACCGAGTTTGACGCATTGAACTAGTCGCGGCATCGTGGTTCTCCGGGTCGTAAAGGGCAGAGGGCAGAGGGCAGAGGGCAGAGGGCAGAGGGCAGAGGGCGGAATCTCCTTAGAGAACGGTAGAGGACGGGGTGGGGTGGCGTCAACCTG
>JAABUS010002198.1_pt1 | contig 38042 bp, 41 predicted proteins | sample 5560161 | NCBI WGS metagenome assembly JAABUS01 (sample SAMN10711885, study PRJNA513376) | rock metagenome | isolation source: Antarctica rocks | place: Antarctica: Victoria Land, Trio Nunatak nord | collected 2016-01-04
GGGGATTTTGCCGGGTTTGAGGCGGGTGTGTGGGGTTATGTGGTGCTTTGTGGTGAGGACGAGCCAGATGAATTCGGCGTCGGTGGGGGTGGGGGAGGAGGACGTGAGGAGGGTTTTCTTTGAAGACGTGGAGGCTTCTTGAGCGGCTTTGGTGGAGATGTGGGTGAGGAGGGCGGTGGAGGCTTTGTGGAGCTGGGGGAGGTTAGATATGAGAGTTTGGGGTTGATGCGGAGGGTTACTTGAGCGTGATCCAGCTGGTAGGGGGAGCCGGACTGGACTCGCGTTGTCAGTGCGGATGGTTCTGGTGCCATTTCTGGGGATCTGAGTTTCTATTTATTTTGCTTCAATTCGACCATTTCTCATGTTGAAGTTTCGGTGCATGCCAAGATTTCATCCTTCGGCTGGAATTGCCGAGGCGCCGGAAACCCTGAAGCAGCCCTTGTCTGCTTTCTATCGTGTTTCTACAATGTTTCTAGTACCACGAGTTCTCACGCTTCCGTGGATGGCTCCCTGTCACAACAATGACGCTGTGTAGATTGATGTACGGCTGGAGCGGGATGACGAAGTCGAGCAGATAAACCTACTTAAATGGCCAAAGATAAGCATCCGTTTCAAATCTGTCCATCCATGGTGTGAAGTACATACTTCTAGACTAAACAAGCGCGTACCAGAAGTGGAGCATGTCAGACTGTTGCTCCCAGTAATGGCCCTCGAAGAATAGGTCGTGTGGGGTAAAAAAGCCGTAATAAAGTCAGAAAACGCTCAAACATGGAAGCGGTCTAAAGATATCTCGATGCATATCGTGCAGCCGTAGTTAATCCTTGTATCACGGAGTATGTGTCACAAAGTCCTTCGCCTTCAATGATCGTTCCTGTCGCATTTGGACACGAGAGCGCCAGAACATCATCCTACTCGCCATGTTCGAGAAGAGCGACGGACCAGGAACGACCTGGAAGTTCGCTAGCACCATCGGGGAAAGATCTATGCCAATTCTGGCTCGTTGATAACCAAGCAACGGTCTCGGCAATCTCTTTCAGATTAGCACACCCCCAGTGTTTACCCCGGAATTCAATAGCGCCGAGGCCGTCGCACTTCCTCATTGCTGATGGCTCTGCGCACAGCGATCGTCACAAGTAATAGGTTCGGTTTCTGGTGGCGCTGGTTCAATGGTGAAGTGAGGGTGTGTTCGCTGTACTAATGGTGGATGCTTCTAGTGCAGCCAAGTCGAACACAGCGGCCCGAGCGCAACAGGACCGTTCCCGTCTTGGAGATTGACCGGATCCAAGAAGCAAAGAACGTGTGGAAAGGCGCAACATCGTGTGTGATCATGGCTGATCGTCTGGCTTGCCAAGTTGTCAATCCGATCCCGTAGTGTGTGGCGTGCGAGATCGAACTTCAAGGGACGTCATGTTCGCCTCTACTCATCCATCACATGTACCCTCGATTGAGCCTCGATTGAGCGACTCGAATAACTTGTCGAACCACCAAGCCTGAGACTCCTATACGCGAAATGATTACAGTGGGCAAAAGAGAAGTACTTGTACTACGTCTCTAGCGCTCATTCGGGGCAGGCCTCACCAGAGCAGTAGCATCACCCAGAGCACAAGCGAACCATCCATTCCGAACGAAGAATCAAGGGTGTCCCAGACTTACAGCCTGAACCTATCGAAGGTGCAGGGTCGCCAGATGCGCAGAAAGCTTACATCCATCAATGGAACATAATTCTCCGAGCTTGACTCCTCGGCATTGAACATGAGATCAGGGGCATGCCTTGAATCGGATTTGTCACCCGGCACATCTGTTCGGACACGGCACGATTGGAGATACTCTCTCACATGTAGAGGGTGGAAGAAATGCCAGGTACGGTCACCCTTTGACCGCATTTACGGACTCCATTACGTTCCGACGCCTTGGTAATGGTGCGCTTAAAGGCGGAGCCCTTAAGCGCGGCCCAAGCACTGCCAAGTGCCAACCATGTATTTCCATCCACATGGCGTCGAATGTTCTTCGTGCCAACGGCTGGCCCACGCTATTGATTTCGACATTAGCCAGCCTTGAATAATGAAATCCTTGCAATGGTCCGGGAATTCGGCATTGGGCACTCGACCCGTGGCTGGATCCACATCTACCATCATCTGACCCCAAGGCCAGGAACCCTTCCAAGCTTCGCAATCTCTCCAGGAGACGGGCAGTAGTAGCCGATATGATTGCTTGCATTCATTTCTCCGGAGACAAGCGGCCTAATGCCCGGGTGTCGGCACACCAGCGCGTGGCTCTCGACGACCGTCCAAAGGAATACAAAGCTTCGTGGTGACCCCACGAAAAAGGTAGTTTGACTGGTTCTCCTAGGATATTCTCCGCGTATATGCTTCAGTCTCCACTGTCTCTCTTTTCTTGATCTCATTTGTTCCTCCAGCTCTCCTCGGACCAACCAATTTCCAAACCATCCTCCTCTCGCTGCCATGCCTCAAGGGCCTCCACCACTGGGTGGTGATGTCAACAGAGCCAACGAGATCTATGCCTTTACTTGGGTTTTAGAAATTATTTCTTTTGCGTTTGTGGCGTCCCGAATGTATACCCGCTTGAAGCTCACACGAAACCCATGGTGGGATGATTGGTGTATTTGCTTTGCCATGGCAAGTCCCTCATCTTCGGTTCCAGTATAGGACCCCTATTCTAATATCAAACCAGCTCCTCGATATCGTCATTTCCGTAATGTGGAGTGTCTATGCCGGCAGAGGTTACGCACGACATTTATACTACATCCCACCTTTGGAGCTACCCGACGTCATAAAGCTCAACACGATATCTCGTTCGTTGTGTATGTTCAGCATATCAATTGGGAAGATCTCCGTGGCTTTCCTGATCGAAAGATTTGCCGGCCCCAGCAGCTGGCGGAAATGGCTTCTTCGCAGTATCTCCATCAGCGTCTTCATCTCGGCCGTCATCACGTTGACGTTTTTCTATGCCCAATGCCAGCCCGCACGCGCGGTGTGGGACAAGTATCTCCTGAAGGAGGGCAAAGCGCATTGCTGGGATCCCATCCCAGTAAACAACTGGAACCTCGTGATTGCCAGTAGGTCGAGTGAATTCAGTAATATCAAGGGTTCGGGTACTGACAAGTCAATCAGGTTACTGGGCTTTCCTGGACTTTGCTCTTGCGGCCATACCAATCGATATTGTATGGAAGTTGCAGATGGACTTCAAAAAGAAGATAATGCTTAGCTGTCTGCTAGGCATGGGTGTCTTGTGAGCTCGGTCTCCTAGCGCTCAGACCTTCGCCACTAACGGAACACAGTGCGGGCATTTGTGCTGCGGTCAAAACGTCAAAAATCCCGATAACGGTCAATGCGAAGACCGACATTACATGTAAGTTCATGAATCATGCATAAATCCGCGTGTCCGAGCGCTAAATGATCTCTAGGGGCTACGGTAGAACTCCTGATGTGGAATGGGTAAGTCGACTGGATTTCCTCTACCTATCGTTCACTGCAGTCATTACTCACGGCCTGTGCGCTTTGGCGCTTTTGAAACCATGGACCCTCGACGTCTTAGGTCATGTACACTGTACACATTCAGTGCACGACCGTCCTACCCCACTGCCCACAGTGCATCCACCATCTCTCCTTCTCGCTCTATCGAGCTACAATCCGCTCCCATTCTACCATGCTAACCCAAACGCTACAGTATCGAGATGAACGTGATCATCATCGCCGCCTGCATCCCCACCCTGCGTCCCCTCTTCCTCATCCTCTTCCGCCAGTCCTCCCCATCCAAATTCCGCCCCTCGCGCCAACTCGGCAAGTCGTCGTACTGGAAACACCCCTCCTCAGACCCTAATTCGAATTCAAGCGGCGCCGTCCCTTCCCTCCAAAACCGAGCTTCCCGCGCACTCTCGAAATCCAACAAGGCGTTCGATGTCTACAGAAACCACACGGCGACCGGGGACACTGGTAGTGAACGCTCGTCGGGCGACAAGCGGGAAATCCTCGACAAAAACGCGATCCATGTTCGGGACACGGTCAATATCGAAAGCCGAGAAGTCGGGCGTGAAGATGACAGGCAACATGAGTGGGGTGCGAGGGACCATACGGGCGTGCCGTTGCGTGAGATTCGCAAGCCGGGCGAAGGGCCCTCGCTGGATGGCATTACAGCAGCGCCGGTGGACGAGAGGTTCGGAGTGAGAGGGGAAAGTATGGTCTGACGTGGCGCACGACACGGTACATGTATATATAATGACTGACCATGACACCCCCTCGTAGTAGCGCTGAAGCTTGTACATAATCGCTACAACATACTATCCAATAAAGGCACCGGATTCCACGTTCAGCGAGCCGCTATTCGCGTGTGCCGCATTCGTTGACTTACAGAATGTTTCTACCGATAGATCTGACTCTCCCCCTGCATCTTCCACTCACACGTCTTTTCTCTTCTCCTCTTCTCCACTCGCTTTTCTCGGTTATTTTGATTCTTCGCTTCTTCCCTTTCTTTCTTCTTCTCTCTTCTCTCTTCTTATTTTCTCTCTTCTTTTCTCTTGCCCGCTTTTCTCTCTTCATCTTCCTTCTATCTTTCTTCTTTGTTTCCTTTTCTTGTTTTCTCTCTTCCCCCTTTTTCTTCTTCCTTCTCCCTTCTCTCTTTCCTTTATCGCCCCCTCTTTCAGCCATCTCACATCCCTCCCACCCCCATCCCTCTTCCCCCAATCCACGCTTCAGCACCCCTCCCCTCCCAACAGACCCAATCCCTCAGATTCCTCACCACCAACGCACCATCCCTCGCCCACAACAACGATCCCACCATCGCCAATACATACCAGCAGAACAGAAAGACAATGAGCGCTATTGGACTACACTACTTCAGAGAAGAGAGAGAAGAAAAAGAGAAAGCCGTTTGTAAGGGAAAGGAATGTAAAGAGTAAGAGAAAGATGGAGAAGTTGGAGAAGAAAAAGAAAGAGAGAAGGAAGTAAAAAAAGGAGCAGATAAGAAGAGATTGAGAGAAGAGATCTAGAGAGAAAGTTAGAGATAGCGAAAGAGATTGAAGAGAAGAGAATGTGAAGAAAAAAGAAATTAAAGGAGAAGGAATAAGAGGAGAAGAGAGAAAGAAGAGAGGGATATGAGAGTTGAGAGAGTTGAGAGAAGATATAAGTAAGAAATTTCGAAGAGAGAAATGTGGAAGAGAAAGTGGGTAAAGAGAGTTTGAAAGGGGGTAGGTTTGAGGGCGGGTGTTGCATGGGGGTGGTGGTTGTGTAGCTCGTTATTGGAGTGTGGTTCATAGCTCACTGCTTCGGATTCATACATGGCGAACATTTGCGATACCTGCGTATCTTATCGAAGACGTCCAAGCAAGGGTCGGTTCTAGGTATGGGGGTTTTCTGTTGGTTGGTAGGTCTGTTGGGACATATGCCTGGGAAACGACAAGGCGCAAGAAGACTCCCTTCTATTTTTCATTTTACGGAGCCGCTGGGTAGACACCCCTTTTTATTGATTTGACACCCAATCCTTTCAAACTAATATCTCTTTTTCGACCGTTTAAGATTCATGTAGAACATTATCCTAATTGATCCAGGAAGCAAGAGGAAGACAAGAATCCCGATCGGTTTCTTAGGCATGGAAGAGTCTATCTCGACCGTTTCCTCAATTTCCCCCATACAACAATAAGGTTATTGAAAGAGCGATGGGAGCACATACTTCGTGCTGAGAAATCCATCGATTTTGGGTGTAAAACGGGCTCTATTGCATGCCACTTCCACGTATCTATTCTCAGTCGTATGATAGGCCTCTTGATAGGGCCGGATCTGGAAGATCTCTTTCAAAGTGCTTACGATTCGACCCTTGGATCATTATTGAGGCCATTGTTTGCACCCACTGTTTAGGTTGTGAAGGGAGTAGATGAAAATCACAGACAGCCCGGGACCACCTTTTGCCGTTGAAAGTGGGCGATTCGCTTGCTCGTCGATCATTGCGTTGTCCATTTGATGCAGTCGACGCCGTTGAATGATGTTGGCTTGATGTGTTGTCCAGGAGGAAGTAAATTAAGGCCGTGGATGCAATAACGAGATGCACTATTGGTTCGGGAAGATGTTTTCCAATTGCTAAGATTATCGGGCCGACTTGCTCGAGACCAATTAGATTAGTGGTGTTATTATACCAACTTTACGGAGGACACCAAAGTCCTGGCAATACCAAGACCGGGTTAACAGGGGCTCTCCAGGGGCTACAGGTGAACTTTTGGGCGATGGGTGACCGGTGGGCAGCTGATTCAGTCGCCCCGGTAATGACCTTCAGGGGGTCGCTCTGGCTACCTCCAGTTGACCATATCAGTGGCGGCACTAGCTTGCACCAGGGGTTTTGGTGTCCTGCGTAGAGGGGGGTCAATTCAGTGAAGGAGGTATCTGCTCCAAAATTCCCTTCTGAAAAGAAAAGTCATTGGATCTAGATAGCTGGTTGTTTCACATGCTGCCTTCTCCTCACCATGACTTTTGCCCATGGCAGAGGAGCCACAAACTCATCTATCACCAGCAACGGCGGCCTGCTAGCTCCTGGAGGGAAGCGAAAATCAAACTTCAGCAGCAGATGGGCGAGCAGTAATTTCAGCTCCATGGCCGCGAAGAACCGGCCAGGACAAGCGTAACGTCCTGCACCGAAATTCATGTTGGTGCCATCCACGTTGGCGAACTCATGCTTATGGCTCTCGGGGTGCTCGCCGCGCATGCGGTAGTATCGCAGCCCGTCGAAGGTCTCGGGATTGGGTGTCACCTCCGGGTCGAAGAGAATGTCTCTTGAAGCAACGCTAAAATGCGTCCCAGCCGGGATTTCGATCCCGGAGGAGAGGGTCAACGATTGGAGCACGACACGGTTGAAGGATACTGGAAGTGTCAGTCTTGTTGCCTTGAAGAAGGGTGGAGAAGACATACACAGGGTCGGCGGAGCAAAACGCTGGGATTCCTTGAGGAAGCTATCGAGCTTGTGGAGCTTGCTGTAGGTGTCTCTCTGCCAGCCACCATCTTTCTGAAGCACTCCTTCGATCTCCTCGCCTAGGATGGCGAGGTACTCCTGATGTTCACAGAGATCGTGTATGGCGTGTGTTATGGCCTGGCTGGTGGTGTGTATACCAGCAAGATTGACCATCAGCTGTAGATGGGCGAGACGCTCTGGTCGACGATCATCGCCTTCCGCACCCTCAATCATGTACTGGAGGAGATCCAGCGGTTTCTCATACCCTTCACTAGGAGAAATCTGCTCCTTGATGCGTTCCTCGATGATAGGTACAATAAGCTTCTTGGCTCGTCGGAGGGAGAGGAGCGTAATCCATGATGAAGGTAGGATGACAGATACCCACCGATGAAACATGCGTGGGAAGAGTCGTAAGATCAAGACGGTGACGAAGATATTCTCGGTATACCTAATGCAGGTAGAGAGCCACTGCCGGTCCCGGCAGAGCAGACGTCCTGACAACGCGCGAGATGTGACGCCTGCGACAATATAGAGGAGGTTGTGATTGAGCTTGAGCGATGTCCATTCGCCTGTCCGGTGGTATATATGTCAGCGTTACCTAGACAATAACAAGTCAAGGTGGATGGATTTGCAAAGTACCTTGGACACCGGAAAGCTCTCTTTCAACAGTGTGATCAATCTCCTCTAGCGAACTTGCCACGAAAGTGTGTAGCGTTGGTGTGAGTCGACTACGCAGCATTCTAGCCTGCAGGTCACTCTTGAGCAAGATATCTGTGGTTGTACTTTTGCCATAAAGGTTCTGGGTTCAGTTAGGCCAAATAGATGATATTCCTAGTGACTAGCCGACGGTAAGACTGACATGGACCTGTAGATGGCGTAGGCTCAAGCGGTGTTCTGGTATTGAGCGAAGCTCCTCTATCCACTGCCTGGGGATGATCAAGACCATACCATCAAGCCTGATGACTTTGAACATCTGGGATTGGAACTAATCAATGAATATTTTAGTGCAAATGCCGCATGTCACGCCTTTGGAGGTTTGATAGATGCTGTACCTTTTTATATCCATCACTCAAGTGAAGCATTGACCAACGCTTGAATCGAAGGCCTGTAAGGAAATATGGCTCCAGTGGCCATCGACCAGCGATTGGAGCTGTCACCCCCTTCGTAGTACTCTCAAAGTCACGAAAAAGCAAGGAACAGATTATAGCGAACACGGCGAACACGCATTTCGGTGCCCAGACTGCGTGGAGACATGAAGAAACTGTGGTTGAGAGAGGGTCTAGAATCGATGTTGCGTTGACAGGCGAGAACATTTTTGATGGCGCATAGAACGCTAGCGAAACTTCGAAGGTGTAGACTCTAGTAGGCGAGCAGCTTGGGTGCTTATATGTGGGGAAGGAAGAGTGGTAGTGCGGGGTCAGGGTCAACAAGGCTGCTGTCTCAGTACTTCTACGCCGTACGAGTACAGATCAGGGGCCATATCTGTGGGATGAGTGCATAAGCCTTGCTCCGCCTCCTGTGCGTCAATCACCATACGAGGATCACTTGTCTCGACGTCTCATACGTAGGCTGGATGGCAGCAGTTCACTACGCACTAGCTCTTCGAGCTACCCATGAGAGAACTATATTGAGATATCTGTAGACCCGTCTGACGTTGACCGCCCAAAACCCTTTGCCAGAGACCAGCTATATAGGTTGGGTACAGCTTTTCGCTGTGTATACTTTATTCATGTATGCTGTTGAGGTATTTCCTTTTGCCAGCCGCATCAAATATCACCTAAGACGACATCTTTGATTTCAAGTGTATGAGATTTCATGTCTGATTGAGCTCGGTTGCATGCCTCATCAACGACCTCGGAGAATCTTCGCCCTCGGCTCACAATATCCACTTGGAAGGGTTGGTGTTTCATGATGAGCCCAACTTGGGGCAGATGATCAGTTGGGAAACTAGACAATCTGAACGATGTGACTTACCACTCTTGGATCCCATGTCCAGTGCATGCCCAGGTTTGGCCCGTATGTCGAAAGCCCATAGGACCCTGCTGACAACAATGAAGAGAGACTGCTCAGCAACATTGATGCCCGGGCAAAGCCGACGTCCGAAGCCGTAGTTGAAATGGTCACGTTGGTGGTAGTCGGGATAGATCGCCGAAGCGGCAGAACTGAGGTTGTGGTCTTTGAAGCGTTCAGGTTCGAACGTCTCTGCATGTGGGTACAATTCTGTGTCTTGATGCAAGGCCGTTAAGTTAGGGATGACACTGGCGCCCTTGGGGATATATCGTCCACGGTAATAGTCGTCTTTGTCAGTCGCGTGTGGGACCCCTATTTCGATGCTGATGTAAATACATATGTTCAAGAAGAAGATTCGATACCCACTTTCTTAACCATCCCTTACGTACCTAGGCCACCAACACCACAACATCGATGCAATTCCTTGATAAGACTTCTGATGTACGGAAGAGAGTCTTGATCGCCCCAACTTGGAAGCCTTTCAAAGCCCACCGCTTGATCAAGTTCTGAATCTGTTAGTGAGTAGCCTGCTATTTAGAATCTGCCATACCTAGATGAGCTTTTTCAACGACTTGAGGCTGAAGAGCCATGATCTTGAAAAATGACTGTAGAATACTACTGGTCGTATGACCGCCTCCTGCGATGATCATAGCTAGTATGTCAACAGCTGCTGCGTCATCGATGCCATCATTCTCCTGCACCTGGACAGTGTCAGCAAATGTTTGGGTCCTGAGTAGGATTCTCACTTCAAGGAGATGTTTGCCGAAGCAATCAGGAGCTTGCCCTTGTCGAACGGCTTCTTGGAGAGTGCGATAGAAGGCAAAATGAAGCTGCATTTCACGCGTACGAAGTCTCATGGCGTACTTGTAACCTGGCTGGAGGTACTTCGGTAACCTTTGGATGACGGTAATGTAATCGACGAGAAGTGAACCCGGCTGCAGATCTGTATAGGAATCAGCCTTTGTTTCTTCATAAAGCATGACTTGAATCCCAACGTCGCAGCATCAGCAGCCAAATGTCAGTAAGTTCGTTCATGATCGGATGGTCAAGCTTCGATAGTCTGATACCGTAAACCGCGGAGAAGATGACACTCAGCGAATATCTATCCACGTCTCCGAAGAAGTCTTGCGGCTGATGTAGGAGATCTGTGACCAGCATGAGAGACTCAAAATCCTGGTACTTCCTCATTCTAGCCGACCTTTGCGGGCCGAGAAGGCTCTGGTAAAGCTTGCGTAGATATCGGAACTTCTCGCCCGAAGAAATGATAGGTAACCGCCATGGCCAGACGCTGCTTCGGAAATTGTTAGGTTCTGGTCGTGATGAATATATATGGCCTCTCTACAGAAGATTAGTCAAATCACTCAAATGAGCTGCATGGGTGTCCTCACGTCGACCAACAACTCTTTGACCACATGAGGCTTGTTAAGGATGAGCATTGGATACCGGGCGGCCCATAGCATACAAGTGTCGCCCCAGCTGCGAGCGATGCTCATCAATTCTCGGTCTGGACATGATTGTAGGCGAGTCAGGATGAGTACGTTTCCGAAGATCCCCAGAGGTCTAGGTCCATCTGGGTATCTGTTACTACCGCAATGTAACAGATACTTCAGTGCCCATTGGGTGACTCCGAGAAGGCAGAGCATTCCACTGAAAATTTCGAAAGCGCTCATTCTGCAGGGCAGGTATAGAAGTTGCCATTCTGACATCATATGCATGTATGAGTGACAAGTCATGACATCTAGGTTGAGTGCTGAGTGTAGGGAGGTTGAGCATCCGATACCCAAATACCCGATGCTCTTATATTCTTATTGCTGAGCATTTTTTCACTTTGCAGGTTAAGCCAACACACCATCTTGAAGCTGTGCCGTAGCCGCAGCTCTCAGCTCGCTTCAGGTTGGAAATATGATCGGGCCATAAACGTTGCCTTCATATTGGTCATCCGTGGTTGCCTTCTTGTCGACGTTCATAGCATTCAGTACTGCTCCGTGGTAAGTGACTAGACTTGTCTGATCGCCACGGACTCACGGTTTCGAAGCCTTAGGGAGAGGCTGCCTGTTGATCTTCCGAGGTGTAAAAACACTACAGATAAGAAGTAGAAGACGGGAAGAGATGAGTCGCGGCCAATCACCTTGTAGGATGCCTCTTTGCCCTGAAAAGCTAGACTGAACAGGCAGACAGTTGTTCTTCCAATCGTCTCCGGATGCAGCGTCATCAGGAAATCAATCAGAGGCAGGGCTAGGTTGCAGCCATGATTTTCTCCACCAGAGGATGTGAGGCCAGGTGCATTAGCCTACAAGGTGATCGGGAAAGTGGAGACTCGACGCTACGAAGGCTACACTGCGTGGAGGCAGAACGAGGAGACCACCTTACAAAAGCTTCAGCCCATCGAAGATAGGAATTTGCTTGTTCGCCGCTAGCTATTAGTGCACTGTAGCAACAGCGGAGTTTCGTCATCAGGATTTAGGCATACAGTCTCAACCACGAAGTCAAGAGAACCATCCAAAAGTGTTAACATCTCGGTGCGGAGTACGAAATATCTGTTAGGAACTTTTGGGACAGAGGCTAGTAAACCACCGCGACAGCCCCTGGACCAATAAGTGAACAGGTGGGTCGCATGTCGACGTGCGTTCGAAGGAGCTTGTGTGGTGTTTAATGGCGATTTTGATGTCGAAGGCTTTATCGAGAACCTGTTTTCGGCGATATTGGGGGACGCGGAGGAGGAGGATACTTGGCTCTACTGCTAAAGCAGTAGCTTCGTAGCCGGCACCACCTACAGGTGATCCTCGTCGCCGACCTCTTTGGATGTTCCCTAGGTAGTAGCGGGTTAGTGGATGCACACAAGGCTGTAATCGTAAGTGCTTTAGTAGTCGATGTACCCTCGTAGATATGCAAGATACAGATTCGACGACGATCTTTACAAATCGTTGGCTACAAATGACAAGTATGTGTTAGAAACTGCCAGGAGACTATGTTGATGAGCACCAGTCGCGAACTACGCAATCGGTGCATGCACTCGATAATGCTGCTCGTACCGTGCGGTTGGGAGCTTGAATAGTGCATGGGCCCATCAGAGTGCGAAGCACTACCGTATATTGACATGATCGTCGGAGCGGACCTTGATCCAGGAGAGCCTCCTATCGGTGTGGCTCCGGTCACTACTAGATTGTCATAGGGACCTAGAAGAATATGGGACTTGCAGGAGGCTGGTCATGGTGAACGGATTTCGGCTTTCGCCACGAGCTCACTTGGCCAAAGTTTCCGACGAACAGTTTCAGAGCCATGGTCGAACTCGAAGGTTGGACGTAAACATAATCTTGACTAGGGTATGATGACCATTGTAAAACATATCCGTCGAAGCTTCCCGGTTTTTCAATTACCAAAATAATTTTTGAAAACTTTCGTGAGTATTTCGTCGGACAAGTGCATGTGTTCTCCTTCAACTGCTTCAATATGCAGCTTCTTGCCTTCATTCAAGGTCCTCAGTCCCAACCAGTCCTCTTTATACATCAATCTATCCTCCAACCTTGTGACTTCGCCAGAGGTCGTGTTGACCTCCTGAAAAAAAGCAGTCTCTTTCGGCACAACAGTCGTATCATTTGCAAACATGTACATGGCGAAATTTTCCAGCCTTTCGATATTCCTCTTGTACGTAGCGTTCTTCACCTCCCGCTCGTTATTGATATCCGCCAAGAAATTGCTGTTCTCGAGGTAGGACTCCAGATCTGCGGGGTCACGAAAATATTGCGCAGGTACTAAATGCGATTGTACCCATGTACTCCAAGTGTTTGATCTCAGATACCCAGTCCAGGCATTACACAGCCAATCATCCCCTTTACAATTCTGGAACGAGCTGATGCCGTTGTGTTGGGACCCAAAGGTTACCAGGTTGGCGACACGTGGGTTATTGCAGCGCTCCACGTAGCCACGGAGAAATTGGCCGCCTTGGGAGAAGCCAAGGGCGTTCACGGCAGGGGACTTGGAGAGGATGGGGTGGCTTCTCAGTTCTTCGCAGACACGATCAAGCTGGGTGGTCAGGTTCCCAAGCCAGGTAGCTGTACGGTCGGCAGAAGCGTCTTCGTCGAGATGGATGAAGTAAGTGTATGTTCCCCCGATGGTGTCGTTTACAAGGGAGGCGATCGAGCGTAAGCCGTCAGCTTTATAGCTATGAGGGAAGAATTAGCGCGATGATGCAGGAGGACTATTGTCTCAAGCATACTTGTCGCCCAGGCCGTGCCAAACGATCAGTGGCAGGTTTGACTCTGTTGCGTCAAGCTTTGTTGATGGACTGTAGCCAAGAGGGCTTTGGCGTATGAGTGAAGGTGATGTGGTTTGTAGAGAGCTCAGGACCAAAGCAGAGAGCGTAGTAGGAAGCCTCATGATTATCAAAGACCGATTACTTCCTCTAAATTATATGCCGGAGAAGTTGATGACGATATTGAAACGAGCTGCCTGACACCAGGTTCTGGTAGGAAATCACGTGCTTGTTCTCTCCGTACGACATCGTTATCGATAATCCCGCGCTCGACATCGAGACCGCCCTCGAGTATCTGGATGTTTTAATATTAGACGAGATTTCGTTTTCTAGATCGTGAATGTTGTTGGCGTCAGCGGTTGGAATGATCAATTCGACGAAGTTCAATCGATCTGAACAATCAGACTGTATTCTCGAAAAGTTTCTCTTGTTGTCGAAGCGCAAATAACCAGTTTTCAATCTCCTCTGGATTGGACCTAAGCACTTTCACTCAGCATAATGGTTCCAGCTCTTACAAATAATTCAAACGATCAACCAGGACCGCATCCTTCATATATCCAGATCGCCAAACCATATGTCTTCGATCACAGAGTGCAGGAATGCCTTCAAGCTGCAGCCGTCACCGAGGCAAAAGAGGACAGCATTCGACTTCAAGGGGTGGCATGGATTGACAGCACTCGCAAGGCCCTTCATCTGTATTAAGACGCTCACCAGCCTCTTTAAATATAAACTAACTCATGTATTGCAAGACCTATCAAAACGTTCAATACCGCCGTGGTCTATTATCATAAGTTCCGGCTTGTCCACCCGGATAATAATGGCTATATTGTTGGTACCTTGAAAAGTGCTGAAGGCTTTGACTGACCCCGGAGCAGGACGCCGCGGGTGCAGCTCTTTTCACAGCATGCAAGATCGAGGATACGTTGAAAAAATCGAGAGAAATCCTATGCGCTGCGTACAATCTCAAGCTTGCACCGGCAGAGCAAGTAACCCCCGATGATTCAGTATATTGTTCGCTAATCCCCAACGCTCGATGCTAGCTAATAGCTCTTAGATGTTCGAAGCACACTCGAAAGTAATAATCGGCCTAGAACGTCTCATGCTTGAAGCCTCAGGTTTTGATTTCCGGAACAGAAGTCCACAGAGACTAGTTCTGAAGCTTGCAAAAGCTCATGGTCTAAATCGAGAAACCTTAGGAAAGACCGCGTATAATATGTCTCTTGACCTCTATCGTACATTTGCGCCACTGAAGCAAACGACGCCTTCGATGGCCTTAGCTTGTGTGGAATTGTCAAGTCGCGTCCACGAGTGGACAATGGGGATCATAGACGACAAGCGAACTTACAAGAAATGGGGTATCACGCGTCCAGAGGTCATGGGTAATTTCTTCTTTTGGGTAACATTACAAATGCGAAGCTAAGCAAATGACAGAAACTATGCTCGATCTCCTTGACCTCTACACGCATCACCGAGGCTCGACTATAGTTGGTCAAGAATATGCAATCGAAACATTCATCAGCATTCGCATCACGCTCAACCAGGAAGCAACTGCGCAGAAGTATCCGCGTTTCACCGAAGCCCCCGTCAGAAAGCCTGATACCAACGGTGTGAAAGCCACTAACGGTGCCACTGATAAGAAAGAGGTCGAATCTCCAACCGAAGACCCAATCAAGAGCATGAGATCTCCACAAGAGGTCGTCCCGACCACTGGCACCGGTATTGGCACGCCCACGCAAGGTAAACCTGGATTGCGAGATGGCACTGTCCGCTTCATGCTTGATCCTGAGCGGGTAAGAGATGAGAAGCATGCTGTGGCTGAGTTCTTCAAGGTGGAGATGGAGGAGTATGAAGTGGAGGTTCAGCGGGAGAAGAGGCGAAATTGAGCTTCTTTTAGAACTTTCAGTGGCCTTTGATGCCTGACATGTGATCACAAGTCTAGGAAGCGTTTTGGTGCAGCCGTGCCCGAGGCCTTGCTGTCACGAACACAATGGCTACGATGGAGAAAACTGCGCAGGGAGGGTCTTCAACAGCTTTTGGCTGCGGAGACTGCACGACATCCCCAATGAAGAGGAACGGAGAGCATGTTGTCAGAGAGGAGGAGCTAGCGACGAAGGAAAAGAGTCAAAAGAACGAAAGCAAGCTAGAACAGAGTATGAACTGGAGGTCCACTATTTGGGGCTTAGGTTCTCAAAACGAAGTAAGACCTTTCCCTCATACGATTTCATACATCGGCTGATAGAGCAGAAAGCACGATGGCTACTTACGATGTGCTTCACCGATGATTCTCGAGAACAATCTTTGCGATCACCAGTCGAGGCGCCCAGCTCTATCTGATGTCACCCATCTCGGAGCTATACGCTATCCTGCACAGCTAATACTTTCATCGTCACAACCTCCGAGCTCTCCCCCTAATCCCAAATCACCGGGAGCTTTTGCAGCAAAGGAACTCGAAACAAAATGGCTCAAGATTATCGAAGTACGAGTACCTATGCTGAACTTGAAAAGAAAGGCTTATCAACGAAGGTACCGAACGCTACAACCATTTCCACCCAATAAAACGATACAGTTATTACAGAGCTTTTCCTCCCCTCCCAACTGCCGCCCTTGCAACCTCCTTATCCCTACCCTCACAGGTCTTTACAAGCGCCGAATCTGCGCTCCATCAATGCGTCTATCGACACATGCATCCTTACCCTTCCGAAAACCCCCATTCGTTGCACCTAAATCTTGTGACATTGCTAAAGAGAATATTACTAGCTTTTAAAATCTACACATTACGGGGCTCATGCTGGAGTCTTTTGACTCTAATTCGATTACCGCCACCATTCGAAACAGCTCGATGGAATCGAAAAGGAATTCTCTAGTTGTCATCATCAGATCGCCCCTCGTCTTGAGCTCTAGTAGAGCTTCGAATCAATCTCATGTGTCGTAGTAGATACGATTCGTAGGTATCGTATATGTTGTGTCTATTTCTTAAGGAGCATCTTTCCCACCATTTGGGCCTGCGAACACAAGGTTCGTATCGATGTCAATATCGAATCTTGCGTAATTCTATCAAGACAAGGAAGGAAAGCCAAATACAGAATGATCTCTCAGATAGGTTTCGATGCATCTCAATTTATTCCCCAGTAAAGCTGTTTGCGCCAAAGCCTTCTATCGATAATAGGCCAAGAGCATCATGACCACCCCACACTTCATGTCTCAAACCCTCTTTAGCTGCTCACTTGCACCTGCCACCTTTTGGAACCCCCCCAAAATCAATATAAAAAGAAGAAGAAGAAGCAAAACCAAAAACCCCTTCCAATATTCACCGCCATCCCGCCCAACCTCCGCAATCCCACAGCCAAATACGGCAAAACCATCACAGCAATCTCCCTTCCTTACAAGCAACACCCCCAAATCAGCGCCCCGGAGAGAAGAACCGTTCAGGAGAAGAAGCAATGCTTGTCAGGACTCAGGGGTACATAGTAGCAAACCCGTCCCCACTGGCAGGACAGAAAAATCTTCAACCGCAGGGAGTGGCTCGAACAGAGTTAGGCAGCTAAAAACTCAGCATCAAGCCCCCTTGTCTTATCTCATCACTCTGATAGCGGGCAGCAGAGTCATGATGCCTTAACCAACCACTAAACACCCAACAGCTGAGAAACCAAATCCTAAAGAGTATCGCGTACTCGACGATCACCACCGCGAAGGCGTCTTAGAAAACAAGCGGAGAGCCCTTCAGAGACTTGGGCTGGTAGTGAAGGAGCGCTCACTGCTGCCTGGGTGCTCGTGGAGTTCACACGCTTCACTATGATTGATTGCGTAGGGCTAGGTGCGAGTATGCTGGTTAGTCGAGGTATACATTCGGGCTGGGTGGGTACTCGCTTCAGGATCGCGCAATTTGAGATTTCGAGAAAGGGGAAGGTAGCGATAGGATGATGGTTGATGGACAGGGGTGAACGCACTGCTGGAGACCAAGATCGTTCGAGAAAGGTAATTACGCGATCAGGGCCGTCCAGGGGGCAGGTAGCGAGAACGAAACCCAGGAGAGTCGAGCGCAGTTGTGAGTTGAGCGTTGTGGGACGGGAAGAGGGGGTTTTCCAATGAAGAACGGTGGTTGAGGGTTTGTGAATCGGGTGGGATGTGGGGCCAGGGAGGGCCGACTAAGGGGAGAGCGAGGAGTGCTTGGGGATGGGTATTGGGATGTAGAAGAAGCCAAAATCTTGCGTTGGAAGCGGTCCACAACTTTGATCGGTTGTTCTAAGCAAATACGACGGACTGCTGCCGAAAAGTCGTTTCGCCGGCGCAGAACCAGCCACATCCACAGCTGGAAGCACACGCTTCCATGAATCCCTTAACAACGACCCGATACCAGCAGATCTATAGAACGGCTCAGCTATGGAGTATGTATCGACCGCTGGAAAGTGCACCATAATAGGGCTCGAAACGGCGGGCAGCTCTCCCGTTGAAGAGGGTAAAAAGCTGCTCAAATGCATACTATACACACCCCACCTCTTTGGTACAATGATATAGCGGAGATCTTTACCCAAGTTCTCGACTTTTGTATATCCCGTGCCCCGTCGCAAATGCTGGAGAGCGCCGATTGAAAAATGCTGGAGAGCGCCGATTGAAAGATGCTGGTAATAATGCCGGGGATCCAGGGGGTGGTGATACATATGTCCTGGTCGTACGCCTCCACCACATTCGCTCCAAGAATCTTTATTTCTTCTCATCCAGCTTTGTCGTATCGTGCCACTCCTTCGTTACCAGCTCATCTTCCCCCTCGCCCGTATCCCCAGGTTGGTCCCTAACCTGCTCCGCAGCGCTCCTTGCCCGTGCGGTGTTCGAGGCGTCGTCGTCGGTGGTATGTGCGGGATGGTTGTCTGCGTCCGAAGGCGTGGGCGAGGAGAAGGGTGCTGGTGGTTGGGTCTGCGGTTCTGGTGGTGAAGGGTCTGTTGAAGAAGTGGTGGACGCGACGGAGGGTGATGAGGGTGCTGCGTCGGGTATAGGAGCCATTGAGGCAATTGCTGCAACGCCCTCCACAGCACCTGTGATCTCTGATTCTTCGTCGTCGGGGGGCCCGGGGTCAGCGAGTTCGTCGCCGTAGGTGTCGGGGTGTCGGCGGAAACAATCTTGCATGCCCCTGTCGTTCTACGTTAGTACCATATTTCATAGTTTGCTTTCACTCCCTTCTTTGCTTGACTTTAATTCGTCTTGCCTCTTCTCCTCTGCGCGCTGTAGAGGTTGAAAACAGTGAAAGGGAAGTACCCACTTGAACCGATCAATACACTCCATCCCCTTCGGCTCCTCCTTGCTATACACAAAACAGCTGAACGCCGCTCTGAACTCCTCCCCACACGGCCCATGCGCCATGCCCCCCAAGCACGCACAATCCCAATTTATCTCCCCCGTCTCTTCATTGAAAGCGCCTTCCTGACCGGCTTCTTCCTCCGTCTCCTCAAAGCCTGGTTCTGCAGTCGTTGTATTGGGCGAAGGCTGGGGGAGAGCTGTTTCTGGAGTCGCAGAGTGTAAAGGCGAGGCGGCCGTGCGTTGGAGAGCGAGTGACTCGAGCGTGGGCATGGGGGCGTCTTCGGCGGCCGGATGTGCGAGGGAGGGGGAGACTTGGGCGGTCAGCTTTGTTTTGAATAAGGGGGGTGAGCGTGAACTGGAGACGGGGTTGACGGACAGGGAGGCTCCTCAGCGAATATGTCGCTGTTGTTGTAGTAGTATATCCCGCCGAGCGCGAGGCCCCATCGGGTTGCGCTGCTTTTCCATGATCGGGACTTTCGCGACGGTGGCGCTGTGGAGATGGGGCGCCGGAAAGGGAGAGTAGGGAGGGTCCGGACTGGGAGAGCGCGAGTGAACAGGCGGGAGGAGGGTGCTAACATAGTTACTTGAGTACAAAAGAATGTGGATAGGCCATGCTGGAGAAGAGGGCTTCAACGTCGGGCATGGCCCATGGGATGCATAAAAATCGATGTTATGTAAGCTTCATCCTGCACAATGACGTAGACGTGATACTCGTGGCCTTGGCGCTCCGGGTCTCTACTTCCATGTGATAGCTTGACCTCCATTTCCCAGAGGTTGAATCATTCCAAGATGACGTCTCCAGCACTGGGTTCGAACTTGAAATGAATCTTCTATCATAGCAATGGCGTTTAGGTCGGGTGTCAACTGGGATCCGGAACACTTTACATTAGCGGCATTGGGCCCCCCAAACGAGGCAGACCCCGGTGGACCACACCCTTACACCCTGTTGATACTCAATCAACCAATCGAGGACCTTGAACATTTCAAGGCTCTTTCAAACTCAGGTGCCGCTCCCTTGCGGGCATAGCAAAGTCATAGGGACATGATTGACATCTCGTCCAGCACTATGGACCGTGTGTGCGGATGGCGGGCTAAACCGTGTGTTTGGACTGCCGTTGAAACAGAGAGAGATGTTGTATGACTACGTTCGTTTTCAGATTCCAGTCTCTTTTGTCTCGAGCGTCTAACCCAGGAGACAGGCCCCAGATACTGTTTGTGGTGACATGGATTCAGTACGGCCGGAAGTATGTGACTTCTTCCGCAAAGGCAATGGAGTCGACTTCGTGGAGGACAAGGACCAGTCCTCGACCGACTTCATGAAGTCGCTGAGATACATTAACAATCTTGCCGCCGCCGGCGGGGGGCTCGAGATGCGCTGGTTGGAAATGAAATACCGTGTCAATGGCGAGTCTGAAGAGGCTTTCCGATACAAAGTAAGACAGAGGAGGATGCCACGCCAGGATGTCGTGGTCATGGGGGGTCTCGGCGGAAGAGCCGACCAAGCTTTCTCCCAGCTACACCACCTCTATGCCGCAAGCCAAGATCCCTCGCTGTCGACGCTTGGCCAAATGTATCTGGTTACCCCTGAAAGCATAATATTTTTGCTCGAAAAGGGCTTGAACCGCATCTCTACCCCCATCGGTCCCGGCCGATTCACAGAGAATGTCGGTATTATCCCCATAGCCAGGCCTTCAGTAATCACGACTCAAGGACTTAGATGGGACGTTACGGACTGGCCGACGGAGTTTGGCGGTCAGATCAGTACCAGCAATCATATCCAGAGGAATTTTGTAGAGGTCGAAACGACCGAGAGGGTCCTTTTTACCTTGGAACTTGCACCACTGAACAGCTCTGACGGATGCTTGAGAAAGACCTCGTTGTGGACATGGGTCGACTAATTAGCCGTTGGTCGGTGTCATCTCTTCGAGAGCAATGTCCCAGTCTCTGCGAAATCTGCAACATCAGATGGCGGAGTCTTCGAAAGATCAATAACGCCTTGATCAGAGACGGTCGAACGTGAGCTGTGGAGGTCCACGATTTCCCGGTAATTAAGTACATCAAGGCCAGACCACTCAGCAAGAACTAACCAAATGATAGAGAAACCTCACTTGGAATTGTGTCGTCGAGGATTAGGCTCGGTCTGACATCCTTAGAAAAAACTTGAGCGCAAGGAATGCGAGTGTAGAAGAGGTCATCACGCTATCAGGCGGAGCAGTATAAGCTATGTGCAGAAGCAGCTAGATTTACATACCATAACCAAGCTTTTCGACCCTTACCGTTCCACCATACATGTCATGCTTCGTAATACAATCTTCACTTACACCATTTCGTTAACAAACAAGCCGGCCATACCCTGGCCCGTGCCAATACACATGCTCGTCAGAAGGACCTTTTTCTTTTGTCTTCTGCACTCGCTCAGTCCTGTGCAGATCTGTCGAGCACCAGTGGCTCCTAGCGGGTGGCCCAAGGCCACAGCACCACCGCGCACATTCATCTTGGCCGGGTCAATGCCCAGCGTATTAATGCAATAGACGGCCATTGATGAGAAGGCTTCATTGAGCTCGATGATATCGATGTCGGTCTGGAGGTTGAGATTGAACTTGCCGAGCAGCTTCGGAATAGCTAGCGAAGGTCCGATACCCATGATCCGAGGAGCAACACCAGCGACGGTTGCACCGCAGAACTTGGCAAGGATGGGCTGGTTCATGGCAAGGGCTTTGGAGCGTTTCATAAGAAGAATAGCAGCGGCACCATCGGTGACCTGGCTTGAGTTGCCGCCTGTGCTTCGATCACCAAACTCCGCGAAGGCTGGCCGGACCTTCGACAGACTCTCAAATGTAGTACCCCACCGCGGGCCTTCATCCTTGGTCAGTGTGACCTCTTCCTCTTCTCCGCTCTTTGGGTCTTTCACCACTGTCTTGATCGGCACAATCTCGTCATCGAACCAGCCGGCCTTCTGAGCAACCTCTGCTCGTCTGAAACTTTCGGCCGCATATCGATCCTGCGCTTCTCGCGAGATGTCAAAGTCTTTGCCAACGTTTTCGGACGTCTGTCCCATAGGTTGCAGGCAATCTGCAGCTTCCTGGTTCTTGAGAATTTCTGGGTGGACGTTGAGGCGGTCGCCGCCCGCGGACATCAGCTCTGCACCGACGGCAAGACCGCATTCGATGCTGCCCATGCTGATCTGGTTGGCGATATCTTGTACTGCCTTCAGGCCCGACGAGCAAAAACGATTGACGGAGCTCGCGGCCGTAGTGTTTGGGAAACCGGCGGCGAGAGAGGCAGCGCGGATGTAATAGGCGGCTTTCGGTTCGGAGACCTGTGACAGTTTTTAGCACGAATCTTGAGCGGGAACAAGATAAGTGCGACGCACATTACCCAGGCAGATGTCCTCTACCATCTGCGGGTCGATACGTGACTTCTTGATCACCTCTTTGAGGAGCGAGTAGACCATAAAGTCGAGCGGAGTATCCTTAAAGCCGCCTTTGAAGCCTTTGGTCAAAGGGGTACGAATGGCGAGCGTGATGACTACATCGTCGGGGTTCTTCTGGGTACTGACGCGAGTATTAAACCGACGAAGATGTAAACGGAGCTGGGGGGACAGCGACATACATTGCGGAGAGTCCGCTCTTGGCTGGCGTCAGGTGGCTGAGAATCGAATTCAATCTCTCCGTAGCCATCTTGAATAGTCTTCTTCTGGAGAAGGGGATAAGCGCACAAAGCTCGGTTTGAAGAGTGAATGTGGAGAATGGAGAGAGAGCGGGAATTCATGAAAAGGCATGATGGAGACTTGAAAAGAGCCGAGGCATGTCAGCTATGGGCGCATGCGGAATTGATCCCGTGACCAGCAATATATTTCGATACCTTAACCACCCCGGACGCACCACCCTTATGTACTTTGGCCATCCATCACCCAAACAACTTACTCGAGGCCACCTTTGGTTGATTTAGGTAATCGTCATAGACTGCTCTCCAGAGATATCGAAATTACGTATCTACAGCAGGCTCGACATGAATACATTGTTGAGATTCGACGACAACGACAACAACAAAGACTCGCTTATATTTAGATACAATATAGCGACTTGTTGATAGACTTTCTTCTTCGTTGCTCGAGAATGCTTGCCTAGGAATTACTTATCGTTAGGTTCGATTCCTAATGGCGCTGGTCCAATGGTGGAGCGGGGTGTCTTCTTTTCTATTATTCCCATTATTCCCATCACAACATCTTCTTGTTCTTGTTCTTTTCACTTTGTCCTTGCCGAGTTCGCCTCGTTTATTCGTCTCTGAACAGGCAATGGCACCACAAAGTCAATCGATCCCGCTCAGAGCTCGGCTTGCCGGATCTGAAGTCCTATCCGAGTCGGACTTGACCCAGGCGCCGGCCTTACCACCAATATCACGCAAGAAGCAAGCCACAGTGCTTTGCTCTGCCTTTGTGACGATAGCCCTTACAATAGGTTACAATCAATGCTTTGGCGTGTTTCAAGAGTACTACCTCTCGTCGAGCCAAGATGTTCTGGTGCCCTCTCCGGCCTCCCAGGTCTCACCGCCGACGGCGCTGCTCGCCTTCGTAGGCTCGCTGTGCTATGGGCTTACCTGGGCAGGCGGCATCCTTGTGAATCCTGTCATTTCACGCATCGAGCATGGAGATTGGGCCCCAACCACGCCCTCGACTCGGCGATGGGGCCGCAGGATCTTGCGCTTGCTGGCACCTCGGACAATCACCGTTTCAGGGGTGCTCATGGTGGCCGCTGGATTCACGCTGGCCTCCTTCAGCACTTCTATATGGCAGCTCCTGCTTACACAGGGCTTGTTGGTTGGCTTTGGAATGTCACTCCTGTACTTCCCCCTTCTAGCTCCTGCGCCTGAGTATTTCACCAACCATCGGGCCACGGCCATGGGCTTCGTAAGTTCTCCGTCCGCGATTCCGTTTCTTTCCTCTTCAGATGGGGCTTCATAGCACATCATGTCTTTCTGTCCTAAATGGAAGCTGTATTCCAGCTGCTTGGACAATGCAGTCTTCCCCGTACATATTTGAGATGTTTTTATAGACAATGCAGCCTTCCCCCTTAAATTCTCCAGGGGCACTACTACTGATTTTGCGGTGCATCTCATAGATCCTAGCCGGCGGCGGCACCGGCGGTCTCATATTCTCGCCCGTGATCCGGGCGCTGCTCAGCTCCGTCGGTGGTCGTTGGACCCTCAGGCTTTATGCCGGCTTCAACCTGATCGCCGGGTTACCAATCGCCTGGGCAGTACCGCGGAGTCACTTTGCAGCAAGTTCGACCGTAGAAGGCCTGGAGAGACGAAGAACCCACGTCTCACGCGCTTTGGCCTCGAGACCGACGTTCCTCTTCGCTGCTGTGGCCGCGTTTCTCCAGGTTTGTGCTCAGAAGGCCTTGGCCTTTTTTTCCTAATGGAAAAGTGTCAGCTGTGACTCTGTGGACCTTGCCCCCTGAGATCACTGCTGTAACTCTCAGTCTTATTTTTCGTTGCTCTATCCTCAAGCCTCCGTTGCTCCAACTCTCAATCTCATTCCATTCCTCCACCCTCCACCCTCCGCAACTGACCCTCCGCCCCCCCACCAGGCAGCCGGCGCCCAACTCCCCCTCTCCTTCATCCCCTCCTACACCGTCCTCCTCGGCCTCCCCCCCTCCAAAGGCAGCTCCCTCCTCGCCGCCTCCTCCGCCATCAACGCCGCCTCGCGCATCCTAACCGGCTACGCCGGCGACCGCCTCGGCCGCCAAAACCTCCTCCTCCTAACCCTCTCCCTCGCCGCCTGCTCCGTCTTCGCCTTCTGGCTCTCCAGCGCCCTCTCAGCCTCCCTCCCGCTCTGGCTCGCCTTCATCGTGCTCTACAGCTTCTCCGCGGGGGGTTACTACGCGCTCTTCCCCGCGCTCATCGCCGAGGTTTTTGGTATCCGGCAGTATGCGAGTGTGAATGCGTTTATCTTGTTTGTGCGGGGCTTGGGCACGGTTTTTGGGAGCCCGGTTGGGGGCCGGCTGCTGGGGAGGGTGGAGGAGGGGAGTCGAGCGTATGCGGGGATTGCGTATTGGGATGGGGCGCTGTTGGTGGGCGCGACGGCGTGTTGTGTTGGGGTAAGGTGGGCGGATGGGAGGGGGAAGGGGTGGAAGTGGATTGCTTGAGACTGGATATAGGTGTTGCGAGTCGAATGATAGATGGTTTGGCGACTCGAGTATTGCAACTGTTTTGGGAAAGGGGATTTTGCAATTGGTAGTCCTTGGCACTTGCGCCGTCGAAGAAGACAGAACAATGGTGAATACCCTCACTCCTATCGTCACGCGATGGCCCCTTCCAAGTCTCCGTCCGCCATGGATGTGTCTGGCGCGCATTTGCCCCTGGCCTTATAATCTGCCAATACTTATATACAGTCTTATCATCACAGCACAATCGTAACCCCATAAACCCCAAACAGCAGGTCCTGCTCCGCCTCAAGCAAAACTCCCCTTCCCCCCCCTCACCGTCCCACTGACCTTTTCGTCCTCGCTGGAGTCCCTGTCCCCCGTATCGCCCATCGCCTCTCTATCGTGCACGATCGCAGCGCCCGGATCCCGTCCCATAGCTTCCCCCCCATCACCATCATGCGCAGCCCCAAACCCCCTCCCCAGTCTCTCAGGCCCAATCACGGCGAGGACGATGACGTAGACGAAGACGCACGCCATGAAGATGCAGATCACCTTCCCGTACGCGTAGCGCTTCGTTTTCCCCTTCGGCGGCAACGGGTACCGCTCCCCGATCGTGGCTTCGATGGTGGATGAGGCGGAGGAGATCAGGTTCCCGAGTTGGTAGGAGGTGCCGACCACGACTGCCGTGATGGGTTAGTTCTTTGAATTGGATGGATGCTGTTGTGGCCAGGGAGAAGCTTACAGGTGCGGAAGGAGCCGGGAGAGAGCTCCATCAGGTGGATGGGGATGATGCCCCAGGCACCCTGGACGCAGAATTGCTCGAAGAAGGCGGCGGCGATGACGGATTTGCTGCCGGTGAAGGAGTAGGGATAGAGCAGGATGGCGCCGATGAAGGAGATGACGATGATGGAGAAGCGGCGCCCGAAGATTTGTGAGCCTGGATTCGGTTGGTATTTGAAGGTGGTAATGCGAACGAACTGAGAGCATGCGGGGAGACTTACTGTAACCGACGGTGGTGCCGCCAGCCATGGCACCTAGGTTGGCCACGACTTGGGTGACAGTCACGGCATTGGGCGAGAAATTGTATTGGTTCTTGAGCATTGTCGGGTATAGATCCTGAGAACCGTGGGACTGCCAGTACGTTAGCAACTCGATCGCAGAATCCTTTCGCAACCTACCATGAAGTTGAAGCCAGCCATCAACAGCACAAGATATATCAGGAGAAGCCAATGCCTCTTCAACGCGACCCGACCTTCTGTGATGAACACACCGGCAACATTGCCCTTCGCCTTGCGGATAGCCTCGCGCTCGATGTAAGCGTTCGTTTCTGGAAGGAGGAGGCGGAAGACAATGAGGAGAACCGGCGGGCAGGCGCCAAACCAAAAGAGTGGTCGCCATCCGTGGCTTGTGGTGTCGACAAGCCCTCGGGCAAACACCGTCGCGAGTAGATAGCCAAAGGCGTACCCTTGCTGGAGCATACCGCTGAGGATCCCTCTCGCCGCCTCTGGACAGTCTTCCAATGCCGTCGCCGCTGCGTTACCATACAAGCCGCCCATGGCAACACCGAAGAGGGCTCGACAGGCCAGGAATTGCTTGTACGTGTTGCAGAATCCTGTGCCGAGTTCCAATACGATGAACAGGATGTTGTTCACGACGAAAGGCCACTTGCGCCCATATCTATCCGCTGCAATACCAAAGATGGTACTTCCGACTGACCTAAACATGAGCACCAATGTGATGCCCCACGTAATTTGTGCCGGGGTTTTGTGGAATTCCTTCGATAGCTGGTCGACTGTAAGAGATACCGTGAAGAAGTCGAAGGCGTCCCATGACCATGCGAGGAAAGCGACGAGAAAGAATAGCCATTGTTGGGTGTTAAGCTGTCGGAGAAGCGAGAAGGGGTTAGGAGCCCTGTGCATGGGGGGTTTGAGAGTGGGGAGCCGAGTTGCGATGTATCGTCCTATACTCAAGTGTTCGTCATGGTCCTTGTATTGCGTGGGCGACGGATCGCGCAGCTTTTCGTTTTGGAAGGCCATCCTGTTCGCTGCCTCTGAGGCCGGTAAAGAGGGGCAATTAATGAAGCATGAAGAACAAGGAACAAATCCGAAGCAAAACAGAGATGGACGGACGGGGAGATGAGAATAAGCAGTAGATAGCTGTAGTGATTTAAAGTAGAAGTAAAGTCGGTCATGCGGGGAAGCCTTGGCTCCGGTCCAGCGAATGCGGCATGTCAAACCGGCCACTTCGCTGTGGCGCTTTAGAACTCTTCTGGCAAAGCAGAGGAGCTGTGGTCTGAGCGACCTCGGAAAAGTATGAGCAGCCGAAACATGCCGGCTTGACGGAAGCACACGGCAAGAGAGAAGATGACACTTACGACCGAGTTACCAAATTTCTCGAACTATCAGGCCATCATTCCAAGCTGAGAAGTCCGTGTTCCTGCAGTGTAACCATACTGATGCGACCCTGATGCCGGTCGCAGTCTCACTCAGATGGCTGTGGGCCGAACCAACGACGACCGGACGGAACAAACTGTAAAGTCTTGTTGAATAATGACCCAGGTTGCTGAGGGCGGACTTGGAGACAGGAAGACAAGCCTATCTGAAGGGGTAACACAATCGCCTCGATAAAGTACTCAGAGCCCTATGGAAAACTCACCAGCACTTCGGTGCTCGTCTTTACCATAGTGGTTTTTATCCTTCTCCTGACTGTATTAGAGCAAGACCGTATGCTGGGGATCGATTAATTCGAGTTCATCGCGTAAGTAGTATAAGAGAGTTGCGCGGTGCAGAGTCGCCAATTTCAAAGTCTTTTTCCGAGCTACCTTAGTCGTCTCAAGTAAGGTCCACGGTAGGTAAAGCACACATCAGTTAATATGTACGTACATGGAAATGAATCCGGATTCAATGTCCGAGACCCTCTGGCGAGTAATCTATCCACCAGCGGTCCGGATTCTGAGGCAAGTTCCGCCCAAACATACAATAGGTCAAGAGTTGAGAATATCTCGAAAAAGACTCAACCAAGAGCAAGAGCCCCGGAGCCTCCATATCTGAAATGTCAGTCATCCTGTTGCCGCCGAAAGCCTTCCCCCTGTGATCTATTTCTTCGGGTACTTGTTCTCGAACAGCCACCTGAAGCACATACGTATTAGCACAAGTCGATACATGCGAGCTCGCGGCGACCCTAGGAATGCACTTACTTGCTTAGGAAGTAGTCTCCAATAGCCAGAACTCCCACCACACCCGCCGCTGCCCCTACCACGCCCCAGTCTAATTCTCCTTTTGCGTGCTTGTTATACGCCCCAATTCCAAGCGCCACTCCACCAATTGTCCATGCAATGGCATTGCCCACCACGACCGGGTTATCTCTATTAGCGCTTAGGTCATCTCTCATCTCACTCGCCTCGATCCTCAGCTCATCAGTAAGCTCCTCTGCCTCCTTCTTGCCCTCGCGGTAGTATTCACTCGCGGTTTGCTTCGCTTTCTCGGCCTTCTCGCTAATTTGTTGCTTGGCCTTCTCTAAGTTTATCTTTGCATCCTTAGACAGCTCACCGGTCTTCTCGGACGCTTGCTGGGCCATCTCGCTGGCCTGTTGCTTGCCTTTCTCCAAGTTTCTCTTAGCATCCTTGGACAGCTCATCGGTTTTCTCGGACGCTTGCTGGGCCTTTTCGCTAGCCTGTTGCTTGCCTTTCTCTAAGTTTTGCTTCGCATCCTTGGACAGCTCATCCGTTTTCTCGGACGCTTTCTGGGCGGTCTCGGAGGTCTTGTCGGACGCTTTTTGGGCGGTTGCAGAGGTCTTGTCGGACGCTTTCTGGGCGGTTTCGGAGGTCTTGTCGGAGGCCTTCTGCGAGGCCTCGGAGGTCTTATGAGAGGCTTGCTGTGCAGTCCTCGAAGTTTTATGAGAGGCTTGCTGTGCAGTCTCGGACGTTTTGTGGGAGGCCTCTCGAGAGGTGTGTCGAGCCTGATCTTCGGCTTCGTGAGCCATCCGTTCGGCTTGGGTGCTAGTCTGTTGTGCTTGTTGTTTGAAGTCGGACTTGACCTCTGAGCTGTGGGGCGAGTCAACGTCGCTCAAGTCTGATACGGGTCCTTCGGTATTTTCCATTGAAACTGGTGGTGGTGCACGTCTGATATGGAACAGTGAGCGAAGACCTAAAATCATGTATCGGAAAAGGCAAACAGGGAGTATGTCGCGCGGAGGTATTGTGGACGGAAGACATCAAAGCAACATGACAGCGTTATCAGTAGATCAAGGGATATTTAGGGCTCGCTTGATGGATGGCTCGTGATAACTGATGTATCGGAGGTGCTGGTGTTCGATAAGTGTCACGAGACGGGTCATTACTCACGCCTAGACGCCGTCAGTATACTGACCTTGGTATGACCGTGACTTCGAGGTCTACAACAACTACTCACTTCTTCAGGAGACTGCTTGGGACCTTTTGCGGCCGCCTGGGCGTAGGACATATCAATTGAGCACTTCGGTCGTGTCTCTGCAAGGTCCGATGAGCTTCGATGAGCTATACAAGACCAGCGCTCCGTGGCTTATTACTTACTTCTTGAGATGGACGCAAGAACAAAATGAGTGCGGATTGCAACGTTCTTGACGGCTATCGGAGATACTTGAGTGATTAAAGTTGCATGTAGGTAGCTCGCAAGGTACGGCGTTGCGGAGCAGCAGGAGCAGGGAAAATGCCGGAGGGCTTGGCATGGGAGGCTTGCGGTTGCTACTTCTACGTCACAGAGTCACCCGCATCCACCCGATTACTCTATTCTTTCCTTTGCATCTTTAATCCACTTTACTCGTTACATATTAAAATATCGTCGACGCTGAAACTGTGGCTTTTCAAGACATCTGAAAACGTTCCCCTACCTCTTGGGCATGCACACTATGCCGCATGAGCAACAAAAACAATCCACCAGCAACTTAGAATTCTCCGAGAGAGATATTCGGAGATTGAGCCGTCTAACGTAGGATAGGTCTGCTGTACAATACATGTTTCTGAGCCTCGTGCAGCCAAATCCCTTTTCTTGGTGCCCGGATCAAGGACGCCAACCGAATAGTATCAAATCTACCGTGAACACGTCTGGAGGACGCAAATTGACACTGGGGACCACCATTCCTTCGTACTCCTTCTTACCTGAGGGGCTTCTGCTCACTCGTCACAACACAAGCTCAGAGTTGCTAGTTTCAGTCCGTGAATGAAACTATGGGTCTTCTGCGATTGTTTCGAGACGACGGTTTCCTTGATGCCCCTTGCCTATCCCTTTTATCTGGCCGGGCATTCGGCCGAACGTCTTTGTATGTGGATTAGAGGATTTCGAAACTCCTCTCGGTCCCTGCGTAGCGGCGACTTTGGCCGTCTCGTCTCTTTGCTCTCTACTCTCCCTTCCCTCTACTCTACGCTGGCTGATCTGCCCGTATGCTAGAAGCTGCGCGAAGATCATAATGATGGTGTAGCCCCAGCAAAGATTCTCCGACGACTGAACGTCGACATGTTGCCGTACAGCAGCCGGTCCGTACATTGTATAAGGTGATCTCTGTATTGGGCCAGCAACGGCGATTGGAGGTAGTGTACGTGAGAAGATGGTATTCAGCCCGTGGAGGAGTAGAACCGGGTTGAGGAAGATGGCGGGAATAATGTAGGATGTTGATAAAGAGTAATGCATGATCGTGAGGTCTCGTAGGTTTGGAAGCAACTGCAGAACACGGCTCCGGTCAGTTGATACAATTCAGAGGACGACCTGGCTTAGCAAGCGCTGAATTTTATGAGTCGAAGCGGTCTTTTGCGAAGCGTTGTCGATCGGAGCTCATAGGGGTATTGCTATCAGGCGACGGTGAAGTAAAAATCTGAGCAGCTGTGCTTGTACTACGTACAATTGACCGCTGAGCTCGGCGGGCAAGCAAGCAGCGTAGACGATAAATTGAGTTGATGACTATGCGCTTGTCTGAGTAAGATGTGCAACGCTAGCGACACATCTCATAGTTGAAAAGGCTCTGGAAAGTGAGGAAAGGATCACGTCACAACTTGACGAAGGAGCTTGGGCGTCATGGCTATGAGCAATAACGGCACAAAGAAGAAATGGAGACAAAGGTGAGAGATGACCGGAAGAGACAACATGTATACCACGTTCGGCGACCGTTGACGCAGCAGGACAACTGCTTTGAGCCCCCCAAAACCTGCAATCTGGTCCCTCGGGCCAAGGTCTGACATGTGTCCGGGAACGGAGACGGTAATCCTCTATAGCAAGTGTGGTTAATGCAGGCCTCTAACAACTTCGAAACGTTCCTCTCTATTGGACATGTACTCTCCAAGAGATTCTTAAGGGCCATTACTAAAGTACTGACGGAGCTGGACTGGGATTCTGCGGTTTCTTATGGGACCCCCCCCGCAAGAAACGCGTTGATGGATCGACGAAAAGCCATGCGATGCAGTGTGACACATGCGTCTTTCGCCCAAAACCCGGGTAGCCGACAGCCCTACCCGCTCCCAATCTAGCCACCTATGGAATATCTGGGGCAGCCCAGGGCATCTGAGAGCCTCGAGAACTCACCTCTACCGTCCGCCATCAATGCTCTACAATGGTATGTGGCTACAGTAACAAGCTGTATAGTATTTAAGAACAGCTGACGGACTTAAGCAGAATTCTTTGTTCAACTCCGCTCTCAAGCAGTCATCATCCGTCCGCCGTGACCTCGATGCCTTCGCCGAGGCTCCAACGACCTCGTCACCCGCCCTTCAAGGTCGGCTTTAATCTCTCCCTTAAAAAAGCAACTGCATGAAAGCTGAGAGCGTACCCAGGACAAATATCCGCCTCCCTGACCTCCTTTTCTCGAACAATAGACGACTACGCCGAAACCGCCAAGAAAGAGCTCATCCAAACCAAGCAAGAAAAAGCACATGAACGCTTGAAAACCTTTCGCGCCGAGCTTCAAGACTACCGGCAATCATTCGAGCGTCTGAAACGAGAACGAGAAAACAGTGTACGTCATGCCCCTATCCCCCCCATTACTACTCCCTTATAACCTCTGAATCCTCGGTCCCGCACACCTATCCTTTCTTTTTGAAGCGCCGCATGATTGACAAGTCATATCAAAGGCCCAACAAACCGCTCTTCCCTCCTCATCCACCCTTCCCCGCCGCCCACACCACACCTCCTCCACTCCCGAAAACCCCTACTCTATACCACCGCCCATCTCAGAATCCTCCCCCCTCTTTTCCGGTCCCTCATCCCAATACAACAATGCAGGCAGCCAACTCTCCTTCGGCGCTTCTCCCTCCGACTATAACCGCGAATCTGCCGCTTTACACGAGCAGTCATTCATGGCGCAAACCAACTCGCAATTGGACGAGTATCTGGAGAGGGGAAGAGCGGTGCTAGGCAATTTGGGTGAGCAAAGGGAGATGTTGAAAGGGACGCAGAAGAAACTATACAGTGTGGCCACTACGCTAGGCGTGAGTGGAGATACGATCAGAATGGTGGAAAGAAGAGCCAAGAAAGATAAGTGGATCTTTTGGGCTGGCGTCGTGATTTTCTTCGGATTTTGTTGGCTGGTAATCCACTACCTGCGGTAGACGAACATTTGAAAGTTCAGGGCGATAGCCAGGCCAGTGATCGGAGAGAAAGCGCAGTTCGTTGTATGTCTACTGTTTTAGCGCGGCGTTGGGGCGTCTGGCTTTTGACGGCGAGTTAGGCGATCATCTCTGGGACTGATAACTTCGATCAGCGAAAGAATCGCTTAAGGCTGCACACTGAATATACTTTTGGCAGGTGTCCACACCCAAGTCATAGGGAAAATCATGTGGACGAAACGAGCAGACGATAAGCCAACTCCTGAAACCCTCTCATAGCTCACGTTACAAGCCCAGATGAGTCCGATATGCCCCCAACCTCGCTCCTATACAACGCACTGCTCGTGCTGACAGCTGCATTTTCAATTCTATTCAACTGGAAATTGGTCGGATAAAATGCTCTCTTGGGAGACGTCCCATAAACCGTGCCCTTGTTCGCAGGGTCGCATCCAGATCTGTGAAGCTCACTGAGGACAACCTTTCGAACGCTGGCTGAGATGGACGACCCAATTTCCTTTTAGTCAATAGAAGGCAGCATTGGCCTAGGAGGAGGCCAGGGCAAGTCATGTAATGAATCTCAGGACTGACGGGTTCATAGAGCTCCACAGTGACGGTGGGAAGCGAAGAAAGGAGGTGGAAAGGGCGATGAGGAGCGCATGAAGGTGGAGAAGATGCCTTCTGCAAAGTGACCAGAGCCTCGCATCAAGCAGAGTGCGTGCCGTGATATATTCATAATAGAGAAGAAGCACAGACTATCTAAATGGATTGACAAGTTTGAGAATTCCTACCTTACCAGGCTGGCGCTTCTGCGACGAATGCGATCCGTTTTGCTCTTCAGCTGGTCGGGTTCTAGGACAGCGCTCATTATGGTCCAGTTATTGTACTTAATCCTCGACGCTTGGTCACACTGGGAGACCCAGAGATCGCTGCGGCTCCTGGCTTCGGAGAGAGGTCGTTTCGTGTCTGTGGAGGGTGGACTGGCGATTGCAGTGGGGTCAATGAGATGAAGCCTGCAGATGCTGCATGCAGTCTACTTTAGATACATCTAAAGTAAAATAGCCCGCCTCTTCGTATAGTTCGGCCAGCATAGCGACTCGACGGTAACGGAGCAATGTTTTAAACTGCCATGATAATTGTCTCATCGTCCACGTGTACCACATTCCTTGATGTCCCAGCAGTCCGGTTTGACAGACGCCCTTCCACGACGGAGAGCCTGTCTTACGTACGGTAGCTGACCACCTGGACTTCCCTCTCTCTGTGACGTGTGTGTTCTTTACCATCGACTTTAGATTCGGAGTTCGCGATGCCAAGGCTACAAAGTATGACGCCTTCCGGGCACCCGGATACGAGATAGGAGTTTCAGTCTCCGCTCAGGGGCTCGAAAGACTCCCTGTGACGATCTCTGGCACCCCTGCTGCCGCCGCCGAGAACACGTGCAAAACCTTGGGGCGCAGAAACACGCCTTTTGCGACAAAGAAGTAGACAACTCCTGCTCCGCCCTCTCCGACCAACTTCCCATTCTTACGCTCATTTTGTGCCTTGACTTTGGATCCTACTTGACTGACCAAACCAGTTTTGGTTCCTCGCTTTCCTATCTCCAGTCATTCGCTTGCTCAGTGTCATTCGTTTGGCAACACTCGCGGCAGTGTCACCTTGCATCGCTTAGGCGCAGATTCCAACTATCCTGCACCTCGTATAGATCCTTTCCCAGACGGAAATACCACCTGCCCTGTTGTATCTAAACCCCACAACAATCCTCCAGAACGGGTGCCTATATTCGTCGCCTGCATTTGAAAATATTGAAGGACAACATGCGTGAAGAACCTTGAAGAAAGAGACGAGCTAGAGAAGCACACAACCAGCGGCGTTTGGCAGTTCAAGCGCGACTATACGCACAACAACACAGTGCTTTACAATAACACTCATCTTTTTGCGTGAATCGATATTTGGAAAGGATCCCTATCAAGTCTGGACAAAGCCAGCGGCCTCTTCTTCCGCACGACAACAGATTAAGCACGAAGTTCAGTAAATCTCGAAAGGAGCCGCTTCCCGCCATTGGGGCACTGCCTGATACAAGTCTTGCTTGACACGTCTGGTGGCTGATCATTAGTACGAACGCGGTGGTCTTTCTTCATACGTCACTTCAGTATTTGATCTCATCGGCGACTGGGTAGCCACTTGTGTTCGGATTCTCTGCCCTTGAAACTCTCACTTCCTCCATCCTTACCAAATCTCCGGGCACCCCTTTGATCATCATCATGCCAGGCGATAACGGAACACCTTCGATCATGGCGCCATGGCCCAAACAAGATGTAAGAAGAAGCTGGTAGAGCGCAAATAACAGGAAGGTGCTGACCCAAGACAGATCGTCTACGTTTCCATAATGGGGACAGTGATGCTGGGAGCCTTCCTCGAATGGTTCCTTTGGCTGGCGGCGTTTCTATACTGTCTCGTCAAGGTATTCCAGAAAGCGGAACATTGGACCATTAGGTTGCTGGCTGTGGTGATGATGATTGGATTCACCCTTCTGAGGTAAAAATCCGGCGCTACAATCCTATAGACTTTTCAGCTGACATGGCATAAGGATGATATTCCTCCCTATCATGGTTGTGACGCTGCCTCTCCCCGCACGGATCACGCAATACTATCCACTACAGATGGTCTCATTTATGCAGTGGTTCGCCTTCTGGTCGTTCGCGGGGTTGCTGACCATCCCATGGCTCTTTTGCATCTATCAGCTTGTCACCCACTCTCTTGGCCGAAAGAAACGAATGAAACACGCGTTGGATGAGACCTCGGCCCCAAAGACTGTGATCGTCATGCCCGTGTACAAGGAGGATCCTGAAGTGCTGCTTACAGCGATCAACTCGGTGGTCGACTGTGATTATCCTGCGTCGTGCATCCACGTCTTTCTTTCTTTCGACGGAGACCAGGAAGACGAGCTGTACTTGAAGACGATTGAGATGCTGGGGGTACCGTTGACCCTCGACAGCTATCCGAAGAGTATCGATGTCACGCACAAGGGTGCAAGAATTACTGTCTCGAGGTTCCCTCACGGTGGAAAGCGGAAGTGCCAGAAATCGACATTCAGGTTAATCGACAAAATCTATACGGAGTACCTCAAGCGAAATGACAATCTCTTCATTCTGTTCATCGACTCCGACTGCATCCTAGATAAAGTGTGCATTCAGAACTTTATGTATGAAATGGTAAGAATGTAGTGGCGCGTCCGCAACGCGGATGTTCTTGACTTTTGTGTGTGATCATGATGCTCGAACCCCTGCTAATTAATCTCTGCAGGAGCTGAAGCCTGGCAGCAAGCAAAACATGCTAGCAATGACTGGCATCATCACAGCCACGACAGAGAAGCATTCACTGATTACTCTCCTCCAGGACATGGAGTACATCCACGGGCAACTGTTCGAACGTTCAGTCGAATCCGGCTGTGGTGCCGTCACCTGCTTACCTGGTGCACTGACTATGCTTCGGTTTTCTGCTTTCCGCAAGATGGCTAAATACTACTTCGCGGACAAGGCAGAGCAGTGCGACGACCTTTTCGATTATGGCAAATGCCATTTGGGCGAAGATCGGTGGTTGACGCACTTGTTCATGATTGGCGCAAAGGAGAGATATCAGATTCAGCTCTGCACCGGAGCCTTCTGCAAGACGGAAGCTGTGCAGACCTATAAGAGTCTACTGAAGCAGCGGCGCCGATGGTTCTTGGGTTTCATTACCAACGAAGTTTGCATGTTGACGGATATTCGGCTATGGAAGAGATACCCACTCCTCTGCATCGTCCGCTTCATGCAGAACACCATTCGAACCACCGCTCTTCTCTTCTTCATCATGGTCCTCTCGATCATCACCACCTCCAATAAGATCAAGAATCTTCCCGTCGGCTTCATCGCTGTCTCCCTTGGCCTCAACTGGCTCCTCATGCTCTACTTCGGCGCCAAGCTGCGCCGCTTCAAAATCTGGCTCTACCCTATCATGTTCATCATCAACCCCTTCTTCAACTGGGTCTACATGGTCTACGGCATCTTCACCGCCGGCCAACGTACCTGGGGTGGTCCTCGCGCCGACGCCGGTAAAGCCGACGCAGGCACGACCCCCCAACAAGCCATCGAGCACGCCGAAGCCACCGGCGACGACCTGAACGTCGTTCCCGAGAGTTTCAAACCCGCCGTGCACGGGCAACATCCCGAGAAACCCCTCGGCACCGTGCCTTTGCAGCCCACCGAACGCCTCGAAGGCCGCTTCGCCCCCGCTGAGCGCCTCCCAGGCGGCTGGTACCTGCAGAACAACGACTCTGGCCTCACCCTCCCCAACATGCTGCCGCGCGACCCCAATGTCCCGCACATCCCGCTACACCCACGCGACTCCTTCGACTCCTTCGTCACGAGCGCGAGTGCCAATAACTCCGTCTACATGCCCCGCCGCGTCGAGTCCATCATGGGCGACGAGGACCGTCGCAAATACCTCTTCGCGCAGCAAGCCCAACGCGACTCGCATATCTCGAACTCCGAACCCCACCGTCAGAGCGGCCACGTCTACGAGATGAGCGATGACGGCGACCACAAAGGCGATTGGGCCGACAGCGCCGAATCCCTCGCCTCAGACCCTTACAACCCTTACAGCTACAACGGCAATGGAGGAGGCCAGGGCGACTACCTCCAACCCGCCACCAACCGCTCCAACAACACTCAAACAGCCTCCCACCCCGCTTCCTTCCTCCCCACCCACCCCTCCGGCCTCAGCGCCGAGGTTCCCCCTTCAGGCTACAGCGATTTCTCTTCCCCCCCAGAACCCGCCGCCCTCGTCCCTCACCAACAGTCCGAGCGCTACCATCGGCGCTCTCCGTCCCCGCTCGCACACCCCGGGATCCGCTCTGCGCGTAGCCCACTGGGACGCATGCCACTGATGCGCACCCAAACGGGAGACGAGCCAAGCATCGAGCTTGAGCAACGACAGCAACAGAGGGAGCCACTAGTCAGAGGAGCTAGTCCACGCCCAGTGGGTGAGGGTATGAGAGAGGGGAGGGGGCGGAGGGGAAGCGAGTCGAGTAGTGGAACCGCAGCGGGAAAGCAGCAGCGCACCAGGCTGAGCAAGGCGCGGCCACAGTAGGCCGAGCTCGCTGTCGCAGAACCTACTGCCTCTAGAAAGGAGGGATAATGCTGGAAGTGTGAAAGGAGAATCAAAGGACGCGATAATGGAGATTTTCCGAGTTAGCGAGTGCATAATGCATACTACCACCAAAGCACCTGGGCGAGGCGTCCGTGTTGTTTGTGGGTATGGGGAAGCGAAAAGAACCTCGAGACATGGAACGGGGAAGCGTCCAGCTGCTTTGACGAGCAGCCTACTTGACGTCCTGCCTCCAGGCCTACGAATCGAGGTCTGTAATCTAGAATAATGGGGAACAGCGAGTGGAAATGCAAATACATAATCTTTCTCGAAGAGCTTCCCCAATTCTCCACTTTCTTTCTTCTGTCTCTCCGTACCCAGTCGTACCATGAACGTTGCCTCAGTTCTCAGACCTCCGGCGAGTTTTTAGGGCCAAAACCCTTTGGACATAAGGTTTGAGTACTGAGGCAACCATGAACTCCCTACCTGCCTCCACAACAACGACTCAACGAATTCCCCGTTTGCCCTCTGCCATTTGTTGGGTCGTCTAGCCCCTAGCAACGTCGTCACCCCGTTCCTTCTCCCTCCCCTTTTCCCTCCTAAGAGGCCAAGCACAAGAAAAAATCTTGCCACTGCATACATAAGATTGTACTTTGAATTCATTCTTTCTGCGCCAGCAGACAGTTGGTGCATTTTCTTA
>JAABUS010002199.1_pt1 | contig 38022 bp, 49 predicted proteins | sample 5560161 | NCBI WGS metagenome assembly JAABUS01 (sample SAMN10711885, study PRJNA513376) | rock metagenome | isolation source: Antarctica rocks | place: Antarctica: Victoria Land, Trio Nunatak nord | collected 2016-01-04
GGCACATCGACCACGGCAAGACCACCTTGACCGCGGCGATCTCGAAGGTTCTGCATGACAAGTTCCCGACGCTCAACACGGCGGCAGCCTTTGATCAGATCGACGCTGCGCCGGAGGAGAAGGCGCGCGGGATCACGATCAACATTGCTCACGTCGAGTACCAGACCGAGAAGCGGCACTACGCGCACGTCGATGCTCCGGGTCACGCCGACTACATCAAGAACATGATCACCGGCGCGGCTCAGATGGACGGAGCGATCCTCGTGGTCGCGGCGACCGACGGCCCGATGCCCCAGACGCGTGAGCACGTGCTGCTCGCTCGCCAGGTCGGCGTGCCGTACATCGTCGTTGCGCTGAACAAGGCGGACATGGTCGATGACGAGGAGATCCTGGAGCTCGTCGAGCTCGAGGTACGCGAGCTTCTCTCCAGCCAGGAATTCGACGGCGACGACGCCCCGGTCATCCGGGTCTCCGCGCTCAAGGCACTCGAGGGCGACGCCGAATGGGCCGAGAAGGTCATGGACCTGATGAACGCCGTGGACGAGAACGTCCCCGAGCCGGTTCGTGAGATCGAGAAGCCGTTCCTGATGCCGGTCGAGAACGTCATGACCATCACCGGTCGTGGCACGGTCGTCACCGGCCGGATCGAGCGTGGCAAGGTCAAGGTGCAGGAGGAAGTCGAGATCGTCGGCATCCGCCCGACCTCGAGCAAGACCACGGTCACCGGCGTCGAGATGTTCCGCAAGCTGCTCGACGACGGGCAGGCCGGCGACAACGTCGGGCTGCTGCTGCGTGGCACCAAGCGCGAGGACGTCGAGCGCGGCCAGGTCATCGTGAAGCCGGGCTCAATCACCCCGCACACCAACTTCTCGGCCAATGTCTACATCCTGAGCAAGGACGAGGGCGGACGGCACACGCCGTTCTTCAACAACTACCGCCCGCAGTTCTACTTCCGGACCACTGACGTGACCGGCGTGGTGACCCTCCCCGAGGGCACCGAGATGGTCATGCCCGGAGACACCACCGAGATGGACGTCGAGCTGATCCAGCCGATCGCCATGGAGGAGGGCCTGCGTTTCGCCATCCGTGAGGGTGGCCGGACCGTCGGCGCCGGCCGGGTCATCAAGATCGCCAAGTAGCTCGAACTCCGTACGGGGTGGGTGCGCACCATTCACCCCGTACGGACAAGCACCAGACCAGCGCATTCCGAATCAGCAACTCACGGCAGGAGCGAAGGACACCGATGGCGGGACAGAAGATCCGCATCAGGCTCAAGGCCTATGACCACGAGGCGATCGACGCGTCGGCTCGGCGCATCGTCGACACCGTCACCAAGACGGGTGCCCGCGTGGTGGGTCCGGTGCCGCTGCCGACGGAGAAGAACGTGTACTGCGTCATCCGTTCACCGCACAAGTACAAGGACTCGCGCGAGCACTTCGAGATGCGTACCCACAAGCGGCTGATCGACATCCTCGACCCGACGCCCAAGACGGTCGACGCGCTGATGCGCATCGACCTTCCGGCAAGCGTCGACGTCAACATCCAGTAGAGGGGGCGAGAAAACACCATGCACACTCAGTCTTCTGCGCACACCTCTGTGCTCAAGGGCATCCTGGGCGAGAAGCTCGGCATGACCCAGGTCTTCGACGAGGCCAACCGGATCGTTCCGGTGACCGTCGTCAAGGCCGGCCCGTGCGTGGTCACGCAGGTACGCACCCCCGAGACCGATGGTTACTCAGCCGTGCAACTCGGGTTCGGCCCGATCGACCCGCGCAAGGTCAACAAGCCAGATGCCGGGCACTTCGCCAAGGCGAAGGTGACGCCGCGGCGGCATGTCGTCGAGTTGCGCACCGCCGACGCGTCGGATTACGAGGTCGGCCAAGAGATCACCGCTGAGCTGTTCGAGGCCGGCGTACGAGTCGATGTCACCGGCACCTCCAAGGGCAAGGGCTTCGCCGGGGTCATGAAGCGGCACGGCTTCCACGGTCTCGGTGCCAGTCATGGTGTGCAGCGCAAGCACCGCTCGCCTGGTTCCATCGGCGGCTGCGCCACTCCGGGCCGGGTCTTCAAAGGCTTGCGGATGGCCGGTCGGATGGGCGGCGAGCGGATCACCACCCAGAGCCTGCGAGTGATCAAGGTCGACGCGGAGCGTGGCCTGCTCCTGATCGAGGGTGCCGTACCCGGTCCCCGCGGCGGGCTGGTCCTCGTACGCAGCGCCACCAAGGGCGCGCCGGCCCGGAACGGTACGACGGGAGCCGACCAGTGACCACCACAACCGCCACGGCCAAGAACACGAAGGCGACGAAAGCGAGCAGCGCCTCGACGTCCAGCCGCGACTCGGGTGCTTCCGAGACAGGCTCAAGGGATGTCTCGGTCCGCACACTCGACGGTACGTCTTCGCGTCGGATCAACCTGCCCGCCGAGATCTTCGGTGTCGAGCCCAACATCTCGCTGATGCACCAGGTCGTCGTCGCGCAGCTGGCCGCCAAGCGCCAGGGCACGCACTCGGTCAAGAACCGTGGCGAGGTCCGCGGCGGTGGCGCCAAGCCATACCGACAGAAGGGCACCGGCCGAGCCCGTCAGGGTTCGACCCGCGCGCCGCAGTTCGAGGGGGGTGGCGTCGTCTTCGGCCCAACCCCCCGCTCGTATGCCCAGCGCACCCCCAAGAAGATGAAGGCCGCCGCCCTGCGCTGTGCCCTCTCCGACCGGGCGGCCGGTGATCGCCTGCACGTCGTGACCGGCTTCGTCGACGGGGATACGCCGTCGACCAAGTCCGCGCTGGCCATCCTGTCGGATATCAGCTCGGCCAAGCGACTCCTGGTCGTCGCGCTCCCCGGCGACGACCTAACCCGCCGATCCCTGCGCAACCTCGGCCAGGTGCACCTGATCACGCCTACCCAGCTCAACACCCATGACGTGCTGGTCAGCGACGACGTCATCTTCACCGAAGAAGCGCTCGAGCTGTTCCTCGCCGGACCGGCGAAGGGTAAGTCGGCCACGGGTCGCGCTTATGGGAAGGAAACAGGGGCTGGGACCGGCGCGGCCACTGCGGACGACGAGGCGGCAACTGGCCCGGCGAAGAAGGCAGACCTGCCTGATCTGTCGACGCCGACACTCGGCGGCGAAGTGCCATCGGTCGTCTTGCCCGACACCGATGCCGACCCAGCTGATGACGAGACCGCCGATGACGAAAGCGAGGACGGCAAGTGATCGCCGACCACCGCGACGTACTGCTCGCTCCGGTCATCTCGGAGAAGAGTTACGGCCTGCTCGACCAGAACAAGTACACGTTTCTCGTTCCGCGTGCGGCCAACAAGGTCCAGATCCGGATCGCCGTCGAAGAGGTGTTCAAGGTCAAGGTGCTCGGGGTCAACACGCTCAACCGCCAGGGCAAGCGGAAGCGGGCCCGTCGGCAGAGCACGGGTAAGCGGTCCGACACCAAGCGCGCCATCGTCAGCGTGGCGCCAGGTGACCGGATCGAGATCTTCGGGGGTCCGGTCGCCTAGGGCGGCCGGAGCGGAAGGACAAAGAGAGCTTTCATGGCTATTCGCAAGTACAAGCCGACCACGCCGGGCCGCCGCGGCTCGAGCGTGGCCGACTTCGCCGAGATCACCCGGACCACGCCGGAGAAGTCGCTCGTACGGCCGCTGCACTCCAAGGGTGGGCGTAACGCGCACGGCCGGATCACCGCCCGGCACCAGGGCGGCGGTCACAAGCGGGCGTACCGGCTGATCGACTTCCGCCGTGCGGACAAGGACGGTGTGCCGGCCAAGGTCGCGCACATCGAGTACGACCCCAACCGGACGTCGCGGATCGCTCTGCTGCACTACGCCGACGGGGAGAAGCGCTACATCCTCGCCCCGGCCCGATTGCGTCAGGGTGACGTGGTGGAGTGCGGTCCACGGGCCGACATCAAGCCGGGCAACAACCTGCCGCTGCGCAACATCCCGGTCGGCACGGTCGTGCATGCGATCGAGCTCCGCCCAGGTGGTGGCGCCAAGGTCGCCAGGTCCGCGGGTTCGAGCGTGCAGCTCGTGGCCAAGGAGGGCAAGCACGCCCAGCTCCGGATGCCCTCCGGGGAGATCCGCAACGTCGATGTCCGCTGCCGCGCAAGCGTCGGCGAGGTCGGCAACGCCGAGCAGTCCAACATCAACTGGGGCAAGGCCGGCCGGATGCGCTGGAAGGGCAAGCGCCCCTCCGTACGTGGGGTGGCCATGAACCCCGTCGACCACCCGCACGGTGGTGGTGAAGGCAAGACCTCAGGTGGCCGGCACCCGGTCAACCCCAAGGGCAAGCCAGAGGGCCGTACCCGTCGCCGCAAGCCCAGCGACTCGATGATCATCCGTCGCCGCCGTACCGGAAAGAAGCGCTAACTCATGCCCAGAAGTCTGAAGAAGGGTCCCTTCGTCGACGACCACCTGATCAAGAAGGTGGACGTGCAGAACACCAAGGGGACCAAGAACGTCATCAAGACCTGGTCTCGCCGGTCGACGATCATCCCGGACATGCTCGGCCACACCATCGCCGTTCATGACGGGCGCAAGCACGTACCGGTCTTCGTGACCGAGGCGATGGTCGGCCACAAGCTGGGCGAGTTCGCCCCCACCCGGACCTTTCGCGGCCACATCCGCGACGACCGCCGCGCCCGACGGAGCTGATCACGATGACCTTGCCGCAGACCGAGGCCCCGACGACCCGGGCGACCGCCCGTTTCGTACGGGTCACGCCGATGAAGGCCCGGCGCGTGGTGGATATGATCCGTTACAAGCCGGCCAACGAGGCCCTGGCGATGCTGCGGTTCGCACCGCAAGCTGCCAGCGAGCCGGTCGCCAAGGTGCTGGCCAGCGCGATGGCCAACGCCGAGCACAACCTCAAGGTCGAGCAGGACTCGCTGGTCATCAGCGCTGCCTACGTCGACGGAGGCCCGACGCTCAAGCGGTTCCGGCCGCGGGCTCGTGGCCGCGCATTCCCGATCAACAAGCGGACCAGTCACATCACGATCGAGGTCAGTTCCATCGCCGTCGAAGAGGCACCTCGCCGCAGCCGCCGCAACTCGGGGGCCAGCAAGTCCGCCACCAGTACGAGTAGTTCGAAGGGGAGGACCCGCTAGTGGGTCAGAAGGTCAATCCACACGGGTTCCGGCTGGGCATCACCACCGAGTACAAGGCGCGGTGGTTCGCCGACAAGCTGTATTCCGAGTACGTCAAGGAAGACGTGGCGATCCGCAAGCTCATGTCCACGGGCATGGAGCGGGCCGGGATCTCGCGCGTCGACATCGAGCGCACCCGCGACAAGGTCCGCGTCGACATTCACACCGCCCGGCCGGGCATCGTCATCGGCCGTCGTGGTGCCGAAGCCGATCGGATCAGAGGTGAACTCGAGAAGCTGACCGGCAAGCAGGTCCAGCTCAATATCCTCGAGGTCAAGAACCCGGAGTCCGACGCGCAGCTGGTCGCGCAGGGTGTGGCCGAGCAGCTGTCCAGCCGGGTCAGCTTCCGCCGGGCGATGCGCAAGGCAATGCAGTCGGCCCAGAAGAGCCCCAACGTCAAGGGCATCCGGGTGCAGTGCTCCGGTCGCCTCGGTGGCGCGGAGATGTCCCGCTCGGAGTTCTACCGTGAGGGCCGGGTGCCGCTGCACACGCTGCGCGCCAACATCGACTACGGCCTGTACGAGGCCAAGACCACCTTCGGTCGGATCGGCGTGAAGGTCTGGATCTACAAGGGTGACGTCAGCGGTTCGCGCGCCGAGCGCGACGCCGCCGAGGCTGCTGCGATCCGTGGCCAGCGCCGCGACCGTCCGGTACGTCCGCGCCGCTCCGGTTCGACCGGGACCACGGCCGCGGGTACCGAGGCAGGTCGGGCCGCGGCCGGTGGCGAACCCGCCGAGGACGGCATCGACACCGAGGTCACCGCACCCGAGGCGACCGCACCAGAGGCGGCTGCACCTGAGGCGACCGCACCGGAGGCGACCGCACCGGAGGCGACCGCACCAGAGGCGGCTGCACCCGAGACGGCTGCACCCGAGACGGCTGCACCCGAGACGTCTGCACCGGAGGCGTCTGCACCGGAGGCGTCTGCGTCTGAGGCGACCGCGCCTGAGGCGAGCACACCGGAAGTCACTCCTTCCGCGCCCGAGCCGGCGACTGCCATCACCGAGCTCGCCGCAGAGCCCCAGGTTGACATCGATTCCAAGCGCGACGATGCGCAAGCATCAGCAGCGGAGCCTGCGACGCCGGAACCGGCTGCGCCCGCCGTCCCAGCTGCCAAGGCGGCGACGCCCAAGGCTGCCCCGGAGGCTGCCCCGAAGGCTGCTACCCCGAAGGCTGCTACCCCGAAGGCTGCTACCCCGAAGGCTGCTACCCCGAAGGCGCCGGGCCCACGGCCTTCCGCTCCGAAGTCGCCGGCTGCCAAGCCTGCCGAGTCAGCCGACAGCACAGAGAAGGCCGACAGCACAGAGAAGGCCGACAGCACAGAGAAGGCCGACAGCACAGAGAAGGCCGACAGCACAGAGAAGACGGAGGGCTGACCCATGTTGATCCCGCGCAAGGTCAAGCACCGCAAGCAGCACCACCCGAGCCGGACCGGTGCTGCCTCCGGTGGGACGAGCGTCAACTTCGGTGAGTTCGGCATCCAGGCGCTCGAGTCCTCCTACGTCACCAACCGGCAGATCGAGTCCGCCCGGATCGCGATGACCCGCCACATCAAGCGTGGCGGAAAGGTCTGGATCACCGTCTACCCGGACCGGCCACTCACCAAGAAGCCCGCCGAGACCCGGATGGGTTCGGGCAAGGGCTCGCCCGAGTGGTGGATCGCCAACGTCAAGCGCGGACGGGTGATGTTCGAACTCGCCGGCGTGCCCGAGGACATCGCCCGCGAGGCGATGCGCCGGGCCATCCACAAGCTGCCGATGAAATGCCGCTTCGTGACCCGTGAGGGGGTGGAGGTCTGATGGCCGCTGGAACCGCAGCCAACGATTTCCGTGAGCTGGCCGACGACGAGCTCGAGACCCGCCTGCGAGAAGCCAAGGAGGAGCTGTTCAACCTGCGCTTCCAGGGCGCGACCGGGCAGCTGGATAGCAACCAGCGGCTCAACGCCATACGCCGCGACATCGCGAGGATCTACACGATCATGCGTGGCCGCCAGCTGGGCCTCGAGCGCGCACCCGATTCGGTGAAGTCCGCCAATGAGTGACAAGAAGAAGGATGCAGTGAGCGACACAGCGACCAAGACCAACGCAGCGCCTACCCGGAACTTCCGCAAGACTCGGGTCGGTCTCGTCGTCAGTGACAAGATGGACAAGACCATCGTCGTCGCCGTCGAGGACCGGGTCCGGCACGCGTTGTACGGCAAAATCCTTCGCCGTACCAACAAGCTCAAGGCCCATGACGAGAGCAACGACGCCGGGATCGGCGACCGGGTTCTCATCATGGAGACCCGCCCGCAGTCGGCCACCAAACGGTGGCGTCTGGTCGAGATCGTCGAGAAGGCCCGCTGAGTCCACCTCGTCCCGAGGTAGGTCCAGCGTGGGTAGCGAAGCAGAAGTCAGTAGGAGAGTGACGTGATCCAGCAGGAGTCGCGACTGAGAGTCGCCGACAACACCGGAGCAAAGGAGATCCTTTGCATCCGGGTGCTCGGTGGTTCCGGTCGGCGCTACGCCGGAATCGGCGACGTCATCGTGGCCACAGTCAAAGACGCGTTGCCCGGTGCCGGCGTCAAGAAGGGTGACGTCGTCAAAGCCGTCATCGTGCGTACGGTCAAAGAGCGTCGTCGCCCGGATGGGTCCTACATCCGCTTCGACGAGAACGCGGCGGTGATCATCCGTGACGGCGGCGACCCTCGCGGAACTCGCATCTTCGGCCCGGTCGGTCGCGAGTTGCGCGACAAGAAGTTCATGCGGATCATCTCGCTCGCCCCGGAGGTGTTGTAAGCCCATGTCAGTAACGAAGCGGTCAGGAGCCAAGCCACACAAGGCTGCACTGCGTAAGGCCCCGCCGATGAAGGTAAAGAAGGGCGACACTGTTGTCGTTCTGGCCGGCAAGGACAAGGGCGTCAAGGGCAAGGTCATCGCGGCCTTTCCGGAGAACAACAAGGTCGTCGTCGAAGGCGTGGGCCGGATCCGCAAGCACACCAAGATGAGCATGAGCCGGCGCGGTTCCCAGCAGGGCGGCATCCTCACCCAGGAGGCGCCGATCCACGTGTCCAACGTGATGGTCGTCGACTCGGACGGCACCGCGACCCGGATCGGTTACCGGCACGACGAGGACGGAAACAAGGTGCGTACCTCGCGCCGCGGCAAGAAGGACATCAACGCATGAGCACGACCACAGATACGGCCACGACCGAGCAGCGGGACATCCCGCGGCTCAAGGCGCGCTACCGCGACGAGATCGCCCCGGCGCTGCGTGAGCAGTTCGCGTTCCCCAACGTCATGCAGGTCCCCCGGGTCACCAAGATGGTGGTCAACATGGGCGTCGGCGAGGCCGCCCGCGACGCCAAGCTGATGGACGGTGCCGTACGGGATCTCACCGCGATCACCGGCCAGAAGCCGCAGGTCGTCCGCGCCCGGCTCTCGATCGCGCAGTTCAAGTTGCGCGAGGGCCAGCCGATCGGCGCGAAGGTGACCCTGCGCGGGGACCGGATGTGGGAGTTCCTGGACCGGCTGCTCAGCCTGGCCCTGCCCCGGATCCGGGACTTCCGCGGGCTCTCGCCGCGCCAGTTCGACGGGCACGGCAACTACACCTTCGGACTCACCGAGCAGTCCATGTTCCACGAGATCAATGTGGACTCGATCGACCGCCAGCGGGGCATGGACATCACCCTGGTCACCACCGCCCGCAACGACGACGAGGGACGGGCGCTGCTCAAGGCGCTCGGCTTCCCGTTCCGTACAGATTGATTTTGGGAGAACTGACACCATGGCCAAGAAGGCGCTCGTCAACAAGGCGAACCGCAAGCCCAAGTTCAAGGTCCGGGGCTACACGCGCTGTCAGCGTTGCGGCCGGCCGCATGCGGTCTTCCGCAAGTTCGGCCTCTGCCGGATCTGCATGCGCGAGATGGCCCACGCCGGCGAGCTGCCCGGTGTGACGAAGTCCTCCTGGTGATGTTCCAAGCCACCGGCACCTATCCATTGATGGCCACAGGCCGCCTCGTGCGGAACCAGGTCAGAAAGGCACCACGCTCATGATGACTCTGCTCCCCGCGACCTCGATTCAGGCCGCGTCCCGTACTGCCGTTGCACTGGTGGCCCGCTCATGATGACGGATCCCATTGCAGACATGCTCACCCGTCTGCGCAACGCCAACAGCGCCTATCACGACTCGGCGACAATGCCGTCGTCGAAGATCAAGACCCACATCGCCGAGATCCTCGAGCAGCAGGGCTACATCGCCGGCTGGAAGGTCAACTCGGTCGAACTCGATGGGTCGACGCGCCGCCAGTTGGTGATCGACCTCAAGTACGGGCCAAACCGCGAGCGCAGCATCGCCGGTCTCCGCCGGGTCTCCAAGCCCGGCCTTCGGGTCTACGCCAAGGCCACCTCACTGCCCAAAGTGCTCGGCGGTCTCGGCGTCGCGATCATCTCGACCTCGACCGGGCTGCTGACCGACAAGCAGGCCACCAGGCAGAAGGTAGGCGGGGAAGTCCTCGCCTACGTCTGGTAGCGGGAGGGTCTGGACAACATGTCTCGAATCGGAAAGCTTCCCGTCCCCGTCCCCGGCGGTGTCGATGTGGCCATCGACGGCGCGACGGTCACCGTCAAGGGGCCCAAGGGCACGTTGAGTCACACCGTGGCCAAGCCGATCACGGTCGAACGGGGCGAGGACGGCCAGATCCTGGTCCAGCGCCCCGACGACGAACGCGAATCCAAGGCTCTGCACGGACTTTCGCGGACGCTGGTCGCCAACATGGTCACCGGGGTGACCGAGGGCTACTCCAAGACCCTCGAGATCGTCGGCGTCGGGTACCGCGTCATGGCGCGCGGCTCGGACCTCGAGTTCGCGTTGGGGTTCAGCCACCCGGTGGTCGTCCGGCCGCCGAGCGGCATCAGTTTCAACGTCGAGGCACCGACCCGGTTCAGAGTTATGGGCATCGACAAGCAGCAGGTCGGTGAGGTCGCGGCCAACATCCGCAAGCTGCGCAAGCCCGAGCCGTACAAGGGCAAGGGCGTCCGCTACGCGGGCGAGAACGTGAAGCGCAAGGTCGGGAAGACAGGGAAGTAATGATGGCAACCCAAACAGAGCGCCAAGCAGCGGCGGCGGCCGGTCGGCTGAAGCCGATCGGCAAGGACGCCTCGACCAGGCGTCGGCTGGCCCGTACGCGGCGGCACAACCGGCTGCGCAAGAAGGTGACCGGTACGCCCGACCGTCCTCGCCTGGTGGTGAACCGTTCCGCGCGGCACATCCACGTGCAGCTGGTCGACGACCTCGCCGGGGCCACCCTGGCCAGCGCCTCGACGATGGGGCTGGACGACGGCGGCGACAAGAGCGCCCGAGCCCGCAAGGTCGGCGCGCTCATCGCCGAGCGGGCGAAGGCAGCCGGAATCGAGAAGGTGGTGCTGGACCGCGGCGGCAACGCCTACGCCGGCCGGATCGCCGCCCTCGCCGAGGGCGCTCGCGAAGGCGGCCTGCAGTTCTGATGACGACACGAAAGAAACGACAACTTCCCGCGGAGAACGAGCGAGCATCGCAGGGCCGTCTACGGCCCGAGGAGCGGAACGAGTGGTGCGCGAAGCGCACGACGCGACGATACAGAGGGGCTTTCTGATGCCAGGACCACAGCGACGCGGAGCAACCGGCGGAGAACGCCGCGACCGCCGCGACGGCGGTCGGGCCGGGGCGGAGAAGTCCACCCATCTCGAGCGGGTCGTAGCCATCAACCGGGTGGCCAAGGTCGTCAAGGGCGGGCGCCGGTTCAGCTTCACCGCACTCGTGGTCGTCGGCGACGGCGACGGGCAGGTCGGGGTCGGCTACGGCAAGGCCAAGGAAGTTCCGGCTGCCATCGCCAAGGGTGTGGAGGACGCGAAGAAGAGCTTCTTCAAGGTCCCCCGCATCGCCGGCACGATCCCGCACACGATCCAGGGGCGCGCGGCTGCCGGTGTCGTCCTGCTCAAGCCCGCGAGCCCCGGTACCGGCGTCATCGCCGGCGGACCGGTGCGCGCGGTCCTCGAGTGCGCCGGCATCCACGACGTGCTGTCCAAGAGCCTCGGCTCGTCCAACCCGATCAACATCGTCCACGCAACCGTGGCCGCACTGCAGGGCCTGGTCCGTCCGGAGGAGATCGCGGCTCGCCGTGGCCTGCCGCTGGAGGACGTGGCTCCGGCGGCGATGCTGCGGGCCCGTGCTGGGCAGGCGGTGTGAGCGTGGCCAGGCTGAAGATCACCCAGACCGGTTCCAAGATCGGGACCAAGCCGAATCAGCGGGAGACGCTTCGGACCCTTGGGCTCAAGCGCATCCACGACGTGGTCGTGAAGGAGGACCGTCCCGAGATCCGTGGCATGGTGGCTACCGTGCCGCATCTCGTGGCGGTCGAGGAGGTCGAGTAACGCCATGACGATCAAGCTGCATCATCTGCGGCCCGCACCGGGTTCGCACAAGAAGAAGGTCCGCGTCGGTCGCGGTGAGGCCGGCAAGGGCAAGACGGCCGGTCGCGGAACCAAGGGCCAGGGCGCGCGTCGCAACATCCCGGCTCGTTTCGAGGGTGGCCAGACGCCGTTGCACATGCGGCTGCCCAAGCTCTCCGGATTCACCCCGCGCAACAAGATCCCGTACCAGGTCGTCAACCTCGACCGGCTGGCCACGTTGTTCCCCGACGGTGGTCAGATCGGACCGGACGAGCTCGTCGCGGCCGGCGCGGTGCGCGGCAGCCAGCCGATCAAGGTGCTCGGCAACGGCGAACTCAGCTCGGTGGCGTTGCAGGTGACGGCACATGCCTTCTCGGCGAGCGCCAAGGAGAAGATCACCGCCGCGGGGGGCAGCGCGACCACCCTGTAAGAAGCATGCACTGTAGGGATCCAAAGCACGGCCCCTCTTGCCGCCCGTCAACGGGTAGGGAGGGGCTGACAGCTATCATCAATGAACCGCTTGCTCAGGAGGACACGTGCTTCAGGCGTTCGCCGCGGCGTTCCGGACGCCTGATCTACGCAAGAAGATCCTCTTCTCGCTGTTCATCATCGCGCTCTACCGGCTCGGCACCACCATTCCCGGGCCGGGGGTATCGGTCACCGCGATCAACTCCTGCCTCGAGCAGGCCGAGGCCGGCGCCGACCGCGACATCTACTCGCTGGTCAACCTGTTCTCCGGCGGTGCTTTGCTACGCCTGTCGGTGTTCGCGCTTGGGATCATGCCCTACATCACGGCCAGCATCATCGTGCAGCTGCTGGTCGTGGTCATCCCGCGATTCGAGCAGCTGAAGAAGGAAGGCCAGGCTGGTCAGCAGAAGCTGACGCAGTACACCCGTTACCTGACGATCGCGCTGGCCATCCTGCAGTCCACCGCAGTGGTGGCGCTGGCCAGGAGCGGGCAGCTGTTCCCGGGTTGCCAGCTCGACATCATTCCCGACCAGTCGATCACCAACCAGATCATCCTGGTGGTCACGCTGACCGCCGGGACGGCGATGATCATGTGGTTCGGCGAACTGCTGACCGAGAAGGGCGTCGGCAACGGGATGTCGTTGCTGATCTTCACCTCGATCGCTGCCCGCATGCCGGCCGAGGGCGGCAACATCCTGCAGACCCGGGGTGGCTTCGTCTTCTTCCTGGTCTGCATCCTGGCGCTGGTCGTGATCACCTCGGTGGTCTACGTCGAGCAGGCTCAGCGCCGGATTCCGGTGCAGTACGCCAAGCGGATGGTGGGGCGGCGGATGTACGGCGGGACGTCGACCTACCTACCGTTGAAGGTTAACCAGGCAGGGGTCATCCCGGTCATCTTCGCCTCCTCGCTGCTCTACCTGCCTCAGCTGCTCACCCAGTTGCAGGGCAACGAGACCGGCCCGGTGCGGCAGTTCTTCGAGAACTACATCATCGACCAGTCATCGCCAGTGCATATCGCGGTGTACTTCGCGCTGATCGTGTTCTTCACGTATTTCTACGTGTCGATCACGTTCAACCCCGAGGACCGCGCCGACGACATGAAGCGCTACGGCGGCTTCATCCCAGGCATCCGGCCCGGCCGGCCGACCGCTGAATACCTGCAGTTCGTGCTCTCCAGGATCACCCTGCCCGGCTCGCTCTACCTGGGTACGGTGGCCGTGCTGCCCAACCTGCTCCTGGCCGTGACCGACAGCAACAACAACCAGAACTTCCCCTTCGGCGGTACGGCGGTGCTGATCATGGTCGGCGTGGGCCTGGAGACCGTGAAGCAGATCGAGAATCAGTTGCGAATGCGCAACTACGAAGGGTTCCTCCGGTAGCGCCGTGCTGGTTTCGAGGCGGCACTGATGCATGTCGTCCTGGTCGGCCCGCCAGGCGCTGGCAAGGGAACGCAGGCCCAGCTCATCGCCGCGCGTCTGCAAATCCCGCACGTATCCACCGGTGACATCTTCCGCGAGAACGTGAGCGAGATGACCGAGCTGGGCCGGCAGGCCAAGATCTTCATGAAAGCCGGGGATCTGGTTCCGGATGCGATCACCGTCGCGATGGTCCGCGATCGGCTGGCCAAGCCGGACGCCCACGGGGGCTTCATCCTGGACGGCTTTCCACGCACCCTGGTCCAAGCCGAGCAGTTGCAACAGACCCTGGCCGAGCTGGACGAGAATCTCGATGTGGTGCTGGAGATGCGGACCGATGAGGAGGAACTCATCCGCCGCCTGTCCGGCCGGCGTACCTGCCAGGGCTGCGGGCGGATCTGGCACGTTCACTACGACCCGACATCGGTCGACAGCCAATGCGACGAGTGCGGATTCAGCCTCGCCCAGCGTGATGACGACCGGCCGGAAACGATCCGTCGGCGGATGCAGGTCTATCGCGAACAGACCGAGCCGCTGGTGGAGTTCTATGCCGCGCGGGGCTTGCTTGCTGTCATCGACGCTGTCGGAACCGTCGACGAGGTGACCTTGCGTGCGGTTCAGGCGCTCAAGGAGGCGCTGTCCACATGATCCAGATCAAGTCTCCCGAAGAGATAGCTCTGATGCGCTCGGCCGGGCTGATCGTGGCCGACGCCCTGGCGGCGATGCGCGAGGTGGTGGCTCCAGGGGTGAGCACCGAGGACCTCGACCAGATCGCGGAGTCAGTGATCCGCGGCGCCGGCGCCGTACCGTCCTTCCTCGGCTATCGGGGCTTTCCCAAGACGGTTTGTGCCTCGATCAACGAGGAGATCGTGCACGGCATCCCGAACAAGCAGCGGGTGCTCGACGAGGGCGACGTGATCTCGCTGGACTGTGGCGCCATCTATCACGGCTATCACGGCGACTCGGCGATCAGCGTGGCCGTGGGGGAGGTTGCGCCCGATGTCCTCGACCTGATGACCGTCACCGAGGCCTCGATGTGGGCCGGTCTCTCGCGAGCATTGGCCGGCGGCCGGCTGACCGACATCAGCCACGCCGTCGAGACCTCCGTACGGTCGCACGCTCACCGGTACGGGATCGTCGACCACTACGGCGGCCACGGCATCGGCACCGAGATGCATCAAGATCCGCATGTCCTGAACTTCGGCCGGCCCGGTCGAGGGCCCCGTCTGGTCCCCGGTCTGTGCTTGGCGATCGAGCCCATGGTGACCATCGGCGACCCGGCCACGGTGGAACTCGACGATGGCTGGACGGTCGTCACCAAGGACGGCTCCATGGCCGCGCACTTCGAGCACACCGTTGCCATCACCGCCGACGGACCGCTGGTCACCACTGCCCACGACGGCGGCCGCGCCGGCCTGGCCACGCACGACGTACAGGTCGCCATCTAGCCCTGCTCATCGCCCGCCTCGAGCCCCAGACTCCACTTCTCAGGGGCATGTCACACCTGGCTCGCGGATATCCGCGTGCGAGCTGTGACAAACCGGGCAGAAGTCGGTCAAGGGAACGGGTCCGAACTCGCGTTGCGGGCGAAGGCGGCCTGGATACGGTGCTGCAACAGGATCGGCCGGTCGAGTTCGGCCCAGGTGACGCGCACGACCTGGAATCCGAGGTCGCGTAGCCGGTCCTCGCGCCGTTTCTCCGCGACGAGCGCCTCGCGCCCGTCAGCACCGCTGTACTTCACCAGGCCATCGAACTCGACGATGGTCCGCTGCTGCTCGTAGAGGAAGTCCACCCGCGCAACGAGTCGGCCGTTGTCGTCGCGGACCTCCACCTGCGGCACGACCGTGCCAAGCGCAAGGGACTGAAGGTACAGGCGGGTGCGGGACTCGCCGGGTGACTCCGAGCGCTTGTCCGCCAGGTCGACGACAAGTCGTGCATCGCGGACCGAGGGATGCCGGGAGAGCATGTGCAGACCGTCGTGCAAGGCCGCATCCGTCACGAGTCCCGCAGCTAGGGCGCGGTCAGCAGCGATCACCCCAGGCTCGACGCCGCACAGCATTGCCGTACCCAGAATGGCCACAGCGGGCTGTACGCATGAGATGCCATCGACAACGGTGTACGCAGCAGGGGGATAGGGGCTGTGAATCTGCAGCTTGCCGCTGCGGCGGCCTGCCCCAGCTCCGATCCGAGCTACGTGAACCTGGTCCAAGGCCGCCCGCCATACTGGCAGTCCTATTAGGGACAGAGCGGAGTAGTGGCTTGCCGCGACTCGTCCTGTGAACCTCGCCACCGACGCCCGCGTTGCTAGCCGATGCCGATGCTCTGGTGATGCGGCAGAGATCTCTCGCCCCGCGTACGCACCGCGAGATTCGTACAGCGTCGCCCCGGCGGACCAGCCGGCTCAGCGACTGCCGGTCGTACCCGCACGCGAGCGCGTCAGCTGCCATGAAAACTCCGCCGAGGGCCGACGCACGGGCGAGCAGTAGATCATTCACTGCGCCAGACTGGCCGCGACATTGAATGCTGGGCAGCAGACGAAGCCCACTGTGGACAATCCCCTAAGCTGTGGAATCTCGGGTCGGGCTCCTTCTGCACCCGCGGTCGCTCGAGGAGCGGGGATGTCCGCGCGAGAAGGGTGACAAGCCGCGGCCGAGTGCGTTCATGCCGGTGGTGAACCTGAATCTCGACCGGGCGTTAGGTGTGAGGCACGGTTAGGCTGGCGGGGTGACTGCGCCCGAGGAGCCGACTCGGCCCGCTGAACCTCAAAGCCGTCCCGAGACCCGTCCGGAGTTACGGATCGGTGATCGGGAGCGCGAGCAGGCTGTCGCGCACCTCGGCACCGCCTTCGGCGAGGGCCGGCTGGAGCTTGCCGAGTACGACGAGCGGGTCGCCGCGGCCTACAGCGCCAAGACCGCTTCGGACCTTTTGCATCTGACGGCGGATCTGCCACTGGCCACGCGCGAGCATCCGGCGTCGACTGACCACAGCCCTGCTCCGAGCCTCGGTGGCAATCGGAGGCCGCGCAGGCCGGCGCGAGAATCCCGTATCTCGCCCGATCCCGACATGCCCAGATGGCTGCGTGCTGTCTGGCTGACCTACGCCGCCGTTGTCGCGGTCAACCTGCTGATCTGGCTGATCGTGAGCGTGGGCAACGGAGAGATCACGTACTTCTGGCCGATCTGGGTCGCCGGACCCTGGGGCGTCATCCTTCTCTTCCGTACGCTGGCCTATCGCATGGGACGTGGATCCGCCGATCGCTGACCGCCGGATGACCCGGTTGGCCTCGTACCGAACGTGCGGGTATGCTGGTCCTCGGCGTTCGCGCCGCCCGTTTGGCATGCTGTGGCCGCATTGCTCCGGGCGCCTCTGCGAGTTCGTCGGATCAGTCTCTGCATGCCGAGGCTGGCGCGTGCGTGTGTTCATGTCCAACTACCAGAGGTAAGGAGGATCGCGGAGCTATGGCAAAGAAGGACGGGGCCATCGAGGTCGAAGGCCGTGTTGTCGAGCCACTGCCCAATGCGATGTTCCGGGTGGAGTTGGAGAACGGACACAAGGTCCTTGCGCACATCTCCGGAAAAATGCGGCAGCACTACATCCGGATACTGCCCGAGGACCGGGTAGTCGTGGAGCTCTCGCCCTACGACCTCACGCGTGGCCGCATCGTCTACCGGTACAAGTAAAGGGAGCTGACGGACGTGAAGGTGCAGCCCTCGGTCAAGAAGATCTGCGAGAAGTGCAAGGTGATCCGCCGCAACGGTCGGGTCATGGTCATCTGCGACAACGCTCGGCACAAGCAGCGTCAAGGCTGAGCTCGACTGACTCGATCGCTTCGAACTGATCACCTAAACATCTGGAGAACTTCTACACATGGCTCGTCTGTCAGGCGTCGATCTTCCCCGCGAGAAGCGGCTCGAGATCGCACTCACCTACATCTTCGGCGTCGGGAAGACCCGGTCCCAGGAGGCCCTCGCGGCCACCGGGGTCGACGGCAACCAGCGCGCCAAGGATCTGTCCGAAGAGGACCTGATCAAGCTCCGCGACTACATCGACGAGCACTTCCGCGTCGAGGGTGACCTGCGTCGCGAGGTGGCCGGCGACATCCGTCGCAAGGTCGAGATCGGGTGCTACCAGGGCATCCGGCACCGCCGTGGGCTGCCCGTACGCGGACAGCGCACCAAGACAAACGCTCGTACCCGCAAGGGTCCGAAGAAGACCATGGCCGGCAAGAAGAAGGCCCGCTAACCGGACCGCCTACAGCGTGCTAGGTCACCGACCGCAGGGCGCCTAGACCGGCCGGTCCGTCCGGCTGCCTAACAAGATTCTGGAGAAGAATGCCTCCCAAGGCTCGCGCGGGTGCCAAAAAGGTGCGCCGCAAGGAAAAGAAGAACATCGCGCACGGCGCGGCGCACATCAAGAGCACCTTCAACAACACGATCGTCACGATCACCGACCCCAACGGCAATGTCATCGCCTGGTCGTCCTCGGGTCAGGTCGGGTTCAAGGGCTCGCGCAAGTCCACGCCGTTCGCCGCGCAGATGGCCGCCGAGAGTGCCGCGCGCCAGTCGCAGGAGCACGGCATGCGCAAGGTCGATGTCTTCGTGAAGGGCCCCGGTTCGGGCCGGGAGACCGCGATCCGCTCGCTGCAGGCCGCCGGCCTGGAAGTGGGCTCCATCCAAGATGTGACGCCGCAGCCGCACAACGGCTGCCGGCCCAAGAAACGCCGTCGGGTTTAACGGTGTTTCTCAATGACGCAGCAGCGCCGTCGGGTAAAGGGAATTTCGCGATGACAAACCAGCGCCGCACATTGGCCGGCGGAGGAGAGAAATAGCATGGCTCGTTACACCGGGGCGGACTGCCGCCTGTGCCGCCGGGAGAAGGTCAAGCTCTTCCTCAAGGGGAGCAAGTGCGAAGGCCCGAAGTGCCCGATCGAGATCCGCCCGTACCCGCCGGGTGAGCACGGCCGCGGGCGCAGCAAGGACAGTGAGTACCTGCTGCAGCTGCGTGAGAAGCAGAAGACCCGGCGGGTGTACGGGATCCTGGAGAAGCAGTTCCGGGGCTACTACGCCGAGGCGACCCGCAAGAGCGGCAAGACCGGCGAGAACCTGCTGCAGATCCTCGAGACCCGGCTGGACAACGTGGTCTACCGCGCCGGCTATGCCATGTCGCGCGACATGGCCCGCCAGCTCGTCCGGCACGGCCACTTCCTGGTCAACGGCTCCAAGGTCGACATCCCGTCCTACCGGGTGAGCGTCAACGACATCATCGAAGTGCGGGAGAAGTCGCACGACATGACGCCGTTCGTCATCGCGCAGGCCAACGCCGGCAGCCGTCCGATCCCGGCGTGGCTCGAGGTCATCAGCTCGCAGCTCAAGATCCTGGTCCACTCACTGCCGCTGCGGGCAAACATCGACACCCAGGTCCAGGAGCAGCTGATCGTCGAGCTCTACTCCAAGTAGCGCACGATTGCACTACGCCCGATCGAAGTACGCCTCGTACGGACATACCGACGTTCGCACGAGCGGCACAACCGCACCACTCGCGGCGTCATATAGCGGTCGCCCGAGTTCCTGACAGGAGAACCACTGTGCTCATCACCCAGCGCCCCACCGTAAGCGAAGAGACCGTCGACGAGTTCCGTTCCAGGTTCTCGATCGAGCCGCTCGAGCCCGGCTTCGGCTACACGCTCGGCAACTCGCTGCGCCGTACCCTGCTCTCCTCGATCCCAGGTGCGGCAGTCACCAGCATCCGGATCGACGGCGTGCTACACGAGTTCACGACCGTCCCCGGTGTCAAGGAAGACGTCACCGAGATGATCCTGAACCTCAAGGGCCTTGTGGTCAGCAGCGACGTCGACGAGCCGGTCACGATGTACCTGCGCAAGCAGGGCCCCGGTGACGTGACCGCTGCCGACATCGCGGCCCCGGCCGGTGTCGAGGTACACAACCCCGAACTGCACATCGCCACGATCAACAAGAAGGGCAAGCTCGAGGTCGAGCTCGTCGTCGAGCGCGGCCGCGGGTACGTCCCGGCAACCCAGAACAAGGCAAGTGGCCAGGAGATCGGGCGCATCCCGATCGACTCGATCTACTCCCCAGTGCTCAAGGTGACCTACAACGTCGAGGCCACCCGGGTCGAGCAGCGCACCGACTTCGACCGGCTCGTTGTCGACGTCGAGACCAAGCCCTCGATGGCCCCGCGCGATGCCATGGCCTCCTCCGGTGCCACGTTGGTCGAGCTGTTCGGCCTGCTCCGCGAGCTGAACTTCGAAGCCGAGGGCATCGAGGTCGGCCCGTCCCCGTCCGAGGCCGCCGACATCGCCAACTTCTCGATGCCGATCGAGGACATGGACCTGACCGTACGGTCGTACAACTGCCTCAAGCGGGAGGGCATCCACACCGTGGGTGAACTCGTCACCCGCAGCGAGGCCGACCTGCTCGATATCCGCAACTTCGGGCAGAAGTCGATCGACGAGGTCAAGCTGAAGCTGGCCGCCATGGGCCTGGCGCTCAAGGACTCGCCGGCCGGCTTCGGCGGCGGCGGCGTCGAGACCTTCGGCTCGGACTACGACGAGACCTACGGCGGGCAGTTCAGCGGCAGCGGCCTCCGTTCGGGTACGCCCGAGAGTCAGGCCGCGGCGCCCGTCGATGACACCGATTACGCCGAGACCGAAGAGCTCTAAGCACCACCAGTTGTAAAGCTGCTAGTCGTAAGGCCGGCAGTTTCAAGGAGATGGAGATCGCATGCCCACGCCTACCAAGGGTCGCCGGATGGGTGGATCATCAGCCCACCAGCGGTTGATGCTGGCCAACCTCGCCACGGCCTTGTTCGAGCACGGCCGGATCCGTACGACCGAGGCCAGGGCCAAGCGGCTCCGCCCATACGCCGAGCGACTGGTGACCATCGCCAAGCGCGAGGATCTGCATGCTCGCCGTCAGGTGATGAAGACGATCCGGGACAAGGAGATCGTGCATCAGCTCTTTGCCGAGATCGCTCCTCGTTACGCGGAACGTCCCGGGGGTTACACCCGGATCATCAAGATCGGTGCCCGTAAGGGCGACAACGCCCCGATGGCGATCATCGAGCTGGTCGAGGCGCTGACCGTCGCCCAGGAGGCGGTCGGGGAAGCCGAGCGCGCTCGGGGGACGCGATTTGCCCGGCGCCGCGGTGCCGACGTCGAGGACACCGATGTCGAGGACACCGATGTCGACGATGGCGGAGTGGACACCGACGACCTCGAGGTCGTGGACGCCGCCGACGCTGACTCCGACGATGACGCTGACTCCGACGATGACGCTGACTCCGACAAAGACCTCGACGAGGACGAGGACGGGAATCTACAGGCCGAACTCCTCCGCGATGACGACGACGAGGATGACGACGAGTCCGAGGACGAGGCACCGTACGGACCGGGGAGCCGCGGACCCACCCCCGACGGCTCCGCGCCGGACGGCTTCGAGATCAAGGGCAACGCCAACTCGATGAAGTACCACCAGCCCGACGGGCAGTGGTACGAGCAGACCGAGCCCGAGGCTTGGTTCGCCACCGTCGAGGATGCCGAGCGCGCCGGCTTCACCGAGGCCGGAGCCTCTGCCGAGGACGACGACTAGCGCTCCAGCAGCCGGCCGCGTTCGCGTTCGGCTGGACCTCTCCTATGACGGCGGCGGTTTCGCCGGCTGGGCTCTGCAGCCCGGGCAGCGCACAGTCCTCGGCGAGTTGTCGCAAGCACTGCACGTACTGGTGCCTAGCCGCGGCCCGGTGACCGTCGCCGGCCGTACCGACGCCGGTGTGCACGCCACCGGACAGGTCGCCCACGTCGATGTGAGCGCCGAGCAGTGGGCCAGCATCGGAGACCTTCGCGCGCGGCTCGCCGGAGTCTTGCCGACTGACGTCCGGGTACGAGCGGTGCGTGAGGTGCCGGCCGCATTCGACGCGCGGTTCTCCGCCCTCTGGCGCCGTTATGTGTACCGGATCACCGACGCGCCATGGGGCGTCGAACCGTTGCGCCGCGTCGACACGCTGCAGTGGACCCGAGCCCTCGATGCGGAGGCGATGCAGCGTGCAGCTACGCGCATGCTCGGCACCCACGACTTCGCGGCCTACTGCCGGCGTCGGGACAACGCCACGAGCATCCGGGAGTTGCAGCAGCTCACGATAGAGCGTGCCGCACACCTTCTCGAGGTGCACGTGCAGGCCGACGCGTTCTGCCACTCGATGGTGCGCAGCCTTGTCGGGGCATTGCTCGCGGTCGGGGACGGGCGCAGATCACCGGACTGGCCGGCTTCGCTGCTGGTGCTGCCGACCCGGGCCGGCGACGTACAGGTCGCTCCAGCCCACGGGCTGACGCTGGTCGAGGTCTGCTACCCGCCCGACGACCAACTGGCAGCACGTTCCGGCGTCACCCGCACCAAGCGATCTTTGCAGGTTTGACTGAACCCTCTGCAGCTGAATCGGCCCCCTTACAGCTGCGCACGGTTCACTCGACCTTTGCACGGGCTGAACAGGCGAACTGCGCAGGGTCGGTGCTGGGGTAGGTTCGGTCACGGAGGTGTGAGGGCGCCTGGTGGCCCCCGCGGTCTTCAAAACCGACGTGGCCCGGTATCCGGGTCAGGCGGGTTCGATTCCCGTCCGCCTCCGCCAGACTCGCCGTCCTACCCGTGGTTCGAGAAGCTCCGCATCAGATGCAGTCCCGATAGGAGGTAGGCCTTGCGACGGTTGGTAATGATGGCCTGCTCCGCTGTAGTTGGGCTGCTCATGCTGCCCGGATGCGGTGGAGGAGCGCCGCCGCTGGGACTTGGAGATGGTGACACCATCTCGACCATGCAAACCGAAGTTGGTCAACGCGTCGCGTTCGGTGGGAACGTCTTCAGTAATCACGCGACTGAGCCAGTTGAGCTAATATCTGCCGAGCTGGTGTCAACGAACGACACGAGTGGCGTCTCGCTCGTATCTGTCGATGTGGTCGACCTGGATAGCAAGCAGCGAGGCATCCTGGGCATTGGGCCCTGGCCAGACGATGAAATCTATGGGCCTGGTGCGGTTGAGCCGATAACGGGCCACCTCATTACAGCCGGTGGATCAGCGGTCCAGGTGCTTTTCATATTTGACGTGGAGGAGAACGGTCGCTGGCGGTGGCAGTCGGTCGACGTCTCATATCTCTATAAGGGCGAGATCTACACCGACAATGTCGCCAACGGCCTCATCCTCTGTGCGCCGGTCACGGGTTCCTGCGAGCCTTGAGACAGGCTGGACCGTTGCGAGGAGACATCTGCACCCGTTTCCTGTAGGGAAACAAAGTATCGCCGGAGGGTGAGCTACCCTCAGGACCATCGAACGATTCAGCCTCGTACTGACGAGAGGTTTCAGCCATGACTCGACGCAGACGTCCGGCACTGCCTCGGCTGACCCAGCCACTGGTCCGCGAGAACGGCGAACTCCGACCGGCCTCCTGGGACGAGGCCCTCGATCGGGTCGCGACCGGCTTTGCCGCGGCGCGAGACACCTATGGGCCGACGTCGTTCGGAATGTTCAGCTGCTCCAAGGCCTCGAACGAGACCAACTTCATCGCCCAGAAGTTCGTTCGCTCGGTGATCGGCAGCAACAACATCGACTCCTGCAACCGAACTTGACACGCTCCTAGCGTCGTCGGTCTGGCGGCAGTGTTCGGAGCAGGTGGCGGTACCAGTTCCTATCGCGACATCGAGGACACCGATTTCATCGTCCTCTGGGGTTCCAACGCGCGCGCCGCGCACCCGATCTTCTTCCACCACGTCCTGACCGGCATCCGCAACGGCGCGAAGCTGTACGTCGTCGACCCCCGCCGTACGTCCAGCGCGGAATGGGCCGACCAGTGGCTGGGCATCGAGGTCGGCAGCGACATCGCATTGGCCAACGCCTTGGCCCGCGAGATCATCCATGCGGGACTTGCCGACACCGAATTCATCGGCCGGGCGACCACCGGCTTCGACGAATTCCGGGACAGCGTCGAGTCCTGGACCCTCGAGCGAGGCGAGCAGGTCACCGGCGTCCCGGGCCCGGTCATCAAGGACCTCGCCCACTCCTACGCCACGGCCGGCCGGGCCCAGATCTGCTGGACCCTCGGGATCACCGAACACGTCACCGGAGTCGACAACGTGCTGTCGCTGATCAACCTCGCGCTGCTGACCGGCAACGTCGGCAAGCCCGGCGCCGGGCTCAACCCACTCCGGGGGCAGAACAACGTCCAGGGCGGCGGCGACATGGGAGCCATTCCCAACAAGTACCCGGGCTTCCGCGACGTGGAGTCCGAGGAGGACCGGCTGCGTTTCGAGAAGGCATGGGGCGTGCCGCTTCCGTCCAAGAAGGGGCTGCATCTGTCGGAGATGTTCGAAGCCATGGGCAGGCGCGACATCCGCGCGCTCTACGTCATGGGGGAGAATCCGGCCGAGTCCGAGGCCGACGTCGCGCACGCCCGCAAGGTGCTGACCGACCTCGACATCCTGGTCGTACAGGACATCGTGCTGACCGCGACCGCACAGCTGGCCGATGTCGTCCTCCCGTCGGCCGCCGACTGGTGCGAAGCCGAAGGCACCGTCACCAACTCCGAACGCAGAGTTCAACGCTGCCGCAAGGCCTTGGACCCACCGGGTGAGGCGCGCCAGGATTTGCACATCATCGCCGACCTGGCTCGGCGGATGGGGCATGATTGGCCAGCGCTGACCAGCGAGGACGCCTGGGACGAGTTGCGCAGCCTGTCCAAGATGCACGAGGGGATGAGCTACGCGAGGCTCGAGGAGCACGGCGGCCTGCAGTGGCCATGCCCGGACGAGGGCCACCCCGGCACGCTGATCCTGCACGAACGACTCTGGGCCGACCCGCTGGAAGGTGAACCGGTGCCGTTCAGTCCGGTCGAGTGGCAACCGCCGATCGACGCCCTCGACGAGGAGTTCCCCCTACGACTGACGACCGTGCGGCAGCTGGATTCCTACAACACCGGCGTGCAGACCGATGTGCTCTCGACCGCGCCCCTGCGCGAGGACGAGAGCCTGCGGATCTCCCCGGAGGACGCGAGCCGGTTGGGGGTGGCCGACGGGGCGCTGGTGCGGGTCAGCTCACGGCGCGGCAGTATCGAGGTCCCGGTCAGCTACGACCTGGCGCTGCGCTCGGGTCTCACGTGGATGACCCCGCACGCGAGCGAGGAGGCCGACGTCAACGTGCTCACCGCCGAGGACTGGGATCCGAAGTCCGGGACGGCGGAGTTCAAGGCCGTCGCCATCCGGGTCGATGCGATGACGGGCGCCTGAGTGGATCTCTACCTGTCCAAGGCCACCGCGACCGACGCCGAACGGGCCGCTGTCGACGGCATGCTCGGACTGCCCGACTCCCGGTGGAGCGGTGGTGATCGCGGGGACGAGACCGATGCGCGGATCGCCCAGTCCGGTGCAGCGGCTCGGGCCCGGCGCACCGAGTTGCTGCCCACGCTGCATGCCGTACAGAAAGGCATCGGTTGGGTGAGCTGGGGGGCGCTGAACTACGTCAGCCTGCGCTTGAACGTCCCACCGGCCGAGGCGTACGGCGTGGCCAGCTTCTACGCGATGCTGTCCACCGAGCCCCAGGCCGGAAGGGTCATCCACGTCTGCGACGACGTGGCCTGCCGGATCGCCGGCGCTGACGAGATCAAGCAGGCGCTGCGGACCGAGCTGGGTGAGCACCCCGGCCCGGAGGGCAGGTGCACGTTCCTGGACAGCCCGTGCCTGGGACTGTGCGAGCGGGCCCCAGCGGTGTTGGTCCAGCGCACCGGGCCGTTCGCCGACGAGGCGATCGCTCCGGCATCACCGGCGCACGTTCCGGGTCTGCTCGGCGAGGAGTTGTCCGCACCGGGCTACGCCGAGCCGGTCGAGTCCATTCCACAGGCTGCTGGTCCCGATCAGAAAGAACTGCGGCTGTTACGCCGGATCGGGGTCGTCGATCCCACCTCGCTGGTTGCCTACCGTGCAGCCGGCGGCTACGCGGCTCTGCTCCGGGCCTTGGACATCGGGGCCGAGGCCGTGCGCGACGAGGTGACTACCAGCAAGCTGATGGGCCGCGGCGGTGCGGCCTTCCCGACCGGGCGCAAGTGGTCAGCCGTAGCCGAGCAACCGGCTCAGCCGCACTACCTGATCTGCAATGCCGACGAGTCCGAGCCCGGCACCTTCAAGGACCGGGTTCTGATGGAGGGTGACCCGTTCGCGCTCATCGAGGCGATGACGATTGCGGCGTACGCCACGGGCTGCTCGTACGGCTACCTGTACGTCCGCGGCGAATATCCTTTGGCCACAAGGCGACTGGGATCTGCCATCCACCAGGCTCGGGAGGCGGGACTGCTCGGAGGCACCGACATCCTCGGCCGTGGGTTCGCCTTCGACATCGAACTGCGGCGCGGTGCGGGCGCCTACATCTGCGGTGAGGAGACCGCGCTGATCAACTCGATCGAGGGCTACCGGGGGGAGCCGCGCAACAAGCCGCCGTTCCCCGTCGCGGTCGGCCTGTTCGGCAAGCCGACCGTCATCAACAACGTCGAGACCCTGCTCAGTGTCTTGGACATCGTGATCGACGGCGGCGCGGCGTATGCGGCCAGTGGAACACCGGATTCCACCGGGACGAAGCTGTTCTGCCTGTCTGGGTACGTCGCGAAGCCGGGCGTGTATGAAGTGCCCTTCGGCGCCACCCTGCGAGAACTCCTGGACAGTGCCGGCGGAATCACCGGAAGCGCGAAGCTGCAAGCCATCCTGCTAGGTGGTGCGGCCGGCTCGTTCGTCACCGAGGAGGCGCTGGACACCCCGCTCACCTTCGAGGGCACCCGGGAGATCGGAGCATCCCTCGGATCCGGCGTCATCTTCGTCCTCGACGACACCGTCGACCTGCTCGACACCCTGACCCGGATTGCGGCCTTCTTCCGGGACGAATCCTGCGGTCAGTGCGTCCCGTGCCGGGTGGGGACCGTACGCCAGGAGGAAGCTCTCGTACGGCTGGGCCGACCGTCGGCCAACGGCCAGCGTGATGTCGATAAAGCACTGTTGGCCGACCTGGCTGCTGTGATGGGCAACGCCTCGATCTGCGGCCTCGGCCACACCGCCGCGACGGCCCTGGGTTCGGCCCTGCAGGCGGGCTTGCTGGACAAGGCGTTCGAGCGGGCAGATCTGGCACTCGCCGGCGACAAGGACGGCTTCGAGGAGACGAGACGGATGGAACAGAGCAGATGACCTCGGGAACCCGGGCCTCGGAGGAGACCGTCGACGGCCCGTCGAACCAGGACGAGGGTGCGCTGGAATCGGGGCGACGGGGACGGCCCAGCAGCGGAGTTCCAACCCCCGCCGTGCAGGCCGCGTCGCGCCGTCGACTGCCCGTCATCGCCTCGATCTCACGGCTCGTTGACATCGAGATCGACGGCGAGACCGTACGTGCCCCAGAAGGTTCCACTATTCTGGACGCCTGCTCCGGCCTGGGCGTGGACACCCCGACGCTGTGCTACTCGGAGAATCTGGCACCGGTGAACGCCTGCCGGGTGTGCGTGGTCGAGGTCGAAGGATCTCGGGTCCTCGTGCCCGCCTGCTCGCGCCGGGTCGAGGACGGCATGGTCGTCAGCACTGACACTGACCGGGTCCGGCAGAGCCGTCGCATGGTGCTCGAACTCCTCGCGTCCTCTGTGGACATGTCGCTGGCCGGCCCCGACGTACGGCGTTGGAACGAGGCCTATGAGGTGGACGCGCAGCGGTACGGCCCGCCTGCGCCGGCCTCGACCGCCGGTGAGCGGGACCGGCGCCGGCCGGGACACCACGACGTACCGGACGGGCTGACCGCGGCCAACGTCGCCCAGCCGGTCAAAATCGACGACGAGCTGTACATCCGCGACTACGCGCGCTGCATTCTCTGCTACAAGTGCACCCAGGCCTGCGGAGAGGATGCGCAGAACACGTTCGCGATCTCGGTGGCGGGCAGGGGTTTTGACGCAACTATTGCCACCGAGTACGACACCCCGCTGACTGAATCGGCGTGTGTCTACTGCGGCAACTGCATCGGGGTCTGCCCGACCGGGGCGCTGATGCCGAAGTCGGAGTACGACATGCGCCAGGACGGCAGCTGGGACGAATCAAGGCAGACCACGACACGAACGGTGTGCACCTTTTGTGGGGTCGGCTGCAACCTCGACCTGCATGTCCAGGACAACAAGATCGTGCGGGTCGACTCGCCCAAGGACCATGACGTGACCCACGGGAATCTGTGCATCAAGGGCCGGTTCGGCTACTCCCACGTTCACCCTGCCTTCCCCGGTGATTAAGCGGTCCGTGGGCGAAGGCCAGGGCGGCGATGTGCAGGAAGTAGAGGTCGGCGAGGCAGGAATCCGGCTCGGGCAGTTGCTGAAGCTCGCTGGCCTCGCCGAATCCGGAGGATCGGTGAAAACCCTGCTCGCCGAGGGCTTGGTCGAGGTCAACGGACGGCCCGAGACCCGGCGGGGCGCCCAACTGAGCCGCGGTGACAACGTTCGCTACGGTGAGCATTGGGTCCGGCTCCGCTGAGCCGGATCCGGTCACTGGGCTGTCCAGGTCATGATCGTGAGCGTCGTGGGTGTAGTGCGGTTGCACCTGGGACGCTCACGATGATGGTTGGTTCGCGGTGCCCTAGGCTCGGATGCCGATGATCGAGCAATTCGCACAGGATCCGACCGGCTTCGCCGAGATGAACCTGCGACCGGAGTTGCTCCGCGCCCTGTCAGGTCTGGGCTACGAGGAGCCGACCCCGATCCAGCGTGAGGCCATACCGGCGATCCTGGCCGGCCGCGACCTGCTCGGGCAGGCTGCGACGGGAACCGGGAAGACTGCGGCCTTCGCCCTTCCGGTGCTGCAGCAGATGACGCCCAACCGCCGAGAGCACGACCCGATGGCCCTGGTCCTCGTACCCACCCGTGAGTTGGCCGTACAGGTCTCCGAGGCGATCCACCGGTACGGGCGGGAGCTCGGCGCTCGCGTCCTGCCGATCTACGGCGGCCAACCCATCGTGCGTCAACTGCGAAGCCTCGAGCGCGGAATCGACGTGGTGGTGGCGACGCCTGGGCGGGCCCTGGATCACATCGCCCGCAAGACCCTTCGCCTAGACCAGCTCGAGATCGTCGTCCTGGACGAAGCCGACGAGATGCTCGACATGGGCTTTGCCGAGGACATCGAGTCGATCCTGACCGAAACTCCGCCTGGCCGGCAGACCGTCCTGTTCTCGGCAACCCTGCCGCCGCGGATCGACAAGATCGCCCGCAAGCACCTGCAGGATCCAGCCCGGATCCAGATGGGCCGTGAATCGGCCGGCGAGGGCGAGGCGCCGCTCGTGCGGCAGAGCGCCTACATCGTGGCTCGCGCGCACAAACCGGCAGCGCTGGGCCGGGTCCTGGACATCGAAGCGCCTACCGCGGCCCTGGTGTTCTGCCGTACCCGGGCCGAGGTCGACCAGCTCGCCGAGCAGCTCAACGGGCGCGGTTACCGGGCCGAGGCGCTGCACGGCGGGATGGACCAGGCCCAACGCGATCGGGTGATGGGCCGGTTGCGTTCGGGTACGGCCGACCTGATCGTGGCCACCGACGTAGCGGCCCGCGGCCTGGACATCGACCAGCTGACCCACGTGATCAACTACGACGTGCCTTCCGATCCGGAGTCATACATCCATCGGATCGGAAGGGTAGGGCGGGCCGGTCGCGAGGGCGTGGCCGTGACCCTGGCCGAACCCCGCGAGCACCGGATGCTCAAGGCGATCGAGCGGATGACCAAGCATCCGATCGCCATCGAGAAGGTCCCGACGGTCGCTGACCTTCGAGCCCGTCAGCTGGAGATGACCCGCTCGGCTCTGCACGAGAGCATCCTCGAGGATGATCTGGACGGATACCGGGTCGTGGTGGAGACCCTCACCGACGAGTTCGACGTCGTACAGGTCGCCCTGGCCGCGGTGAAGCTGGCCCACGAGGCCAGTGGAGCGGCTGCCGACGAGGAGCACATCCCCGAGATCGCGGCGCGACCCGTCAAGGACTCCCGCGGTCGGGCTCAGTCCGGCGGTCGAGGCGACGGCGGCAGCGAGGGCTTTGGGAGCGGCGGAAGCGGGAGTGGGCCGGAGTCCGGCGGCCGGCCGGGTTCTGGGGCCCGAGGCGGGCGTCGAGGTGGGGCGTCGGACCCTGGAATGGCACGGTTGTTCGTGGGCGCGGGGCGGATCGCCAAGATTCGACCCAAGGATCTGGTCGGGGCGATCGCCAACGAGTCCCGGCTCAGCGGTCGCGACATCGGCGCGATCGAGATCGCCGACCGGTTCTCGTTGGTCGAGGTTCCCGAGGATTCCGCGGACGAGGTCATCGCTGCGCTGCGGGCGAGCACGATCAAGGGCAAGAGCGTGCAGGTACGCCGGGATCGCGGCGGCCGCTAGAAGCATCCCGCAGCCAACGAACCTTCTCCGGAGAGAGTTACGTCTGCGCGGGGTCAGACCGCACATTCTCCGGAGAAAGTGCGGGATGGGAGCTGGCCTGGGACCGCGCCCGCTCCAGGTCGGCGGGGGTGTCGACATCGGTCCACGGAGGAAGCTCGGCGCTGCCGGCAGGCATCGATACCCGGACCATCCGGACCGCGCACACGAGATCCCGCATGGCCCGCCCGGGCAGCGGCTCGAGCTCGGCCAACGCTGCGCGCAACCGGCCGGTCCGCCATGCCCCGACCAGGTACTGGTCGCGCCCGTTCTCGTCCACCAGCAGCGCTACATCAGCAGCCGGATCATCGTCCAATGTGGACAACAGCGTCGCTATGACGTGCGTGGTCAGGAAGGGAAGGTCCGCGGCAAGGATGACGACCATGCGCGCCTCGACTCGGGCAAGTCCGGCAGCCGCACCCGCGACCGGCCCGGCGCCGGTGGGCTGCTCCTGAACCAGGACAACGCCGTCGGGGACTGATTGCGGCGGGCCGACCACGATCTGGTTGACTGCGCCGCGTACCGCCGACAGCACCCGGTCCACCATCGTTGCCTCACCAACGGTGAGCTGAGGCTTGGCCTGGCCCGACATCCGGCTGGCCCTTCCGCCAGCAAGCACGATCGCGTCGTAGCCAGCCACGCCGCTCAGGTTAGGCCGCGCGTCGGCGGCCCTTCCTTGGCGGTTTACGTCAAAACCGCCAAGAAAGCGAACCGGTTGGCTGGACCGTCCGCGTGTCCTGCCTGGCGGTTTAGGTCAAAACCGCCAGATCTTCGCCCGGCGCGCCAGTCCCACTTCTGGCGGTTTACGTCAAAACCGCCAGGAAGGGGGCGGCGAGCGACAGGGCGACGTCGCGGTCGCGATTGGGTCAACCGCACTAACCTCGACGGTATGGCTCGGCTGACCAGCCGTCGGCCCGTAATGCGGGTCCGCGACGGCGTACGAGTGACGCGGCCGGACGTACTCGCCGCCGAGGAGCCGCTGGAGATCCGGATCTCCGGTACTCCGCTCGCGGTCACGATGCGCACCCCAGGGGCGGACTGGGACCTGGTCCACGGGTTTCTGGCCACCGAAGGCGTCATCCGCGGATCCAGCGACATCCGGACCCTGCGCTACTGCGACAGCGTCGATGACTCCGGCCGCAACACCTACAACGTCAGCGACGTCGAACTCGCCGAAGGCGTCGCCCGGCCGGACGCTGCGCTCACGCGCAACTTCTACACGACGAGTTCGTGCGGTGTCTGCGGCAAGGCCAGCATCGACGCGGTGACGATCGAGTCGCCGTACGACCTGCGTTCCGATAGCACCCCGGTGAACCTGGACGTGGTGCTCCAACTTCCGGAGAAGTTGCGTGCGGCTCAGCAAGTGTTCGACAAGACCGGCGGCCTGCACGCTGCCGCGATCTTCGACGCGGCGGGGAAACTGATCGTCGCTCGGGAGGATATCGGCCGGCACAACGCCGTGGACAAGGCGATCGGCGCGATGGTGCGCGAGAATCGACTGCCGCTGACCGGGACCATCCTGATGGTCTCCGGCCGGGCGTCGTTCGAACTGGTCCAGAAGGCACTCCAGGCCGGAATCCCGACGCTGGCCGCCGTCTCGGCTCCGTCGTCGCTGGCTGCCGATCTCGCCGACGAGTCCGGGATGACCTTGATCGGCTTCGTCCGCGGCTCGGGCTGCAACGTCTACACCGGACAGTCTCGGATCACCTGACCTGCGGCGACCGGGCCGGCCTTGATGTCGCAGGTTCGCGGGGAACTCGCTCGGCCGGTCGCCTGCGAACCTACGACATCTGATCAGGGGCATTGCTGATGTCGCAGGTTTGCTGAGGACGCGCCTGGCCGGTCGCCTGCGAAGCTGCGACATCTGGTCGGGTCCGCATCTGTGATATCTGGTCGGGTCCGCACCTGCGACATCTGGTCGGGCCAGCGCCGACGACGGATCGCCGAACGGCCCGGCCTAGTGGTCGCCGCCGCGAAGCTGGCTGACGATGTGCCCGAGCAACGGGCCGAGTACGGCCAGCCCGTCGCGGACCCCTCCGGTCGAGCCCGGCAGGTTCACCACCAGCGACCGGCCTGCGACACCGACCAGTCCACGGGAGATGACCGCATACGGCGTCTGCTCCTGGCCGTGCCGGCGAAGCGCCTCGGCCAGGCCGGTCACCTCACGGTCCAGCACCGGGGCCGTGGCCTCCGGGGTGATGTCGGTGGGGGACAAGCCAGTGCCGCCGGTGGTCACGATCAGCTCAGCACCGGCCTCGACGGCGGCTCTCAGCGAAGCGGTCAACAATGCTGCGTCATCGGGGAGCAATTCCGGGCCGGTGACGGTGCAGCCCAGTTCGCTCAGGCCGGCGGCCAGCAGCTGACCGCTGCGGTCTTCGTACACACCTGCGCTCGCCCGATTCGAGGCGGTGATCACGTGCGCTCGGGTACCCGGCGGAACGTCAGCCACCGACAGTCTCCGTTCCCTCGCGTGTCCAGTCACCGGATTTGCCACCGGTCTTGGTCAGCAGCCGGACCCCAGCGATCTCGGCGGACTTGTCGACCGCCTTGACCATGTCGATAACGGTCAGCGCGGCGACCGACACGGCTGTCAGGGCTTCCATCTCGACGCCAGTCCGGTCGGCCGTACGAACCGTCGCGGTGATCTCGACACAGTCGTCAGCCACCGAAAGATCGACCGAAACTGCATGCAGCGCAAGCGGATGGCACAACGGGATCAACTCGGGAGTGCGCTTGGCCCCCTGGATCCCGGCGATCCGGGCGGTCGCCAACGCGTCTCCCTTGGGTACGCCCTCTCCGCGCAGGAGTGTTACGACCTCGGAACTGACGAGAACCCGGCCGTAGGCCGTCGCAGTCCGTACGGTCACCTCCTTCGCGGTCACGTCGACCATCCGAGCGGCGCCGCGCTCGTCCAGATGGGTCAGCCGCCGTCGCTCCGAAGACTCCGTCATGACGGTGCCCCTTCCAGCAGCCAGACCTCGACGTCTTCACCGGCCGCCAATTGCTCGGTGTCCTCCGGGACGACCACGAGGCAGTTGGCGCGCGCGAGGTGAGCGAGAAGGTGCGAGCCCGGTCCGCCGACCTGGCTGACCTCTCCGCCGGCCGCGAAGCCGCGCAGAAACTGGCGTTTCCCGGCGGGCGAGACGACATCGGCGACCAGCCGGGCATGCCCCCGAGGACGCTCTGCGGACGGGAGCTGCATCGCGGCGCGCAAGGCTGGACGTACGAAGACTTCGAAGGACACGAAGGCACTCACCGGGTTTCCGGGCAGGGTCACCACCGGAACATCGCCGACCCGACCCCAGCCCTGCGGGCCGCCGGGTTGCATCGAGACCTTGCCAAAGGTCACGGTGCCGAGGTCGGAGAAGGCATCCTTGACCACTTCGTAGGCGCCGGCGCTGACTCCGCCGGACGTGATCAGCAGGTCGGCCTCTGCGGTCTCCCGCTGAACCGTGGCCAGGAACTCCGCTACGTCGTCCGGGACGAAGTGCAGCGCGCGCGCACTGGCCCCGGCGTCTTCGACCGCGGCGCAGAGCAGTGCGGTGTTGGACTCATAGATCTGCCCGGGCTGCAAGGCATTTCCCGGTTCGACCAGTTCGCTGCCGGTGGACAGCACGACGACCCTGGGCCGGCGGTAGACCGGCAGCCCGGCATGACCGATCGCGGCCGCGAGGCCGAGATGTGCCGGGAACAGCACCGTTCCGGCCCGCAGCGCGACCTGACCGGCCGCGATGTCCTCTCCCATCGAGCGGATGTGGACTCCTGGTGCCGGCACCATGTCGATGGTGACCAGATCGGTACGGGCGTCGGTGTGCTCGACCGGGACGATCGCGTCGGCGCCGGGCGGGAGCAAGGCACCGGTCATGATCCGTTGCGCCGTCCCCGGTTCGAGGGGCGACACCGACGTACGGCCTGCCGGTATGTCGTCGGCGACCGGCAGGGTCGTGGGTACCGAGGTGACGTCGGCTGCCCGTACGGCGTAGCCGTCCATGGCCGAGTTGTGGAAGGGCGGCAATGCGGTCAGGGAGGCGACGTCCTGGGCCAGCACCAGGCCACGGGCCTGCGCGAGCGGGAGGCTCTCCACAGGCGTCGGATGGAAGAGGTCGGCGACGGCGGCTCGATGGTCCTCGACGGTGCGCACATGCCGATCCTGCCTCAGTCGCCCAGCGGGGGGATGTCCGGCGGGGACGAGGCTGGGTTCTCCGCCAGGCGACGGAACAGCTCGGCGATGCCGGCATCCAGTTGCCGGTCCCGGCTGGAGGCGTGGTCAGCCGGTGTCATCGCCACCTCGATGTCGGGGTCAACTCCGTAGTTCTCCACCGAGAAGCCTGGCCCCTGATCCAGGTCGCGTACCGCGGCTGGGTCACCGACCTGCCGTCCACCAGGGTGAAGCCCGTCCATGCCGACCACGCCGCCCCAGGTCCGGACCCCGACGATCGGTCCCCCATCCAGTTGTCGGTCCGAGCCCGACCACTGGTTGGTCAGGAACACGACGGGCCCACGCGGGGCCTGCTCGGGATAGGTTTCCGAGGACCGGTGCCGAGTGAGTTGGTATGCCTGGACCCGGCGGGCGAGCCGCTCGATCACCAGCTGGCTCGTGTGCCCGGGCGAAGCCGACCCAGCCTTGGCCGGGGTAAGGCCGAGCGGCCGGGCGAAGCCGACCCAGCCTTGGCCGGGGTGAGGCCGAGCGGCCGGGCGAAGCCGACCCAGCCTTGGCCGGGGTGAGGCCGAGCGGCCGGGCGAAGCCGACCCAGCCTTGGCCGGGGTGAGGCCGAGCGGCCGACCCGGGCGTTGGTGGTGGGGGTAGCTAGGGAGTAGCTAGGGTGATCAAAGTGGACGTGAGCAGGCGGGTCATCGCGGCGATGGGAGCTGTGCTGATCCTTTCCGGCTGTACGACCACGGTGGCCGGCTCTGCCCAGCCCGCCCCGCGGCCGACCGGCGAGGCCGAGATCACCGCCGATCCGACTCCCGCCCCGGAGATCGGCGACGGAACGTTGGTCGAGGCGCAGCGCATCGCTGGGGCAACCGTTCTCCCCGAGTTCGTCTATCCGGAACTCACCAACAGCTGCTTCCCAACCGTGCCGATCATCTATCCCGAGCGGATGGAGGGCACGATCTTCATCGAAGGCACGGCGTCGGCGATCTACACGACGTACGGCTTCGTCGCCGGCTGGTCTACGTGCCGCAATACGCTGGAAGGCGATCGGAGCGCGCTCGTCTTCGTCGCCGAGATGTCGGATCGGGACTCGGCCGCGGTCGCTGCCCGGGAGCTGGCCGACTCCTTCGTCGAGGTCAACGGTGCCGAGCCGACCGAGATCCGCGGGTTCGAGAACCTTCCGGCCGTCGAGACGGTGTCGGTCGAGGACGGCGAGGACCGGATCGTGTACGAGGTTCTCCAGCCGGTCGGGCGGATGCTGGCCTACTTCTTCTACAGCGACAGTGATCTCGACGCAGCTCAGGACGATGTCGGTGAGCTGCTCGAGGAGCAGCGACAGCTGCTCGGGGATTTCGAACCGACGCCGCAGGAGGAGGTCGCAGATCTCGACCCCGACATCTACGACCTCGCGCGACGGGTGGTCGACCCGCCGGTCGACGCGGATCTCTTCACCGGCAGCTATGACCTGCAGGGCTATCTGCACCTTGCGATCGATCCACAGATCGAGTCCCAGCTCTTACCCGGCAACGGATTCCGGGGCGCTTACTTGAAGACCGCCGCTGATGACGCGACCGGCTTCAGCTACCAGTTCCAGGTCTACGAGCTCGGCTCGGTGGCCGAGGCGGACGCTGTTTTCGCTGAATTCGCCCGCATCGAGCGGGAGGAGTTCAGCGACCGGGTGATGTTCCAGGTCCCCGAGGATCCGACGATCCCCTGCTTCTACACGCCGGCCGCGACGGCAGGCGACCCCATCTTCCAGCGGTGCTACACCCGAGAAGGCCGTTTCCTGGGCGGCACCGACGTCTTCGGAGTCACCGATCCCGCGGACATCACCGCGGTGCGTGGGTTCGTACAGGAGCAGATCCGGCTCATGCAAGCTCCGTAAGGAGGTCCGGGGTGGGTGCGGCGCCCCCGGCTTTGCCGCAGCGGCGGACAGCCGGTATCGTTGACGGTTGGCGCACGAGCCACCGACACAGGTGCAGCCGCGTCAGACACCAGGTGTGATCCGCCGACGCTCACGGGCGCCCGCAGCGCGGATCAGGCATGAATCGAGACAGAAGGCAGGACCGTGCGCACGTACAGCCCCCGCCCCGGCGAGGTCGATCGCCACTGGCACGTCATCGATGCCACGGATGTGGTGCTCGGCAGGCTGGCCAGTCAAGTCGCTGTCCTGTTGCGCGGCAAGCACAAGCCCGAGTTCGCCCCGCACGTGGATACCGGTGACTTCGTCGTCGTCATCAACGCCGCCAAGATCGCCCTGACCGGCAACAAGCGCACCGACAAGATTGTCTATCGGCACTCCGGTTACCCCGGTGGCCTCAAGCAGCGGCCGGTCGGCGATCTGCTCGCGTCACGTCCCGAGCGCGTCATCGAGACCGCCGTCAAGGGAATGCTGCCGCACAACACGCTCGGTCGGAAGATGCTGACCAAGCTCAAGGTGTACGGCGGACCCGACCATCCGCACACCGCACAGAGCCCTGAACCCTTCGAGATCAAGCAGGTTGCCCAGTGACCGCCGTACTCACCGACAAGCCGGTCCAGACCGTCGGCCGTCGCAAGCAGGCCATCGTCCGGGTACGCCTGGTGCCCGGGACCGGCCAGTTCAAGCTCAACGGCCGCACGATGAGCGAGTACTTCCCCAACAAGTTGCACCAGCAGCTCATCCGCGAGCCCCTGGTCACCCTGGATCGGGTCGAGAGCTACGACATCGTCGCGCTGCTGCATGGCGGCGGCGTGACCGGCCAGGCCGGGGCATTGCGCCTGGCCATCGCCCGCGCACTGGTCGTACTCGACCCCGATGACCGCGCGGTGCTGCGCAAGGCCGGATTCATGACCCGTGACCCCCGGGCCAAGGAACGCAAGAAGTACGGGCTGAAGAAGGCCCGTAAGGCGCCTCAGTACTCCAAGCGCTGACCACGCCGCCGATGGGTCGGCTGTTCGGTACCGATGGCGTTCGTGGCCTTGCCAACGCCGATCTGACCCCCGAACTGGCGCTGTCCGTTGCGGTGGCCGCGGCCCAGGTTCTGGCCTCCCAGGCTGCGCCAGGCCGTTTCGCCGGGCGGCGACTGGCGCTGGTGGGCAACGACTCGCGGGCAAGCGGCGAGATGCTCGAAGCCGCTGTCATCGCTGGGCTGACCAGCGCCGGGGTGGATGTGCTGCGCTGCGGGGTCATCCCCACGCCTGGTCTGGCGTATCTCACTGCCGAGTCCGATGCCGACCTGAGCGTGATGCTCTCGGCGAGTCACAACCCGATGCCCGACAACGGCATCAAGATCTTCGCCCGCGGCGGTCACAAGCTCTCCGACGAGGTGGAGCAGGCCATCGAGGCCGGTATCAGGCAGCCGCCGCCAGGACGGGTACGCCCGGTCGGCAGGGATGTGGGACGGGTGCTCGACGATGCGCTGGGGGCAGCCCGTTATCGCGAACATCTGCTCTCGGCGGTCCCGACCCGCCTCGATGGGCTGACGGTGGTGGTCGACTGCGCCAACGGGGCGGCGTCCAGCCACGCGCCGCGGGTCTACGCCGACGCCGGTGCGACGGTGCACGCCATCGGAGAGTCCCCGGACGGTCTCAACATCAACGACGGGTTCGGGTCGACCCACCTGGGTCCGCTGCAGCAGGCGGTTCTCGACCTCGGCGCGGACCTGGGTATTGCCCATGATGGCGACGCGGATCGCTGCCTGGCGGTGGATGCCACCGGGCAGATCGTCGACGGTGATGCCATCCTCGCCATCTGCGCCATCGGCCTGCACGAGTCCGGCCATCTCGCGCAAAGCACCGTCGTGGCGACCGTGATGAGCAATCTCGGATTCCAGAAGGCCATGGCCGCGGCCGGTATCTCGGTCCTGACCACTGCCGTGGGCGATCGGTATGTGCTGGACGCCCTGCGGGCTGGCGGATTGTCACTCGGAGGTGAGCAGAGCGGCCACGTGATCTTCACCGAACACGCGACCACCGGTGATGGCATGTTGACCGGTCTGA